>Ga0066256_1001378_pt1 | contig 21366 bp, 17 predicted proteins | sample ThiBio_1000_biof_FD_87107 | JGI IMG/M metagenome (GOLD analysis project Ga0066256, IMG submission 87107) | Wastewater bioreactor microbial communities from Cape Town, South Africa - Thiocy_expt_1000_biof (version 2) | ecosystem: Engineered > Bioreactor > Thiocyanate-remediating >... | reverse complement strand
AATTCCTCTATGGTGCGATTAAAAGATATTAGGTTGCCCTGTATTAAATGCTACAATACCATTTCAATTCCTCTATGGTGCGATTAAAAGAGCCAGCGGATAGTTCTAAGTTTATATAAGCCCCATTTCAATTCCTCTATGGTGCGATTAAAAGATAATAAGCTCCGCCAGAACCAACCTTTAATTCCATTTCAATTCCTCTATGGTGCGATTAAAAGGAACCATTTTCAATGAATGTTATACTTGATAAATCACCATTTCAATTCCTCTATGGTGCGATTAAAAGCCAGGATTTTGTGCAAGCAAGATCGCATCAGTGCTATTTCAATTCCTCTATGGTGCGATTTAAAAGTATAAAGTGCAGCAACTTAACCAAACGATGGTGGATTTCAATTCCTCTATGGTGCGATTAAAAGTCGTGTTTTGAGCGGGTAGTTCGTTAAATACCACGATTTCAATTCCTCTATGGTGCGATTAAAAGTAGCTGGTTTACCGCCTCCCACTCCGCGCTCACGTTATTTCAATTCCTCTATGGTGCGATTAAAAGATACGGCAAAGCTAAGCGACCTATTCATACATGAATTTCAATTCCTCTATGGTGCGATTAAAAGCAATGCTGAAATTGTAAGTTACAAACAGGAGGTATTATATTTCAATTCCTCTATGGTGCGATTAAAAGCCGCCGCATCGACGACTAAAAAAGCCCTGTTTCCAAGGCCTACAGAAGGTGAAAGTAAATAAAAAAATCGAAAAAAGTTGTCGACCGGCAATACTAAAAACTCTTCCCTGTTTCGACAACCTTACAACACACATGATTATCAGATATTTTGAGGTTTTTCCAATATGTCAAAGAACTTTAAACACTCCATTTCTTGAACTACGACAACTATATAAAATTATCCAGCTCATTTTTTTCTTTCCCTACTACTTCTTTTTCCAACCACTTCTCCTGCCGGCTCCTGAAAATAATGATACTGTCATAATCCATATCCATTATATTTTTTGCCCTTAACTTCAGCTCTTTCAACTTCACTTCCGTTATCTCCCCTTCAAAAACACTGTTCTGAATCCAGTTCAAATATTGCCTGCATAATTTTAGCATTTTCCCAACCCGCTTTTCGCCAATATCGTACACTAAAATTACATACATATTACCACCATGCTTTAAAAGGTTTATATTCTTCCATATTTAAAATGTGTTTGGTGAGTTTGTAACATTCTAATTTCACCAGGTGTTTATAACTTACGCTCCGCCCTAATGACCGGTGTTTAATCGTTTCGTTCAGGCGTTCTTCAAATGCACGAACAAAGGTTTTGCGCGCCGCATCTTTTAGTACCACACTGTTCACCTGAATATCAAAATCTTTTGCCTGAATTTCTTTTTTATTCAGCACTTTAAAAATGACACGGTCTACCAAAATGGGCTTAAAAATTTCGGCAATGTCTAATGCCAATGAGTACCTTCGATACCCCGGTTCGTGCAGGAAACTGATTGTCGGGTTAAGCTGGGTATGGTATATCTGCCCTAAGCAAAGTGAATAGCACATCATATTCCCAAAGGAAACCAATGCATTCACTTCGTTTTTGGGCGGTTGCTTACTTCGGCCGTTCATGGCAAAATCATTCAGAATAGCATCAAAGGTTTCGTAATAAACCTGTCGGATATTTCCTTCAATCCCCATCAGTTCATCTATTGCTTTGGCGTGCGGCAGCGATCCGGCAAACCCCGAAATGATATCAATATATGCCTGCACCTCTTTTCCGCGTGACTGATAATATTTCAGATTTTTCAGAATATTAAAAGCCGCGCCTTCTACAAATTTTTGCGCAATAATCAGGCGTTTGCTTTTAGAGATGTATTGTTTTGTTTGCTCAATTTGTACTTTACCCGCCAGCAGATATTCTTTTGGCAAAAAACTACCGGTGTAATGTTCGTAATAATCAAAGAAATGCACGGCAATTTGTTGCTTTCCCAGAAAATTATACAGGGCTGAATTAGCATCTAAAGCACCAAAACAAAACAAGTCTGATACGCTTTCTACCGGTATGTATTTAGGGCTGCCCTCCGCGCCGTTTTCATCTACCGGAATAAATTTAAGGGTGTTGTCTTTTCGGCTCATTCTGCCGGGATTAAAGAGGTAATAGGTTTTTTTCATATTTCATCAATATAACAGAGTTCGTAGTAGGAGCATTTTTTACATATACTTTTCCGGATTAACTTCGGGCATCCTTCCAGGCGAATAATCTCTAAGGCTTCTTCTTCCCAATCTCTTCCAAGTGTAATAAAGTCATCATCCCAATTAATGATTTCTCTTTGTTTGAGTTTAGGATATTCTATAATAGCCGATGGTTCATTAATTCCGTTCTTGTGTAAAATGTACAGGTAATAAATGACTTGTGCTTTATGGGCATGTTCTACTTTATCCGATTTTTTTACTTCGTGTACCACTTTTTCCTTAGCATCGTAAAAATCTATCTTAATGCCTTCAATGGCTAACTCTGTATATTTTCTGGCACGGTCCAAATAAGTGGTTTCAGCAATCAGCTTCCCTTCAGCTACCATTTCAGAATTGTGTTCCATTTGAATGCCATTGGCAAACAACCACAATTTTCGATGGCAGGTATGAAGGTAAGCGATATGGGTTCCGGTGAGGTGCATTGTTAGTTTAAAACATTGAGCGTATCGCTAAAATTTTTGATGAATTATAGTTGATTTTCAAACTCGAAAGCCATTATTCTATCGTAAAGTTCCTTTTCTGCTTTTTCTATGGCATCTACAGTTTCAGATTTTGTTTGAATAAAACCACCCGCTTGTAGTGTTACAAAAGTCTTTACATTATCCATATTTTCCTCAATGATAGGCTGAGCTTTCCCAGAATCTTCTTCTGATAATTTTGCACGAATACTTCCTGCAATCAAATTAGCATTATCACTGATAGAAACTGCAAGCGTATCCATCAAACTGAAAGTTCTGGATTGGTTGGAAGTGATTTTCCAATTGATGATCGCTTTTGCTAAAGCTGTAGCCCATTCTTTTCTTAATTTTTCTGGTGCAACCAAGCATTTTCCAAAAACATTTTCTGACTCAACCCAATCCTCTGCTCTCAATTTATCGATGGTTTCATCAGACATTTCTGGCTCAAAAGAGTTTAAGCTTACACAAAATAAACGACGTAAATCAATAGCAATGTCCGATACGAAAAGCCCTGAAGCTCTACTTTGGTTAGGAATCCATTTTCTACTTAAACTTCTATCTTTTCCTTCCAAGAATTGGGCAATATCTTCATCTGATAATTGATTCCCATTTTCATCTCTTACTATTACAACATTATTAGGTCGGTCGCTTCTGTCAAAAGAGGCGTTGTCATTATCCAAACCTGCTAATAATGGATGCAATCCTCTCATAGCCGAGATAGATAAAGGACTTCTTCTTTTTAAAGTTCTGTCTTTACCTCCTTTTGCTGCTTTCATCCAACCTCCAAATAATTGGTCAGGATAAGACGGGTCGCAAGTTCCATACACTTCACCTTCTTTTAATTCCTTTTGTTTGGTTACATCAAAAAGGAAAGTGGTTGGACTTGGTGCTACATTCAAATGCTCGGAAATTGAATCTACAATGGAACGCTTAACTTGTTGTCCACTTGAAAAAGGAATACGTCGATTGAATTGGGCGTCATAATAATATTTCTGGCCATCGGAAACGCAGAAAACGGTATGCTCTGCTCTTTTTAAAGTTCTGATATAAATTGTATTGCTCATAATGATTGATATTTTAAAGTTTAAGATTGTTTTTCTACAAATGCGTAATCGAATTTTAATAAAGTGTTGAAATAACCAAATTCTTCATTAGTCATTAAGTGAACCCCATCTTTCAATTGTTTAATTTTTGTGAGGTCATCACCATCAATACCTTTTACCATTTCTGTTAAGGCATCTATAAATCCTTTTTTGGACTTTGCTCCCAGCAGATCTTTTTCAACCAGATTTTTTCTGTCTGTCCCTTTTGCTGCTGCTCTATACCTTTGAATCAGCTCTGCTAACTCAAGCGTATAATCTGTGATTTGTTCTTTGTTTTTAGATAACATAGCTACTAACCAAGTTTTATATGATTGATAAATTAAAATTTCTTCTTCTTTTTTGAAAGACATATTCTTACTGTCTTCCATGTATTTTTTTAAACCTTCCGGACGAAGTGCATGAAGTCCAACACTTCCTAACTCACAAGCTCTTTTAATATGCATTCCAAATAACGCTTGAAAATCTTTGGCATCAAAAGGTGCTTCGGTATGATACAATTGCTTAAAAATATCCTTTAGCTTTTTCCCAGCTTTTAAATAAATTGGAATAAAACCGATAGTTTTATTCGTTTGACCAAAGCTGTAGATATATGCATTGAAAGTACCTTCAGGAAAGCGATTGGATAAGCTAAAGAATAAATTTGACCAGTTAACCGTATTGACTTCGGCTAAGGAAGTATCAACTTTGAAAATTTGTTCTTGCTCCAAATCCGCAAAACTAAAATCTTCAGAATAGCTTTTCCCAAGTTTATAAGTCAACCATTGACCATTCCAAGAATTTATCTGATTCCCTCTTAGTTTTTCTAATGTTGGGTCATTCAAATATTTTCGGTAAAACTGCCATCCCTCAAAAGTTTCTAAAGTTATTTCAGGGTCATTGATTAAAAGATTAAGCCCACCGGCAACTCCAATGCCTAAACCTCCACCAATCCAAGAAAGGTAAATATCTTCTTCTAAGCTTTCAATTAAAATATCACTTACCATTCCTGATGTTGCAGCAGTGTTTTCAGCAGCAGGATACCCTATGGCTATACCCATGTCTAAAACAGGGCCAGTATTTTCAGCTTTAAAAATAAATTTTTTAAGCCTATCTGCATGCATCTCATAAGTTTCGTATGGTATTAAACCTTTTGCCATTTTTTCCCAACTTATTTTTGGGTTCTCAAAAGGAGAGTTTCCCCCTGACATCAAATATTTATTATGATTGAAGAACAACTCAAAATACACTTTTTCAAAAAACTCTTTGGCGGAATAGTTTTGATTGTATTTCTCATTATATGCTTTCAAAAATGTTTTTCCTACTAATGTTGTTATCATAAAAATTGGTTTAAAACATTAAAATTTTCTTGTTTAATTTCTGCGGTTTGCAAACCCATTTCAAAGTCATAAGCCTTGTCTGGTATGATAAAGGGTTTGTTTCCTTTTTCTGATTGTTGCATTTTGGCTACTGCCCAATATGCAACAGGTATTTCTAAATTTAATCTGGTTTCAAAATTTCCGTTATTATATTCCTCTACATCTGATTCCAAAATACAACTCACACTGTCAATTTCTAATAGTTCAAATAAAATAGCTTTACTTCTATGGATTAATTTCCCAAGAGTAAATCCTTCATTCAATTTGAAAATGCTATGTTCTTCTATTTTCAGGAAGTCAATAGAAGTATAAACTTCATCAATCTTTTCCTGCAAATCTTTTTCTTGTAACACCTCATTATCCGGCAATACTTCATAAGATTTGTTTAAAACTTCCAAATCATAAGGTCTTGCATCTTTGTCGTTATCTGGTGGAGCTAAGACATAGATGTTTTTAAATTTACCAATAGTTTCTTTCGTTCGCTTTCTGTTCACCCTGCCAAAACGCTGAATCATGGCATCTAAAGGTGCTGTTGCCGTAATCATTACATCAAAACTAATATCCAAACTTACTTCTACTATTTGAGTAGAAACTACGATACAAGCCCCTTCACTTGTATTAAACTCAAAAGTTGAATTTCCACTTTCATCTAATCCGATCAGTTGTTTTTCTTTTAGGTTTCGGTCTCCTCGTTTGAATTTACTATGCAAAAGCAGCGTTGGAATATCATCAAACCGTTCTTTGAGTATTTCATAAACCTGTTGAGCCTCCTTAATCGTATTCATCACAACAAGCACTTTTTTATTTTCTATTATGCTGTCTGAAATGAGTTGTTGTGCTATTTCAAAATCGTCAATCTTATGGATAATATGCCGGTTAAATTGCTTCAGTTCTTCATTGGACAAACTAACTTCCAGAACATCATCTCCCAATAGTTTTTTAATCTCCTTATACAGAATGGATGGCATAGTAGCAGTGCCAATATGGATATTGCAATTCAAAGATTTTAATACTTCAATTAATTTCAAAACCAAAGCTTGGGAAACTCCAGAATAAGTATGTACTTCATCCAAAATAACAGCACAACCTCTTAAATCTAAAAGCATTGCTTCATAGCCTTTCATTCCCAAAGCGATTGCAGATAATTGATGAGGCGTTAATATTTTCACCGAAGACCCCATCAAGTTTTGTAAAGCAGTTTCTTCGTTCTGCTTTCTTTTGACGATAATGGAGGTGGAATGCAATACTCGGATGTCTAAATCAGGATTGTCCTTTTCTAAATCACTCCCCACTCTTCTGAACATCGCATTAATAGAAGCTTGAAAAGGTAAAGTATAGAAAACTCGCCCTTTACATCTTCTGAATAAATAATCCGTTTTACCTGCTCCAGTACAAGCCACTACAATCGTATGCTTTTTTTCGGATGTTGCTTCTTTAAATGATAAAGGATATAACTCATGTTGGCGATTATAAAAGTTTAAGTTTGGAACTTTAAAACTTCTTTCAATCGCATTTCCAGTTTTATCAATCAAGGAAGAGGCGAAATAGTCTGCTCCCATCAATAGTCCACGCCAAGTTGAGTATCCTTTTTGTTTGATTGTCTTTTCACAATAATCGATGCAATATTCGAGATTTTGATATGCTTCTTTTCTTGAAATAAATCTACACTTAATGCCTAAATCATTCAAAATGTAGATAGCCTCTGTGCTCCAATCTTCCCATTTTCCAAGATGAAAATCTTCATAATCATCATTTTCTTCTAAATCTAGCAAGCCTTTTTCGCCAATGTCTTTAATCACTGATTTATGATGTGCTGCCACCATTTCAATCAGTTCGTTCCATTGTTCTCTTGGAAACGCTGAAAGAAAAAACAAAGAGGTGATTTCATGTCTGAAAGTTTGAGATTTATTGGTTTTCCCAAAAAGTCTTTCTTGAAAAAATGAGTGTGCTTTTCCGATGTCATGCAATATTGCACCATTGTAAGCTATGTTTTCATCCATCCCTAAATATTTGGCAAAAGCAACCGAAGCTACTGCCACTTGTTGTAAGTGAGTAGTTAGCAATGTCCATTCAGGACCGGATTTTGCAAATATTTTTTTCATCTTTTAATTATTTATCGGATTCCCTACAATCTTTAGCCAACCGAACATGGGTTCATTGGTCAATCTGTCGTATCCTACTTGGAAAGCATTTTCATTATTTTCAAAAATCAATTCATAACCATTGAATTTTTCTTCATCTTCAAACTCATCTTGTTGAATTTCGAGCATATCAACAGGCATTAATACATCTTCATTTCTACTCAAACAAATATGTTGTTGAAACGCAATTTCTGCATCTTCTTTATTTTCAAAAGCTAAGTGAAGAATGGGTTCAATTAATATTCCTCGTATTAGAACTGCTGTCGGTCGATCGAAAAGAATTTGTTTTCCCTTTCTAGTAGAATTCCAACCTCTTGTTTGAATTACTTCTTGTTGTTGGTTGATTTGAGCGTAAGAAAGTCTGTGTCTTTTAATTTTCTTAATTCCACTTTCTTTTAGCAACTCTGGAAAAAGTTTTTTTTCCATTCCTTCTACTATTGAAGGTGTAAGAAATTGTTGAGAGAATGTTTCACTATCCCTAACGGCTGTCCATGGTTTTATAAAACCAAATTGCCCGGTATATTTTACTACATAATACTTTTCCATAAATTTCTATTTTAAAGCTCCAAAACCAATTCCTGTTGAATGGCCTAAACCGACTTCCCACGCAAACGCGATTTGTTCTGGCGATCCATTAATTAACACCGGGGCAAGCGTAGTTTTATTTTTTACACCTTTATAATCCACAAGCTTTGTCGTAGGAAATGTGTACTCTTCATCCAACTTAACTCTAATATTCTCACTACTTAATCCGGCCAACCCGAGTTTCGTTTTAAGATTTTCAGTCAAGAGAAAATTGAAATCTTCATCATTGAAAGTTACATGCTTAACACGATCACCTTCACGTTTTTTAATAAGAATCGGACTATCTAAAATAAATTTTTCATTACGAGAAAATATAGGCGTGCTTTTTATTTGGACGTCTATAACCCTACTTCCACAGAAAGTTGAGGGGTCTGCCAAAATCCCCCTGGCAACCTTTTTTACTAACTCCTCATCATACGAACTAAAAAAGAAATACGAGTCTTGAGATAAGTTAATACCCATCCTACTTGTCTCAGTATTCTTAAGCCAGGAAAAACTATATAAACTCTTTTTCCCATGTTCATTATTATTGTTACCAATCCATTTATGGATAACTCCGGTGAGTAAATGCTGGTAATTAAAAGGAATTAGTTCGTTGTTTCTTGATAAGCATATGTATAATCTCATGTCAAATTATTTTCGAATTTAAATAGCCGCAGACAGCGGATATTGATAATTAATAGGTATTTCCCTGTTGTTTGTATTGAGCTTGATTAAAAATCTCATGGCAGCATGTATCGGTACCCGCAATAGTAAAGAATTTCTTCTTAATATAAAAACCCAAATATCCACAATGGCAGCGATTGCCCAACCGGATATTGAATGCCGTTTTTAAAGAAAGCAGCTCATTAAATCTGATATTGGCTCTGAGTTTTTATCCTTGTTCCTTATTTTCAGAAGCTATTTTTTAACCGGGAAAATCCCCTTGTTACTGTAAAACTTAGGTGAAGGGCCTGTTGTTATTTTTTTCTTTTTCGGTACAGAAAACAGAATTACCTGCACCCGTGTCGTATGCATTGAAATTTGATCAGAATCTTCTATTTCAATTAAGCAGGAGAACCGTTTAATGAAATTGCAATTAATTGGCCAGGCGGCGGATCATTTTTGGGCGTTCAACAACCACTAAATTTTCAATTGCAAAAAATGCAATCGGTTGTTGTGTATATTTTTATTTTCGGTTTCTCAAAAGTTTTGAAATCATCCTGAAAACAGAATGATTCAAATCATGAACAAAAAGCCGAACCAACAGGCCCGGCTTTAATATTGTTTAGGTTCACCCCACTATTCTCCCCTGCCGTGGCAGTTCTTATATTTTTTACCGCTTCCACAGGGGCAGGGTTCGTTGCGGCCAATCTTTGGCGCCACACGTACCGGCTCCTGCTTCACGCCCGGCCCCGAGGGATCAAAATAATCATTTTCATTTGCACCATAATCATCGCCCGCTGCATCTATGGCAGCTTTGTTATTTTGCATTTTACTGTAATCGGTCTTTTGCTGGCGGCCTTCCTTAATATTGCTTTGTTCCTGTACCGGCAGGTTTGCCTGCGAAAGAAAGCTAATTATATCTTTATTCAAACTGGTACTCATGTTGTTGAACAACTGAAACGCCTCTACCTTGTAAATTACGAGCGGATCTTTTTGTTCAAGGTAAGCGGTTTGCACACTCTGTTTCAGGTCGTCCATAGCCCGCAGGTGTTCCTTCCAGGCATCATCAATCACTGCAAGCGTAATTGATTTTTCCATATTTGAAAGAAGCTCCTGGCCGTTCGTTTCAACCGTTTTATCAAGTGCGGCTAACACGTTAATGGTTTTTCGGCCGTCGGTAAACGGAACAATTACATTTTCGATGTGGTTGCCCTGTGTGGCCCTGATATTTTTGAATACCGGAACCGCTTCTGAACTTACGGTAGCAATGTGTTCATTATATTTTTGAGTGGCCTCAGTGTATAATTTATCTATCAGTTTGTTTTCATCCTTCGCCCTGAATTCTTCCGGTGTGATGGTGGTGTCCATTCCGAAGTTTACGATACAGGCCAGTTTAAACCCTTCGTAATCTTCCTGCTCACGAAAAGAACTCACGAGGCTTTCTGCCACCATCGAAAAGGCATTGTCAAGGTCAAGAGAAAGCCTTTCACCAAACAACGCGTGGTTACGCCTGTCGTAAATGGCATTCCTTTGTTTGTTCATCACATCGTCATACTCCAATAATCTTTTACGTATGCCGAAGTTATTTTCTTCTACTTTTTTCTGCGCGCGCTGAATGCTGTTGCTGATCATGCTATGCTGTATCACGTCACCTTCCTTGTAACCCAGCTTATCCATCATTCCTGCAATTCTTTCACTACCAAACATCCGCATCAAATCATCTTCAAGCGAAACATAAAACAGCGAGCTTCCGGGATCGCCCTGCCTGCCCGCGCGGCCGCGTAACTGCCTGTCCACACGGCGGCTTTCGTGCCGCTCGGTACCAATAATTGCAAGGCCTCCGGCATCTTTTACACCAGGCCCAAGTTTAATATCGGTACCACGGCCTGCCATGTTAGTGGCGATGGTTACTGCGCCAGGCAAACCTGCCTCGGCAACTACCTGCGCCTCGCGTGCGTGTTGTTTGGCGTTTAAAACGTTATGCGGAATTTTCTTTTGCTGCAACATCCGGCTGAGCAATTCACTAATTTCAACGGATGTGGTACCTACCAGCACCGGCCTTCCGGCTTCGCGAAGCCTTTCAATTTCGTCAATAACCGCTTTATATTTTTCACGTTTGGTTTTAAACACCAAATCCTGCATATCGTCTCTTATGATGGAAACGTTCGTAGGAATTGAAACCACATCTAATTTATAAATACTCCAGAACTCGCCGGCTTCTGTTTCGGCAGTACCCGTCATACCCGACAACTTGTGGTACATCCTGAAAAAGTTCTGTAAGGTAACGGTGGCATAGGTTTGCGTGGCTGCTTCAATTTTCACACTTTCTTTCGCTTCAAGTGCCTGGTGTAAACCGTCAGAGTAACGGCGGCCATCCATAATACGGCCGGTTTGCTCATCTACAATTTTAATGGCTCCGTCAATTACTACGTATTCGTCATCTTTTTCAAAGAGTGAATAGGCTTTTAATAATTGCTGCACCGTGTGAATGCGGTCGGCTTTACTTGTATAATCGTTTAGAATTAATTCTTTTTGTTTTAGCTTTTCATCAGAAGGCGCATCGCTTTTTTCAACATCTGCCAGCTTCACGCCAATGTCGGGCAATACAAAGAAATCAGGATCTTCGCCGGATTTTGTGATCGCCGTTAATCCCTTCTCGGTGAGGTCAACCGAAATGTGTTTTTCATCAATCCTGAACAGTAATTCACTATCAACCACCGGCATATTCTTTTCCTGCTCCTGCAGATAAAAGTTTTCGGCTTTTTGCATTTTCACTTTCACACCCGGCTCGCTCAGAAATTTAATCAGCGGACTGTATTTGGGCAAACCGCGGTAAGCGCGAAATAAATGCAGGCCTCCGGTTTTAGGGTCGTCCTCGCCTTTTTCAAACAGCCTTTTGGCTTCGTTCAGTTCGTGCCGCACAATGCGTTCCTGCTCCTGATAAAGTTGCTGTACACGCGGCTTATGAATATGGTATTGCTGGTCGTCGCCCTTTTCAACAGGGCCGGAAATAATGAGTGGCGTACGGGCGTCATCAATTAAAACGCTGTCCACTTCATCCACCATTGCATAATGGTGTTTGCGCTGTACCATTTCGCTTGCGGTATGCACCATATTATCCCGCAGGTAATCAAAACCAAACTCGTTATTGGTTCCGTAAGTAATATCGGCGAGGTAAGCATTTCTTCTTTCAGGGCTGTTGGGCTGGTGTTTGTCAATACAATCTACACGCAAGCCCAGCCATTCAAAGATGGGGCCATTCCATTCCTGGTCACGGCGTGCCAGATAGTCATTTACGGTTACAATATGAACGCCTTCACCTGCCAAAGCATTCAGGTAAGCAGGTAAAGTTGAAACAAGCGTTTTACCCTCACCTGTTGCCATTTCAGCAATTTTACCGGAATGAAGCACTGCGCCCCCAATCAACTGCACATCATAGTGAAGCATGTTCCAGGTAATCTTTCCCCCGGCGGCCGTCCATGTATTTTGAAAGATTGATTTGTCGCCGTCAACGCTCACATATTCGCCTTTTTTCACGCTTAACTCGCGGTCGTAATCGGTGGCTGTTGAAACAATCTCAGTGTTTTCCTTAAACCTGCGCGCCGTTTCTTTTACCACGGCAAAGGCTTCAGGCATTATTTCTTCCAGGATTTTTTCAATTTCCTTATCGCGGTCTTTCTTCAGGTCATCTACCTGCTTGTAAATCTCGTCTTTTTCTATAAGTTGGTTGTGGGATAAAGATTCTGCTTTTGCGTTCAACTCTGAAACTTCGGCATCAATTTTTGTTAAATGATCTTTGATCCGTTGCCTGAACTCAACCGTTTTGCCCCGAAGCTGGTCATTATTAAGCGATTGGTATTCAGCGAAAAATTTATTAACTCTTTCAATCGTTGGCTGCAGTTTCTTTGCGTCTTTTTCAGATTTACTACCTCCAAACATTTTCGTTACAAATCCAAACATGATATTTTTTTAAAAGTATATTTTTTGTTGGCCGCGGCCCGCCAATCGAGCATTGCGTCTTCGGCTTTTTGTCTGTTTCTCAGCTAAAAACGACCCCCATCTTCTTCAAAAACAATGCTACACCGCCAAAAAGCCAATTTGACAGGTTTGCAAAGATAGGAAATAGAAAAATAGGTATTTGGTTAAAAATCGTGTTTCATGTGTTTATTTTTATGTTTTTAATGGTCACATGGAATACGCCAAATAATCATTACAGTTTGTAAGCAACTTTTTGCTTATGGCTATTTCAAGTACTGATTATTTTCTAATCACGAACCTCAACTTCATAAAAATCGCCAGCAAAGTTGCCGGGCAAAAACCCGTTGACTACCGAAAACAGTATTTTATAATCGTCGCTTGCGGCAGGAGTGGTGATTGGAATTCTAATGCGCTTTTTATACCCCGGAGGCAAAATTTCATCCGGCATTTTGAACGATACCGTGGAGTTGATGAAATTAAATTTGGAAATGAAAAATGCATAATCAATTTTTAAATCTTTTGTATCGATGGCGACGGATCCTGTATTCTCAAGTTCCACAACCGCAATTTTCGTTTCTTCAGGCTTGAATTGTTTCGCTAACGAAACGGCATTTATTCTTAACGGATTGATGCACTTGTAATTTTTCATGGGGAGCAGGAAACCGCTCCGGTATTTTGACAGGATTTTTACCGAAGTATCCACACTCAAGGGTTGATCGGAAAAAATGAGAACGGGCTTACCATCAAAAACACAATCTTTGGTTCCCAATGAATAGTTGGTTTTACGATATTGTTTGGTGTTATAGCCGTAAGTAGTTTCATCAGGATTATAAAAATTATATAAGGCCGGCAGCGCGTAGGAATTGGTAAAAATCACCGGTGTGCCCTGCGCCTTTTCCTTTACCTGCCTCGCCCACTCCTTTCCCCAGAAAAAAGAACTGTAATGCCTCAGCATTTGAAACGGCGAATGTGGTACCAGAAATAATACCCGCGCTAAAAGAATCAACCCGATATTGACGTATGCCATCTTCAAAAATATGCGTCTTAATTTTGGAGTTCCATACTTTAAAATCGTGAGAAACAAAACAACGTAGGAAACGCCTGCAATCAGCGTCCAGTGAGGCTCAACCGTATTTTTGAAAGAGGAAAGCACAAAAAACAACAACACCCCGCCAAAATTAAAGAGATGTGCGCGGGAGAGCTGGTCTTTTATTTTTACTGTGAACAGTTTAAAAAAGAAAAGCAATGAAATAACCGGCCCCCAAATGAGCAATTGCCCCATTATATAATCTGATGTGAAATTAATGCGGTACTTCTTGCTCAGCCTTTCAACCAAATGGTATTTTACGGTAGGCCATTCATGTTGGTACTGCCAATAAAGATGCGGCAAAAAAAGCAGCGTCACCATCACCACCATCAACCAGAAATATTTGTTGACGAGTAGCTTTAAATTTGAAAGCACTACAAACGCAACCGGCAATATCCCATGGTACTTGCTGTAAAACATTCCGGTTACGGCAAGCGCCATAATAAATGTATTTAACAGGTTTTCATTTTTTAAAAACCGCTTGTACCCATAAAAAAACACAGCCGAGAAAAAAAGCAGCGGAGCGTCAGGCGTAGTAATAAAGGCGTACACACTAAAAACTAAAGTGGCCGCATACAAAATCAAAAACCACCTGATGTTTTTTAAACCATTCGGCAATGCCCCCCAAACAAACGGAATAGTAAGTGTGCTTAATATAATGGTGGAAAGCCGCGTAAACAAAGGGCCGTGGCCAATGCTTTCACCCAGGTTTATGAGTAACGGAGCAAGTGGTGGATGGTCGAAATAACCCCAGCCAATTTGCTTTGACAATACCCAATAGTAGGCTTCATCACCATCAAGCCCAAGGAACTGCGCCTGCAGGCAATTGATGATGAACCAACCCAGCATGAACAGCAACAACAGTTTGCGTTCATCTGCAACATTTCGTGCTATTGAAAAATTATTGACCATAAAATGGCAAAAATAATACTTATGCTTAAGACATATCCTCGCCCGCGGCAACGCCCATCAGGGATTCATATGCTTCATTTAGCTTTTTCTTTAACCGCTGTTTTGCTTTTTTCACAGCTTCTACCGTTACGCCCAGCAGACGCGCTATTTCACCGTTGCTGAGTCTCAGGTGCTGCAACAGGATGATTCGCCAATTGGCTTCGGTTAATTCAGGGTAATTATTAACAAGCCGGGCGTAGAACTTAGGGTACTCAAGCGCAAAGGCATTTTTAAACCGGTTCCAGTTTTCTTCTGTCATTAAATGCGATTCGAGTAACTTATTCAGCTCCGCGCGATTCTCATCTGTATTAAAAACTGATTTTATGTTTTTGATTTCTGATTCAAGTTTTTCTATTTGATGATTTTTTTCAGAAAGGTAATTAACATGAGCCGTCAGGGAGTTACTGGCTTCACGAAGTCTTGTTTCTGATTTCAGCTTTTCATTCTGCAGGAATTTTAAACTTGATTGATAACGGCTTGAATTTTTTTTGCTCTTTCTTTTCAACTTTATTAAAAACCACACAGTAATTAACAGTAGCAAAGCACTCAATAGCACAATACCATTTCGCACCCAGGCTCCCTTTTTTACCCGCTGCTTTTCTTTATTAAGCTGTTCGTTAAAATTTTGCTTCTGGGCCTCCCAATTCAATTTGCTGATGGTATTGGTTCCTTCCGGAGTTTTCAGGCTGATATTCAAAGAATCAATTTTGCGCCTGAGCGTCAGTTCTTCATCACTATTCCCTGTCTTTTGGGCAATTTTAAGAAGCAGCTCCGTTGCTTCTAATTGGGAACTTTTAAAATACACTTTTGATTGGGCAATTGAGTTGGCTTGCAAGGCTGCCAGCCGGGCTTTGTTAATGCTCCCGGTTTCTAAATATACTTCACTTAGCCGCAACAGGGCATACATGGTGTTCATATTATTATCACCGTTGCGGGAAAGATAAATATCGCGGTGAAGGAGTTGAATGGCCTTTTCGTAGTCACCGGATTTTTTGTAGAGATCGGCAGTATTACCAAGCACTTTTGCCTGCCTTAGTGTATCCTTAACTTCTACAGCAATTTCCAGCGCCTGATCGAAATACTTTCGGGCTTTATTTGAGTCGTTTGTTTTTGAATAAAGCAAGCCGATATTGTCTTTCAAAGCTGCCATTTCGGCCGACAGGCCGAAAGTATATTTTTCAGCAAGTTTTAAATAGGCGATTCCCTGCTCATATTCTCTGATGTAGCCCATGAAATACCCGAGTTTTTTAAAAGTATCTCCCGGAAAAATCATCTCCTCAGGCGGGAAGGATTCTGCGAGCTGCCCAACTCTGATAAAATAATAGAGCGCCGCATCGTAACTACTATATTGATACCGGTAGAACGCATAATTGATGGAGGCCCAAATCTCCATTTGTTGATTCTTTTCGCTCACCGCCTTTTTTATTGCGGTTTGATAAAGGCTGAGGCTCCGTTCATTGAGGCTATCGGCCTTTTTCGCGGTCAGTTCCGCCAACAAAACATCTTTGATAATTCTAATGCATTCTTTGGTTTTTCCGCGAGATTGCGCGATCACAAGATTTAGTGTAGAATCAAGTGCGGTTTCACTTGCAATCTTCCTGCTTTTTTCGATAACCGGCTCGAGTTGACCCCGGTCACAAAACTTGTATTGTGAGAAAAACTGAGCCCCGCCTTGTAAGGCAAAAGCCAAAAGCAAAACCGTTAAAATGAGCCGTTCGTTCAAAATTTAATTTAGAAGCAGGATCCCCTGTTCCCCAAGTTTAGTTTTTGGATCTGAAACAAAAAACAAAAAATATATCTCATAAAACAATGAAAATCAATATGATGAAATTTGTCCACCGATTGTCCACCCGGTTTTCTTGCATTACTAATTTTTAATCCTCAAATTTGAACCCGATTTGAGACTTGCAACTTCTTCAGGAAAACAATCTGCAAAATGATAGCTGCGAATTACTCAAAAATAACTAAAAAGCAGTTAGCATTTAATGATTTCAAAAAGAAAATACTGCTGCGTATTTCCTTTTAAACAGAATTTGAAGTAACTTGTTGAGAAAAGATTGGCACAGGCTCTACACTGTCACGGTAAAAAGCCTTGAAAAATAATTATACTTTCTGCTGATTTAGAGAAACTCCACCCTAAGGACAACACCATAGCTGCTCCCTGACAAAAGCGCAAGGAGCAGCTCTTTAAATGTAGTAAAGGGTTAAACAAGGCCTGCTAACTCAAGGCTCTTTTTTTTCAGCTTTCTTTCTTCAATGTTCTCAATAATCGGATCGGGTTCTAAAATAAGCGAAGTTCCGTTTTCCTTCCACCAATTGCTCTTCTTTAATTTTTCTAAATGAATGACCCCGGATAGATATTTCCTGTCTTCCTGGGCATGCCATTGTTCAATCCATTCAAAATCGTCCTTTGGAATGTCGGCCAGGTCATTAAAGCTTACAAAAACCTTCAGATAAATATCATCGTTGAGCTTATGCGGCTCGTGGTGGTAGAGCTTTTTATACTCATATTTATAACCATAACGCAATGCAGAAATATCGCTTAACACTGCCGAAGCTGTTGGAAAACTTCCGGCGCCTTTGCCGTAAAAGAATTGCTGATCGGCAAAACCGCTTTCTATGACGCAGCCGTTATACTCGTTTTTTACAAATGCCAGCGGACTATCGTTGGTTACAAACTGTGGCAATACAAAAGCGCCAACACCGCCACCAATCAGCTTTTTTGCCTGCGCTACCAACTTAATCTGTTGTCCGCGGGCCCGTGCAACCACGGCATCAGATTTATTGATGGTTTGAATGCCGTTGAATAAAATCTTATCGGGGCTTGTAACAATTCCGTACGCATGGTTGAGCAGCAGTGTCCATTTGTTCACCGCGTCAAAACCCTCAACATCCAGCGTCGGGTCGCTTTCGGCAAAGCCGAGTTGTTGGGCCAGTAACAGGGCTTCTTTAAAACTTAAATTCTCTTCAAAAATTTTTGTAAGAATGAAGTTGGTACTACCGTTTACAATAGCACGTATGCTGTGTAAAAGGTCGTTATCGTAATATTCCTCTAAGTTTCTGATAACGGGTATTGAGGCGCAGGCTGATGACTCATACAAAAAAGACCGGCCTGTTTTTAGCTGTAATTCCAGCAGTTCGGGTAAGTTTTCAGCAATCATTTTTTTGCTGGAACTCACTGCTTCCTTTTTATTCTTTAAAGCTGTCTTTACTATTTCAAATGCTGCTTTTGAGTCATCAATCACCTCAACAATTACATTAATTTCTTTGTCGTTCAGCAGCTCATCTTTGTCGGTTGTGAACAGTTCTGCCGGTGCATTTCTTTTTTTACCCGGATGTTTGATGCATACTTTTTTTATGGATGCCTTTAAGGAAGGCGTTTGCTGTAACACCCGGTACAGGCCCTCGCCTACTACGCCAAAACCAAACATACCGATCACTAGTTCTTTATGCTTACTCATCTTTTTAATTGTTAATTATTAATTGTTAATTGTTAATTACTGATTGCAGATTCCAGGCCAGGTTAAATCATTAATCGTTGTGACCAAGTCAATTATTCATTTTCCTTATTAATTATTCCTTACTCTTATTAATTTGTAAAAATTCTTTTATCGCTTCGCTGATCTGTTCAAACTCCAGTAAAAATCCATCGTGCCCGTAATCTGAGCGGATTAATTCCAATTTCGCACCGGGAATGCTCGTTGCTAAAAACTCCTGCTCGTCCGGCGGAAACAAAATATCGCCCTCAAGGCTTAATACCAGCGTTTTTGCTTTGATGCGGTCCAACGCTTTTTTAACACCGCCCCTGCCGCGGCCAACGTTATGAGAATCCATGCCCTTGCTTAAAACATAGTAGCTAAAGGCGTTAAAACGTGCCGATAATTTTGTTCCCTGGTAGCGCTGATAGCTTTCGCTTCTGAAACTTTCAAGTGTTTCATCCGAAACATCCGATTGCGTTTTATTATAGGCCGTGGCGTTTCTGTAGGACAATAGCGCGATGCTCCTTGCCACTTCCATTCCCTTTTTGCCTGCATTCTCATTCTTTTCATTCCAGGTTAGGTCAGCCTCAATTGCAAAACGCTGTGATGCGTTGAAAGCCTTGCCCCAGGCAGAGTGTACGGCGTTGGTTGCCATCGGAATAATGTGTTCAAAAAGTTCCGGCTCGTCAATGGCCCATTCCAATAACTGCTGGCCACCCATGCTTCCGCCGATACCGATCCTGATTGTATCAATACCTAATTCCTTTCTCAATAATTGGTAGGAGTGGATCATATCCCGCGGGGTGAAGAATGGGAACCGGTGAAAATATTTTTCGCCGGTTGCGGGGTTCAGGTCCAACGGGCTGATGCTGCCATAACAGCTACCGGGCATGTTCACACAAATAATAAAATACTTTGAAGGATCAAATATTTTTCCGTCACCCACCATCTCCGTCCACCACTCGTGCGGCCTGCTGTTGGCTGTAAGTGCGTGAAAGATCCACACCACATTATCTTTTGCCGCATTCAAACTTCCGTAAGTAGTATAGCTCAAATGAAAATTTGACAGTGATGCGCCGCTCTCCAGCAGAAATGGCTGACCGTATGTAAAAACTTTCTGTTGCATTTTTTGTCTCACAAAAAGGAAAGATGTGCAAAGAGTGCCGTGTTCTTTTCTTTTTAACTTTTCAATATTAAACTTTTAAACTGCTTTTCTTCTCACCGCGTATATCAGTTCATCAACAAATTCGTTGTTTTTAAATATCCCTTTTTCAATTTTTGCTTCAAGGGTAAAGCCTGCCTTTTGCAAAACTTTTTGGGAGGCAATATTGTTTCCAAATGGTCGTGCATAAACACGCGTGATGTCGTAAGTCCCAAATGCAAAATCAACTATTTGTTTCACAGCATTCGTAATAATTCCCAGCCCCCAATTTGCCTCACCAGGCCGCTACCCAGGTGTCCAATGTTGTCAGTCACCTCCCACTGCGGATGAATTCCGATTCCGCCTACAACCCGGCCATCCCCCTCAACCGCAAAAATGTGGACGGGGTTATCTTTAGTTGCCATCTCGATAAAATTCCTTGCATCCTGTTCGTTGTAAGGGTGCGGAATCATATCCGTCATGAACTTTGCCATATTAAAATTATTCGCGTTTTGCACAAGGCTCTGCACGTCATTTATATGCCAGGGGCGTAATAAAAAATCCATCTTTAGAAATTAAGGCCTGTAAAGTTTTTAAAAACCCTACAGGCCTGTATTATTTAAGCAACAGCCGCTTTCAATGCCTGTTCGATATCTGCTTTAATATCATCAATATGTTCAATGCCGAGGCTTATCCGAACCAGGTTATCCAGCACACCGGCAGCCTTTCTTTCCTCATCGGATAACTGATCGTGCGTGGTGGATGCAGGATGGATTGCCAATGTTTTTGCGTCGCCTACATTGGCCAAATGGCTCACCAACTTTAATGCATTGATGAATTTTTTGCCATTTTCAATACCGCCTTTTACCCCAAACTGTAATACACCTCCAAAACCATTTGCAAGATATTTTTTTGCAAGCTGGTGATAAGGGCTGCTTTCGAGGCCGGGATACCAAACAAATTCTACGTCTTCATGCTGCTCCAACCATTGAGCCAGCGCCAACGAATTATCCACAGTGCGTTGTACCCGAAGCGATAAAGTTTCCAATCCCTGTAAAAGAAGGAAGGCATTTAATGGCGCCTGGCATGGGCCGAAATCCCTGAGGCCTTCCACACGCGCGCGAATGACAAAAGCGATATTTGGGAGCCCCAGCGGATTACCCTCGCCAAATACCTCCCAGAAATTTAACCCGTGGTAACCTTCAGAAGGCTCGGAGAATTGCGGGAATTTGCCGTTGCCCCAGTTATAGTTTCCGCCGTCTACTATTACCCCGCCAATGCTGTTACCGTGGCCGCCAATCCATTTTGTGGCAGCTTCCACCACAACGTTGGCGCCATGTTGCAGGGGCTTGAACAGGTAGCCCCCAGCCCCGAAAGTATTATCAACAATCAAAGGCAAATCAACTTCTTTTGCTAAGGCCGCAAACTTTTCAAAATCAGGGATGCTTAATTTGGGATTGCCAATGGTTTCGAGATAAATGGCTTTTGTTTTGTCGTCAATTTTACTGCGAAAACTTTCAATATCATCGCCGTTAGCAAAACGCGCTTCTATGCCCAATCTTTTAAACGAAACCTTAAACTGATTGTAGGTACCGCCGTATAAATGCGAAGAAGTAACAAAATTTTCACCGGCCTGCAGAATATTGGTGATCGCCAAAAATTGCGCTGCCTGTCCTGATGAAGTTGCCAACGCCGCCACACCGCCTTCTAAAGCGGCTACACGCTGCTCAAAAACATCTGAGGTGGGATTCATCATGCGGGTGTAAATATTTCCAAATTCTTTCAATCCGAAAAGATTGGCCGCGTGATTGGAATCACTAAACTGGTACGAGGTAGTTTGATAAATAGGTACGGCCCTGCTTCCTGTTGTGGGATCGGGTTGCTGGCCTGCGTGTACTTGTAATGTGTCGAAATGCATTTTTTAAAATTTTAATTGTTGAGTAAATTTATTTTATTGGTTGTGAGTTACCTGTTGGATTTGTCGTCCGGAAACATAGATTGGAATTTTTCTAAACCGGTAATCGGGAACTGTAATGGGAACGATGAAAGGGCGTGCCTTTCTTTAACGAATATTATGCCCTGCAGGGCATACAGCACATACAACAACACATCGCGGGAGCGATATTGGTTTTAAAGTTATGATTTGTTGTGTGCGCCATGAGTTTTGCTAAAATAGCTTTTTGTTGTTTCATTTCAAAATATAAAG
>Ga0066256_1002339_pt1 | contig 21375 bp, 19 predicted proteins | sample ThiBio_1000_biof_FD_87107 | JGI IMG/M metagenome (GOLD analysis project Ga0066256, IMG submission 87107) | Wastewater bioreactor microbial communities from Cape Town, South Africa - Thiocy_expt_1000_biof (version 2) | ecosystem: Engineered > Bioreactor > Thiocyanate-remediating >... | reverse complement strand
GCAATCACGGGAGCTTGAATTTCTCGTGCCAAGCATTCAATATCACCGTATAAAGGGATTTTTCTTTGCAAAAAATTTTGTATAAGTGGGGTATCCCAAGATAGACCAGGGCTTGCGATCACCTCGCTGATCCGGTGCATTATTTCTAATGGGAGCTCTTGTGTGTATAGTGCTACATCTGGAAATTCTCGCCGAAATTCACTAATTGAGGGCGATTCATTTCGAGTATCGAACAACACAAAGGATTTATTTCGTCGAGACAAGTAGCGAGCAATTGATAAGCCAGTCTTTCCCAAACCTGCAACTAAATATAAATTATCACTCATCATCGCACCTTTATGCCTATCGAAGTTTTAAAGTAGCCAATCCACAAAGTACAAATACGACGGTAATAATCCAAAATCTTACAATTATTTTTGGCTCAGTCCACCCCTTAAGTTCAAAATGGTGATGTAAGGGCGCCATTCGGAACAGGCGTTTACCATGGGTATATTTGAAATAGCCTACTTGTAAAATAACAGAAAGCGTCTCAATAACAAATAAGCCTCCCATCATGAATAAAACCAATTCTTGACGCACGACAATAGCGACTATACCGAGCGCACCGCCCAAAGCAAGGGAGCCTACATCCCCCATAAATAATTGGGCTGGATAAGTGTTGTACCAGAGAAAACCAAGCCCTGCCCCAACGATTGAAGCACAGAAAATAGTTAGCTCGCCTTCGTTAGGAATGAACGGAATACCAAGATAATGGGCATGAACAACATTACTTGAGGCATAAGCAAAAATACCTAATGCACCTGCAACCATGACAATAGGCATAATGGCTAGCCCATCAAGTCCGTCCGTTAGATTTACAGCATTTGAGGTGCCCACAATGACAAAATAAGCAAAAATTGGGAATAACAAACCTAAGCTGATACTTGCCGTCTTAAAAAAAGGAATGGTTAATTGCGTATGTACCGGTAAAGTCGCATTCCAGTAGAGATAAAAAACTGCTGCCAAAGCTATAATCGATTGCCAAAAAAATTTCCACCTTCCAGGCAATCCTTTACTATTTTTAAGCACCAGTTTACGATAATCATCTACCCAACCAACAATCCCGTAACCCAAAGTCACGAGTAACACTAACCACAAACTGGATTGTTGTAAATCACCCCAGAGTAAGCAACTCACAGTTATTGCAAGTAAAATGAGTACACCACCCATTGTGGGCGTACCGGCTTTAGATAGGTGCGACTGCGGGCCATCATCTCGAACCATTTGGCCGCTTTGCATGTTTCTCAGCCATCGTATCATTAATGGGCCACACACAAGCCCCACAATAAGTGCTGTTAACGCGGCCAATATAGAGCGGAAAGTTAGATACTGAAATACACGCAACGCATGGTATTGTCCCTGTAACATCTGCGTTAGCCAGTAAAGCATAGTTGTTCCTCGTATTAAGTGGCACCTAAATTATGTAAAAATTTTGCACATTACTTGAGCATTGCCAGCGAAATTCTACTCAAGGGGCAAAAAAGTGGCCAAGCATATCACACCCGGACTGCTCAATTAAGCAGTTTATACACAATTTTTTCCATGGCACTAGAGCGTGACCCTTTGACCAGTATTACTGTCTGAGGACCTAACTTTTCGGTTAGCTCTTTGACTAATAGTTCTTTGTCATCATAATGTGCTCCACCAGCACCAAATGCTGCAGTGGCAAGCTTACTGTAGGGGCCACAACTCATTAGCTGATTGATACCTAAACGACGAGCAGCATGTCCTACTTCCTGATGATGCTGTTCGGCCCAGGCACCCAATTCGCCCATATCACCAAATACAAAAATTTTCTCCCCTGGTCTTTGCGCCAAAACTTCAAGTGCGGCAAGCACCGAACGAAGATTTGCGTTATACGTATCATCAATAATTGTGGCCTCCTGCTTGCCTTTAATGATCGTAAGACGCCCTTTTACGCCGGTAAAATTGTTTAATCCTTGTTGAATCGTTTCCAGATCGATCCCCACTGCATAACAACACGCCGCGGCCGCTAAAGCATTGCGAACGTTATGTTCGCCTGGGACCTGTAACTGAATTTTAATATTTCCCATAGGCACAACCAAATTAAACTGTGCGCAGCCTAGAGCGCTGTATTGTAAATCTTGCGCATAAATATCTAAGGGCTTGGTCAAAGAAAAACGTAAAACGTGTTTATTTAAAAGTAAATCATCCCAAAAATGAGCATAGGCATCATCGTCGTTAACAATAGCCGTTCCATTTGTTGTCAGTCCTTGATAAATCTCACCTTTGGCACGAGCAACTCCATCAATTGAACCAAAACCCTCGACATGTGCAGGTGCAATGTTATTGATTAATGTCACTTGAGGGTGAACGATAGCAACTGTATGAGCAATTTCGCCGGGATGATTTGCGCCTAATTCAAACACAGCATAACGATGTTCTGGTTTTAATTGCAATACACTCAGAGGCGCGCCTATGTGATTGTTGAAATTACCTTGGGTAGCATGAGCGGGCTGCGGCAAAATAGCGGCAATCATTTCTTTCGTTGTTGTTTTACCATTTGAACCTGTTATTGCAATCACCGGGCAATGAATACTTTGACGATGCCCTGCAGCGATTTTAGATAGAGCAATTAGGGTATCTTCAACAACTAACTGAGGTATTGATAAATCTGCGACTGGCTTTTGTACAATCGCTGCCACCGCACCTTTCGCAGCGGCATCGTGAAGAAACGCATGCCCATCGAAGCGCTCTCCCTGAATTGCCACAAACAAACTCCCTGGGCTCAATGTACGGGTATCGATAGAAATATTATCAATTTCCGCATTGATCGGACAAGTCTGAGCTAATAATGCAGCAATAGTAGAAAGATTCATATTAATAAAAAGAGACCAAAAGTCTAGTTTACTAACACTTTGAGTTTGAGTTCAAGGGCAAAGGTCGGATTACGCCTTAAAATGATGGCAATTTTTAGTATTTGCACATGAGCCGCTTACAAATTAAATAAGCTGCTTTTATAATTTGCATTCCTCTTCTGGGTTATCCGCTAATAGCAATAAATTAGCCCATTTCACGGTATCTACTCTTATAAGAAAGATTTGTTTCTCAGGAATTAATCCCTCTATTCCATACACTCTTTAAGTACTTCCATATAAGAATGGTTAATATGCATGGGGTACCCTTGCTCTTCGAGCATTTGGTGGATTAAAGGTAAGTTATAATAAGGAATTGATGGGTACAAGTGGTGGGCTGTATGGTAACCCACATTATGAGACACAATGAATAAACGTTCTAGAGTCGTTGGATAAGTCGTTCTGGTTCTAGCTTCAGGTGGGAGATGAGTCAGATTTGAGTGCTCGGCAATGCTGCGGATTTTAAGAGCAACACTGTTCCACGTAATTAATGGGATCACCCAACATAATAGAAAATATTGCCACATGTGAAAATAAAAAAGAACAAATATGAGCAGCATGTAAAAGGCTACTTTCAAGCTTGGAAAAATATAGTTATTTCCTGAACGCGTTCCTGCGTGTATTGCGGAGCGTTTCTTTTTCCATAGCCTTTTTTGAATTTGCAATACGAAATTTCCACAAAAATCTTTAGCTAACGTTTTTAAGAAAAATGCTCGAGGTTGTGGAAATTGCCATTCGTAATTATCCTTTGCGACCCAGTCAGGATCCTCTGTAGTATTCAGGAAATGATGATGCGCAAAATGATTTTTTCGATAGGTACCGGTGCTAACAAAAAGAGGATATGCAAGAAATAATTCGGATACGATATCGTTGACCCATTTATTACTAAAAAGCCGATAATGTGCCGCTTCGTGTATTAATATGCCCAAAGCATGTTGTCTGCCCCCAATCCAAAAGATTAGTATTAGGTAAAGCCACCAGCTCCAATGATGGTATATGAGTATCAATGGTAAAAGAATTAAAAACCATTCCCCACAGATAACCGTAATTGAGCGCCATGGTTTAATCTCTGAGAGTGATTTAATGGTAATTCGGTCAATCATATTGCACGCTCAACTTGTCATTTGCTTTTAATAGCTCAGTTAACTAGAACCTTTTGTTCACACTTTCTCGGAGATGAACTCAGAGCTAGTCGAAAAACATGTTTAAAAAAGCCTTTCCATAAAACAAGCTTTCACCTTTTTTGCATTCGCATTATTAGTCAAATATAGCCCATTTAATATTTTTTTTGTATCAATAGATCATTTTCTAAAACTCAGCAACCAGAGCAACTTCTAAATTAACAACTGCTTATGGTTATGAATTCCTTAGCTTTTTTTTTTAGCTCATTCATGAGAATAAGGTTGAAATGACTATTTTTTAACGCATTGATTTATTACAAAAAATATCTTTTCACATCTAAGTTTAACTTTAACTTTTCATAATTCTGATAACTGAACCCTGATAGTTGACTTTAAAAATTAACTCAACCTGATAATGAGAGGATTTTGCAGTTCTGCAATAATTTTTATCTGAACTCTTTTTATAGCTCACATAATAATCAGAAAAAACAAAAAATGAACTAAAATTAACAAACATGATGTTCTTGTTTAAAAGGTATTTTATGCACACAGCGCTCTCTAAATATAAAAGCCTATTTTCTTATCTGCCCAAACCTGTAAAAGCAACAATCTACCGACGCGCAATTTCTGTATCAGAGCCTCTACCTGCACACATTCACTTAAAGTTGGCTAGCACCAAAGATGAATTGACCCAAGCTTTTCGTATTCTGCATGACGCTTACGTGGGATGTAAACTGATGCAGTCCCATCATTCAGGAATGCGAGTGACGCCTTATCATGCCTTACCAACAACACACACGCTAATCGCTGTTGATACCCAGAGTCAGATGGTGCTGGGTACGCTTTCGATAGTGTGTGACGGTGTTTTTGGCTTACCCAGTGATGAGTTAATCAATTACAAACAATTAAATCGGGATAAATTTTCTTTCGCGGAGATTTCTGCGCTCGCAGTTAGGAAGGAACTTAAAGGACAGTTACTTCTTCCCCTCATGAAATTTATGTATGAAACCTGCGTCTATCTTTTAAACATCGACAAAATCATTGCGGTTTTAGTTGCCAATACCAGAGCACCCGAATTGTATGAAGCGATACTTTTTTTTAATAAATTGAACGAGGTTACCTTCACCAATTATGCCTTTTCAAATTACTTACCTGTTGTAGCTGAATTACTGGACTTAAAGGTGGCTTATGATACTTATGGCTCACAGTATAATAAAGCGCCTAAACATCGTAATCTTTTTAATTACTTTACTGAATTGACTCTGGATAATTTTAAATTGCCTTCACATAAATCCGACATCCCCATAATGGATGCAGAGCTTTTTTCTTATTTTTTCTGTGAGGTAACCTCGTGCTTAAATGAGATGCCACCGGAGCGAATTGCAAAATTAAAAGAATTATATCGGGGATTTCCTCATGAAAAAATTATTAATACCTCCCCGCTTCTACAAAATGAGAACTATTCGCCCCCACATAGGCATTGTACCCAATAGTTTTGGTTTATTCTTATAATTTCTCGCTCTGTACATGATAAGAAACCTGTCATGTACAGAGCATTTCTAGACAAAGCTCAAAGAACTTTAATTATCACTAACTTCTGCTTACGAAGAAGTCAGAATAAAAGGGTACCTCTTTAGACCAACTCAACTTCATTTTGTAAATCGTGTTGATATCGTGTTAAGCGCTCATCAGTTATCGGTTGTCGCTCATCATCTAGCAGATGAGCATCTAAACCTTCCATTAATACATTTGCTGTATTCAGCATTAAAGTAAAGCGATCTTTATTAACTTGGGTGCTTGTCGTGAGGTGCATGTACAAACATAACCCACGTACGCTAAATGCGCCGATATTTTGCAGATCAAAGGTGCCGGTGGCAGTGGCTGAGGCTAAGCTGCAAATAATATCGCCATCACCGTTAGGAAGTTGGTGTCGATGAAAGAGTCCATCATCGCCAAAACGTAATCCTGCAGCAAGCACCGTCTGTAGTAATTCGTAACCGGCAAATTGACGATTTTCTCGTGCCACGAGAAACACCATGAGCGTTTTTTCGGTGGCAGCAAAACTCGGTGCTTTTTTGGAATTGATCTTTGATGAGCTTTTATTATCCTCAAGTAAATCATCGCCATCAGCAATAAGGCGCGGCGTCATCGGCTCTGATAGAGTCTTTTCAGAAGTATTTTTTTCTGTGTCTTTATCACCCACTTTTCGCACAGCAATGATATCATCCCCATAAATGGTGTGATTCGTGTTTGGCTTACTATGCTCATTGACGAGTGTACGCTCCCGAGAGCGAGATATTGTCGTGGAGTTGGGTCGTCTCGCTTTAATCATGCGTACAATCGCTATAATCACCACAACTAATAACAGGATATTTAGAATTAAGCTCCAATTAGCTTGCATTATTCACTCCAGGCTCAACGCTTGTGCTACGTCTACGGCAACCAAACGAGACACCCCGGGCTCTCGCATCGTTACCCCCATTAAATGATCAGCCAATTCCATCGTTACTTTATTGTGTGTAATGAATAGGAACTGAACAAACTCAGACATTTCTCTTACCATTGCGCAAAATCGCCCAACATTCACATCATCCAGCGGCGCATCAACCTCATCCAACATGCAAAAAGGTGAAGGATTTAATTGGAAAATTGCGAATACCAACGCAACCGCGGTCATGGCTTTTTCTCCCCCAGATAATAGATGAATCGTACTATTGCGTTTTCCGGGGGGTTGCGCCATTACTACGATACCAGCTTCCAGCATGTTTTCACAAGTTAATTCCAACTGTGCCCGCCCACCACCAAATAATCGCGGAAAAAGGGCTTTAAAAGACGTATTCACTTCATCAAAAGTCGCCTCAAGGCGTAATCGCGTCTCCTGATCCATTTTATCAATAGCTAATTCAAGGGTCGCTAGTGCCTCAGTTAGATCTTGATGCTGTTCGTCTAAATAGATTTTGCTTTGCTGCTCTGAGGTAAACTCTTCAATTGCTGCCAAGTTAATCGCGCCAAGTCGTTTAATCCGCTCAAGAATTTCAGTCAGCTCTGTTTCACGAAGACTCAACGTTACTTCAGGTGGTATTGTCTGAAATACCTGCCCTGCATCAAACTCCATTTCGGTTAATGATTCTTGCACGGAGCTTGCACGTACTGTTAAAGACTCTTCCTCGATGCGCGCTTGGCTGATGTGTTCCTGAATTTTTTTAAGCTGAAGGTCCTGTTGATTTATTTGCTTTTCTATCTCTTCAAGCGCCATTCTTTTTTGAATTACCTGTTCTCGACAAGTTTGAAGTTGTGCTTCAATATCCTGATGTTTTTCTAATAATTCATGCAGTTGACTTTTTAAATCCTCATTGGGATTTGCACTCTCCACGCTACTTAATGCGAGTTGCTCTAATCGTTCCTGCAGCAACTCAATACGCTCCGACTCGCGGGTGATACGTTCTTGCAATTGCTGAACTTTATTGTGTTCACGCTCCATAGATAATTCGGTTTGATGCAATAACGAACGTGTCTGTTCAAGGTTCTGGCGCAAGATTATATTTTTTTGAATACATCCTTGATGGTCTTGATGTTGTTGGCGTTGAGAGTTTTCTAATTCGTGCGCTTGACTGTTAAGATTGTTAATGCGCTCTTCAAGGAGCAACGATTCACCTCGCGTATCTTCGAGGATCATTTGTAACTCTCTAAATTCCTGTTCCAAATTTAATAATAATTTCTCAGTTCGCTCAATATCCTGAAGATTATTTTGTAAAGCAGCATTGTTGGTTATCAACGCCTCATTGCTCGCCTTAACATTCAACTGATGTAACTCGTAGTCCTTTTGACTTTTCTGCAATTGACGATGATGTTCATCACGTAAATCACGGATAACCGTTATTTCTTGCTGTAATTTAGCTACGGCAAGCGTAAGTTCATTAATTTTTTCTTGACGCGCCAATACGCCAAGCTCATCTGCTACCATGGGTGGGGTATATTTAACCCAGCCTCTTCCGAACCAAAAACCTTCACGGGTAATGATGGATTGGTGCGCATCTAATTGGGATATCCAGGTTAGTCCTTGCTCTAAACTTTCAGCAGTAAAGATCTGCTCCAGAGCAATCGGGGTAATCGGATACGCACTGCGAACCTTGTCGCGCAAACGGGGTAACTTGGCAACCTCTGAGGTTACCTCATTGAGTGTCACCACCACCATGCCTTGCTCCGTGCATTGCGCGGGCTGTACCCAAACCTCATCAAAAGACTCAAGGACATAGGCCTGCAAGTAATCCTGTAATACACGTTCACAGGCATTTTGCCATTCAGGCTCTACCTGAAGAATCTCCATAAGTCGTGGCTTGTCGGCCCATTTTTTGGCTAATTCGCTATTTACCTGCAACCCTTGACGTGCAGCGCGTTGAGCCGCAGTCAACGCGGCCAATTCACTATTGAGCTGATGAAACTCATCCTGCATGAAATGCAGTTGCTGCTCATTCGTATTAATTTTTTCGCGCAATTCAGAGCAAAGTTGTTGACTTAAAGCGAACTGTTGCTCATCAAAACGATGATTTTCTAAAAGAGAAGCCGCCTTTTGGGTCAATTGTAATTGTTGCTGCTGCAAATCATTTAAGGAACTCGCTTCTTGTTCTTGCAACAGCTTTTCCAAACGTACTTGAGTCTGACGTTGTTTTTCTTGTAAGTGTGTGTTTTGTAATTGCGCGACGTGTAATTCCTTTTGCGTATTGCTTGTTAAGGCATTTGTTTCCTGCCATTGCAATTGGAGCTGATTTTGTAGTTCCTGAGCATGTACCCATTGCTGTTCCTGGACTTGGAAATCGTGACGAATTTCCTCAAGCTTCATTTGAAAATCTTGGAGATCCTCCTGGGAGGCGGAAAAATTCTCTTGGTCCTGATGTAACTGCTCTTGTGCACATTGTAAATCGTGACGCAGTTGGCTTTGCTCTTCCTGCAACCTTTTCTGTTCCCGCGCCTGTTGCTGCATTGCTTCTTCTAAACGCGCAATATCAGTACCCACTTGATAGAACAACGCCTGGACCTGTTGATTCTTCTCATCCAGGTCGTATAACATTTCTTGTAAGCGAATTTTTTCGGTTTGAGCTCGAGTCAACTCGGTTTGACCCTCCGTGTAGGTCAAAGCCAGATGCTGTAATTCTTCCTGTTTTTTTTGCTGTTGTGTCAAGAAATCATGCCATTTCAGCGCAAAAATTTGCGCCCGACATATGCGCTCATCTTCTTTAAGTACTAAGTAACGTTCCGCCGCTTTTGCCTGGCGCTCCAGTCGCTGCAGTTGTTTATCTAACTCATCACGGATATCGGCTACACGCGTTAGATTATCGCGCGTGTGCGCAATGCGTTGTAATGTCTCTCGTCGTCGCTCTTTATATTTAGAAACCCCAGCTGCTTCTTCAAGAAATACGCGGAGATCTTCTGGTTTAGCCTCGATTAACTGGGAAATAGTTCCCTGCCCGATAATAGAATAGCCGCGAGCGCCTGCACCAGTCCCTAAAAAAATATCGGTGATGTCTTTGCGACGGCAACGACTACCATTGAGATAATAAGAAGAGTCTCCATCCCGCGTAACGATTCTTTTGACGGCAATTTCTGCATAACTGGCAAAAGGACCCGCTAAACGCCCCAAGCTATTATCAAAGACCAATTCTACTGAGGCCTGCCCCACAGGTTTTCGATGTGCCGAACCATTAAATATTACATCGGTCATGGATTCACCACGCAAATTGCGCGCCGAGCTCTCTCCCATAACCCAGCGGACGGCATCGATAATATTTGATTTACCACATCCGTTAGGACCGACCACAGCAACCAATTGGCTGGGGAAATGAACTACCGTTGGGTCAACAAATGATTTGAATCCAGCGAGTTTTAATTGCTTTAGATGCATACTTCAGGCAATTTGATTTGAAAAGTGCATTATAACTGAGGAGAGACAAAAAGGCTTCATTTAACATAAGCTGCGCGATATAATGCGATGAAATCGTTTATTATGGACGCAAAATGAACAAAATAACCAAAATTATTTCCATTCTAATCCTGATGGGTCTTCCTCATCTGGTCGCAGCAGAACCGCCCAATCTTTCACTGATTAAAAACGAGGCAAAAGTCTACCATGACAGCGGTGCTTATGCGCAAGAACTTGCACTCGCGATAAAGCGGGCAGAACATTTTATTACTCAAAAGATAGAACAAAATGCCCAACTGCAACAACCCAAAAAACTTGCGATTGTTTTAGACATCGACGAAACCAGTTTATCCAATTATCGCAATATGGTAGCTCGCGATTTCACCGGTACCTACCAAGATTTTCACCGAGAAATTTTAGCTGCCGATGCCCCTGCAATCCGCCCTACTCTTAACTTGTATCAATATGCTCTGAAGCACGGTATTCGTATTTTCTTTGTCACCGGCCGTCGGGCTTCAGAATTAGAAGCAACCAAAAAAAATTTACGCCTTGCGGGTTATAAGCAGTGGACCGGAATTTATTTAAAACCGGATGATTATCACCATTCATCCATTATTCCCTTCAAAAGCCAGGCGCGTGCTCAAATCACTAAACAGGGTTATACCATAATCGCAAGCATTGGCGATCAGGAAAGTGATCTGGCAGGAGGCTATACACAACAAGGGTTTAAACTACCTAATCCCTATTACTACTTACCCTAACTAAGCCCCTCAAGGTTGCGGGTAACTGGCGACCTGAGGCTGTGCACAGGAACCAATTTTTTGATGTAATAAGGTGATTTGATTTAAATACACATGAGGTTCATACCCCCCTTCCAGCCCCAGATAAACAGCCTCCAAGCACTGCTTATTATCTTGAAAAAGCTTGAAAATTCCGTCATAAAAATAGGTCCAGTCCGCATTGTCAAAACGCGAGGAATAGGCCTCGTGTTTATTCATCCATTTATTGCCCAAGTATTTCGCACAATAAGCTTTCTCATCAACATGTGAATCCCACCCTGTAGGTAAGGCTAAAATAATTGGGCGTTGCTCGCGCTGGGCCTTATCAAACAGGGCCGCGGTTTTATTTAAGGTATAGATGAGTGCTGGATGGATACCCGTAGTTTTGGGCAACATGCTTAAATCAATCGCATAATAGGTTAAGCATCCCTGCACCCAATAGTTTACTGCCTGAGTTTCTACACCAACTTTAACTTCATCTTGATTGAATTGTTTTTTTATTTCTGCACTGCCCTGCTTAGGATAAACGCGGGAATCAAACAAATCTAGATGGTAAATTTGGGCTGCATTCATTTTTTGCAAATTGGCACTTAGGCCATTATCGCGATTAATATCGGTACCAATAACCAGGACCATTGCTTGCGGAACTTTTTGCAGATAAGACGTCAACCAAATAGACGTTTTGTCTAAAATACAAAAGCCACTTCCACCATCAGCAAAAGCATGATGTGAGGGTAAGCCAAAAGAACAAAGAAATTTTGCAGGGTTGTTCAGGGTTGTAAATAAATCTCTGATGATTAATTCAAAAGTATAGCGATTGAATCGTAAGTCCAAATCCGGTACTTCCAAAATATCTTTATTTCGTGCACTTAAAGTCCATTGAAGCACTTGTCTCAAATATTTTTTGCTGTGTACCGCAGAAATCGTTTGCACCAAATCATCTTGTTCCATAAGTCGCGTAAATTCTTTCAAGATGTCTTTTTGATTGGCATTAGACTGGATCAAGCGAAAAAAAACTTCCCAAGAAGGTGAGAGTTTTAAATCATCTGTTTTAACTAAAGAGTAATGTGGTTGTTGTTGATGTAATTCATTAATTTTTGCAACCATATTGCTCAGTCGCATACATTGATCCTCAGCTCCCCCGGCCGGCATATCACGCATCCAGGTTAAATGCTCTGCTGCAGGAATTTGTATTGAGAAATTTATAGGGGATGGTTGGGGGAAAAAAGAACTTTTACACTGTGATAGGTACATGTCAAATCCTTTGAACTGAGTGATATGTTAGGTATAAACTATCCTTAAGAAACTTCCAGTTTCTTGAATAATCCGGGCCACTTGTGTGTATCCGAATTATCTATAGAATAAGCACGTTTCATATTTTATTAAAGGGCTGTTCATGCCAGTTATTTCACGGACCGTACCTCCTTATATCTTCCCGGTAATTCTGCTTGGTTCAGTATTCCTTGGAGGTTTGGCTGGTGTATATTGCGTACACATTCTTCCGTATTTAAAACCTTGGGGAGATATTTTTTTAAATTTACTGTTCACGCTTTTGGTGCCTCTAATATTTTTTAGTACAACCGCAGCCGTGGCCAAACTTGGCAGTGCCGGATATCTTGCGAAAATGATGCTGTTGACTGCGGGTGTTTTTATAGGTACCAGTCTCATTGCGGCGACCCTAAGTTGGTTTGTTGTTTACTACTTTCCCCCTGGACTGGGGGTAACTCAAATATTAAACGCGGTGCCCGTAAGCAATCCCACGCCATTTCTTGAACAATTAGCAAACCTCTTTACTGTACCGTACTTCGGTCAATTATTTTCACATAAACATATTTTGGCTTTAATTATTTTCTCTGTGTTAACAGGGCTTGCTGCGACGCGCGTGCGTACAAAGCAAAATATCTTGGCTTTTTTCCAGGCAGGAGAAGCGCTATTTTTGGAAGCATTTAACTTGTTGATGTATTTTGCTCCAGTAGGTTTTTTTTGTTATTTTGCAGTCCTCGTGCATGAATTAGGGCCACAGTTGCTGCAGCAATATATACGCCTCACCCTCATCTATTCCCTTTTTGCATGCGTTTATTTTTTTGGACTATACAGCCTGTATGCGTTTTGGGCCGGGGGCCGTGAGGGTTATAAACGTTTTTGGTCCGGGCTTCTTCTGCCTGCCCTAACCGCATTAACAACCTGCAGTAGCGCGGCAAGTATTCCTGCGAACTTAAGTGCTGCTAAAGAAATGGGACATGCTCCAGAAATTTATGAAACAGTTATTCCCTTAGGCTCTATAATACACAAAGAAGGCTCTGTTATTGGCGGAATGTTTAAAATTGCTTTCGTATTCGGTATGCTGCAGTTAAATTTTCAGCAGCCATCCGTCGTGCTCATGGCTATTGGTGTATCGATATTAGTGGGTACCGTGATGGGGGCAATACCTGGGGGTGGCATGTTAGGAGAGCTATTAATCTTAAGTGTTTATGGTTTACCCCCTGCAACCCTTATGGTAATGGTAGCCATCAGTATTATAATCGACCCTATGGCAACTGTATTAAATGTAACGGGTAATACCGTAAGCTCGATGATGATTACGCGACTAATAAAAGGTAAAAACTACCTAACAAGAGGAATAAACAATGAACGATGTAACCCCAATTAAACCTTATCGAAGACTTTGGCGTTCGCGTCGAGACCGTAAAATAGCCGGTGTATGTGGTGGCTTGGGTGAGTATTTCGGTCTCGACCCGGTCTGGGTTAGAGTCGCATTTATCATTTTTTTGCTTTTAGGCGGCTCTGCTCTTTTAGTCTATGCATTGATGTGGCTTTTAGTCCCTCTAGAGCCGGTTTAATCTCCTTGCAAAAGCTGCGATAGTGAGAATACAGTAGCATTGAGAATTGCTGCTATGCGTAGAACATTTTGAATTCCTGCGTCACTGATGCCACCGATCTTAGCCTGATGAATGTGGGCTTTAATACACATCCCACATCCATTAATTGCAGAGACAGCAAGGGCGAATAACTCAAAATCAAGTTTTGCCACACCAGGATTCGCCAGGCCATTCATACGTAAGTTCGCAGGCATATGCGATAACTCTTTATCCTCGGCAAGATGTATTGCCCGATAATAGACATTGTTCATCGCCATTAACGCTGCGGCAAGCTGCGCCGCAGTATCTAATGCTTCATCAATAAAATCTGCTCCCTCCTCTTTCAATGCAGCAAGTAATTCTCTATTTTTTAGGGTATAAGCTACAGCCAGTGCAATGCCAAAAAATTGTACTGGGTTTAAGCCCGAGGGGATTGTGTTGAACAAAGATCCTAAGTTTAAACGTATATCTTTAGCAACTTCAGGAATTTGTTGCTTTAACTGTTCAATAGCCATAGAGCACTCCTTTCAGTTATAAAGTATCACCGCCAATTTGGCGATTGCATGGGCATAATTCATCGGTCTGTAATCCATCAAGAATACGCAATACTTCTTGGGGGTTACGCCCCACATTTAGTGAATTGACACTGACATGCTGAATAATATTATGTGGATCCACTATAAATGTAGCCCGTAGTGCACATCCTGATTCTGCATCACGAACGCCAAAACCATCTGTCAATCGTCCCTGCACATCAGCAAAGCTATACTGATTCAGATTATGTAAATCTTTGTGTTCGCGTCGCCATGCAAGTTTCACAAATTCATTATCCGTACTTCCACCCAAAACGACAGTGTCCCGATCAGCAAACTCTTGATTTAACTTCGCAAATTCTACAATTTCGGTAGGGCAAACAAAGGTAAAATCTTTAGGATAGAAAAAGATGACTTTCCACTGCCCCGGAAAAGAAAGTTCGCTAATGACCTCAAAGGCGCTCGCCCCCTGCTCTTCATGCTGATTAAAACCGGGTTTGACTGCTGTAACCGAAAATTCTGGTATTTTTTGACCTACTGTTAACATAAAAACCTCCACTCGTTGGAATACACTTTGAGTATAGAAAGAGGCTATAATTATTTAAAATGAATAAAAATGATAAAATCAATCGGATTTAACGATGAATAAACTTTATAATTTAAAATTATTGACTTATCTACTGGCCTTACACGAAAAACAGCATTTTGGACGAGCTGCAGCAGCATGCTATGTCAGTCAGTCCACATTGAGCGCTGCCGTGGCACAACTGGAAGAAATACTTGAAATACCATTATTAGAACGCAACCACAAAAATTTTCTGTTTACCCCTGCCGGTGAAGAAGTGGTACGTCGAAGTCGCAGTATCATTGCGCAATCTCAAGAGTTAGTTGATTATGCTTTAAGCCAACAGGAGCCCTTGCAAGGAACCTTTTATCTTGGTGTTATTCCAACGATTGCTCCTTTCCTGGTACCCGAATTATTAACACAATGCAAAAAAAAATTTCCAAAACTGCAACTATTTGTTCGGGAAGAGACCACGGAAAACGTTGTATCTGAGTTACATCTGGGTAGATTGGATATGATTATTTTGGCATTACCCTATCATTTAAATGATTTGCACTTAGAGATTTTAATTAAAGATAAATTCCAACTAGTGCTCCCCAAAAACTGGGAAGTATCACAATTTACCCAGGACATGGGGCGCTATCCTTTTCAAAGCATTTTTTTATTAGAGAAAGAGCATTGCCTTAGCGACCATGCGATCCAGGCGTGCTCCTTAAAAGACACCACGAAAGTAAACCCTTTTCACGCCACAAGTTTACACACCCTAATCCAAATGGTAGATCATCATCCTGGGATAACTTTTTTACCCACGTTAGCAATTAATAGTGGTTTGCTCAAGGGCACTCAGTTACGCGCTATCTCTTTGCCTAATCAAAATGCGTATCGAGAGATTGGAGTCGCCTGGAGAAAAACAGCATTTAGAATTTCCGTATATCAACATTTAGGGCAATTAGTTAAAAATATTTTAGCTAACAAATGTAGTGCTTAGGCTCCTTTACTTCAGTAAATATTTTTTTGATGCATAAACAACCAATAACTGCTCACCATCCCAATACGTCGGATCTGTTTTGATTACATGCTGATGGATTAAGGTAAAATCATCAATAACAAGTGGGAAATGATTTTTATCAAAAATTTGACAGTGGCTAGCACACAGCGGTTCTTGCTCGCGGTATGGAACCAAGATAAAGTAAAGATATTCGGTGTTTCGTAAGCCCTCTTGTAGGATAACCAATGGTTCAGCGAAATGTTCCAAACAATTGGAATTGAATACAACCTGAGCTTGAGAATAGTGTAATCGGAATTGCTCCCAAGATTCATAAAAAAAATATTCCGGGTAACGCGTGCGCGCTTTGCTTAAGCTTATAGGAGAAAAGTCTATTCCTACCAGTCTCTGCGGCATAAATGCCTGAGCTAGTAGAGGTAATCCATCGCCCAGAGCACAACCCCAGTCCACAAGTGTTTTTGGATGCTCCCTAATCCATTCTCTTTCTCTGGAGGGTATGGCTCTAATCAGTTCGCTCATAAAAAATGCCGTTTGCTGGCAACCCAGATTTTCTTCCCAGTGATGGGTAAAGTAATTATCCCACCACTCCAGGCTATTTACATCATGCTCCGATATACTCATATTGCTCCATTCGTGGATAATCATTAGAAATCACCGGTATACCCAAATAATCCAATATTATTTCAGTAATCCGAGGCGCGGCCTTACCATCACCATAAGGAGAACCAGCATGAGCCATGCGCTCATACTCCTCAGGAGTATTTAATAATTGCTCAACCTGCTCGACAATGTGATTTGTTTCAGTGCCTACCAACCGTGAAGCGCCCCAGACAACAGCTTCAGGTCTTTCGGTCTCATGACGCAGGACGAGTACCGGTTTATTTAAAGCAGGTGCCTCTTCCTGAATCCCGCCAGAGTCTGTTAAAACCAGCCACGAAGCATTTAGATGATCAACTAACTGTTGATAGGTCAATGGGGGCGTCAGATCGATATTAGGTACATTAGATAATTTTTCAATCACAATTTGCTTTACATTGGGATTCGGATGAACAGGAAATAAAAAATCAAAATATGGATGTTTTTCTGCTAAATGCAAAATGGCCGCACAAATTTTCTTTAAGGGCTCACCAAAGCTTTCACGCCGATGACACGTTACCAGAATTAATTTTCTCCCGTTAAAGGGTATGGACACACGATCTCTTGCATAACGATAAAGCATATCGATAATCGTATTTCCGGTCACATAAACATGATTATGAATTCCCTCTTGATACAGATTATTTGCTGCATATTCCGTAGGGCAAAAATGTAAAGTCGCGGCTAAAGTAGCAATACGGCGGTTAAAATTTTTTCGAAAAGGAGGATTGACATCGGGTGGTCTTAAACCCGCTTCAATATGTGCAAACGGAATTTTTAAATGAAATGCGGCCATTGCAGCAATACAAGTTGTGGTTGTATCCCCTTGCGCAATAACCATATTAAACGCATGCTTTTTAAAGTACTCATCAAAATGGTGAAAAAGATTTGAGCTTAATTTATTAAGCGTCTGATTCTCAGCCATTACTGAAAAATTTGTAAATTCAAAAAATCCTTCTTGCTCCAAAATTTGTGTTAGCAGCTCGCGATGTTGTCCGGTAATGATGACGTCAACTTTGATTTGTGGGTGCTGTTGCAAACAATTAATTAACGGGATCATTTTCAGTGCTTCAGGCCGAGTGCCGATCACGCAGGCGATATTATAGTGTTCCATGTTCGTTCCATCCATTAAGTAAATCCATACGTTCCAGCAACTCTCGCGCCTGTTGTTCGCGAGAAAATTTCGCCGCAGCTTTAAGGGCTTGCTGCTTTTGTTCCTCAACACTTTTTGGTGATTGCGCAAGATATGTGATAAGGTTTGTTAAAGCAGTGAGTTCACCAACATGCACAAACCAACCTACATTAAGCACACCCATAAAGCGACTTGCTTCGCCTTCAGGAGCATATAAGATAACGTGAATACCCATTGCTAATGACTCTAAAATTTTGCTTGGTAAGACTGTTTTATTCGTCGGGGTATCGGCAAGAGATACTAATGCGATATCAAGAATAGACCAATATTCTGGCATTTTTTCACCTGGTACCGGGCCATCGACAACAAGATTTGTGCGTGTTAAGGCTTGGTGGTGTAATTCATGACGTTTAACTCCATCGCCAACCATCATAAAGGTGATTGCATTATGTGCATGCAATTCATCGACCACTTTTAAAATATCATCTAAACCTTGAGAAATTCCTAATGTTCCCAGATAACCAACGATAAACTTGGTGCTAAGGGCATATGTTTGAATTAACTGCTGACACTTTTCCCGTGGATAAAAAGCAGCGCTTGGTGCAGCTATCGATAAAAAGATTTGCCCCTCAGGTATCTGTAATTGCATTAAGTAATGTTTAAAATGTTCGGACAACACAGCAATACTAGATGCCTGCCGATACATCCACAGCTCCAGCCTCTTAATCACTCGGTAAAGTATATTTTTCTTCATGAGTTGATTCGCCACAATGGAGTCAGGCCATAAATCACACAGAACTAATAAAAAAGGTTTCTTACGAATTACGGCGAGTAAACAGGCAAAAAAGGCACAAAAAAATTGGGGCGTAACACCGATGATTATTTCTCCTTTTCCTCGAAAGAGGCCAAATATAAAACCGGAAATACCAAATGATAAAAAATCGAAACTTCTACGAATAAAGCCTTTATTAGGATGCACGTAAGTTTTCACCCGATGTACTTTGACTTCATTGATTTCTTCTTTAGTTAACCAATTATTGCGATAGCCAGGGTAAATAGTACCGCGGGGGAAATTAGGGTGCGATGTGATGACCGAAACCTCACATCCCATCTGTACCCATAATTCTGCCAACTCTGAAAAAATGCGCGCATTGGCATTCATCTCTGGAACATAATTATCGCTGAACAAGAGAATACTCTTTAATTTCATGAATTACCTATAGCGCTTGCATCTAAATCGATTTCTTCGGGAAATTCCGATAACCAGAGTTTGTTTATCGGATCATAATTAGTACCCAGCCGCAGCTTGTGCTTTTTTAGCTTTTTCTAAGAAAACGCGTAAACCATTTGAAGCAACACTTCGACCTGTAGAGTTCACAACTCCGGTTAATGAACCTAAAGCGATAATGGAAGTTAAATTGTTAGTCACTCGAACTTTATATAAACCAAGAGCCACCCCACCAAACAACGGATCTGAAGGTGCATCTGAAGTGTAGGTTACGCAACTGTTTGTGTTGATTGTTGTATTAATGGATTTAATGGTCGTACCTGCATCATTAATAACAGCAAATTGCGCATTTACGGAGGTTGCAAGACCTATACCTAATATGTTCACCCCGTCAAAACAAACACGAATTGTACTGTACCAGCCTTCGTAGACTGGTCCGACAAACACTGTGGGAAATGTTATCTGGTTCACCACCGATGCTGTTGTGCCTAAACCGACCAAATTTAATACACTTGTTGGTATTGCATTTGCCTCCATGGCAACTGCATTAACAGCCGCATGGGCATTGGAATACAGTGCCACTGCAGCAGCTATTACCGCTAGTTTTTTAAAACTCTTTTTTTTTCATGGTACGCGTCCTTGTGTAGTAGAAACACAATAAATATTATTTATTAATATTTTAAAGTCAAACAATATATTAATTTTTTTTATTTTCCTTTAAATGCATAGCAAAATATTTTATATTTATGCAGCCAGATGGACTCGTTTTTTCAAGCTTTAGAATCGCCAATTGGAATGGAATTTAATTTGACTGGGATGACATGATTGATACGCATTTAGGATTACTGGGCAATCTTACGCGACGCGAAATTCGTACAACTTATCAAGGTACATTGATTGGCTGGATGTGGCCTCTTCTTGAAACCCTGTTAATGGCGCTTATATACACTTTATTTCTTTCATTTTTTTTGAAAGTTCGCTGGGGAGGGGCGCCCTCCGGACAATCCATTTATTTACTCCCCTTAAACTTGTTAATAGGGCTTATTTGGTATAATTTTTTCTCTGAATGTCTGGGCGCTTCCGCAGAACTCATCCGCAGCCAAACAAATTTTGTTAAAAAAATTATTTTCCCTCTCCATATTTTGCCCTGGATCTTGGTTGGCGTTCGTGGATTTTACGCATTATTAGGCTTGGCGATTTGGGTTATATTTTACTCCATCGTCATAGGACCTTTACCCTAAACCAGTTTTTATTGCTTTTTATTAATGGGGCCATTTGTTCTGCTCACCATCGGCATAAGTTATTTTATTAGCGCCTTGGCCGTTTACCTACGTGACCTGGCAAAACTGGTGCGCTTTACGATTACCTTGCTTATGTTCTTGTCCCCTGTTTTCTACAGTACGTCGTCTATGAGTCCACAAACACAGTTTTATTTACACCTTAATCCATTAACTTATGTTATCGAACAAACGCGACTTTGCTGCTTTGAAGGGCAGGCTTTAGTTTGGATGCCTTATGTTCTTTATTCCCTGAGTAGTATGCTCCTTTTTATTGCTGGATATTGCTGGTTTAATCGCTTAAAAGAGGGATTTGCTGATGTTTTATAGTCCTGAAGTAGTCATCGTGTGCAATCATGTCGCAAAATTTTACCCCTTATATCCTAATCCTTTGATCAGACTCAAAAGTTTACTATTCAAAAATCATCAGTCTAAATTACCGGTGTTCAAAGCATTAGAAGATATTTCTTTCGAAGTAAAAAAAGGACAAACCCTCGGCATTATTGGCAATAACGGTGCAGGCAAATCCACGCTGTTACAACTGATTAGTGGTATCACCCAACCGGATCAGGGTCAAATTCATGTACATGGCCGCATCGCAGCACTTCTGGAACTGGGTGCCGGTTTTAATCCGGATTTTACCGGAAAAGAAAATATTTTTACGAATGCCGCACTGTTGGGGATGTCTTCATCAGAAATCGCTGCGCGCTTGACTGAAATTATCCAATTTGCAGAATTAGGTGAATTTATTGATAAACCGGTCAAAACCTATTCTTCAGGAATGTATGTGCGACTTGCCTTTGCCATTGCAATTCATGTTGATCCAACAATACTTATCGTTGATGAAGCATTATCCGTAGGGGATGCACGTTTTCAAGCAAAATGCTTTGAGCGCATTAAACAATTAAAGCAACAGGGTATGACACTCCTTTTTTGTTCGCATGATATCGGCGCAGTAAAACAATTGTGCGATGAAGTTCTATGGCTCGATCAAGGAACACTAAAACAATATGGCGACCCCCTGGCGGTCACTTCTAATTATATGTCTTTTTGTTTTGCAGGTACGGAGCAGGATAATAGTTTATCGGATACCAATGCACCGATTAATCACTGGGGTGAAAATAAAGGTTCCATTCTGAGTTGTTCTTTACAGAACGAACAGGGAGAGACTGCGCATATTATTCAAGATGATGAGCTGATCACGCTGACTATTCAGTTTATGCTCCCACCTTCTGCCAATCTGAATCATGTGGGGGTTGCCTTTGCCATTCGAACACTCAATGGTATGGACTTGGTCGTCCATTCAACCTGTGAGGAAGGCAGCTGCTTTTCCTCGTCTATCTTACACGAGATTCGCTTTCAGTTTCGTAATTTTCTCAATGAGGGACAGTACCTTTTAGTCGTGGCT
>Ga0066256_1002338_pt1 | contig 21384 bp, 25 predicted proteins | sample ThiBio_1000_biof_FD_87107 | JGI IMG/M metagenome (GOLD analysis project Ga0066256, IMG submission 87107) | Wastewater bioreactor microbial communities from Cape Town, South Africa - Thiocy_expt_1000_biof (version 2) | ecosystem: Engineered > Bioreactor > Thiocyanate-remediating >... | reverse complement strand
CACGCGAAACCCGCCGGCTCGGCCCTGGGATGGCTAAGGACAGGAGGCGGGTCGGGCTCGCAAGCGGCCGCCTCGGGGCAAGGTCCTTGGCCATGGGAACGGACACTCAGGTCCGCTGAGCGCCGGCCGTTATTAGCGGAGAGGCAAGGAAGCGAAGCGCTGACCGCCTCTGCCGCACCCGCTGCGTGTCGGACTGGCGTTGACATCCACCGATCCGACGGCGAGGCATATAACCCATATGGTTCAGTTTGTCAAGCGGAATCTCGTTCCCGCCCCGCGCGGCTCGCTTCTACCGCTTGCGGAAGCGGTCGTGGCAGCTCTTGCAGGTCTCGCCGGTGGCGCGGACGGCGGCCTGGATCTCCGCGACGTCGCCGCGCTCGGCCGTCGCCGCCAAGGTGCCCGCCGCCGCGGCGAAGCGGTCGGCCTGGCGGTCCAGCTCGGCGCGGTCGGTCCAGGCGCCGGGGAGGGCCTGGGTCTTCACCCCGTCCTGCGGACCCGAGCCGGCGGGGAACCAGGTCTTCACCCGCGAGGCCAGGGTGGCGAGGACGGCCGTGGTGTTGCGCACCGCAACGAGGTTGACCGGGCGCCGCTTGAGCTGGTCGTTGATCCCCTTGAAGGCGCGGCCGATGGTCTCGAAATGCTCGTGCCGCTCGCGCGCCGCGCCGGCTCCGGGCGGGCTGGCGGCGCCCACGGTCAGGGCGGCGGCGACGATCAAAATGGCCGGCAATGCGCGCTTCATCGGAAACCCCTCTAGCGGTGAAGCCCCTTGCCTAGCGATGCCGGGCGACGAAGGCCAGATAGGCGTCGAGCCATTTGCGCGCGAAATCGCGGCTCGGGTCGACCAGCGAATCGTCTTCGGCGAACATGCCCTCGCGGTGCTGGATGAAGGCCTCGGGCTGGTTCAGCGTCGGCATGTCGAGATAGGCGAGGACGTTGCGCAGGTGCTGCTGGGCGAGCGCCGTGCCGAGCGCGCCGGGCGAGACGCCGATCACCCCCGCCGGCTTGCCCGCCCAGGCGCTGTCGCCATAGGGGCGCGAGGCGTGGTCGAGCGCGTTCTTGAGCACGCCGGGGATCGAGCGGTTGTATTCGGCGGTGACGAAGATCACCCCGTCCGCCGCGCGGACCGCCGCCTTGAGCGCCTTGGTCGGCGCGGGCTGGTCGGCGTCGTCGTCCTGGTTGTAGAGCGGCAGGGCGGCGATGTCGGGCCAGGTGAACTCGACGTCCGCGGGCGCCAGGCGGGTCAGCGCCGTGGCGAACTTGCGGTTGAACGAATCGCGGCGCAGGCTGCCGACGATCAGCGCGATCCTGGTCATGGAACACCCCCCTTCTCTGCGGCGACGGCGCGGCGACCTTCGCCGCCGCGCCGGGCCGGGTTCAGATATCGTCGCCGAGCATACCCTTGACCTTGCCCGCGACCTGCTGGGCCTTGCCCTTGATCTCCTGGCCGAGGCCCTCGTCGCGGCGGGCCGGGTCGTCGCTCTGCTGCTTGGCCTTGCCGACCGCCTCGTTGACCTTGCCCTTCATCTTGTCGATCAGTTCGCCCATTGCTCTTCTCCTTTCAGCCAGTGGAGGAGAAACGACGATCCACCGTCAGGGTTCCACCCCTGGAGTTTGATCCCCTTGCGTGGAAACGGCACCTGATTCAGCCACGAGGCCGGCGCGGCACGGGCGGGCGGTGGTAGCTGACGTCGGTCCGGTCGCGCCGGGCCTGGCACGGCTCCTCGAGCGTGTAGGCCGGCGGCATCAGCTTGAGCATGGCCGACTTGGGCACGTCCATCTGGCTTTCCACCAGGGTCACGCGGTTGGCGATCCGCCATTCAGGGCCGCTCTCGCCGGCGCGTTTCTGGAAGTGGTCGACATAGCGCCCGGTCGAGACGAAGTTCGGCGCGTCCTCGCCCGCCGTGACCCCGGTGAACTGGTAGTAGGTCTCGCAATAGGCGTCGTCGCCCTGGAGGTCGCAGAGGTGGTTGAGCAGGCCGTGCTGGACCGCCTCGAACATCAGCGTCGTGCCGTCGGCATAGGCAATGAAGTCGTCCGGGCCGCCGACGAACTGGCCGTGGTCCTCGATCGCGTCGTCCCAGTAGCACGAGCGGGCGAGCGCGTTGTCGAGCCGGTCGAGCCCGCGGGCGTAGCGCAGCATGACCGCGTGGATCTCGCGCCGGTCGACCAGCTCGCGCAGCTTGCGCTCCAGTTCCGCGTCGATCGCCATGCCCGCCGTTCCTTTCCCGATCCTGCCCGCCGATCTTGGTGCAGCGGGGCGCGGCGGGCAAGCGCGGACTATCGGCCCCGGCCCCTCAGCCCTTCAGGAACTCCAGCACCGGCGGAGCGATCAGCGGCCAGCGCTCGAACCGGCCGCGGCGGGCGGCGAGGTCGTTGGGGAAGGTCGAGACGTAGTTCCACTCCTGGTCGCCCCACGGCGGCTCGCGGAAGGTCGAGTTGGGCAGCAGCTCGTTGACCCATTCGCTGGTCCGACGGGTGTGGGCCATGTCGCTCTTGCCGCTGCGGAAGACGAGGACCGGCATGGTCAGCCGGGCGAAGTCCTCCACCGCGATCCCCGGCATCGGGGTGTCGTCGCGATAGGTGAAGGCGGCGGCCCATTGCTGCATCGTCGCGATGAAGACGTCCGGGTCCTGGGCCAGGAGGATGTCGCGGATGCGCGGGTTGCGGCCGATCTGCTCGGCCCAGCTCGGCAGCTCGGCGACCGCCGCCATCCCGCCCTTGGAGGCCGCCGCGACCTGATCGCCGCAGTAGAACCAGGCAAGCCCGGCGAGGCCGATCGCCCCGCCGCTGAGCCACCAGATCGCGATCCGGTCGACGTTCTCGGGCATCCGGATGCCGGCCATCAGCGAGATGCGCGATCCCGCCGAGCCGCCGACCAGGACCACGTTGCGCAGGTCCAGCGCGCGGACCAGGCCGACCAGGGCCTCGGCGTTCATCACCGATTCGCTCGGCGCGGTGAAGGCAATGTCCGAGGCGCCGCAGCCGGGCCGGTCCCACAGCAGGACGCGGTAGCCGTTGTCGGCGAAGATTCGGCCGAGCTCGGGCACCCCGGCGGTGTCGCGCGGGTAGCGGCCGCCGGGGGTCAGCACGAGCGGCTGGCCGCCCTCGGGGCCGATCAGTTCGTAGTCCAGCTCCAGCCCGTCGACCGCGATCCGCGCCATCCCGTTTCTCCCCGCTCAGGCCATCGCGTCGACGGCCGGACGCTCCGCCGCTTCGCTCTCCCAGCGACCGTGGCCGTAGTCGCCCTTGATCGTGGTGCGGTACATGATCCGCTCGTCCTCCGGGCGGTTGCCGCCGACGGCGTGGAGCATCCTCAGGTTGTCCCAGATGATCATCTCGCCGGGGCGCCACTTGTGGTGATAGCTGCATCCCTCGGCCAGGCGGTTGACCGTCTGGCAGACCTCCTCGAGCAGGGCGTCGCCCTCCGGGTTCTCCTGCCCGACGATGCCCTCGGCCATGTAGTGCGAGATGTGGAGCACCTTCTCGCCGGTCGGCCGGGTCCAGACCGCGGGGTGGATCGCGCGGGGCATGGCGGCGGCCTGGGCCTGGAAGGCGGCGGGCATCGGCTTGGGCTCGATCATCGCGGATTGCGTGGGGCGGCCGAACTTGAGGTGATCGTACTGGGTCGAGAGGGGATAGGCGATCTCCGCGCCCTCGATACGGCCGCGCAGGGCCTCGGGCAGCAGCTGGTAGAGCGCGATCCCGTCGGTGAAGCCGGTGATCCCGCCCTCGTCGACGATCTTCACCGCCCGCAGCACCCCGGCGCGGTTCAGCTCGTCGTTGTAGCAATGGTCGAAGTGCCAGGGCAGCCAGTGCGAGACGCGACGGCCGTCGACCTCGACCACGCCGCCGGAATGGGGGCGGGTGTGCAGCTCGATCACGCCAGGCATCCGGTCCCCGTCGACGCGGGCGAGCGACTTCACCGGATGCTCCTTGAGCGGGCCGAAGCAGCTCGAGAGCGCAAGCTGCATCGCGTCCGATTCCTCGACGCCCTCGAACACGATCATGCCGTGCGCGACGAACAGGCCGTCGATCTCCCGGCGCACGGCGGGGTCTTCCAGCAACGCGCGGGTGATGCCGCCGAGGCGGATGCCGAAGGGGAGGCCGTCTTGCAGCGGACGGATGTCGGGGAGCGCCATTGACAGGGTTCCTAGGTTACTATGTAATACGCTTTGTCGAATAGTAACATTGTAGGGAATGGGCACGGTGGCGGTCAAGCGGAGTCTCAGCGCGGGCCGGATGCTGGCGGTGTTCGAGCGGATCGCGCGGAGCCAGCCGATCGGGGTCAGCGCCCTCGCCCGCGACCTGGGCGCGGACAAGAGCGCGGTCCAGCGCGACCTGATGACCCTGGCCGACGCGGGCTGGATCAGGCCCGAGCCCGGCGGCCCGGCGGGCGGCACGCGGTGGGAGCTGACCCCGCATATCCTGACCCTGGCCCGCGCCCCGTCGAGCAGCGACCGCCTGCGCCTCTCGGCCCGGCCGGTGCTGGAGCGCCTGCGCGCCGAGACCGGCGAGACCGCCTACCTGACCATGCCCGACGGCGACCGCTTCGTGGTGATCGACGCGCTGGAAAGCTTCCACCTGCTGCGGATGGTCCCGCCGATCGGAATCGTCGTCCCGCTGGAGGGCAGCGCCACGGCCCGCGCCGTCTTGCCGCACCTGCCCGAGGCCGAGCAAGCCCGCCTGCTCGGCGCCGCGCCCGACGAGGCGCTGCGCGAGGAGTTCCGCCGCACCCGCGCGCTCGGCTATGCGGTCAACGCCGGCGACATCGTCTCCGGCGCGATCGCCGTCGCCGCGCCGATCCTGGGCGTGGGCGGGGCGCCGGTCGGCGCCCTCGTCGTCACCGGGCCGAGCGAGCGCCTGACCGAGGAGCGCCGCCCCCGGATCGGCGACGCCTTGCGCGAGGCGGCCCGGCGGCTTTATGAATGTTGAAGGTCCGGGGGCCGCGGATGGAACCACCCGCAGTCCGGAGGGTTGAATCGTCACGCCCGCCGTTCCGGCCGACGCATCCGGAGTACGCACCCATGAGACCGCGCACCATCTGCAATCTGATCCTGATCTCCGCCGCCTCGCTCGGCCTGGCGGCCTGTGTCGACGACGGCTATGGCTACGGCGGCATGAACTACGGCTGGGGCAGCGGCTACTACGACGGCTACGGCTATTACGGCGGCGACCCCTATTACGGGTGGTACGACGGCTGGTACTATCCGGGCAGCGGCTACTACGTCTATGACCGGCGCGGCACGCGGCGGGCCTGGAACGACGGCCAGCGCCGCTATTGGGAAGGCCGCCGGGGCAACTGGAACGGCCCCCGCAACAACAACTGGCAGGGCTACCGCGACGGCAATCGCCCGACCTGGCAAGGCAACCGCAACCCCGGTTCCAACGGCAACCCCACCTGGCAGGGCAATCGCGGCGGCGGCGGCAATCCGCAGGGCAACCGCGGGAACTGGGGCGGAGGCGGCAACCGCGGCAACGGCGGCGGTGGCAACAGCAATCCGCCCTGGCGCGGCAATCGCTAGCTAGGCGTGCGCTAGCTAGGCGCGCACCGGCGTTCCCGGCGGCAAGGCGGCGATCCCGGCCTGCGTCGGGTCCTGCCCTTCCCGGGGCGTCAGGTCGCGGGTGTGGTGCAGCACGAAGACCAGCCGCCCCGTGTCGTCGAACAGCGGGATGTTGACCGGCTGCCAGTGCATCTCGAAGAAGCGGCCCTCCGCATCCTGGATGTCGTAGCGCTGGACGCCCATCACGTGCTCGCGCCCGGTTCGCACGACCCGCTGGATCGATTCGTAGAGGTTGCCGACCCCGTCGGCCTCGGGATCGGCGGGATTGTCGGGATAGGCCTCGAACAGCTTCTCGCCCGCGACCTTGCGCCGCCGGGTCATGGTCGCCGCGGCGAAGGCATCGCTGAGGTCGACGATGTGCAGGCCCGGGCGCGGATCGATCACCATGCAGGCCTGGGTGGTGTCCTCGATCACGTCGCGGAACAGCCGCCGCGCGCGCAGGCTGGGCGTGCCGAGACTGCTGTCGCCGCCGAAGCAGGTCTGCGCGCCGATCAGCTCGGCGTTGAGCATGGCCAGCTCGCGGCGCGTCGCGGCCATCAGCGAGTTGGCCGCCTCCGCGCGCGTCAGGAGCCGATCGGCCTTTCCGATCTGCTGCCAGACGTTATCGGGAACCAGCAATGCCATTCGTCTCGCGATCCGGTAGGACAACGCCCCGTCATTGACGACGCAGCAGTTGCATTAGCCGGGCCGCAATAAACGGGCCGTTGCCGCCCGCACCGCGTTTTCCCTTAAGGATCGGAGTCGTCTTACTCGCCGTCGAGGCCGTAGGCGGTGTGCAGCACGCGCACGGCCAGCTCGGTCTCGTCCTCGTCGATCAGCACCGAGACCTTGATCTCGCTAGTCGAGATCGCCTGGATGTTGATCCCGCGCTCGGCCAGGCTCTTGAACATGGTCGCGGCGACGCCCGCGTGGCTGCGCATGCCGACGCCGACGACGCTGATCTTGGCGACCTTCTCGTCGCTGATCAGGCGGGTATAGCCGATCTCCGCCTGCTGGCCCTCGATCAGCGCCAGGGTCCGCGCCAGGTCCGCGCCGGGCACGGTGAAGGTCACGTCGGTCTCGCCCTTGTCCTTGGCGACGTTCTGGATGATCATGTCGACGTTGATGCTCGCCGCGGCGAGCGGGCCGAAGATCGCGGCGACCGCGCCGGGCTTGTCGGCGACGCGCGTCAGCGTGACCTTGGCCTCGTTCTTGTCGGCGGCGATGCCGGTGATGAGCTGGCGTTCCATATCCGAGTCCTTAGAAATTTCGGCGAGTTCCTCGTCGCCGACGATCATCGTGCCGGGAATGCTGTCGGCGGAAGGGGCGTTCTCGTCGAGGAACGAGGAGAGCACCTGCACCCGCACGCCTTCCTTCATCGCCAGGCTGACCGAGCGGGTCTGGAGCACCTTCGACCCGACCGAGGCCAGTTCCAGCATTTCCTCATAGGTCACCATCGGCAGCTTGCGCGCCTTGGCGACGATGCGCGGATCGGTGGTATAGACCCCGTCGACGTCGGTGTAGATGTCGCAGCGGTCGGCCTTGACCGCCGCCGCCACGGCCACGGCCGAGGTGTCCGAGCCGCCGCGACCCAGCGTGGTCACGCGGCCGTCCTCGGTCCGGCCCTGGAAACCGGGGATCACCGCGATCTCGCCCGCGGCCATCGAGGCGAGCATCTCCGGGCAGTCGATCGTCCCGATCCGCGCCTTGGCATGGGCGTCGTCGGTCAGGATCGGCAGCTGCCAGCCGAGCCACGAGCGCGCCTTGCAGCCCAGCGCCTGGAGGTGCATCGCGAGCAGGCCGGACGTCACCTGCTCCCCGCTCGCCACGACCACGTCGTACTCCGCGGGATCGTAGAGCGGGTTCGCCTCGCGGCAGAAGTTCACCAGGCGGTCGGTCTCGCCCGACATCGCCGAGACCACCACGGCGACCTCGTGGCCGGCTTCCTGCTGCCGCTTCACGATGCCGGCGACGCGGCGGATGCGCTCGGTGCCGGCCATCGAGGTGCCGCCGAATTTCATCACGATCCGGGCCAAGGGGAAAAGCTCCTGCAATCTGTTTGCGGACCGCCCGACCGGAGTGGGCCAGGTCGGGGTTGGGTCCGGGCGGGCGCCCTGTTAGGGATGAGGGATGGCTATTGCAACCACCGCAACCATCCGCCCCGAGGAAGCCGCCCATTTCGGCAAGCTGGCCGCCGACTGGTGGGACCCGAAGGGCGCCTCGGCCATGCTCCACCGGCTCAACCCGGTGCGCCTGGGCTTCGTCCGCGACGCGATCGACGCGCACTGGCAGGGCGATTCGCGCGCCGCGAAGCCGCTGGCCGGAAAGCGCGCGCTGGACGTCGGCTGCGGCGCCGGCCTGCTGTGCGAGCCGCTCGCCCGGCTCGGCGCCGAGGTGACGGGGGTCGACGCGGCGGAGGAGAACGTCGCCGCCGCGCGCCTCCACGCCGGAGGCGCGGGGCTGACGATCGCCTACCGGCACGGCGACGTCGCGGAGCTGGGGCTGACCGGCTTCGACCTCGTCACCGCGATGGAGGTGATCGAGCACGTCGCCGACAAGGCGGCCTTCGTCCGCGCGCTCAGCGGCGCCCTGGCGGCTGACGGCCTGATGGTCCTCTCCACCCCCAACCGCACCCCGCAGTCGCGCCTGCTGCTGGTCGAGGGCGCGGAGCGGCTCGGGGCGATTCCGCGCGGCACCCACCACTGGGACGACTTCGTCACCCCCGAGGAGCTGTCCGCCCTGCTGACCGAGGCGAACCTGATCATGGGCGAGCCGCGCGGCATCGCCTGGTCGCCGGGCAAGGGCCTGCACCTGTCGGACAACCTCGCGCTGAACTACATCGTCACCGCGACCCGGTCGTAGCGCGCTTCCGTTTTTTCCGTTCATGTTCGGGTCATCCCGGCTTGTCTCAAGGCCGTTTTCTCCCCATTGAGCGAGCGGCCCCGGAGGAAGCGGCGTGAACAGCCAGGCAGACGCACGATCCGGCCCCTTCCGCACCGCGGTCCTCGCCCTCCTCGGCCTGGCGCTGGTGCTCGCGCTCTATCCGCTGATCCGCGCCTTCTTCGACTTCGAGATCGACTTCAACGAAGGCTGGAACGGCTACTTCCAGCTTCGCGCCCTGGCCGGGCTGCCGCTCTATTCCGGCTATTCACCCTTCTTCGCCAACAACTATCCGCCGCTGTCGTTCTACCTGGTCGGCGCGCTGGGCAAAGTAGTGGGCGATCCGGTGCTGGCCGGACGGCTGGTCTCGCTGGCCGCGCTGGCGGCCATCGCCGGGGCCTGCGGGGCGATCGTCCGTTCGGCGGGCGGCGGGCGGTGGGAGCGCTGGCTGGCGATCGCCACCTGCGTCCTGCTGTTCGCGGCCTTCGCCGTCGACTATCTCGGGATGAACGACCCCCAGCTCCTCGGGCAGGCCTTCGCCACCTGGGCCTTGGCGGTTCACCTGGGCGGAGCGCCGAGCGCGCGGCGGACCCTGCTCGCCGCCGGGCTCGTCGCGGTCAGCGTCCTGATCAAGCACAACCTGGTCCTGGTCCCGCTGCTGATCACCGCCGACCTGCTGCTGCGCGGCACGGGCCGGACGCGCGCCGCGTGGTTCGCCGGCGGGATCGCCCTGGCGGCGCTCGCCGCGGGGCTGCTCTACGCCTGCGCCGGATCGGCGCCCTTTACGATGATCCTCGCCCCGCGGACCTGGGAGGTCGACCGCGCCTTTCTCTTCACCGTCGAGATCCTCGGCCGCTACCAGGCGCCGATCGCAGTGGTCGGCGCCGGGCTCTACGCCGCGCGGCGGCGGCGGCCGGCGGGGCTGATCCTCGCCTACCTGATCGCCGCCATCGCACTCGGCGCGGCGTGGAGCGGCGGGGCGGGGACCGACATCAACGTCTTCTTCGACCTCTCGATCGCGCTGGCCATCGGCGCCGGCCTCGCCGCCGTCGAGCTGCGCGAGCGCGGCTTCGGCCCCCGGATGCTCGCGCTGTTCGCCCTGCTCGCCAATGCCGGGGCGCTGTTCTTCGCGCCCGAGGCGCTGGGCCGCTTCGGCGTCGACCTGGCCGGCGACATGGCCGACCGCGCCCGGCTGTTCCGCGAGGACCGGGCCTGGCTGGCGGCCCGCACCGGCCCGGTCGTCTGCCAGTCGCAGCTTCTCTGCCTGCGCAGCGGCAAGCCGATGCTCTACGACAGCTTCAACGCCACCCAGGAGATGCGCTTCGGCCGCCTGCCCAAAGACACCCTGACCGGGATGCTCGCCCGCCGCGAGGTCGCCGTGGTCCAGATCAGCGACCTGCCGGCGCGTACTCCCAACGACCCGCCCGGGGTCCAGGCCTATCCGCCGCGCTTCGTCAATTTCGACGACGACGTGTTCGCCGCGCTCGACCGCTACTACCGGCTCGCCCGCGTCGGCGTCTCGGGCCGGTTCTACGTCCCGAAGGAAATGCCATGAGCGAAGCCAACAAGCAGGCCGCCAGGGCCTTCCTCGAAGCTTCGGCCCGGCACGATCCCGGCCCGATCGCCGACCTGCTGCACGCGGAGGCGACCTACTGGACCGCCGGCACCCCGCGCCTCTTCGCCTATGCCGGCACCCGCTCCAGGGCCGAGATCGTCGCCTACATGGCGACGCCCAGCATCTTCGTCGGCGGCGCGAGCGTGGAATTCGGCGCGGTTACGGCGGAGGACGACCGCGTCGCGATCGAGGCCGTCACCAGCGGCACGACGGCGGACGGGCGGCATTACCGCAACGCCTATCACTACCTGTTCGCCTTCCGCGACGGGAAGATCGCCGCCGTGAAGGAATACCTCGACACCGCCGCCGCGGCCGAGTTCTTCACCCGCTGAGCGCGGCGTCCCATTCCTCGGGCCTGAAGCCGACCAGCAGCCCGCCCGGATATTCGACGATCGGCCGCTTGATCGTGCTGGGGTTGGCCGCCATCACCGAGACCGCCTTGGCCGCGTCCAGCCCGTCCTTGTCGGCCTCGGGCAGCTTGCGGAAGGTCGTGCCGGCGCGGTTGATGACCTTCTCCCACCCGGCCTGCCGCTGCCATTCGGCCAGCTTGGCGGGGTCGGCCCCCGCCTTCTTGTAGTCGTGGAACTGGTAGGCGATGCCTTTGCCGTCCAGCCAGGCGCGCGCCTTCTTCACCGTGTCGCAATTGGGGATGCCGTAGAGCGTGATCGTCATGCCCCGGTTCCTAGCCGGAGCGCGCGGCAATCGCCAGCCCATAGACTTTTCCGCCAAACCGCGACAAACGCCGCTGCATGAGCGTCAACATCTTCGGCCGCCTGCTGCGCTTCACCACCTGGGGCGAGAGCCACGGACCCGCGCTGGGCGCGGTGGTCGACGGCTGCCCGCCGGGGCTGGCGCTGAGCGAGGCGGACCTCCAGCCCTATCTCGACGCGCGGCGGCCGGGCCAGTCGAAGTTCACCACGCAGCGGCAGGAGCCCGACGCGGTGAAGATCCTCTCCGGCGTGTTCGAGGCCCCCGATGGAATCCAACGCACCACCGGCACGCCGATCAGCCTGATGATCGAGAACGTCGACCAGCGCTCCAAGGACTATTCGGAGGTCGCCAAGGCCTATCGCCCGGGCCATGCCGACTATGCCTACGACGCCAAGTACGGCTTTCGCGACTATCGCGGCGGCGGGCGCAGCTCGGCGCGCGAGACGGCGGCGCGGGTCGCGGCCGGCGGGGTCGCGCGGCTGGTGATCCCGGAGGTGAAGATCTACGCCTACGTCGCCGAGATCGGCGGCGACGCGATCGATCCCGACCAGTTCGACTTCGACGAGATCGGCAACAACCCCTTCTTCTGCCCCGACGCCGAGGCGGCCAAGCGGTGGGAGAAGCTGGTCGACGAGGCGCGGCTGGCCGGCTCCTCGCTCGGCGCGGTGGTGGAATGCGTGGCCAGCGGCGTGCCCGCCGGCTGGGGCGCGCCGCTCTACGGCAAGCTCGACGCCGACCTCGCCGCGGCGATGATGGGGATCAACGCGGTCAAGGGCGTCGAGATCGGCGACGGCTTCGCCGCCGCGCGCCTGACCGGCGAGCAGAACGCCGACCCGATGCGGCCGGGCAGCGCGGGCGGCCCCGAATTCCTCGACAACCACGCGGGCGGGATCGCCGGCGGCATCTCGACCGGGCAGCCGGTGGTGGTGCGCGTCGCCTTCAAGCCGACCAGCTCGATCCTGACGCCCGTGGAAACCGTTACCCGAGAGGGCGAGGCGACCGAGATCCGCACCAAGGGCCGTCACGACCCCTGCGTCGGCATCCGCGGCGCGCCGGTGGTCGAGGCGATGATGGCGCTGGTGCTGGCAGACCACAAGCTGCTGCACCGGGGGCAGACCGGGCGCTAGATGTGGAGCCTCAAGAGGCTGTCCGATCCCGATTGAACCACCCGTTCCCTCATTGTCACCCTATTATTGAACCATCCGTCCCTTGATCGTCACCCTGAACTCGTTTCAGGGTCCATGGTGCAACGCCTGCCGTTTCCCGCAACCGTCGTCCTGTCGGCACGGGCGCGCCATGGATGCTGAAACAAGTTCAGCATGACGGGTGAGGATTCGATCAAGGGCAGGTGGGGCGCTAGGTCGGAGCAGCCGGTGCGCTACCGGCCCCGCTTCAGCACGATATAGAGCGCCCCCGCCCCGCCGTGGCGCGGATGGGCCGGCCTTACCGCCGCGATCCTGCCGGCGTGGGCGCCCGCCGCCAGCCAGTCGAGCACCTTGGCCCGGATCACCCCGCGCCGCGCCCCGCGCGAGGCGTGGTCGTCGCTCGGGCGCGGCTTGCCGGTGATCAGCAACAACACCCGCGCGCCCTGGGCCAGCGCCTGGGTCAGGCCGTGGTCGAGCCGGGCATGGGCCGAATCGAGCGTATGACCGTGGAGGTCGAGGGTGAAGTCGGGCTGGACCACGCCCCGGCCGAGCTTGCGGTCCCAGGAGGAGTCGAGGGTGCTCCGGTCCAGCGGGCGGACGTCCCCGGAACGAGGCGGGGGACCGCCCGCGGCGCGGGTGGCGGCGGGGGCGATCGGCTTGACGCGCTTGGGCGGCGATGCGCCAAGAGGCGCTCCCCCTCCATCAGCCTGCGGCTGGTCGCCCTCCCCGCCCCGGGGAGGTTTCCTGCGGCCGCGCATCGGGGTCACCGTCGCGGCGACGCGCTTCCACAGCTCCGCCTCGTCGGGGCTCAGCGGCCTTCCGGGGCGTTTCATTCCTCGGGCGGCGGGGGCGCGTGCAGCCGCGCCAGGGTGCCGAGCGGCAGCAACAGCACGGCCCGGCCGCGCCCGCTCATCCCGCCGGCCACGGTGCGGGCCTGCTCGCCCGCGCCCCAGAAGCTGTCGAAGCGGTTGGCGCCCTTGATCGCGCCGCCGGTATCCTGGGCGATCCACAGGCCGTTCGCCTCGGGCCGGTCGAGGTCGAGCCAGACCGGCGCGCCGAGCGGAACGAACATCGGGTCCGCCGCGACGCTGGCCCGGGGCCGGACCGGCACGCCGAGCGCGCCCAGGGGGCCGTCGCCGGTCAGCTCGCGGAAGAAGACCCAGCTCTGGTTCTCGCGCATCAGCGCCCGGCCTTCCTCGGGCCGCTCACGCAGGAAGCGCATGATGCCCTGCATCGAGCCGGGGTACTGCCCCTCGCCCTCGCCGATCAGGCCGCGCTCGCGCATCAGGCCGCCGAGCGCCACGTAGTCGCGCCCGTTCTGCCCGGCATAGCCGATCCGCATCACCGAGCCATCGGGCGCGCGCAGGCGGCCCGAGCCCTGGATCTGGAGGAAGAAGAACTCGACCGGATCGGCCGCCCAGGCGATCTCCAGGCCCCTGTTCGCCAGGGCCCCGTCCTCGATCGCGGCGCGGTCGTAATAGGGCACGAAGGCCCCGCTCTCGTCGTAGCGGCCGAGCGGCGGACGCCCGACCCGCTCGGCCTCGGGCATCTCGGCCGGCCAGGCGCGGACCAGGTCCGGCGGCGGGGCATAGACCGGCACGTCGAAGCCCGGCTCGTGGGTGCGCGAGCCGGCGATCTCGGGCTCGTAATAGCCGGTGACGAAGGCCTTGCCGTCGCCGACCACGGCGGTCTCGAACCACAGCGCGAAGAACCGCGCGGCGTCGGGCTCGGGCCAGGTCTCGGCCAGCTCGCAGACCTCGGCCCAGTCTTCGGGCCGGGTCAGGCCGCTGACGTCGTCGCGCTTGAGCAGCTTGGGGCAGCTTTCACGGAAGGAGACCAGCGCAAGGTCGGCCTTGACCCCGTTCGGCCCGGCAAGGTCGAGGCTTCCGAGCGGCGGCCCCGGAACGACGCCGAGCTGCGCCGCGCCCGCGGGCGGCGGAGCGATAGGCGGCGATGGAGCGGCGAGCGGCGGAAGCTCGGGCGAGGTTTGGGTCTGGGCGCGCGCCGGGAACGCGAGCATGGCCAGTCCGGCAAGCAAGGCCAGCCTGCACCCGCCCCCCCGGATCACGGCATCAGCCCTCGTCGGTTTCGTCGAGCAGCCAGTCCGGGTCCGTCGAGGTGACGTTCCGGCTGAAGGTCCAGGCGTCGCGCGCCTCGACCGCGTCGTCGAGCGAGCCGGCGATCACGTTGCCGTCCGCATCGCGCGTCACCGCGGCGATGTCGGCGACGAAGCCGATCGTGATCCGGGCGAGCGGCGCGTCGTAGGACGCGGCGACGATCGTCGCCTCGTCGATGCGGACCAGGCGGTTCTCCAGCGTCTCGCCGGCGGCGAGACGCGCATCGATGGCGCTGGCGAAGGCTTCGTGGACGTCGCGGTCGCAGAGCTGGGCCAGCTCCGCCTTGTCGCCGCGCCAGAAGGCTTCGAGGATCATGCGGTAGGCGCCCTTGGCCCCTTCGAGGAAGGCGAAGGCGTCGAACCGGCGGTCGGCCGCGGCGATGTCGCGCAGGCCGCGCTCCACCGCCGGCATGACCTGCGGCAGGTCGCGCGGGCGGGCCGGCTGCTGGACGCGGTCGGCGGGCCGGTCGGCCGCGCGGTCGTTGGGCCGGTCGTTCGGACGCGGAGCGGGCTGACCGGGCGCGCCGGGCTTGCTCGCGTCGAACCGGCCCTGGATCGGCTCCTCCTCATGCTCCGCGCGGCGGCCGAGCACCGAATAGAGCCGCAGGCCCAGGAAGGCCGCGATCATGGCGAGGATGACGATTTCGACGGTCACGTATCGGTCCAGTTCTTTCGCGCCGCTCTGCCCCGGCGGAGGCCTCCTCCGGGTTGCGACGGCGCAGGCATTGTGCCCGAGATAGGTAAAGATGACAAATGAACAACGGGTGGACGGGGCGTTTCGATGCATTTTCCGCCCGGATCGACGCATTTCGCCATGCTCCGCATAGCACGCCCGGATGACCGAACGGGGCATCATGCCCCACGAAGGGGTGGGAATGTTCGTGATCGGGCATCGGCAGGAAGTCCGGTTTCGGCGAAAGGACCCAGGCGCTTGGCCCAAGCGCTTCGCCATTGCCGCTGCTCCGGCGCGGTGCTAGGCGCGCGCTCAATCCGCATTTCCGCAAAGAAAGCATCCGAACATGGCCGACGAAGGCAACGTCATCACCGATCTCGACCTCGACAACGGCGCCGCCGGCAACGGCGAGGACACCGCCCCCTCGGCCGGGATCATCGCCCAGTACGTCAAGGACCTCTCGGTCGAGAACCCGAACTCGCCCGACTGCTTCCAGTGGCAGGACGCCCCGCAGCTCGACGTGCAGTTCAACATCCAGGCCCGCGCCGTCAACGTCGAGGTCCAGGAGGTCGAGCTCAAGATCCAGGTCAACGCCAAGGCCGACGCCGGCACCGCCTATATCGTCGACCTCTCCTATTGCGGCCTGATCGGGATGCGCAACCTGGACGAGGGCCAGGCCCACGCCTTCACCTATGCCGAGGCGCCGCGCATCCTGTTCCCCTTCGCCCGCCGGATCGTCGCCGACGCCGTGCGCGACGCGGGCTTCCAGCCGCTGATGCTCGAGCCGATCGACTTCAACGGGCTCTACGTCCAGCAGCTCCAGTCGCAGCAGCAGGATGCCGAGGGCGCGCCGGTGGCGGGCAACGCCTGATCCGGGGCGCGGCCTGCGCGTGCCCTTCGACAAGCTCAGGGCGGACGGGTTAGGGTAAGCCCATGAACCTCCTCCGCGCCACCGGGACGATCGGCGGGCTGACCCTGGTCAGCCGCGTGCTCGGCCTCGTCCGCGACAGCCTGTTCGCGCGCTACATCGGGGCGAGCTTCGCCTCCGACGCCTTCCTCGTCGCCTTCCGCCTGCCCAACCTGTTCCGCGCGCTGTTCGCGGAAGGGGCCTTCGCCTCAGCCTTCATCCCGATGTTCAACAAGAAGGTCGCGGACCCCGAGGGGCAGGGCCTGCATGACGGGCTGGCCTTCGCCGAGGCGGCGCTGGCCGTGCTGCTGCCGGTCCTGCTGGTGATGACCGTGATCCTGGAGGTCTTCGCCTGGCCCGTGACCTTCGCTCTGTCGGGTAGCTTCAACGGGGTCAGCCACGACCAGTTCGCCTTCGTGGTCCAGCTCTCGCGGATCATGATCCCCTACCTGATGCTGATCAGCCTGGTCTCGCTGTTCGGCGGCATCCTCAACTCGCTGCACAAGTTCTGGGTCAACGCCGCCGCGCCGATCCTGCTCAACCTGACGCTGATCGCGGCCCTGCTGTTCTTCCATCAGGACGATCCGCTGGCGACGGCGCGCAACCAGGCGATCGCGGTCTCCATCTCGGGCCTGCTGCAACTGCTCTGGCTGGCCTGGGCCTGCCGCCGGAACGGGGTGAGCTTGAAACTGCGCCGCCCGCGCCTGACCCCGGAGATCAAGCGGCTGCTGGCGCTGATCTGGCCGGCGGCGGCGGGCGCGGGCGCGGTGCAGATCAACCTCGTCATCTCGACCGCGCTGGCCGCCTCGCTGCTCGCCCACGGCTCCGTCACCTACATCTACATGGCCGACCGGCTGAACCAGTTGCCGCTCGGCCTGATCGGCATCGGGCTCGTCACCGTGCTCCTGCCGACGATCTCGCGCCAGCTCGGCGCGGGCGAGGATGCGGCGGCGATGGCGACGCAGAACCGCGGCATGGAACTGGCCTTGCTGCTGACCCTGCCCGCCACGGTGGCCCTGGTCGTCGCCGGCGAGCCGATCGCCGCCGCCCTGTTCGGCTATGGCCGCTACACCGCCGAGGACACCCATTTCACCGCCCAGGCGCTCGCCGCCTTCTCGATCGGCCTGCCGAGCTACATCCTGGTCAAGGTGCTGACCCCGGGCTTCTATGCCCGGCAGGACACCAGGACCCCGGTGCGCTACGCGATGATCTCGATGGCCGTGAACCTCGTCGGCAACCTCGCCCTGATCCTGCCGCTCCAGCACATGGGCCCGCCGCTGGCGACCGCCATCGCCTCGACCGTCAACGTCTGGATGCTCTACCGCACGCTCGCCGCGCGCGGGCACTTCGCCGCCGACGCGCGGCTCAAGCGGCGGGCGCCGCGCCTGCTGGTCGCGGCCCTGCTGATGGGCGTGGTCCTGTGGTTCACCCAGGACCTGCTCACCCCTTACGTCCACGGCACCTGGCCGGTGCGCTTCGCCGCCCTGGCGGTGCTGGTCTCGGCCGGCGCGCTCGTCTATGGGCTGGCCACCGTCCTGTCCGGAGCCTTCTCCAGGGACGACCTCGCCCTTCTCCTGCGGCGCCGCCGCCCATCGACCTGAGACCTTTCATGCGTATCGTTTCCGGCATCCAGCCCACCGGCAATCTCCACCTCGGCAATTACCTGGGGGCGATCCGCAACTGGGCGCGGATGCAGGACGATGCCGCGGCCAGCGGGGGCGAGTGCCTGTTCTTCCTGGCCGATCTCCACGCGATCTCGATGCCCCACGTCCCGGCCGATCTCGCCGCGAACACCCGCGGCATGGTCGCGGCGCTGGTCGCCTGCGGGATCGATCCCGACCGCTCGACCCTGTTCAACCAGGCCCAGGTCCCCGCCCATGCCGAGCTGCAATGGCTGCTCAAGGGCACGGCCCGGATGGGCTGGCTGAACCGGATGACGCAGTTCAAGGACAAGTCCGGCAAGAACCGCGAGGGCGCCTCGATCGCGCTGTTCACCTATCCCGTGCTCCAGGCCGCCGACGTCCTGCTCTACCAGGCGACGCACGTGCCGGTGGGCGAGGACCAGAAGCAGCATCTGGAGCTGGCCCGCGACATCGCCCAGAAGTTCAACAACGACTTCGCTTCCGAAGCCGCACCCGTCTTCACCCTGCCCGATCCGATCATCCCGCCCGAGGCGGCGCGGATCATGTCGCTGCGCGACGGCTCGGCCAAGATGAGCAAGTCCGACCCGTCCGATATGAGCCGGATCAACCTGACCGACGACGCCGACACGATCATGCAGAAGGTCCGCAAGGCCAAGACCGACCCCGAGCCGCTGCCGGGCGACGTCGCCGGCCTCGCCGGGCGGCCCGAGGCGGCGAACCTCGTCGGGATCTACGCCGTGCTCTCCGACCGGACTCCGGCCGACGTGCTCGGCGAGTTCGCGGGGCAGGGCTTCGGCACATTCAAGCCCGCGCTGGGCGAGCTGCTGGTGAGCCACCTCGCGCCGATCAACGCGCGCTACGTGGCCCTGCGTGAGGACCAGCCGGCACTCGACGCGATCCTCCGCAAGGGCGCGGCGAAGGCCCGCGCCCTGGCCGGGCCGACGCTCGACGCCGCCTATGCCGCGCTCGGGCTGGTGCGCGGCTAGGCGGACCGTTTCAGACGGCCCCGGGCTGCCAGCGGTCCGGTTCGCCGGAACGACCTCGGGCTATCCACGTTTTGGAACTGTTCAACGCTTATTCAGGCGCTTAGGCTCAAGCTCGCTCGTCTGCGCTGATCCCGCCCGCGCTTCTTGCGCGTTGTCCGATCACGCAGCCATTCGCGGAGAAAGAACGATGTCCGGTCAAACACGGTCGCCGGTCGGCCTGCTGAAAATGCTGGTCGTGCCGATAGTGCTCGCGGCGCTCGCCGCCTGCACCAACACCCTCGATACGCGGGTGTCCCGCTTCAACAACCTGCCACCGCCGAGCGGGCAGACCATCGCCGTCGTCGCCGACGACCCCTCGCTCGCCGGCGGGATCGAGTTCGGCCAGTACGCGCGCCTGGTCGAGGACCGCCTCGCCCAGGTCGGCTATCGCCCGGTCGCCTCGCCGCAGGGCGCGGATCTTGTCGCCCGGCTCGACTACGGCGTCGACAAGGGCCGCGAGCGGGTCCGCTCGACCCCCGGCTTCCGCGATCCGTTCTGGGGCCCGTGGTACGGCTACGGCCCGCGCTGGGGCTACCGCGGCTTCCGCGGCCCCTGGGGCTATGGCTGGCAGGACCCGTGGTTCGACAGCGACATCGAGAGCTACACGGTCTACACCAGCGGCGTCGAGCTGAAGATCGACCGCGCCAACGGCGGCCCGCGCCTGTTCGAGGGCAAGGCCGAGGCGGTCTCGACCTCCAACCGCCTGCAATACCTCGTCCCCAACCTGGTCGAGGCGCTGTTCACCGGCTTCCCCGGCAATTCGGGCGAGACCGTGCGGATCACCGTCGCGCCGGAAAAGACCGCGCCCGCGCGCCGCTGACGCCGCGCCGATCGGCCATCCCCGCGGCCGGGCGCCAGGCGCCCGGCCGCGGTTGACATGATTCTGTAGCTTTTGGGCTCCAGGCTCCCCTGCGGGTCCAACCGCGAGGGGCAGCATGGCACGGCCGAAGAAGGGCGATCCCAAGGCGATCGAGAGCCTGGCGGACGCGGAGCTGGAGGACTGGTTCGTCTGGGACCTGCTGGCGACGACGGCGCTCGAGAAGGCGAACTACGACCGGCTCGGCGCGATCCGCCTCCTCGCCCAGGCGATCGCCGAGCTCGCCTCGCGCGAGGCGGGCGCCCTGCCCCAGCCCGAATAGCGGGCCCGAACGGCGCGCGGGAATACTCCGCCAAACTACGTAATTTACGGGAACCTTCCGCCCCTTCGCGACTTCCGTTGGGGCGGAGGATTTCAATTCATGGTCAAGCGGCCGCTCAGGGTGCTCGTCGTCGAGGACGAGCCGCTCGTGCGCATGCTGGCGGTCGAGGAGTTCGAGGAGCTGGGCTTCGAGGTCCACGTCGCCAACGACGCCGCGAGCGCGCTGGAGGCGCTGGAGCGGATCGATTCGCTCGACCTGCTGTTCACCGACATCCAGATGCCCGGCCCTGGCAACGGCTGGGACCTCGGCCGCCGCGCCCGCGAGCTGCGCCCCGCGATCGCGGTGATCTACGCGACGGGCTACGGCGGCGACCAGGCCGGCCCGGTCGACCATAGCGCGACCGTGCGCAAGCCCTATCTCTTCTCCGACATCGAGGCCGCGCTGCGCGACGTGGGCATCGCGAGCGGCGCCTGAGCGGCCCGCCCTGCGCCCGAAGGCGAAACTTGGATTTTTCCGAAGGGATGGTGCGGTCGAGAAGACTCGAACTTCCACGGGCTTTCGCCCACAACGACCTCAACGTTGCGCGTCTACCAATTCCGCCACGACCGCAAAATCGAAAGGGCGGCAGCGCCGCCCCCGGGGTAGGAGCGCGCCCTTAGCAAAGGGCATCGGCCCTAGCAAGGGCAAGCGATCGACGTTTTTTCGCGGGGCGGCAATACCGCCGGCCGGCGCCGCCGGTCAGCCCGGCTTCCAGCCGATCTCGGCGACCTTGGCGGACTTGGGGACGTCGGTCACGGCCTCGTTGATCGTCACGCTCTCGCCGGGGGCGAGGACGCGCTTGGAGGGGACGACCTCCCACGAATAGACGATCCGGTCGCGCGCATCGCGCAGGGTGATGAGGACGACCGGGACGTTGAGCCGGACCTTGCCGACATTGGTGATCGAGCCGCTCGCGCCGAAGAACTCGGCCCCGTTGGGCAGGGTGCGGCGGTCCTGGCGGTTCGGCGGGAAGTCGAGCACAAGGTCGGGCTCCCCGGCGGCGAAGGTGCCGCGGGCGAAGGGCACCCAGTTGGGCAGGCCGTACCAGGCGACCGCGCCGATCGCCCCGAGCGCCACGACCGCGAACAGGATCGCGCCGATCAACCACAGCCGGGCCGGGTTGCGGCGCGGGCGGAACGGCGGCTCGTAGTCGAAGCTGGAGCGGGCCTCGTCGTAATAGGGGACGGTCTCGTCGGCATAGACCCGGGGCGGCTCGGCCTCCTGCCGCGGAGGCAGCGGCGGCTCGTCCTCGCCGAAGGCCTCGGCGGAAGGAGCTTCGGCCACGGGAGCTTCCTGGGCGGGAGCTTCCGGCGCGGCCGCTTCGGGCTCGGCCGCCGGGGCCTGCGGGATCGGCGGTGGAGGAGCGGGCGGCGGCGCCGGGCGCTCGGCCAGGGCCGGGCCTTCCTGGAACCAGCTATGCCGGCATTTCGCGCAGCGCACCGTGCGGCCATCGACGCCGATCGCGTTGTCCGGCACGGCATAGCGCGTTGCGCAGGCGGGGCAGGCGATAATCACGGTCTCCCTGTTAAGCATGATGCCGCCGCGACAAACAAGAGTCGCGCAGCCCCGGTTTGCGGCGAATGTCCTTTTTTCCACATGGATAGCCGTCTATAGGCCGCGGGGATGACACAGGGCGGCGCCGGGGAAATTGTCCAGTTCGACAACGTCGGCCTGCGGTACGGCACCGACCGCGAGGTCCTGACCGACGTTTCGTTTACCTTGTTCCCGGGCAGCTTCTACTTCCTCACCGGGGCGAGCGGCGCGGGCAAGACTTCGCTGCTCAAGCTGCTCTACCTCGCCCAGCGCCCGTCGCGCGGGATGATCCGCCTGTTCGGGACCGACGCGATCACCCTGCCGCGCGACGGCCTGCCCGCCTTCCGCCGCCGCCTGGCGGCCGTGTTCCAGGACTTCCGCCGGGGCTCCCACCTCTCGGCCCGCGACAACGTCGCCC
>Ga0066256_1002337_pt1 | contig 21392 bp, 21 predicted proteins | sample ThiBio_1000_biof_FD_87107 | JGI IMG/M metagenome (GOLD analysis project Ga0066256, IMG submission 87107) | Wastewater bioreactor microbial communities from Cape Town, South Africa - Thiocy_expt_1000_biof (version 2) | ecosystem: Engineered > Bioreactor > Thiocyanate-remediating >... | reverse complement strand
GCACGCTCAACTTCCTCCCCGGCCCGGCGCGCTCCGGCGGCCTCGGGCAGAAGCTGCTGGCCGGCGCCCATGGCCCGCGCGCGCTGCACCTCATCGTGGTCGGCGGCTGACCCCCGACATGGCCGGCATCCACTTCCTCGACGCGAAGGGGCCGGACGGCATCCGGGTCTACGCGGTCGGCGACGTGCACGGCCGCCGCGACCTGATCGAGGCCATGCACGACCGGATCGGCGAGGAGATCGCGCGCGACGGCGTCGCCGACTGGCGCATCGTCCATCTCGGCGACTATGTCGACCGCGGCCCCGACACGGCCGGCGTGCTCGACTTCCTGACGAGCCGTATCGCCGGCGAGCCGCGCATCGTGGCGCTCGCCGGCAACCACGACGTCGCCCTCGTCGACTTTCTCGCGCATGGCGACCGCACGCAGATGTTCCGCCGCTTCGGCGGCAACGACACGGCGCGCTCCTACGGCACCCATGTCGACTTCGCCACGGCGGCGACCGCCGAGGCCGGCAGGCAGGCGCTGGCCCGCGCCATGCCGCAGGCGCATCTCGACTTCCTGTCGGGCCTGCCGCGCGCGGTCGCCTTCGGCGACTTCTTCTTCTGCCATGCCGGCATCCGGCCGGGCGTGCCGCTCGAGCGGCAGGACCCGGAGGACCTGATCTGGATCCGCGAGCCGTTCCTCGGCCATCCCGGCCTGCACCCGAAGGTGATCGTGCACGGCCATACGCCGCACGACGAGGCCGAGCTCATGCCCAACCGCGTCGACCTCGACACGCTCGCCTATGCGAGCGGGCGGCTCACCGCGCTGGCGGTCGACGGCAGGACGAAGAGGCTGCTGGAGGTGTCGGGATAGGGATCAGTGCGCGATCGCGCTGATGCCGTAGCCGTCGGCGACGGCGTGGTCGGCCACGGCCTGCGTGGAATAGAAGCCGATGCCGCCCATGGCGACGGCGGACAGCATCAGGAAAGACAGAATGGCGGCTTTCATCGGATTCATCCCCGGTACTCTTTCCCGACTCTAACGCTTCGTGGTTACCAATCGGTTCCGCTCTCGGCAGGCCGACGGCGCGGGCTTCTACGCCCAACAACGCGAGCGCGCCAGAGACGTTGCGGGCAAACCGCACAGGAATTTCCGGTTGTGGCCGGATTGCCACGCCGTGGGCCTGACGCTTTCCCAACAGGAGAGAGCTTGCCCCTCATCCCCCTGCCGGGGACCTTCTCTCATACGCATTGGGAAGGAAGCCGGCCGCAACGCCGACGACCCCTCTCCCCGTCCTTCACGGGGAGAGGGTAAGGGTGAGGGGCAGCGCTCCCCTCGAACGGCGAACTCCCTACAGCAGCGCGGCCCAGGCGCTCGCGATGGCGCGGCCGGCGGCGTCGGCGGCGGGGCCGTGGCGGGCGGCTTCCGCCTCGTGCCGTCCCGCCCAGTCCGGCTGGCGCTGCGCCAGCCATTCGGCGAAGGCGCCGTTCCATTCGCGCACGAGCCGGCGGTCGGCCTCGAAGTGGAACTGCGTGCCGTAGCCGGCGCGGCCGACGCGAAACGCCTGGTTGTGAGCGGCGAGATTGCCGGCCAGCCGCACCGCTCCGCGCGGCAGGGTGAAGGTGTCGTCGTGCCACTGGAAAATCGGAAAGCTCTCCGGCAGGGCCGACAGAAGCGGGTCCGCCGCGCCCTCCTCCGTCAGCGTCACAGACTGCCAGCCGAACTCGCTCGCCCCGCCCACGAGGTTGTCGGCGCCATAGGCGCGCGCCAGCAACTGGCTGCCGAGGCAGACGCCGAGCGTGGCGCGGCCGGAATCGACGAAGCCGCGCATCGTGGCGAGCAAGTGCGGAAACCAGGGCGAGCCCGCGTCGTCCAGCGCGTTCTGGCCGCCGCCCAGTACGACGAGCCCGTCATAGCCGTCGGTCGCGGCCGGCAGCGCCTCGCCGAGATGGGCCCGCACCGTGTCGACGCCCACGCCGCGCTCGTCGAGCACCGCCGCGATCTGGCCGAGCCCGGTGTTCTCGAAGTTCTCGACGACGAGCACGCGCATCAGAAAGCCCGCCTGCGCGAGGGCCAGACGGACGTCCTGGACGGCAAGCGGGTTTTCGGAATGGCAGCGCGCATGCGGTAGCGATAGCATGACGCCGTTGCCATTCAAGGTGTTCCCATGCCGCTGCAGAACCGCGTCGACCCGTTCGGCCAGATCGTCGCCAGCCCCGCGCGCGGGCTGTTCACGGGCAACCGCGGCGTCATCCACGATCCCGACACGAAAACGCTCATGCGCCGGCGCTGGTCGACGCCGCACTGGCTCGTCTGCGCACTGGACTTCAACGACCGGCCGCCGCGCGACGTGATGGGCCGCAATGCGCGCCGGCCGGGCGGCCCGCTGCGGACCGGCTGGACCGAGCTGTTCTTCCTCGACGAGGTGACGGCGCTGGCCGCCGGCCACCGCCCCTGCTTCTATTGCCGGCGCGAGGCCGCGAAGCGCTTCGCATCCGCCTTCGCCGACGCGTTCGGCACCGCGATGCCGAAGGTCGCCGAGATCGACGGCCGGCTGCATGCCGAGCGGCTCGCGGCGGGGACCGCGCCCCGGCCCCCGACGGGGACCCGGGGGCGCGTCCGCCGCAGGGGCGCGACGTCGGGGGCGGCGGAACCCCCCTGCCCGGCGGGGGGGGCCGCGCGGCGGCCGTGAAGCTGGGGGGGCGCGGGCGCCCCCCCGCCCGCCTGCCGCAGCCTGCCCGACGGCATCGCGCTCGTCGCCCCGCCGACGACGGTCGCCGTGCTGCGCGCCGGCTATCGGCCCGTCTGGCACGACAGTGCCCCGTCAGTCGGATAGCATCGCGATCCTGCGCTTGAAATCGGCATAAAGGGCCGCAAGATCCGGATAATCGTAGATTTCAAGGCGTTCGTCGCGCCCCCGCCCCTGAATCTCCGCCCCGTCGCAATAGAGCCACAGCTCGTAGCCGCGGAACGAAATCCGGACCATCGTCTCCGACGCATCGCGGCTGGGGATATCAGCGACCTCGCTCGGCAGAAGAGGCCTCTCCAGCAGCATCTCGACGTGCCGGATCGCGTCGAACTGTTCGGCCGTGCGGTGCATGCTTCCCCTCCGCCACTTGACGATACGACCGCAGGCGATACCAAGTCGCGCCATGCGCGCCAACTATCGTATGCAACGCCTGTTCGTGGATGACGACCTCTCGGCCGGCGGCACGGTCGAGGCCGGCCGCGAGCAGAGCCACTATCTCGCCCATGTGCTGCGCATGCGCGAAGACGCGGAGCTGCTGGTCTTCAACGGCCGCGACGGCGAGTGGCTGGCGCGCCTCGCCTCGGTGGGCAAGAAGGCGGTCCGGCTCTCGATCGCCGAACGGACCCGGCCGCAGCCGCCCGCGTCCGACCTCGTCTACGCCTTCGCGCCGATCAAGGCCGGCCGGCTCGACTATCTCGTCCAGAAGGCCGTCGAGATGGGCGCCGGCGTCATCGCGCCGGTCATCACCCAGCACACGCAGATGGCCAAGATCGGCGCCGAGCGGCTGCGGGCCAACGCGGTCGAGGCGGCCGAGCAGTGCGGCATCCTGGCGATCCCGCATGTCGTGGAGCCGGTGCGCTTCGAGGCCTTCCTCGCCGGCTGGGACCCGGAACGCCGGCTGATCTTCTGCGACGAGGGCGCCGAGACCGACAATCCCGTGCCGGCGCTGCAGGCGATCCGCGAGCGCAGGCTAGGGCTGCTGGTCGGCCCGGAAGGCGGTTTTTCCGAGGAAGAGCGGCGGCAGTTGCGCGCCCTGCCCTTCGTCACCGCGATCCCGCTCGGGCCGCGCATCCTGCGCGCCGACACGGCGGCCGTGGCCGCGCTCGCGGTCATCCAGGCGACCATCGGCGACTGGCGCTGACGCCTCTCGCGAGGGTTGCCACGGCCGGCCCGGCGTGCCAGAAGCGCGCCCTCGCCCGGGCGGGCCGGACGCGCCGCCCGCCGCCCCGCACCCATCCGTTCCGAAGGACGCTCGCCATGTCTCGCGCGCTCGGGCTCGATTTCGGCACGACCAACACCGTGCTCGCGACCGCCGACGGCGACGGCTCGACGCGCTCGCTCGCGTTCACCTCCGGCGCCGGCACGACCGACACGATGCGCACGGCGCTCGGCTTCACCAAGGAGCTCGGCGGCGACGGCCTCGCCCGGCTGCGGGTCGAGGCCGGGCAGGCGGCGATCCGCCTGTTCATCGACAATCCGGGCGGCTGCCGCTTCCTCCAGTCGATCAAGACCTTCGCGGCGAGCGCGGCCTTCCAGGCGACGACCGTGCATGCCCGCCGCCACAGCTTCGAGGACCTGATGGAGGCCTTCCTGCGGCGGCTGGTCGACTATGCCGGCGAGGGCTGGCCGGCCGATGTCGAGCGCCTCGTGGTCGGCCGCCCGGTGCGCTTCGCCGGCGCCAATGCCGACGACGCGCTCGCCGTCGAGCGCTACAGCGCGGCCCTCGCCCGCTTCGGCTTCCCCGAGATCGCCTACGTCTACGAGCCGGTCGCTGCCGCCTACTGGTTCGCGCGGGGCCTGGCCGGCGACGCCACCATCCTGGTCGCCGATTTCGGCGGCGGCACGACCGACTATTCGCTCATCCGCTTCGAGCGGCAGGCGGGGCGGCTTTCCGCCACGCCGATCGGCCATGGCGGCGTCGGCATCGCCGGCGACCAGTTCGACTACCGCATGATCGACAATCTGGTGGCGCCGGAGATCGGCAAGGGCAGCCGCATCCGCTCCTTCGGCAAGCTGCTCGACCTGCCGGCCAGCTATTTCGCCAATTTCGGCCGCTGGAACCAGCTCTCCATCTTCAAGACGACGCGCGAGTTCGAGGAGCTGAAGTCGCTGGTGCGGGTGTCGACCGAGCCGGACCGGCTGCAGCTTTTCGTCGACCTCGTCGACTACGACGAGGGCTACCCGCTCTATCAGGCGATCTCGGCCACCAAGATGGCGCTGTCGGGGGCCGACGAGGCCGAGTTCGTGTTCCCGCCGCTCGGCCGCGCGGGACGCAAGTCCGTGCGGCGGGCCGATTTCGAGCGCTGGATCGCCGACGACCTCGCCCGCATGGAGCAGGCGCTCGACGAGGTGCTGGCGCGGACACATACCCCGGCGCAGGCGATCGACAAGGTGTTCCTCACCGGCGGCACCTCCTTCGTGCCGGCCGTGCGCGGCCTGTTCGAGCGCCGCTTCGGCGGCGAACGCATCGAGGGCGGCGGCGAGCTGCTGTCGATCGCGCACGGGCTGGCGCTGATCGGCGAGAGCGGCGAGGCCGGCCGCTGGGCGGTCTAGCCGCCCCATCGCGTCCCGTGCGACCCATTCGCCCGGGCGAAGATCCTGTCAGCATTTTTGACTTGAACGGCGTTTGCGAAATCGTACATCTGGCGCGCACCGCTCCGGCCGGAAGGATTTTCCACATATGGCGCGCGACACAACCGACTCCCGTCCGATCGAGACGCGCGACCAGCTCGTCGAATACCTCGCCGAGGGCTGCAAGCCGCGCGACAAGTGGCGCATCGGCACCGAGCACGAGAAATTCCCCTTCTACGAGGCCGACAACAGCCCCGTGCCCTATGGCGGCAAACGCGGCATCCGCGCCCTTCTCGAAGGCATGCAGGGCATGCTCGGCTGGGACCCGATCATGGATGCCGGCAACATCATCGGGCTGGTCGAGCCGACCGGCCAGGGGGCCATCAGCCTGGAGCCCGGCGGCCAGTTCGAGCTCAGCGGCGCGCCGCTGGAGACGATCCACCAGACCTGCCGCGAGGGCAACGCGCATCTGGCGCAGCTTCGCGAGATCGCCGGGCCGCTCGGCATCCGCTTCCTCGGCATGGGCGGCAGCCCGAAATGGCGGCTTTCCGAGACGCCGCGCATGCCCAAGTCGCGCTACGAGATCATGACGGCCTACATGCCGAAGGTCGGCCGCCACGGGCTCGATATGATGTACCGGACCTGCACGATCCAGGTGAACCTCGACTTCGAGAGCGAAGCCGACATGCGCCGCAAGATGCAGGTCTCGCTCAAGCTGCAGCCGCTGTCGACCGCGCTGTTCGCCAGCTCGCCCTTCACCGAGGGGCGGCCGAACGGCCTGCAGAGCTGGCGCGGCGAGATCTGGCGCGACACCGACAACCAGCGCGCCGGGCTGCTGCCCTTCTGCTTTTCGCCCGATTTCGGCTTCGCCGACTATGTCGACTGGGCGCTCGACGTGCCGATGTACTTCCTCATCCGCGACGGGCGCTACCACGACGTCACCCACGTCACCTTCCGCCAGTTCATGGACGGCGCGCTGCGCAACTCGGTGCCTGACGGCCTGCCGACGCTGGGCGACTGGACCAACCACCTGTCGACGCTGTTCCCCGACGTGCGGCTGAAGCGCTTCCTGGAGATGCGCGGCGCCGATGGCGGGCCGTGGCGGCGCATCTGCGCGCTGCCGGCCTTCTGGGTGGGACTGCTCTACGATGCCGCCGCGCTCGACGCGGCCGAGGCGCTGACGCGCGACTGGACCTACGAGGACGTGCGTGCCATGCGCGACGCCGTGCCGGTCAAGGGCCTCGCCGCCGAGGTCGCCGGGCAGGACCTGCGCGAGGTCGCGCGCGACGTGCTCGCCATCTCCCGGCTCGGACTCGCCAACCGCAAGCGGCTCAACCGCGACGGCTACGACGAGACCGACTATCTCGCCCCGCTGGAGGAGATCGTCGCCCGCGGCACCACCACCGCGCAGGAAATGGTCAAGGCCTACCACACCCGCTGGGGCGGCTCGATCGACCCGGTATTTCTGGAGTACGCTTACTAGGCGGCGAGGCTCGGGGGAGGGAACGATCGCACCGGAGCAATTGCGCCGGTTCCCCCTGCTCCGCTACTCTGCCTGCGCAATTTGCGAGGAGACGCCCCGATGATTCCGCTCTACGACATGCTCGCCAAGGCCGACGACGGCCGCGCAATGGACCTGCTGGCCAGGCAGTTCGACATCTCGCGCAAGCAGGCCGAGCTCGCTGTCGAGGCGCTGACGCCGGCCTTCAGCCAGGGCCTGAAGCAGAATGCTGCCGATCCCTACGGCGTCGGCTCGTTCCTGCAGGCGCTGGCGAGCGGCGACCATGCCAAATATTTCGAGGATGCGAGCAAGGCCTTCCAGCCGGCCGGCGTCGCCGAGGGCAACGGCATCCTCGGCCATCTGTTCGGCTCCAAGGAGGTGTCGCGCGCCGTCGCCGCCCAGGCCGCGCAGGCGACCGGGCTCGGGCAGGATCTTCTGAAGCAGATGCTGCCGGTGCTCGCCTCGATGATCATGGGCGGCCTGTTCAAGCAGTCGACCGGGCAGATGAAGGGCGCCGCCGGAGACAACCCGCTGGCGGAGATCCTCAAACAGATGATGGGCCAGGCCGCCGGCAGCCGCCCGCGCGCGCCGCATCCGGAAGCGCCGCAGCCGGGCATGAACCCCTTCGACAACCCGTTCGGCAAGATCCTGGAGGGCATGTTCGGCGGCGCGGCCGGCGGCGGTGCCTCCCCGTCGGCTGGGGACAATCCGTTCGGCCGCATCTTCGAGGAGATGATGGGCGGCGGCGGCGCGGCCAAGCCCGCAGCGAAGCCTCAGGCCAGGCCGGCGGCGAAGAAGCCGCAGGCGAACCCATCGGGGCGCGCGAAAACCCCCTATGACGACCTGTTCGGCAACATGTTCGATGCAGGCGCCAAGTCCCGCGACGACTACCAGAAGGGCGTCGAGCAGATCTTCGACCAGTTCCGCAAGGGCCTCGACAAGCACCGCTGACGCGCGGCGGGCCAACCGGCAGCCAATAAAAAAGCCCGGCCTGGAAGGCCGGGCAGGACATGCAGGCTGCCGGGGGGAAACCGGCCACTAGAGGGGGAATGCCTGCATAGGGCAGGCCCGCGGGCAGAGCCCGCAGGCGCGATTCAGGATACGCGCCGCGCGGCGTCTTCGAGCGCGCCGCGCGCACGCGCGGTCATGCCGAGATAATGCGTCGGGTCGACCTCGGCGCGGCGCGCCCAGGCGGTCCTCAGGTCGTCGCGGTCGAGGCCGATGTCGGCCAGCTCCCAGTCGGACATGTCGCGGAGGCGGCCGAAGTCGCCGCGGTTGCGCCAAAACTGGAGCAGCATGCCGGCCGCGCGCACGAGGCGCGCCAGCGGCGCTACGCCTGCACCCCGGGCTGCGCTGTGATCGAGAACGGCCATGATGTCTCTCCTTCGGAATCGGTCGCGCGCATGCCGCCGCCCGGACGGTGCTGGGAGGATGCACCCTGTCCGGTTCGCGTCTCGCGCTGTGCTGAACGGTTGCACATATCGGCCGATGCTATTGATTAGTCCAACGAATGTTTTTAATCTTGAGCATCAACACCATTGATGGAAAGCGCTTCCCCATGGCCGCGCCGCTCGACCTCGACCAGCTCCAGACCTTCGTGGCGATCGCCGACACAGGCTCGTTCACCCGCGCCGCCGAGGAGGTGCACCGCACCCAGTCGGCCGTGTCGATGCAGATGCGGCGGCTGGAGGAGCGGATCGGCAAGCCGCTGTTCGAGAAGGACGGGCGCACCAACAGGCTCTCCGAGGAAGGCGAGCGGCTTTTGTCCTTCGCGCGCCGGATGATGCGGCTCAACCGCGAGACGCTTGCCGCCTTTGACGACACCAGCCTGGAGGGCCAGGTCCGCATCGGCACGCCGGACGACTATGCCGACCGCTTTCTGCCCGAGATCATGGGCCGCTTCGCGCGCTCCAACCCGCGCGTCGAGCTGTCGGTGATGTGCGAGCCGACGGCCAATCTCGCCGAGCTGATCCGCCGCGGCCAGCTCGACATCGCGCTGGTGACGCAGTGCGAGGGCGTGCGGCCCGACGAGATCGTGCGGCGCGAACCGCTGCTTTGGGTGACGTCGGCCAGCCACGCCGTGCACGAGGAGGCGGTGCTGCCGCTCGCGGTCGGGCGGCCCAACTGCGCCTGGCGGCGCGCCGCCACCGAACAGCTCACCGCGCACAACCGCGAATACCGCATCCTGTTCACGAGCTGGTCGGCGCAGGTGGTGATCGCCGCCGTGCTCGGCGGGCTGGCGGTCTCGATCCTGCCGGAATGCGCGCTGCGCCCCGGCATGCGGGTGCTCGGCGAGGCGGAGGGCTTTTCTCCCCTTCCCGACGTGCAGATCGGCATCCTGCGCGGCCACACCAGCCGCCCCGAGATCGTCGACGCGCTCGCCCGCCACATCGCCGAGAGCCTCGACAACATCTCCGTCCCGCCGCTCGAAAGCGCCCCCGGCTTCGACTTCGAGGCGCTGGCCTTCGCCCGGCTGAAGAAACAGAAGCAGGGCAAGGCGCTGGCGGGGTGGTAACTGTATCCTGCAGTTGACATTCCTGACCTGAGGTGTCAGCTTTGACACTGGAACTTCGCCAGACGGGGAAGTTCGCCGAATGGTTCCGGAATCTGCGTGACCGTCGGGCCGTCGAGCGTATCGCTCAGCGATTGGCGCGGGTGCAATCCGGCCTGTTCGGTGACGTGAAGCCGGTCGGCGGAGGTGTCGGCGAACTGCGTATCGACTACGGACCTGGCTACCGGGTTTATTTCACGAGACGGGGGGCGACGGTGATCCTTCTTCTCTGCGGAGGAGACAAGAGCAGTCAGGCGAGGGACATCGAGGCCGCCAGGGCGATGGCAAAGGAAATTGCCGAATGAAGATCGAGACGACACCCTTCGATCCTGCCGACTACCTGAAAAGCGACGAGAGCCAGGTGGAACTGATCGCCGACGCGCTTGAGAGCGGCGATGCGGACTACATCACCAATGCCATCGGAATCGTCGCGCGGGCGCGCGGAATGACGGGCGTGGCACGGGGTAGCGGCGTCACGCGCGCGGCATTGTACAAAGCACTTGCGCCGGGTGGCGACCCGAAACTGACGACGCTGATCGGTGTGCTCAAGTCGCTCGGGCTGAAGCTTTCGGCGAAGGCCGAGCATGCATGAGACAAAGCGTCGCCCGACTCGCTTGACGCGGTCCCGCCGGCAGGCGTCAGTTCTCCCATGAGCGACCTTCTCGTCACCGATTCCCCGACCAACGCGGCCGAGTTCACGGTCAGCGAGATCTCGGCCGCGCTCAAGCGCACGGTCGAGGACGCGTTCGGCAACGTTCGGGTGCGCGGCGAGGTGTCGGGCTATCGCGGCCCGCATTCTTCCGGCCACGCCTATTTCTCGCTCAAGGACGACCGCTCGCGCATCGAGGCGGTGATCTGGAAGGGCACGTTCTCCCGGCTGAAGTTCAAGCCCGAGGAAGGCATGGAGGTGATCGCCTCGGGGCGGCTCACCACCTATCCGGGCTCGTCCAAGTATCAGATCGTCATCGACAATCTGGAGCCGGCCGGCGCCGGAGCGCTGATGGCGCTGCTGGAGGAGCGCCGCCGCCGGCTCGCGGCGGAAGGCCTGTTCGACGAGGCGCGCAAGCAGCTCCTGCCCTACATGCCCTGCGTCATCGGCGTCGTCACCTCGCCCACCGGCGCGGTGATCCGCGACATCATCCACCGCATCTCCGACCGCTTCCCGCTGCACGTGCTGGTCTGGCCGGTGCGGGTGCAGGGCGAGACGACCGGCACGGAGGTGTCGAACGCGGTCGCCGGCTTCAACGCGCTCGACCCGCTAGGCCCGATCCCGCGCCCCGACATCATCATCGTGGCGCGCGGCGGCGGCAGCCTCGAAGACCTCTGGGGCTTCAACGACGAGGCGGTGGTGCGCGCCGTCGCGGCCTCGGCCATCCCCGTGATCTCGGCGGTCGGCCACGAGACCGACTGGACGCTTGTCGACCACGCGGCCGACGTGCGCGCGCCGACGCCGACGGGTGCTGCCGAGCTCGCCGTCCCGGTCAAGGCGGAGCTGGAGGCCACCGTCGCCAGCCTCGCGGCGCGGCTCAAGGGCTGCATGAGCCGCAACGGCGAGCGCAAGCGGCAGGCGCTCAGGGCCGCCGCGCGCGCGCTCCCTTCGGCCGACCAGCTCCTCGCCCTGCCGCGGCGGCGCTTCGACGAGGCGGCGGCGCGGCTCGGGCGCGGGCTGGAGGTGGCGGTGGAGCGCAAGGCCGCCCGGCTGGCGCAGGCGCGGCTGTCGCCGGCGACGCTGTCGCGTAAGATCAGCCAGGCGCGCACGCTGCTCGGGCGCGACGCGGCGCGGGCGCAGGTCGCGCTCTCGTCGACGGTGCAGGCGAAGCGCGCGGCGTTGCGCAAGGAGGGCGACCAGCTTCCGAAATGCGCCAGGGCCTATCTGCGCGGGCAGCGCGGCGAGCTGCGGCAGGCCGCGGCGCGGCTGCGGGTCGAGCCGATCGCCCTGCAGGCGCGAACCGAATCGCGGCGCGTCGACGCGCTCGCCCGCCGCATCGAGACGGCCTTCGCCAACCGGACGCAACGCACGGCCGCGCGCCTGTCGCAGGCGGGGCGGCTGGTCGCCAGCCTGTCCTATCATTCGGTGCTGGAGCGCGGCTATGCGGTGGTGCGCGGCGCGGACGGCCGGCTTGTCGGCCGCGCGGCGATGATCGCCTCGGGCGACCGTCTGTCGATCGAGTTCGCCGACGGCCCGGCCGAGGCCATTGCAACCGGCGAGGCTGCCCGGCCGAGGGCGCGTTCCGCGCCCAAGCCGGCCGATCCGGGCAAGCAGGGCAGCCTGTTCTAGCCGCCCTGCTGCCCCTCAGATCGGCTGCGGCGGGATCGGATGCGGCAGCGGGCCGGGCTTCGGTCCCGGCATCGGCTCGGGCGACGGCGTCGGACCGGGGAACGGGTCCGGCAGCGGACCGGGCCGCGGCGGGTTGGCCGTCTCAGATCTCATCGAACCGGCCTCCCTCGCGGTCGGGATCGCGGGTGATGGCGCGTTCTTCCGCGTCGTCGGGCAGCGCCTCGTCGCTGTTCTGGTAGGCGTTGTCGTCGTCCTCCTCCGGCAGGTCGCCGGAGGGCTCGTCCTGCGGCAGCGGCGCGTCGCCGGCCGGGACGCCGGCGACGCCGCGGGCGCCGATGTCGTCCCAGTCGGGCTTGGCCCGGGCCGGCACGTCCGTCTCGCCGACGGGGTCGTCCAGCCGGCCCGGCTTCCTGTCGGGATCGGCCATGCTACTTCTCCTTCCGCGTCTTGAAGGCGTCCGAAAGGTCGCTCTTTTCGGGGTCGCGCAAATTCTCGCCGACCGCATCGCGGTCGCGCGACGGGTCGTCCTTCGCGGGCAGATAGCCGGGCGGGCGGTTTTCGGGCGGGCCTTCCCAGCGCGGCCACTGGTCGGTGGTGCCGGGCGCGCCGCCTTCGCGGGGTTTCTCGTGTGCCATGTCCGTCTCCATCGCTGCCTCCCCCGTCGATAGACGAACAGCGGGCAGGCGCGATGGTTCCGGCGGCGGAAGCCGCGGGCGATCACATCGCAGGACGATCACGTCTGAGGAGGAAAAGGAAATGGTACGGTTGCTCGGGATCGAACCGAGGACCTCCGGATCCACAATCCGGCGCTCTAACCAGCTGAGCTACAACCGCACAGGTCGCGCGCACGCACCACGTGGCGGCGCAGCGTCCCAATAAGGACAATCCGGGAAAGTTTCAAGGCCGCGCATGAGGCGCAGGACGCTTTGCAGGCAGCCAAAAAAAGAAAAAGACCGGGGGGAGGAGGATCCCGGTCTTTTCCTTATGTCCGGCCGGCGGGAGGAGGGGCCGGCCTTCAGCCCGCGTTCTGGTGGGAGGAGGATACCGTCCCGCGGGTGTTCGCTATGATAACGCCTCAGGCGACCTTCAGTTCCTTCAGCGACTTCTCGAAGGCGGTCTTGGCCGGCTTGACGACCTCTTCGGCGGCCTTGGAGGAGGCGGCCTGGAAGTCCTTGGCCTGCTCGACCATGGTCTCGAAGCGCTGGCGCAGGAAGGCGCCCTGGAGCTCGAAGAACTCGGCGACCGACTTCACGCCGAGGAGCGCCTCGACATGGGCGAAGCCGGCTTCGGTGTTGGCGCGCAGCGCGGCGAGCGACTTCAGCGACAGCTCGTTGCCGGCGCTCTTGGCCTGCTCGAAGGTCGCCTCGAGGACCTTCTGGGCCTCCTCGGCGCCGGTCTTGATGCGCGCATAGGCTTCCTTGGACTGCTCGACGCCCTTCTCGGCGAAGGCACGGAACTGATCGGTGGCCTGGCTCGCGTCGAACGCCGGAAACTCGGCGATCTCGGCCGTCTTGGTTGCGGTCTTGCTCATGGTTCGGTCCTTTCGGTCGCCCACATGCGGCGATGTCTCGTTCTTGACCTCCATATAGGCCCGTCTTTTGTGCATTGCAACAATAAATTTTGCAGCGCGTCATAAAAGCCTGTGGAAGTTAACCAATGGCGCAGTTCGCCCGGCGCCGCGATGGGCAAATCTGGACGCAGGCGGGCCTTGCATTTATTACCAATCCGTTAACCGACAACGATAACGCCTTCCGACGGAGTCCATGGGTTCGCGGTCCTATTCCTTCCTCGATGTCGCCGTTCTGGAAGCGGTGCGCGGGCGGCTGTCCGCCGGCGACGCGCTGCTCGTGCTGTCGGTGCCGCTCGACGAGGTGCTGTGGGCCAACGGGCCGGGCGCGGCGCTGCTGGGCCACGACGACATCTTCTCGCTGATCGGGACGGACCCCGAACTGCCGGTCGCCGCGCGCCGCCAGATCGAGGCGACGCCGGGCTTCCCCGCCGTGGCCGAAGGCCGCTCGCTGGCGCTGCGGCTCGGTGGGCGGATGCTCTCCTTCGCCGCCGTCGGCGTGACCATGCCCGACGGCGAGGCCGCGATCCTGCTCGCTGCCTCCGACCCGGTCGCCGCGAGCCGGCCGCGCGAGGACGTCGCCCGCCGGGCGATCGCCGGGCTTTCCGGCGAAGGCCAGTTCGTCGCGCTGGTCGACCGCGCCGGCGCGCTGGTCGCCGCCTCCCCCGGCTTCGGCGAGCTCGGCCTCGCGGCGGAGACGCTGCGGCGGCTCGCCCTCGAAGTGGCCGGCGAGACCGACAGGCTGGTCAAGCGGCTGGTGCCGGCCGCGCGCGCCTCGCTGCCCGCCGGCATGGCCCGTCTCACCGACGCGCTCAACCTGCTGATGGTGGTCGACGAGCAGGTTCTCGAAGCGGCCGAGGAGACAGTCGCCGACCCGGCCGCGCCGGCGGAGGCCGAAGCGAGCGCGCCCGCAAGCCCTGCGGAGCAGCCCGAGCCGGCCGAGGTCACAGCGACCGAACCGGCACAGCCCGAGCCGCAAGTCACCAAGCCCGCCGAGCCGGAAGCCGCGCCCACCGCAACCCGCCCCGCCGCGCCCGGCAGGTCCGACGAGGACGGCTGGTATTTCAACGGCGCCGGCCGCGAGCCGCATCCGGCTCCGAAGGCCGGGCATCCGGGCGGCGAGGCGCCGCACCCGGCCCCCGCCGCCGAGCTGTCGTCGATGCCGCTGCGCTTCGTCTGGCGCACCGACGCCGAGGGCCGCTTCAGCGCCATCTCGGACGAGTTCCGCACCGCCTTCGGCGAGGCTGCGTCCGACATCGTCGGCCGGCCCTTCGGCGAGGTCGCGCGCGCCTTCGGCCTCGACCCCGACGGCGAGATCGCCGGCCTTCTGGCGCGGCGCGACACATGGTCGGGCCGCTCGGTGCTGTGGCCCGTCGCCGGCACCGACCTCAAGGTGCCGGTCGACCTCGCCGCGCTGCCCGTCTACGGGCGCGACCGCGGCTTCGAGGGTTTTCGCGGCTTCGGCGTCGCGCGCATGGGCGACGCGATGGTCGACCCCGAGGCGATCGGCCTGGCGCTCGCCGGCATCCAGGAGCCGGCGGCCGACGAGGCGCCCGAGGCGGGGACCGAGGAAGCACCCGCCGCCGAAGCGCCTGCCGCGACCTTGGGCGAGCAGCCCGCGCCGCCCGCCGAGGACCCTTTCCGCGGCGAGCCGCCGGCACTGAAGTCCGACACCGCCCGCCCCGCCGGGTCCGACAAGATCATCCGGCTGGAGGAGCGCCGCCCCGGCAACGCCGCGCGCGGCCTGTCGGCAGCCGAACGGCTGAATTTCCGCGAGATCGGCGAGAAGCTGCGCAATGCCGGCCTCGTCTCGGCCGGTGAGCCGCAGGCCCCCGCCGACACGGCGCCCGAGGCCGAAGCCGCGCCCGCCGAAGCCACGCCGCCCATGGCCGAGCAACCCGCCGCCGCGCGGCCGCACGACGAGCCGCAGGCCGGCGAGGTCGCCCCGGACGTCGAGGCGACCGAAGCGCGGGCCGAGCCTGAGTCCGTCGAAACTGCCGCCGAGCCGGAAGCATCCGAAACCGACGCGCCCAATGCTGCCGCGTTCGAGGCCGAAGCCGCCGAACCGAGCGAGGACGCTACCGGCGAAGCCGTCGTGGAGACCCCGGTCGAAGCCGAGGGCGAACCGGATCGCGAGGACACCAGCGCCCCCGCTCCGGAAGCGGCCGAAGCCCAGCCCGCCGCCGACACGGTCACCCCCGAAGCTCCACGCCCCGCCGAGGCCCCTGCCCCGCATGTCGCCGCGGCCTTCCTGCCGTCGGCCTTCGCCGGGCTCGCCGCCCAGGCGCCCGCGGGCGGGGTCGACACGGCGCTGCTGTCGCGGCTGCCGCTGCCGCTGCTGGTGCATGCCGGCGACAGGCTGTTCTACGCCAACCGCGAGTTCCTCCAGATCACCGGCTACAATTCGCTCGCCGCGCTCGACGAGGCCGGCGGCCTCGGCGCGATCTTCGGCGAGCCCTACGCCTCCGACGATGCCGCGCAGCGCAAGCTCAGGCTGCGCAGGCGCGACGGCGCCGAGTTCCCGGTCGACGCCTTCCTGCAGTCGGTCGGCTGGGACGGCGGCAAGGCGCTGCTGCTCGCCCTGCGCCGCGCCGAGGAGCCGGCCGCGGTCGCACCGGCCGCAGCACCTCTCCCCGAAGCCGGCGACGTCGACGCGCGGCTGGAGGAGCTGCGCACCATCATCGACACCGCCACGGACGGCGTCGTCATCATCGGCAACGACGGCAAGATCCGCTCGATCAGCCGGCCGGCCGAGGCGCTGTTCGGCGTCGACGGCTTCAACCTCGTCGGCCAGCCCTTCACGTCGCTGTTCGCGATGGAGAGCCAGAAGGCGGCCGGCGACTATCTCGCGGGGCTCGCCGAGAACGGCGTCGCCAGCGTGCTCAACGACGGCCGCGAGGTGATCGGCCGCGAGGCGCAGGGCCGCTTCATCCCGCTGTTCATGACGATCGGCCGGCTGCCGCAGGCGAGCGGCTTCTGCGCGGTGCTGCGCGACATCACCAACTGGAAGCGCGCCGAGGAGAACCTGACCGAGGCGCGCGCCCAGGCCGAGCGCGCCTCCAGCCACAAGACCGAGTTCCTCGCCCGCGTCAGCCACGAGATCCGCACGCCGCTCAACGCCATCATCGGCTTCTCCGAGCTGATGCTGGACGAGAAGTTCGGGCCGATCGGCAACGACCGCTACAAGGACTACCTGCGCGACATCAACAAGTCGGGTAACCACGTGCTCGACCTCGTCAACGACCTGCTCGACATCTCCAAGATCGAGGCCGGCCAGCAGGAGATGAGCTACGAGGCGGTGTCGCTGGCCGAGGTGCTGGGCGAGGCGGTGGCGATGATGCAGCCGCAGGCCAACCGCGAGCGTGTCATCATCCGTTCCTCCTTCGCCTCGCGCCTGCCGGAGGTGGTGGCCGACCTGCGCAGCGTGCGCCAGATCGCGCTCAACCTTCTGTCCAACGCCATCCGCTACACCCCGGCCGGCGGCCAGGTGATCGTGTCGACGGCCTACGAGGCGTCGGGCGACATCGTCATGCGGGTGCGCGACACCGGCATCGGCATGGCGGCGGCCGAGATCGAGCAGGCGATGAAGCCGTTCAAGCAGATCAACGCGCTGAAGCGGCCGCGCGGCGACGGCACCGGGCTCGGCCTGCCGCTCACCAAGGCGATGGTGGAGGCCAACCGCGCCCGCTTCGCCATCAGCTCCGCGCCCGGCGAGGGCACTCTCGTCGAGATCACTTTTCCGTCAACTCGCGTCCTGGCCCACTGATTCCGGCCGTTTTGGCCTCGTTGCGCGCTCGCGCCGCATCTTCCCGCGAAAACCTGCCATTGACCCTCAAGTTTTTGTCGGGAACAAGGGAGGCGCCCCTGAGCGAAATGCATCGAGGAGATACCCCATGCAATCCACTACCTTTCGTTCCCGGACATTGCTTGCTGCGGCAGCCTTCCTGGCCACCGGCATCGGGCTCGCCCCGGCAACCGCCCTCGCCGAGGGCGTCGTCAACATCTACTCCTACCGCCAGCCCGAGTTGATCAAGCCGGCGCTGGACGCCTTCACCGCAGAGACCGGCATCAAGACCGAGCTCCTGTTCCTGGACAAGGGGCTGGAGGACCGCATCCTGGCCGAAGGCGCCAACTCGCCGGCCGACGTCATCTTCACCGTCGACATCGCCCGTCTGGCCAACGCCAAGGCCAAGGGCGTCACCCAGGCGCTCGACGACGCCACGATCAACGCCAACCTGCCGGCCGAGTACCGCGATCCGGAAGGCCACTGGTTCGGCGTCACCAAGCGCGCCCGCGTCGTCTACGCCTCGAAGGAGCGCGTCGGCGACGAGCCGATCACCTATGCCGAGCTCGCCGATCCCAAGTGGAAGGGCAAGATCTGCATGCGCTCGGGCCAGCACGACTACAACCTCGCGCTGATCTCGGCGGCGATCGCCCATTGGGGCGAGGCCAAGACCGAGGAGTGGGGGAAGCGCCTCAGGGCCAACCTCGCCATGAAGCCCTCCGGCGGCGACCGTCCGCAGGCCGGCGCGATCCTGGCCGGGGAGTGCGACATCGCGCTCGGCAACACCTACTATATCGGCGTCATGCTGAACGGCAGCGACGAGAAGGAGAAGTCCTGGGCGCAGGCCGTCAAGGTCAAGTTCCCGACCTTCGAGAACGGCGGCACGCATGTGAACATCTCCGGCGCCGCGCTGGCCAAGCACGCGCCGAACCGCGACAATGCGGTCAAGCTCATCCAGTTCCTGTCGAGCCCGAAGGCCCAGCAGATTCAGGCCGAGCAGTCCTTCGAGTATCCGGCCACGCCGGGCATCGAGCCGTCGGAGACGGTCAGGAACTTCGGCACGCTGAATGCCGACACGCTCGCGCTCGCCGAGATCGCCGCGCACCGCAAGGCCGCGTCCGAGATGGTCGACCGCGTCGGCGTCGATGAAGGCCCGACGAACTGATCCGTCGCGCATGAGACCGGAGGCCGGGGCGTGAAGGCGCCCCGGCCTTTCGGCCGTCCGGGGGCGGCGCGCCCAGCTTCCGTCCGGGCCGCATCGTGAACGCCGACGCCCTGCCCCGGCCGCTGCGACGCATCGCCGGCCGGCGCACGCGCCATCCGGGCGTGCTGCTCGCCGCCGCCGCGATCTGCGCGGTGGTGTTCCTGCCGGTCGTGACCCTGTTCCTCATCGCCCTGTCCGGCAGCGGCGAGGACTGGCCGCATCTGGCCCGCAACGTGCTGCCGGGGGCGGCACGCAACACGGCGACGGTGATCCTGCTCGTCTCGGCCGGCACCGCTTTGCTCGGCGTCGCCACGGCCTGGGCGACGGTGGCTTACGAGTTCCCGCTGCGGCGGGTCCTTTCGTGGGCGCTGGCGCTGCCGCTCGCCGTGCCGCCCTATCTGGCGGCCTATGCCTTCGCCGAGTTCTTCCTGTTCAGCGGGCCGCCGCAGACGCTGCTGCGCGCCCTGTTCGGCTTCGCCAGCGCGCGCGACTACTGGTTCCCCGACATCCGCACCACCGGCGGCGTCGCGCTCGTGATGATCCTGGTGCTCTACCCCTACGTCTACCTCACCAGCCGCATCGCCTTCCTGATGCAGGGCCGCGACATCGCCGACGTCGCGCGCACGCTGGGCGCGCGGCCGGCGCGGGTCTTCTTCGGCGTCCTTCTCCCGGTGTCGCGCCCGGCGATCGTGGCGGGCGTGTCGCTGGTGCTGATGGAGACGGTCAACGTCATCGGCGCCTCGGAATATCTCGGCGTGCCGACCATCACCACGGCCGTCTTCACCACCTGGATCAACCGCTCCAGCCTGGAGGGCGCGGCCCAGCTCGCGATGGTGATGTTCGTGCTCGTCTTCGCGCTGCTGATGGCGGAACAGTGGGCGCGGCGCCGGCTGCGCTTCCACGACCGGCGCTCGACGCGCATGCGGGCCCGCGCGGCACGCGTGCAGCTCACCGGCCCCGCCGCGATCGCCGTGCCGGCCGGCCTGCTGCTGCCGGTCCTGCTCGGCTTCGGCGTGCCGCTCTACGTCTTCGCCGACTACGCCTCGGGCCGGCTCGACCACCTGCTCAACGCCGCGCTCGCCTCCGCGCTGTTCAACACGGTGCTGACATCGGGCCTTGCTGCCCTGCTCACGGTGGCGCTCGCGCTGGTGCTCATCCATGCGACGCGGCTGTCCCGCTCCGGCGCGACGGCCGCGCTGACGCGGCTCGCCATGCTCGGCTACGCGCTGCCCGGCACAATCGTCGGGCTCGGCCTGCTGTTCGCGCTCGCGCGCATCGACAACACGGTCGATGCGGCGGCCCGCGCGTGGCTCGACGTCTCCACCGGCCTGCTGCTGACGGGCTCGGCGGCGGCCGTCGTGATCGCCTGCACGATCCGCTTCCTCGCGCTCGCCGAAAGCGGCATCCGCTCGGGGCTGGAGAAGCTGCCGCCGAGTCTCGACGAGGTCGCGCGCAGCCTCGGGCGCTCACCCGCCGCCAGCGCCGCCACGGTGCTGCTGCCGCTGCTCAGGCCGGCGATCCTCACCGCCGCGGTGCTTGTCTTCGTCGACACCGCGAAGGAGCTGTCGGCCACCATCCTGCTCAGGCCGTTCGGCTTCAACACGCTCGCCACGCTGGTCTACGAGAACGCCTCGCGCGCCGTGGTGCAGGAAGGATCGCTCGCCGCCATCTTCATCATCCTGACGGCGATGGTGCCCGTCATCCTGCTCTCGCAGGCGCTGTCGCGCGACGGTTCGGCCCCGCCACAGGACCGCGCATAAAAAAAGCGCCCCGGAAGGGGCGCTGCCAAAGGTCAGATTCGCTGTCACACGTGGGGCTTGAGAAAACGCGTCAATCGCATTCGCAACCAGTTGCCGGGCTGTCCCAAACTCACGCACGACCTTCCAGCCCGGCGCTTAACAAAACCTTACCGGGCGCACGCAATCTTTAAGATTCGCCAGCACCTGTGAAACTTAGGTAAATTTCGCGGGAACCTTCCGTTAACCCTGTCGGGCGCGGAGCTGCGGCAGGTCGCGGAAGAGGTCGAGCGCTTCCGGATTGGCCAGCGCCTCCTTGTTCTTCACGCTCCGCCCGTGCACCACGTCGCGCACCGCGAGCTCGGTGATCTTGCCCGACTTGGTGCGCGGGATGTCGGCGACCGCCACGATGCGGGCCGGAACGTGGCGCGGCGAGGCGCCGGTGCGCACCCTGTCGCGGATCTTCTTCTCCAGCGCCGCGTCCAGCGTCACGCCCTGCGCCAGCCGCACGAACAGCACGACGCGCACGTCGCCCTCGAAGTCCTGGCCGATGCAGATCGCCTCGAGGATCTCCGGCATCTTCTCGACCTGGTTGTAGATCTCGGCCGTGCCGATGCGCACGCCGCCGGGGTTGAGCGTGGCGTCGGAGCGGCCGTGGATGACCATGCCGCCATGCGCGGTCCACTCGGCGAAGTCGCCGTGACACCAGACATTGTCGAAGCGCTCGAAATAGGCCGAGCGGTATTTCGCGCCGTCGGGATCGTTCCAGAACATGATCGGCATCGACGGGAACGCCTTCGTGCAGACCAGCTCGCCCTTCTCGCCGCGGATGGGCTTGACGTCGTCGTCCCAGACGTCGACCGCCATGCCCAGCCCCGCCCCCTGGATCTCGCCGATCCACACCGGCTTCGTCGGCACGCCGAGCACGAAGCAGGAGACGATGTCGGTGCCGCCGGAAATGGAAGCGAGGTGGATGTCCTTCTTCATGCCTTCATAGACGAAGCGGAAATCTTCCGGCGACAGCGGCGACCCGGTCGAGGAAATCGTGCGGACCGTGGACAGGTCGTGGCTGTCGATCGGCCTCAAACCCGCCTTGCGCACCGAATCGATGAATTTGGCCGAGGTGCCGAAATAGGTCATCTTCTCGGCGTCGGCGAAATCGAACAGCGCGTTGCCGTCCGGATAGAAGGGCGAGCCGTCATAGAGCAGAAGGGTCGCGCCGCAGGCCAGCCCCGACATCAGCCAGTTCCACATCATCCAGCCGCAGGTGGTGAAATAGAAGAAGCGGTCGCCCTCGACGATGCCGGCATGCAGCCGCAGTTCCTTGACATGCTGGATGAGCGTGCCGCCGGCGGAATGGACGATGCATTTGGGGATGCCGGTGGTGCCCGACGAAAACAGGATGTAGAGCGGATGCGAGAACGGCAGCCGGGTGAAGGCGACGGGGTTCGCGGCAAAGGGCGCGATG
>Ga0066256_1002336_pt1 | contig 21396 bp, 21 predicted proteins | sample ThiBio_1000_biof_FD_87107 | JGI IMG/M metagenome (GOLD analysis project Ga0066256, IMG submission 87107) | Wastewater bioreactor microbial communities from Cape Town, South Africa - Thiocy_expt_1000_biof (version 2) | ecosystem: Engineered > Bioreactor > Thiocyanate-remediating >... | reverse complement strand
CGAGGGGGGAGGGGGGGGGGCGGCGCGCGGGGCCGGGGGGGCACCACCCCCCCGCGCTGGGGGCACCAGCCCGCGGGGGTGGGGGCGCCGACGCGCCACGGGGAAACGGGGAAGAGGAAAGGGGGGGGGGGTGGGGGGGGGGGCCCCGCCAAGGAGGCCCCCCATGAACCCCGCCGGTAGCCAGGCGGTCGCCAGGCAGCGGCGCCAGCGCTGCAAGTCGCCGATACGGCCCATTCACAATCACCACTGGCGGCCGCACCACAGAGTTGGCGCGCGTGTCCCACACCCGGATCGTGCCGTCAGCAGAGCTACTGGTCAGCTGGTTGTCCGGCAACACCGCCAGCGCCGTTACCCTGTATTTGTGACCCACAAACACGCAGATGCAGGCGCCGCTGCCTGTGTCCCACAGCCGCACCGTGCGGTCGATACTCCCGCTCGCAAGGCGGCCGTCCGCCAGTACCACCAACGACGAAATGTCGTCAGTGTGCCCTTCCAACGATGATACACACGCCCCGGTGCCAATATCCCACAGCATCACGTCCTCCAGGTCCTCTGATGCGCTGGCCACCCTGCCGTCCGGCAGCGCTGCCACCGCCGTGACGGGCTCCCTGGCCCGCGCTGCCAGCGTTGTCACCACAACGCCCGCATCCACATCCACCACGCACAGCGCGCCATCTTCACACCCCATCACAAGGTGGCCGTCGTGGGCCACCGTCAGCGCCTTGACCTCGCTGCCGCAAGCAATGGTTGCGCTAGTGTCGTGGGGCTTTTTGCGCGTGTCCCACACAGCAACACCCTTGCCTGTACCCACCGCCACCCGGTGGCCGTCACGCAGCACCGCCAGCGCGTTAACACACGAGCCAGAAAGCTTCAGTTCCGCTTGTACTGTTGCGTCACGCCCTGCGGCCACCGTCCACAGCGTCACATGGCAACCCCCACCGCTAACCAGTCGGCCACTCGGCAGCAGCTGCAAGTATTCGACTTTTTTGTTTGTGAGCGTGCCGTCAGCTGGCACAAAGCACCCGCGTGCGCGGCATGCCACGATTGTGGCGTGAGATAGGTCCGTGTGAGCGCATTGCAGCACCCGCAGTGCGGTCTGGTGGTCCAAGCGCGCGGCCTGCGTCACGTTGCGGCAGTCAACCATGGACAACTCCTCCAGGCCGGACGGCATGCTGGCAATCGTTGCGTCACCGAGACTTGTGTGGTTCATGACCAGCACCCGCAGTGCCGGCAAGCGAGGTAGCACCGTTTCTGGCGTCAACCGCACCCCAGAACGATGTAAGTCGAGCTTTACGAGGGAGGGCGGCAGGGTGGCCAACGTTGTGCTGCTGTAGGATGCGTAGCGAAGACTGAGCGTGAGTAGATGCGTGAGATGCGCAAACGAGGCGGCCGCTGTCACCTTATTGCAACCCTCAAGGTCCAGCACGCAGAGGGACGGCGGCAGCGTGGCAATGCTGGCGTCATCAATGTTGGTGCGTGATGCCTTGAACTCGCGTTGGTGGGTCAGGTGCGCTGCCGACCAGCCGAGCGGCCACTTAATCGTCGGGTATTCGGTTGAATAATACCTGGGGAAACAAACGTCAAGCACCTCCAGCGACGGCGGCAGGCTTGCGACCGTGGCGGCGCTAAGCGCAAGTTGCTTCCATCCTCTGTGGCGCGTCACCACCTGCAGGTGCCGCAGATGACCAAAGTCAGCGCTCTCCGGCAACATGCACTCCTCCATGTGCAACTCCCGCAACGACGGCGGCAGGTGGGCGACTCCCGCCGCCACGGCCTCTGTGCAGCTGCAGTCCAGCGACTCCAATGCCAGCAGGTGCGCGAAGCTAACATGGTGAGTTACGCGCCTGCTCTCTGACACGTTCAGTGCGCGCAGCGTGCGCGGCAGGTGCGCGATGACGTCGTCGTTGGCAGGACTGTTGTCCCCGGCCATGTCCACAACTGTCACTCCCCTAAGTGCCGCCAGCGCCTTTCCAAGGCCCAGTGGACAAGCGTCAATCCAAGCCAGTTTCAGGCCCGTCGCCGCCGGCAGCGCCGCGCGCCACTTGACAGTGTCGCGCACTGGAGTTGCCGTGTCGGCCCACGGCACCGCTGCAATTGCCGCAGCCAGCGCCGGGTGCAGCCGCCGCAGGGCTGTGGCGTCGGCGGTGTTGATGCATGATAACACGCACGCCGCTGTCACGACGTTGCCGCCCAGCAGGGCCACCAGCAGCGGCGGCGCCTCCATTGGTGGTGGTGGCGGCGGCGCGCCGCCCCGCGCGTCCGCCGCTGACAGGCGGCGTCGCCGCATACGACCCACCGCATGTGCCATGGTCACAGTTCTACGGTATGGGAATAAGGTGTGACGCAGCATGTGCAATAAATGCAGGCCACGCCGCGGTGATGCTGGTAGTTTCACGCCCGCTCCAACACGTACCGGTGCAGGTGCTGGCGTTGCCTACCAACTCGAACACACCAACCAACTCGGACGCCAACTCGAATGGACTGGCCGAATACGTCGCGCCGGACAGACAAGAGCGCGACTGGCGCACGCGTCGGACGCGGCACTGTTGCAGGGCAGTGCCACACAACCAATCTCTTTGTTCTGGTGACGTTAGGTTATTGCGGTGCGCATCACGCCCTGCAGGCTGCAGCCCCGCCCCCATTCTCCTCCCACCAGCACCATGGCGGACGACGAGGCGGTGACGGTGGCTCCAGCCCTTGTGGACAGCTTGGTGGCGGAGCTGGCCGTTAACCGTGACACTGCAGTCAAGCTTGCTCGCAAGTTGGCATTGGTGGAAGCCAGGGCCAGCAAGGCGGAGGAGAAGGCAGCGACGGCGGGGGCAGCGTGCGCGGCAGCAGAGAATACGGCAGCGACGGCGGCGGCAGCGCGCGTGGCAGCGGAGGAGATGGCAGCGACGGAGGCTGCTGCGCGCGTGGCAGCGGAGGAGAAGGCAGCGACGGCGGCTGCAGCGCGTGTGGCAGCGGAGGAGAAGGCAGCCACAGCGGCGGCAGCGCGCGCGGCAGCGGAGAACACGGCGGCGGGCGTGTGCGCACAGATTTTGTACCACGACCTGGTACAAACCGCCATGCGGCCGCAGTCCGTCATGTTCCATGCCGCTACCGGTAAGGACAGCTCGTGGTACCACAATCCAAGTGGCACTCACGCGCCTGCTGCCGATGCCGCTGCCGCTGCCGCCGCCGCCGCGCCGACCATTGCGGCACCTCACACGCCTGCCGACCCCGCCGCCCCCCCAAAGTCCGCGAATGCCATCTACATCCGTGATCTCGCCGCCCGCAATCTCATGCCGGAGTACCCGCGCTTGAAGAAGGAGCAGGTGGCGGCGGTGTGGCGTGTCTTGCGATCAAAGCGACTGGCGTACCCGGGGACGAGCCCCGCCCTACTGGGGACCCTCCTCAACGCGATCGCCGGCGCGCTGGGGGTGGACGGGAGGTGGATGCCGCAGGTGCCGCTGTACACCACTATCGGCATCTCTGTCAACAACAAGGATGAGGCGGTGCCTGTCAGGTGTGTATCGGAATTTGCCTTCATTCCGGCGCCACACTGTGCGGCAAACGTAGTCACGGCGACAAGCACCGCGGCAGTCAAGCACAACGCAGCTGTTTGCAGCGTGGATGGCCTGGGCGAGGCGGTGCAACACTGCTCCCTCCGCCTGCTGTTTGTGTGGCAAGTGCAGCGGAACAGCGGCGACCCGCTGCCGCGGCACTGGTGGACGTACGGCGTCGCATCGGACGGCTTCTACCTGTGGCTGGTGAAGGTCAGCATCGAGCAGCCCGCGGGCGCGGACGGCCCCCAGCTGGTGGTGCGCGTGACGGAGCGGCTGTCTCTGTGGCCGCATGCGCTCTCGGTAGCGTCCCTGTACACCGGCCACTCGACGCCCGTTGCTGACGCTGCCGCTGCTGCTGCCGGTGCCGCAGCTGCCGCAGGGGCGGAGTCGGTAGCGGCATGTGCGGCAGCCGCAGAGACTGCCGTCGCCGCCGCCGCTGCCACCGCACCAGCGACAGGGACGGGGACGATTGTGGCAGCCGCCGCAACAAAGACGGTCGTCGCCGCCACTACCGCCGTTGATGCAGCCGCCAACGCAGCCGCGGCGGCGGTGAGGGCTGCCGCCACTGCGGGGACGGTGGCGGCGGCAGCCAACACCGCAGACCCGATGCAGAAGGCAACCGTGGATGACGCTGCTGCGGCAGCCAGCGTGATTGTGAAGGCTGCCTGCGCCACTGCAGCGGAGATGACCGCCGCCGCTGCTGCCGCTGCTGCAGCTGCTTACGTGACGACCACACCGGCCGCTGCTGGCGCTGCACCAGCGGCTGCGGGGGTTCCGTCTGCTGGTGCCACCGCAGTGCAGGAGGCCACCGCAACCGCCGCAGCCGCAACCGCTGCAGCTACCGCCGCCGCGGCCTCCGCCGTAGCATCTGTAACAGCAGCCACCGACGCCGCTGTTACTACAGTTTATGCTGCGACTGCTGTGACAACTGCAGCGACGACTGCTGCCGCGAGAGCCGCAGCGGAGATTGTTTCCGCGGCTCGGGAAGCAGCTGCGACCGCCGCCCTCGCCGCAACTGCCGCCATCCGTGGTGCTGTGGGCATGACCGCCGCTGCAGCAGCCCTGACGACTGCTGCCGCCGCTGCCGCCCCGATGCCCCCACTGCCGGATGGTGTGCTTGTGCTCATCGCGCTGACGACGGCGGACCGCGCGGCACTGGGCCCTGTGCCGCTGTAACGATCGGCGTTTAACGACCCACTGTCGGTACATCAGTAAATGCTTCACCCAGGCACCATTGAAGTTGCCTGCCACGGTACTGACAATGTAATATGAAATGATGACCAATACCGTTTCAAATAAAGCACCGACCAAGTCTTACACAACGACAAAACCACATCAAAGCGGATTGCGCAAGTTGAATGGACCATGCGCGCAATACAGCAGCACATCACCGACGAAAAGACCGGACGCAAATCAAATACGAGCAAGACCATGGCAACTGCCATCAACACATTACTAACACCAACGGCGACAACGACCACTGTGCAAAATAAGGGAAATTGAAACGCGTAGCATTGTCATCCCTTGGTTGTCTATAAATTCTGCTGCCCCTGTTTCGTTTAAAACCAATCAACTTTGCCATACAATTTAGTGTTCTCCAGAGAATACATCAATTGTTAGCAGTGCTTCACTGTTATTCTTTAAGTATATTTTGGCATTAAAGTAGTACGACCACTTGAGGCAATATTCTAATTGCTTTTTGGCCGGAGATCTTACGATGGAAAATGCGCTGTTTGGTTGCTGACATTTTAATTTATTGTATGATTTTGTAAAGTTCTAGCATTACCGAAAAACGTGAAAGGATACGGAACTTTTTTTGAACAGAACCATTTGTGAAATAAGATTTCAATCAGCATGCAATTTGGTTGTAGAATATTCGTATTGTCATTATTTATCATAATTTATTGAAATTTTGAACCATAGATATATATGTATTCACCCTCGCATATGAATTAGAGGCACTATCGCTGACGCAAGTATACGTTGAAGGCGGAGTTGACGAATGTATTTTAATGTTTTTTTGACTATAATTGAAACAATGCGGACTTCATACATGACACAGTTTGTTTGCTTGTTTACATACAGTAAGTATGGCAGAAGCCACTATGCCATATTGCTAACACTGGTCCCGCGTTGCCATGGTGGCCGGTACAGCGCTGTTCGCAATCGCCTGGTTCAAAGCCCGATCTCGGGGCGGCAGCGCGGGATCAGCGTCAAATACATAGACTAACCTCGTAATATTGTGGCATTGCGGTTATGGTCCCTTAACAAGAGACGTGAGTTTTTTGCTCAGCAGCAAACAATGAATATAATGCTCTTGTTGTAACATTTAGGAGTACGAAAATATCGTTGCCAGGCGTTTCGCGTGGCAGCGCAGTAGGGTTTTGCTGTTGGGCACTTGGACACGCCTTGCTGGAGAGAGCGCGCGTCCATTGATGACATTTTGTCAGACGGCTTCCGGATAAGCGGCGGGCACGGCCGCATTCGCGCAGCGTGCAGTGCCAGTTCCACGCGAGTGGTATCGATTTGTTTTGGGCATACCAATCTTCGCTTCAACGATTACGCCGCATGTAACAACCAATTGCAGCAACGCACTGCCATTACTCGCAGCTGTCCGCGCCACCGGCCGCAGCAGCCGCGTCTGCAGTCGCGTGAAGGTAGTAGTACTCCGCCGCTGCCAGCATCACTGGCAGGTACTCCTCGCCCGCATACTCCTTTTGCAGCGCGTTCATCAGGTCAGGAATGCTGGCCGCCATCTCGGACATGTTGTGCCAGCCCAGCAGCACGCCACCAACCCGGGCTGCTTTGCAAACCTCAATGACAGCGCGACCTTTCGACGTGCTGCGCAGCGTCTCCCACGCGGTTTCAAAGCTGGGCACCAGCTCGTCCAGCTCCGACATCTGCAGTGTCTCAACGATGCGGTCATGGGTGGGTACCAGCGGCGTCGCTGTCACATCGAGGAGGCGCTCTATGATGCGCTCCAGCACCGCCATCGCCGGCGCCACCGCTAGGAGCCACTTCTGTGGTGGAGGGCCGTCGAACGGTGGAACGTACCGATGCGACAGCAGCGTATCGAGCGGCGGCCACTCAGGCGCCGCCTCGATGGCAGGAGGCGCAGCATGGAGACGGTAGAAGCGCTCTGCCGCCACCAACACCGGCATGAACGCTGCGTCTTTGTAGCACGCCGCCAGCTGGGCATCCAGCCCGCGATTCTCGGCCATCTTTGTAATGTGCAGCCGCCCCAGCAACGCGCCGCCTTCCGCGGCGGCCTGGCACATAATAATGACTGCGCGACCATCTGACGTGCTGCACAGTTCATCCCACGCGGCTTGGAACGCCGGCACCTTGCCGCCAAGCCCGCAGTACCGCAACTCGCGTATCACCGCGGCGTAGGTGGGCCGGATCCGCACCCCCCTCACGTCAATGTACTTATTCACAATGGCCCCCAGAGCCGTCACCGCTGGCGCCACTGCCCGATACCACCAATCCGAGCCGCGCGGCACCAGTGACGCTATCGACGACAGTACCACACGCTTGTGCGGCATCACATCGCCAGGGGCGGGGGCGGGGCGGGTGTCAGCGGCAGCCGCAGCCATGGTGGAGAGAGGTTCCGGTACCTTAAGTTACTGTGGCCAGCGCACGGTACCGATTTTAAAGGTGCCACAGGCGCAGGAGCCTCGCTACCAGTATTTCATTCAGGGAATGGGAGGGAATGCTTGCAAAGGTTGCGCGCGGCGTCGGGCGCGTCTGGTTGGAAGTCGCATGCAATTGACTCGAATCCTGGCACCATGTGTCAAAATCCAACGCGCTGCTGGCGGACTCGGAGTTGCAGAATACCCCTGCCACCACCAGCACGACGCGGGATGGCAGATGCACGCGTAGTTGTTGGGTCCATGCGGCCACGCACGCCAACTACAGCGGCAAGTCGCACCCGTGGAGGAATGGCAAGCGGCGGCGGCGGCAGCAGCGGCGGCGGCGGCAGTGGCGCTGGCTGGCGAGCCCATGTCGGTGGTGGTGGCAGGGCTCTGGTGGTGGTGGGCGCCGTCGCCGCTCCTGCCCCTGCAGCCACCACACCCGTGGTAAGTCCGCAAGCCACGCTGCAGGCGCTGCGGCGCGTGCTGGATGCAGGGCCACGCATGCCGCGCCTGGGGGACTGCGACGGCAAGTTGTGGTGCCAGTGGGGTTGCGGGCCTGGCCTCGCCGCTTTCGCCGGCAGCGGCGATGGCGCGCTTCGGCGGCAGTATGAGACGGCAGCACTGTGGCAGGAGTTCCTACTGGAGGGCAGCGTGGGGACGCCGTCGCTGATGGCCACGCACGGTTACACGGCGCCCACGTTCGTCGACAGTGCCCGGCGGGAGGTGCTGCTGCAGATAGCGCCGCGACTCGCCGAACTGGACTGCAGCGAGCTGTCGGGTCAACAGCACTGCTTTGTGCTGGAGGGCCCGCGCGGCGTGGGCAAGTCGCACTTCCTTCAGAGCCTCGCGCATGTGGTAGCGCGCGTTGCGCGGTCAACAACTTGCGTCGTGTACGTCAACTTCAAGACCGCCGGCGTGGTGTCGCTGTTTGCGGCAATTCGCGACGCACTGGGTGACATCGGTGTGGTACTACCCCCCGCACCCCCTGGCGTGAGTGAAAAGGATGCGCTGCATTGCTTCCTGCTGGAATCCGGGCGCCGCGTCTTTGTGGCGGTTGACGGGGTGGAGGAGTTGTACAAGCGCAATGACAGCGTGTCAGAAGAAGTGTGGCGCGAGCTGTACTTCATCGGCGAGATGTCTGGCGACCGCACCATGATGGCTGTCATCACGGGTAGGGCTGCGGTGCTGCACGCGCTTGTGTATTCGGTGTTTGGCAACAGCTTGGCTGCGCAGGACTACCCACAGTACTACATGCGCCGCTCAAGTCTCAGCAGCCGCAAGTACGTGCCGCTGGAGCTGAAGCCGCTGATGGACAATGCACAGGCGCGCCGCGCCATGCTGTGCGTCGCTAGCGGCGAGGCGTGGCAGCAGGCCGCACTCGATGCAGGCCTGCTGAAGCCACCGAGCGGGTACACTGGCGGCAGCGCGCCTGCTGAGACGCTGTCGGCAGGGTTTGATGTTGACGACGATTCGGTGCAGCGCGTACAGGCGCGCGCGCGTGGGCTGGTGAGGTGGATGCCGCAGGTGATGACGGGCGTTGACTGCAGAAGCCTCCCTTTCTTCACCTACCTGCGCAACCCTGACAAGCGTGCCCCGCTGGTGCGCTTGTACGCGGCTTGGGAGGCACACGACGGCGTCGTGCGTTTAGTAAACGCGGCGGCGCGCATGTCGCCAGCGATTTGCGACTTCCAGATGCCGCTGCGCGCCGATGAGGACGTCGGCGTGTGGTACCAGCTCATGGACAAGGGCGTGGTGCACGTCGATACCAGGCTTGGCTCCCCCTCCGTGTCGTTTGTACACCCGTCCGACGCCGGCTCCTGCGTCTTGATGCTCCGCCGCTAGTGCGGCCGGTGATCCCGTGGTGCTGCACCTACTATCACTCAGCATTTGAACTCATGCACAACTTGTCAACGCCACTCCCAAGCTGCCGCCAAGCCGCCGGCTACCAGCGGCGCCACTTACAGGATGCTTTGATCAGTGGGGTTTGGCCTCGCGACACTCTTTGCAGCACCTCCGCTGGCGGCCGTGCTCACAGATGGCACCCCCGCCGCACTCCTTGCAGTAGCGGCGGATGCGGCCATGGTCGCAAATGGCGGCCCCGCCGCACTCTTTGCAGCGGCTGCGCCGACGGCCATGCTTGCAGATGCCGCCCCCTCCACACTCCTTGCAAAAGTAGCGCTCACGGCCATGCTCGCAAATACTACACCCACCGCACTCCTTGCAGCCGCTGCGCTGGCGACCATGAGTGCAAATGCCGCCCCCTCCACACTCCTTGCAGACACTGCGCATCCGCCCATGCTCGCAGATGCCAGCGCCGCCACATTCCTTGCAGACGTAGCGGTGCCGGCCATGCTCACAAATGCCGCCCCCGCCGCATGCACCCAGCGCCTTGACGGCGGTACGTGCCACACACGAGAATTCGAGTTGAACCACCATTGCTGTGCCGCAACACCACTTCTGTGCCGCGCACCACCTCTGCTGCATGCAGTGCGGCGCGGCACCCGTGCAATGCATTACAGGCGAGTGCAGCGCAGGCACCGCGCTGCACCACACTACGCCACACCCTCTAGCGGCGGCAGGCGCCACACGCGGATCGTGGTGTCGCCCCAACCGCGGCTCGCCAGGCGGCCGTCTGGCAGCAGTGCTATGCGGTCCACAAAGTCCGTGTGGCCCTTCACCTCCACCTTTCCCACGCCGGCGCAGCTCGCGGCGGTGGCGGCGCGCTGGCGCATGGCCGCATCGCCGTCAACCAACGGCAAGCAGGTACGGGTGTCCCACACGCGAATGACGCCGTCACTGTCCCCACACGCCAGCCGGCCATCCGGCAGCGCCAGCAGCGCGTGCGTCGTGGGCGTGTGGCCATGTTTACGCACCGTGGTAAACGTCGCGTAGCAGGTCCACGTGCCAGCGTCCCACAGCCGCACCGCGCAGTCTTCTCCCGCACTGGCAAGGTGGCCGCTGGCAAGTACGGCCAGCGCACGCACGTAGCGCCGGTGCCCGGTCAGCACCGCGACGCATACCCCGCTGCTAACATTCCATACCCGCACCGTGGCGTCGTGCGCGCCACTTGCCAGGGTGGTGCCGTCGGGGAACACTGCCAGCGCGGACACATCCTTCGCATGGCACAGTGACGGGTCGCCCCCGACGGTACCTGCGTCGACGTCCACAAGCCGGATGCGGCCACCTTCGCACCCCGCCGCCAGCCTGCCGTCACGCAGCACGGCCAGTACAAACACCCTGAAATCAGCGCACGCAGCGGCGGTGCGCCGGGTGGGCGGAGTGGTGGCGGTGTCCCATACCTCAATACTGCCAGCCTCCCTACCGGTACCGGTATACGGGTAGGCAGCGCGTGTGTACATGACAACCGCCAGGCGGCGGCCGTCCGGCAGTACTGCAAACTTCACCGCTCTTTCAGTTTCCAGTAACGGCACCAGCTTCACTGCTGGTGCCGTCACGGACCCATCGCGTGTCGTGACCAAAAGCCGCACCTCCTTTCTCCATTTACCGATGCCGGTAGTAACCAGGTGACCATCCGCTAGCACCACCATTGAGAGAACATCATGGTAATCTGGATCCGCCAACACCGGCTCGGCTGGCGCAAAGCACCCGCGTGCACGCAGTGCCGCCACCATGCTGAGTGGCAGGTCCGTGCCGGAGCTGTGCAGCTTGCGCAGTGCGGTCAGGTGGCGCGCTTCGGCGGCGCGCGTCACGTTGGCGCAGTCGGTAATGCGGAGCGTGGTCAAACTGCGCGGCAGGCTGGCCACGAACCCGTCGCCAATGCTTGTGCCGCTAGCATCTAGTTTCTGCAGCGCGGGCAGGTCAGGCAAGGTGGCAGACCGCGAGATATACTTGCACTTTGCAATGTGCAGCGACACCAGTGACGGCGGTAAGCTGGCGAGGCCCGCGTCGTGAATCTTGGTGCCGGTTGCATTCAGCGCACGCAGGACGCGCAGATGCGCAAACGACACCGCCCGTGTGAACGCGTCACACCACAAAACATCCAGCTCCACCAGGCCCGTCGGAAGGGCCGCCACTGTGGCATCGTCAATGGGAGCACACGCAGCACAGAAAGCACGCAGCTGCGGCAAATGCGCCAACGACATGGTCTCTAGTACGCGAACCGCCGCCCCGCTGCGAAAGATGTCTAGAACCTCCAACGTCGGCGGCAGGGTGGCGGTGCTGACGGCGCCGGCACCTCCAGACGACCACGACAGGACGCGCAATGCGGGCAGCGCGCTGAAGTCTGCTGCGGACAGCGTGGAATGATACTTGCAACTATTCATACGCAGCTCCTGCAGCGACGGCGGCAGGGCCCCCAGCCCCTCCTCCAGGGCCTTGGTATAGCTGCAGTCCAGCAACGCCAGCACCGGCAGGTGGCTGAAGCTGGCGGCGGGCGTCAGGTTGCAACACAACCGCACATTCAGATGGCGCAGTGTGGGCGGCAGGCGATGGACAACGACATCCTATCTACCAGATAGAGAGTGCAACGACCGTTCTGGACTCGGATGGCGAATGAGGCGCAAGAGTGGAACGCCGGGCTGTCCTGGTAGCAGAGTAGAAGATTGACGGCGGCGTGGAAGTTGGAACTTCCAACGACCGCCGTCAGAGAAGATATTGTGTTGTGCACCGACGGCGCGCTTGGTGCGCCAGGCGAGCCAGTTCTTTCACGATTCGCGCAAACGACGGCAATGCGTAGCCGCGTGGCGGAGAACGTGAAAGCCGCAGTAGGCGGTATCTACGGCATACAACCTGCACTTTTCTTTCTAGTTTTCCTTGTTGGCGTGTAAACCCCTTCTCCTCTCTCCTCTCGTCTCTATATCATATTGGTTTTGATGGAGCATAGACGTCTATTGGAGGACGGAAAGTTGGCCCGCGGCAGCGGTGCCGGTGGAGTTGGTGTGGATAGCGTCGACAGGGTGGCAGGATGCCAGGGTGGATGGCTGCGTTGCCGGTAGTGGGGCAGCCCACCCCATGGATATGGCTGGTGGGGCGTCCCTACCGAAGGAGCAGCACACCCAGCTGAATGTTGTAGGACGTCAATGCGGCGGGCGAGCAGGTCGGCGACCCACTTAAGCCTGGGCGCACGCAGATAGGGTGCGCGCTTTTGGGGTCAATGGCCGCCTGCGCCTGAATTGTAAGCAGCGGCGGTGGAAGCTAACAGTAGTTGGGAAGCAGAGCTGCTGCCGCTCAATTGGAACTGCGCTGTGACTGGATCTAGGCAGCAGCGGCCACGGCGTGGCGCGTTGTTGCATGATGCTGGTTCTAGCGTATTGTATATGATTGTTGGTGTTTGGGCGCCGACACCGCCCCGGATGGGCTGGTGCTGGCGAGGCCACGGGATGCACCGTGGATGGTATGCAGGTGGCCTGCGGGGATAGCAGTGTTGGTGCCTAAGCGGATGGCGACACTGCGATTGGCGCAGGGTTGTCACGAGTTGGTGTCGCTGCTGCATGATGTGCACACCGTGGTGCCGGGCGCGCGCCTGAAGTCGTGTGAATCACGCACCGCAGTGCCCAGGTCGGCAACGATGCACAGCGGGGATGTCAAGCGGAAGGATGATGTCAACAATGAGGACAACGCCCTGTGGGTTGCACGGTGGCGTGGCTTGATGGCGGGGCCTGGCCATGGGGGCGAGGCAATACGGCAGAACAGGCTGGCGAGGCGGCGAGATGTTTGTATGAGAACAGCTCCTACTCCTCGGGGTTTGTCAACTTAGTCGTTGGCGCCCCGCGGGGCAGGAGCCTGTTATAGGGGCCGCCCGGAGTTGGCGGCAGAGGCGGCGGCAGATGTGGTTTGCTGGGCAGAAAGGGCGGTAGGCGAATCGGTAGCCGGCAGCCTGGGGCGCCGGTAATCCGCGTGGTAGGACAGCAACGACAAGCAAGTGCTGCGTTTGTGTCTGGCCACCGCCTCTATTGACAGCAGCCAGGCGCGCCGCATGAGCGCGCCTGCTGGGCGGCGTCGTTGTCTGTGACGATGGGGGTGTTGAGAAATGTGTACACGATGCGGCTATGGTGTAGTGGAGTGTGGGCCCTGCAGGGGTTTGCTGCCAGGCGCGGGCATTTGCCCCCACGCGGCCATAGTTGCAGACGGGCCGAGATTAGTAGGAGTGGTGGAAACCTAGTTGGCCAACGATGCTTTGGTGGCCCGGTGTTGATGTCGCGGCGCGATTAGCTGACGCAACTGCGGTTATGCGCGGGGCGCGTGGGCGGGCGCCGTATCTGAGAAGCGGTTGGCTGCAACGGCGCAGCACGTGCTGGTGGCATTATCATGTTGAGGGCGCGGATGGTTGACCAGCAGTTGGAGCCACGCAGCTGTGACGCCGGCACAAATGCGGCTCGCATGGTTGATACGGGTCTCTCGGGGAACGCTCAGCCGGAACGCGGCAGCGTTTTGTTTCCTCGCTGCACTGTAGTGACGGACAAGTGGCAGTGGCAGGTGTAGTGCCAAGGCGGAGATGACGTGGCGCAGTGGCTGGGCGCGGTGGCGGCATGGGGCGGCTGTGTGGCCGGCGCCCTTGTTTGTTTGTTGCCGCTGCGGCGGTGACAGTTTTATATTGCGCATCACGCGGCGCGCGGGTGCTGATTATCTTCAGCGGGCGGGCGCCGAGTTCATCGTGGCACAGCCCACGAAGGCGCTGCTAGAATGTTAGCTGGCGCAGGGGCGCTATTTTGACGCGAGCGAGGCGCTGTGCAGCGTTAGTGCGGGCGCGTGGAATACACCCATAGTTGTACACTATGGGCGGTGTGTAATAGACCCGCCGCCGCCTGACCGCTTTGTATGTAGCGCGCGACGGGCGCGCGGCAGGGGGGCGATGTGTAGTGTGGCGACGCGCGCACAGCGGGCGTCTGCTGTGCCGCAGCGCGATAGACAACGGTGCACCACGGGCGACGGCATGTACTGGAGTGGTCGTGCTTGTGGGCAAATGGCGCCGGAGCGGCGCGTAAAGTGATCGCGTAGCGCTGCCCCGCGATGGCTCGTGGTGCGACCCGGGGCAGCGTGCGGTGGATTTGACGACGCGAGTGTGTGGAAGTAGCGCGAATGCCGTGAGGTAGTGCGGCTGCCGTACGGGACGGTGGCAGCAGGCTGGTATGTAGTAAGCACACAATGAAAACGCCTGAGGAAGCGCTGGCTCGGCCATGCAGCATGTACTGCACCGGCAGTTGACAATCGCACAGCGAGGGCGCGATAGACGCGAAGTCATTGGGTGCTATCGCGGCAACGGGTGGATTGTGTCGCTTGACCTGTGGGCGCCGACCATCCGTGGTGAATGCTGTCGTGGCCGCCCACGTGACGGTATGTGAACCTGGAGGGTGTGCGTAGTAACACACCACTGGCGAGATGGCGCAAGGAGGTGACGGCGGCAAGTGAGTCACGCTGCAGTGGTACGTGAACCTGGAGTGTGATCAGCACCATGCCCGCGGCGTCCTCAACTGGCATGGTGGTAGCGGTGCGGCGCGGCGGAATGGCCGCACCGGCACGGCTGTGTAGCTGTCTGTAAGGACGCGGCGCGTGCTGCGCGTGGACCACGGGGACCTGGCGGATGTGACAGCCGCGCGGGTGGCGCAGCACACAGCGCCATGGCGATGTGCCGACCGGTACGCTAGCAGGACTGGGGCGGTCGGCGTGGTCCACCCACCGCAAAGTAGCCAGCTTCGACGGGGACGATGGCGCGCGGCAATGTTCTGTGTATTGGGCAGTGGGTCTGGCCACGACGTGTGGGCTGCGGGACAGATGTCGCGCGCCCACAAACAGTCCACAACGGCGCAAAGAAGCGCTGGATGGAGCGGCAGGAGCGACAGCAATCATGGTGGTGCGAGGCCTGTAAGAGGTAGCGTCGCCCCCTGCATCCGGAAATGAGGAAAGTACGGTGTTTGTCGGAGTTTTCCGGAACAAATGCGGGATGGCCTAGGGCGAGCAGCAGCGTGCTGACAAGTGAGGAATGTGCGATTCTGATGGCGGCGCGTCATCGAGGGGAGCAACACAGCTACAAACTGACGTCGCATGCGGCATCGGAAGCTGGAAGTAAGGGCGCCAACGCCGATTAGGGCTGGAATGCTGGTTGATACTCACGGCAGCCCGGCGGAGGCGGACAGCAAGCAAGCAACGGTGGCGGCATGGGCTGACCGGCATTGCGGCGGGTTGCTGCGGGCATGTGGCACACAGCCGGCGGCACAACTATCTATTATTGGAAGCTTGCAACATGACATGTGTGCACTGGCGGTGAACCTCGAGACGTAATTGAGTCGCTGCCGCGCCGGCAACATACGGCTGGCGGACGAAGTGCGCGGCGGCGGCGGACTGTTGACGGGGAATACTGGTACTCTGCGTCGTAGGCAAGCAAGGCGCGCTTGGGGGCTGAGGCCGTGCCGCGACGCAGATTGCTTATGACAGATGGATAACTGACGTGATACCAATTCGAATCCCACCCACCCACGGCCTACTGTGGGTGCTGAGGGTTAGGGCACGCGGTTGGGCGACGATGGGCATCTGGATTCGAGTAATGTGGCGGGGCGGCACAATGACAATGCGTGACCGCGATCCGGATTTAACGAACCCCGCTGCGTGTGGTAGCAGCGAGTACTATGAATGTAATGCCGTAGATGTGGCAGCGGCTGCGGCGCAGCCGACCCAACTACGAGTGGCAATGGCGGGCGTACACGATGGTGCGGCGCGGGGCGAGTGCGGATGGTAGGAATGCCGCTGATGGCAGCACGACGCCGACCCCGCGCCACTGCGCACCGCAGCACGGGAGTGCGGGTAGCACGGCGAGTGACGCCGCGCGCACGAGCGGCACGCGGGCGATACTGCGCGCACGAGTAGTATGCAGGCGACGCCACACGCGCAGTGGCACCGGGATGGCGGTGCTATGCCGAGCGTAAACTGGATGACAACACGACGGAGGACGCCGCGTGCGGCGGCCTTGTGCCCGCTGCGCTGGCGCGTCGTGTGACTGGAGTGACGGCCGCGCCCACCTGTGGCAACCGCGACGGAGGCGGTGGCGGGCGCCGACAGAGGGATGTACTGAGCCGGCGGCGGGACGGAACGCGCAGGCAGGACGCTGCGCACCTATGCCCCGCAGGCCCGGAGCAGCGGCGAGCCGCGTGTACGGCGACGCGATGTAAGCGCGCTGGGTGAAGCGGCCGCGGCAGCGGCGGCATGCTTTCCGCCGATATGATGGAATACGATCCCGCGCAAGCGGGTGGGCAGACGCGGCATAGACCGCAGGAAGGAGCTGGAACAGCGTACGCCGCGCAACTGGCGCGGCCTCGTGTGAGCTGACGGAGCAGTTGTGCGGCACACGCGGCTATGCGCGCCGAGCATGCCGAAACCGGCAGACTGAGAATGAAATGAGGATATTATCAGACGCTGAGCCACTTGGAGCCGCAGGTATAGGCGGGCGCCCGCGGCACGGACTGCACGATGTGTGCAGGGGATGTAAGCGGCCCGCAAGGGCCGGCTCAGCACTGGACTAAGGCACCCAGCGCGCACGCAGGCGGCTGTAGGTGACGTCGATGGGGCTGCAGCGCAGCAGCGCGTGGCATCATGGCCCGCGCAGGCGCAGGAGCAGCGGAGGGAAGGCGACAGGCAAGCTGCGTCTACTCAGTAAAGGTAATTTAGCCCGGGGCCTGAGTGCAGAATGGAGACCCGACAGCGGCAACCGAAAGCCTGCTGGCTGGGCGTGGATGGCGCGGAGGGCGGCAGCAGGGCGGTCGGGTGATACCGGCAAAGCCCGCGCCGACCCCCACGTCGGACAGCCCGCTGGCTGTGGCATGCGGGCGTGGAGGGAAGCAGCAGGGCGGTCGGGTGATACCGGCACAGCCCGCGCCGACTTCCACGCCTGGCAGGCTGGCTGCGGCATGCGGGGGGTGGGAGTAGGCAGCTGGGCAGCCGGGTGATACCGGAAGGGCCCGCGCCAGCTCCCACACCCAGCGGTTTGCTGGCTGGGCGTGCAAGGGGACACGGCGTGGGGGAAGAGGCAGCAGGGCACCCGGGTGATACCGGGAGGGCTCGCGCCGACCCACCACGCCGGGTAGGTTGCCAGCGGCAGCGTGCAAGGTGTTGGAGGGAGGCAGCAGGGCAGCCGGGTGACACCGGAAGGGCCCGCGCCGACTCCACCGCGCCTTCGCTGCACCACGCACGTGCGGGTGACGCACTCAGGCGCCGACCCTGAAGCACCAATGGGGAGTGCGGAGGGCCGACAAACGCATAGGAAGCACGTATCGTAGTCCCAGCAGCCATGACGTGCGTGCTGGGCAACTCGATAAGCCTGAGGGCAGGCGTGCCGTGCGACGCAGTGGATTAGATTGTTTGCGGGCACCCGGCACGGAGGAGTGACCGAGCGATGCGGCCGTGAACAGGCGCTGCGGGTCGGAGGCGAGGTTGCTGAAGTACGGAGGCGGAGGGAGCGGCATAACCGCGAGTCGTAACCCAACGGCCAACAGTGGAGGATCCCTCGGCAGCGAAGCGCCGCGTGAGAGGGCCGTCGTGTGCTACCACTGCGCTGGTGCATGCCGCGGTCTGCGCCATTGCCGGATGAGTCCGGTAGGGGAGAATCACGGAGAGCGCGCGGGGCGTGCCCCGAGCTGCCGTCACAACTCAAGGACTACGTTCCCCAGTCGGGCTGAGTGCACCTGGTACCCCTGCGGGGGACCGGCCGGCACCATTGCCGCCGTGGGTCGTACGAGAGTATGTGATATTCGACAAGCAGGGCTGAGTGAGAGGACAGCGGGAGTCCTGCGGGACCGCCCGCCGCCTGCCCGCGGATGCGTCCGGGGCAAGGTGCTCACAAGACTGCCAGGGTTGCGACCCACTGCACGTCGACACCAAACGGAAGACTGCGTACCCGGGCGAGAGCGTGAGTCGTTAGAGCGGACCCTTGCGAGGGCCGCAGCGCAGCACTCGCGGGCCGGACGCACGACGTTGGTGGAGAGGGAACCAAGCTAGAGGGCGGAGGGGGAGGGAGCGGGCAGGCCACTTTCCAACGCAGACCGTAGTGTAACTTGAAGCGGTCCATGACACATCCGTAACGGCGTCACACTCCCGAACAGCCTCGCCAGCAGGGCAAGGGTGTCAGGGAACAGCCGCACCACCTTCGCACCCTCCGCGGCAGGCAACGCGGCGCGCCACCGACGCACATCGCGGATGGTGGCCGTCATGTCGCACCACGTCACACCTGTCACCGTGTGCAGCAGCACCGGGTGTAGCTGCCGCAGGATGGTGACATCGTATGTGTTCAGACACAGCAGGACGGCCACGCTGGTTGCCGGGTTGCCGCTCACCACCTGCACCAGCAGCGGCACGTCGGGCACCGGCATTGCGGTGGTGAACGGCCTGGCAGGCGGGCGATGGGGTGGTGACGCTGAGCGGGGCCTCTTTTGTGCGCACAGCGCGCGCTGTGTTGCTACTACTCCCGGTACCGGTACCCACAAACAACCTTGCTGTGGCAGCGGTACCGGTGCTGCAGTGGGTGGCACCACGTCGGAGGAGCACCTGCGTGTGAAGTAGTGCCGTGCTGTCAACGATAATTGCCGTGTACCGCCCGACGCTTGCTCAGAACGCCTCGCGCTTTCGATTGTCGGGATAGGGCGGTGTGCACAATGCCAGTTCAGCAGCAACAACGATACACTGACACGGACTCACGTACGCGGACAAATGTGCGCCGCGCGTGGGCAACAATACGTCCGTATGTGCGTTGGCGCCGCACTGCAGAATTTGGCGGGTGCGCCGGCCAGAAAAATGAACAGCAGTATTTGCGGCTGGCCAGGCCAGCCCGCCAAGGTCTTGAACAACTGAACGGGCAATGGCAGCGGCCCGAGTCGGTGGGTGTCGCGCATCGCCGTGCACACAAGCGAGTGCCACAAGCGGCAGTTGGCCAATTTGCACATGGAGGCCACCGGGCAGTGTGCGGCGGGCGTGTGCGCAGTTGGCGCAACAGAGTCCTGTGCCTTGTACTTGTCGTACCGGTACCGGTATGTGTTTGCAACCAGGGCAGCTCAGCCGCCAGGGTCATCGTATTGCATCATGGCAGACAGGTTGGAGCGCGCTTGTCGTCCCATATAAACACATAGTACTTCTCCTGAATCTCCTCTCAGCTGCACGCGGGCCGCCACCGATGGCGTGCTGGTAGCGGTGCGCTGGCGCCTTGGTCCGAGTCCGCGGGTGTCGGGCCACGACCGGCCGCACACAAACAAGAGCACCACAAACCATGCGCAATTACGACGCACGCACAACGCCTACGGTACTTACCTTGGTTTTGCAGGCCAGGCGACAGCTTATTGAGAGGGTCTGAGGTCGAGCTTGTGAATTTGACTGGCACCACCATTACCGGTACCGGTAGGAGGTGGTGATTATCAGGGTGTAACGGAACTGCAGCTGCAGAGTCAGCTACCTGGTTCTTGGAACCGGTACTCGGCGGCAAGGGAGGTGGGTGGGCAAGGGCAGGAGTAAGCAGCACCTCTGTTGCTCGGCAGGCTGCTGGAGTGCAGGTGGGCATGAGTGCAGGGAGGTGGCGGTATCAGGGTGTACCAGTAACGGAACTGCGGCTGCTCCCGGTGGTACCGGTATCGGTACCAGGCGCGGGCACGGGAGGGCGAGCAGGAAACTCGGCAGGCTGCTTGAGTGCGGGCGGGCATGCTTGCAGACAGACAGGAACGTGGGCTGCTGTAACTAGCGGACAAGTGCGGGTACGGTACCGGTACCGGTACCGGTATTGCAGGGTTGGGCTGACATCTGCGGCCCCGTGCGCACGTAGGTGTGTGGTTAGCAAAGATGGCCTCATCCTCCTCCTCTTCTTCCTCCACTTTGCCGTTGTTGCCTGCGACGGCGGCAGCAGGTGCACAAGGAACATGGGCGCCGCCTGTGTGGGCGTCTACAGCGGCGACGGCAATGGGCGTGCTGCGGCAGTGGGCAGCGCCGTCACTTGGGCCGCTCCCACCTGCCCCCGGTGCTCTGGAATGTCGGGTACCGGTAGCCGGTGGAGCGGCCAGCATCTTGCCGCAGGTGCCACTTCTGCCGCCGCCACCGCCGCAACTAATACCCCCGCCGCCGTCACCGCCACCATCCCCGCCATCACTTTCACCTCCACCGCCCCCATTGCTGGTAGCGGCGCCCACCCCAGCTGCCGCTGCTGTAGGGACCGCCAGCACAGCCGCCACCGCCGCCGCCGGTGCGACTGCCGCTGCCTTGAGCAGTACAGCTGCGCCCGTTGCGGGGACAAAGCGGCGGCGGGGCGCGGCAGGTGGCAGCAGTGTGACGGCCGGGCCGGCGGCGGGTGCAGGCGCAGCACGGCCGGGCCAGTGCGAGCATGGCCACCGGCGCGATCGCTGCGTGGAGTGTGGCGGGGCTGGGATCTGTGAGCATGGCCGCCGGCGTTATGCCTGCAAGGAGTGCGGAGGGGGCGGCATCTGTGAGCATGGCCGGCACCGCGGTCGGTGCAGGGAGTGCGGTGGGGCCGGCATCTGCGAGCATGGACGGACTCGCTACACCTGCAAGGAGTGCGGCGGGCCCGGTCTTTGCGAGCATGGCCGCCGACGCGGACAGTGCAAGGAGTGCGGCGGGGCTGGTATTTGTGAGCATGGCCGCGTGCGCTGCCGCTGCAAGGAGTGTGGAGGTGCCGTTACTTGTGAACATGGGCGGCAGCGCCACTACTGCAAAGAATGCGGCGGGGCCGGCATCTGCGAGCATGGTCGTGAGCGGCGTCGCTGCACGGAGTGTGGCGGCAGCGGCATTTGTGAACATGGCCGCCAGCGCCACCAGTGCAAGGAGTGCGGTGCGGTCTGCTTCTGCGAGCATGGACGCAAGCGAATCAGATGCAAGGAGTGCGGTGGGAGTGGCATTTGCGAACATGGCCGCCGGCGGAGCGAGTGCAAGGAATGTGGCGGGCGCGGCATCTGTGAGCATGGTCGCGCGCGTCACACCTGCAGAGAGTGCGGTGGGGGTAGCGTTTGCGAGCATGGCCGCAGGCGCTCCGTGTGCAAGGAGTGCGGTGGGGGCAGCATCTGTGATCATGGCCGCGAGCGCCGCTACTGCAAGGAGTGCGGCGGGGGCGGCATCTGGGAGCATGGTCGCCAGCGCCGGGACTGCAAAGAGGGCGGGGGGGGCGGCATCCGGGAGCATGGCCGCAGGCGCGGCCGCTGCAAGGAGGGCGGCGGAGCCGGCCTGTGCGGGCGGGGGCGCCAGCGGGACGCGGGCGAGGGGCGGGGGGGGGCGGGCACCCG
>Ga0066256_1002335_pt1 | contig 21400 bp, 2 predicted proteins | sample ThiBio_1000_biof_FD_87107 | JGI IMG/M metagenome (GOLD analysis project Ga0066256, IMG submission 87107) | Wastewater bioreactor microbial communities from Cape Town, South Africa - Thiocy_expt_1000_biof (version 2) | ecosystem: Engineered > Bioreactor > Thiocyanate-remediating >... | reverse complement strand
CGTCCCCCGTCCCGGCGCCGGCGCCGCCGCTGGCCCCCCGGTGGAGGGCGGGCCCAGCCCGGTCCCCCGCGGGGCCACGGGGGGCCCGGGGGGGGCGTGGGGGCGGGGGCCGGGGCCTGACGCGCTGGCTTGGGAGGGGGCTGGCCAGGGCCCCGGGGCGGGGCGCGTGGGGTGGGGCGGTGGCCGCCCCGGCCGTGCGGGCGGGCACCCCGCTTGCCGTACGAATGGCCCTCGCGCCGCCGCCCGCCTCGGCGGATGGCGACGCCTGCTCGTTTAGTGAAGTGGAGGCGGTGTTCACGGCGGCGGTGCTAGTAGTGGCGCTGGGCGCGCACGCTGCCGTCATTGCCTTCACCTGGCGCCGCCCCGACGCGTTTGGTCTGCGCACGGAGGTTGCCGCCAACGGCGCCGCCACCGCCCTGGTAGCGTTCGTGATGGCGTACCAGAGCATCCGGTACAGCCACGACGTCTCCCAGCTGCCCGTCGCCGCCCTTGTCACGCTGTACGCTGTGTTCACCATCTGGACGCCCGCCTGCGTCACGCGCTGCGGCGGCTGCTGTCGCTGCCTCCACCCGCTGGCCGCCTTTGCTCGCCGCACAGACACCGGCCGCGTGCAGCCGTCGGGCGCCGTGGCGCCTGCGCCGCGGCTGGACAAGCCACTGCCTACTACCACCACGTCTGCGGCGGCGGCAGCGGCAGTGACAGCAGCGGCGGTAGGGACGCTGGAGGACAATACCGGTACCGGTATTGTTGCCCCGGCGTCGCCTGCCGGCCCGTCCGGCGCGACGCTGGGCAGCCGGCTCCGCACCACCTCTGTGGTCCGCTCTGGGCTTGCACGCAGTGCCATCTCGCGGCAGCCTGCACGCGACGCCGACACGGAGCTGGAGGTGGCGGTCGTGGTGTCGATGCCGCCAGAAGTTGTGGCGGCGTCGTCAGCAGAGGCACCCACGATGCTTGGCGGCAGCGAGAGGGGCGCGGTTGTGTTGACACCCGCGGGCGGCAGCAGCGGCGGCGGCACGGTGTCGTCGCCTGCCATGCTGCCAGCCCCCATCCTGCTGCGGTCAGGCGTGCTGACAGCCGGCGAGGTGCTGGCGGAGGACTGGCTGGAGCCGGTGCAAGACCATGACGCAACCACGCCGGTGCGCAACGCCACCGCTGGTGACGGCAGCCCGCACACCCCCGTGCGCGCCTTTGACGTGGACACGCTGCCCACCGCGGCGCGCTGGTTGGCGCTGTCCCTGCCGTCACGCGGGTACGACCGCGACGACGCGGCAGATGGCGCGGATACCGCCGTCGCCGGCCACAGCGGCCTAGCTGCCGCCGTGTTGCGCGACCCCGCCGTGCGCGCGGCACTGACCGCCACCGACTACCGCAGCCTGCCGCACCCCGCCCGCAGCGTGTTGGTGGTACTGCTATGCGCCTCCAATGAGGGCCGCCACCAGCTCTTCACGCAGCTGGCCGCCGAGTGGCGCAAGCAGGTGTTTTTCTTCTTCACTGACGTCGCCTCCTACGTGCGCCACGCGGTCGCGCTGGATGACATCCGTGGCGTGGCGGCCGCGGAGGCGGTTGCCGCCTCCGTCGGCGTCGTGTCAGTAGTGAGCGCTCGCGCGCCGCCCGCCGCCGTCGTTACCACCTTTGCTAGTGGCAGCGGCAGTGGGTCGTGCAGTGGCACGGCGCCCACGCCGCCGCGCGGCGACGGGACCAGTACCGCCAGTGGCCGCTTCCCGCCGTCATCGCCGCTACGCAGCCCTATGACACAACAGGCGATGCCGCGCACCTCGCCGCTGACAATGCCACCGCGCTCCGTCCTGCCGCCTGCCACCTACAGCACGGAGGTGGCGGGCACTACTGCACCGGTCACGGAGTGGCCCAGCAGCTCCACTCGATTTGCCAGCGCGCGTCTGGGCGGCGACGCTATGCCGGCGAGCGATAGTGCGACTGGGCGTAGCGGCCGCCGTCGTGGTAGCGCTGCAGTCAGTTCCTCCAACGGCGGCGGTGGCGTTGGCGGCGGTGGCGGTGGCGGCGGTGGCGGCGGTGGCGGCGGTGGCGAGGGCGGCGGTGCCGTATTGTCGTATGACATTACAGCCACCATGGCGGCGGTGGCAGCTTCTAGGAGCTGCGAGGCGTGGAACGACGTGGATGCTGCGCTGCGCTTGCCGGCGCCCACGTTCCTGGCGCCCGCGCCCCGCCTGGTGTCCACCATGAACCCTATGGGCGGCGGCGCCCGGCTGCCGCTGCCACCGCCGCCATCACGTGGCCGCACCGTCCGTGCCCTGCTGCTGTCGTGGTGCCTGTCTGCGGACGCCGCGCTGACAACTATGGCGGCGCGCTACCTGCAGCGCCGCTCGCCGCTGGGCCTAGACCTCGAGCCGTCTACCGTCGCCGCCACCGCTGCCGCCCTACAGTCCGCCCGCGACGCGGTCAGTCGCGCGGTCGGTTTGCTGGCCGCGCCGGCGCCCTCGCCCGCGCGTGCCGGGGGTACTACACCCAACGCTGACCTGCGGCGGCAGTCGCACATGCGGAGCTCGGACGCGGGTGACGACCCGCTGGTGCACTTACTGCCGGCCGACCTGCTTGCCAGTCTGGCGGCGCTGCGCGGGGTGTTTGATGCCGCGTACCAAGTGCTGGTACACGACGTTGCTGGCGCAACGCTGCGAGACATGATGGCGCGCTCCCGGTTCGACATGTGGCGCACCCTCGCCCTCGCCTCCATGACCACCGCCGTCCCTACCGCCGTGCCAGTAACGCCGGTCGTCAGCGTACGCGACGACGAGATCTCGCCCCGCGATGCGGCCCATCATCCCTGAGCACCCGCTGGCACACCTTACCGACACCGCACCGACCTGGGCGCCCTGCTTCCATGTCGCGGTTGGGTAAGCACGGCAGGCTGAATAACATCGCTTACTTGCTTCTGCACCGATCACTTATGGCGTGTGTTCCGCCCATCGGCCGCTTACAGTTTTGGCACCCCGTCCCAACACCTGCTGCTGGTACAGCTCCATGCCCGCTTGGTTAGCGCGGCGACTACCCCATGTGGCTCCTCCTGTGTTATTCGGTACTTATTTGAGGGTCACGGCCATGATGGGAGCATGCATGTAGTGTGTACTTGGCACTTGTCTGCGTTACTTTGAATCACAGGTTCAACGCAGCGGTGGCATGGCTGCCCAGCGGCCATACCGGCACCTGCACACATGGAGAAGCTGCCCGCGAGCCCACGTTGCGAACAAGTCACAAGGGGGACGCGCAGCGTCGTGGCATGGGGCCAGTATGGCCGCGGGGCGCACATCCACATACACAAGCAACAAGCAACGCGCACTACTTGGACGCAACGCAACGCACAACGCGCACTAGGGCACACAACTACATACAATGTTGGTACTATGCAGGCGACTGGAATCGACTCCAGCCAGCCAGCCAAACATGCAACAACGGGTCAGCACACTCAGCTCGGTGTCAATGTTTAGCGCTACCATCACCGGCACTCGGTGAGCGCACGGCGACGTCGTCCGCGACGCCCCGCGACAGGTTGCGTGACCGCGGGCGCGATGGCGCCGGGCTGACGCTCACGGTGCGCTGCGACGCGGCCACACGACCGCCGCCGCGCAGTGTGCCTGCCACCGTTGATCGCCGGTGGCTGCTGCTGGCGGCATGCGTGCGCGCAACCGGCGGGTCGCCATCAGCATCGTCCAGCCGCACGGCGTTGCGGGTTGGCGGGGTTCCCGCCGTCTGCGGTGGTGACGGCGGCAGGGCGGCGGCATCGCTGGTACCGGTACCCGTGCCGCGCACTCGCGCACGGCCGTCAAGCACCAGGTTGCGGACGGTGGCGGTGGCACGCGCGCATTGCAGGTGCAGCCACACGCCAAAGAAGGCAGCAAACACTGCCAGGTTCATGCCTGCCAGCACCACCGTCACCGCCCACTCAATACCCGTCATGGCTGCCGTTGCGTGCAGATCGGCCGCCGCCACGCCCACGTTGTATTGCAGCAGCGCGGTGGATATGATGGCGGTGAGCAACGTGGCCACCAGGCTGACCGCCTCCAACACGTTGAACATGCGCTTGGTGTACGGGCTGTACTGCACGTGCAGCATGCAGAAGCCGCCAAACCACAGCGTGGCACCGACGCACTGCAGGTACGGGTTAGTAACCAGCACCGCCAGCAACACCACGCCCGCCTTGCGCGCCAGCACCAGCGCCTCCCACCACACGCGGCTGTCGCCTTCAATACGCAGGTGGCTGCCCGCCAGTCGCATGGGCGTGCTGCTCTTGCGGACTGCTGTCAACGCCGCACCAACACTGCCAGTGGTAGTTGTACGTGACTTGCGGGACGTCAGCAGCGGCCCTGTGGAGCCACGCGCCGGTGCGCGGGCGCTGTCGGTTGTGGGGGTGGCAGCGCTCGTCGCCTTCCCACTATCACCGCCGCCGCCACTACCGCCGCCGCTGCCGTCACCGACAGTCAACAGCTGCGGGGAGCGGTAGCCGTCAAACAGGAAGCCCCAGGTGGCATGGAAGCCGTCGTCAAGCAGCTGGCTGCGGCTGGCGGTGCCCAGCAGCCACGCCAGCCCCGCGGGGAAGCCGACGCCCACCACCGCCAGCACGCAGTACGCCAACACGGTGGCGGTGGCGTGCTGCCCCACACCGCACTCCACGCCCAGGTTGGTGCGCACGTACCGGGTGCCCGCCACGGGGTCGATGCAGTCCAGCGCGCGCAGCGAGGCAGAGATGATGGGCATGTAGGTGAGGAAGAGTACAAAGAGCAAGGTGGCAAAGTGGCGCTTGGACGCCGCCCAGCCGCGCACTGCCGCCTTGAATGCCGTGCCGTCATAGCGGAACCGCCCGCCGGAAGCGCAGTGAGCCGACCGCACGGCGGTCACTGCCATGAAGATGGCCACCACGCCGCCCGCCGCCAGCACTGGCAGCGCCACGGTGGCAATGTAGGTTGCCAGGAACGGCACGCGCGCGAGGCACTGCAGCGCACCCACCGATAACGGGCTGGCGCTCACCACCTCCGTCCACCCCATAACGCTCCGGTACGCCGACGTGCCGCCGGCGCGGAACACGCGCAGGCTGCCCACCGCCTGCAGAAACGACAGCGCGATGCGCAGCACGATGGAGGCGTCTGACCGGCTGCTCCCCTGCTGCAGTGCCACGCGTGCTAGCACGCCCACCACCACCGCAATCAGCGCGCCCGCCAGCGTCCACGTGGCAGCCGGCGCCCAGCACGCCGCGCACGCGTCGCCAAACTGCGCGTAGTCGGCGTCGGCGTCACACACGCCGCAAAGCGGGCCGGTGTAGCCGGGTGCGCACCCGTAAGTCGCGTAGCTGCCGTTGCCCGCCACGAGCGTGCACGCCACGCTGTTGAAGCACGGGTGCAGCTCGGTGTCGGGCCCCAGCGGCTGCCCCTCTTGGCCCGGCGGCCGGTAGTAGTTGCGGCGCAGGGTCAGGATGCCGGCGTCGCAGACGGCACCAGCGGGCGGGCAGTCAATGCACCGCGCACCCAAGCCACCGGTGCTGTACATGCCTGCCGGGCACGTCACGCACGCCAGCGATTCGGGTTGCTGCCCACGCGGGCAGCCGTCCAGCGTGATGGTAAAGTTGATGGCCGGCGGCAGCGCGCCGCCGCTGCCCACCGCACACGCCACCGCCAGCATGTACGCCTCCCCCTGTGGCGCCACCACCGTCAAGCCATCCCATGCAGCGACCCGCGTGCCTGGCGCCACGCTCGTGGTGGCGTGTTGCAAGAACACGTTGCTTGTGCCGTTGCCACCGCCAATACTCACCAGCGTGACGGCACATGAAATGGACGGCAGCGGCATGGCAGGCGCGGCAGCGTCACATGGCGCAGCAACATCGCTGCCCAGCCGCGTGCCGATACCCGCGTTGAATGGCGGCAGCGGTGCGGACGCGCGTGCCGTGGCAATAGGCGGCACACACAACGCAACAGTCATATGCACTGCGGGCACCACCAGCGGGTACAGCAGGGCGGGGTCGCCACCGGGGCGGGTGCACGACATCAATAAGCTGGCGTCCGGCGCCTCGCCAGCTGCCGTCAGCGTGGTAACGCGGATGATGGTGTCGGGCACGCTAACGAGCCCGCTGTCGGTCGCCGCGGGGAGCGCGGCGAGCGACGGTGCGTCAGCCGCGGTGTCCACCACAACCAATTCCGCGCCGACGGTAGTGATGGTGAGGGCGCATGTGACGTCCGTCAGGTTGACGGCCACGCCCCCGTCACCGCCGGTCGTGGCGACCACATGGAAGCGCAGCGGCGGGTACAAGCGGTGCGGCGCGGTGGCGTCGCTGGCAAAGTACGCGGTCGGGACCGGCGCGGCCGGCAGGAGCTGCAGCTCTGTAGTGGCAAGTGTCAGGGGCGGCGACACGATAGTCAGCCCCCACGCCGCACATGTCGCAACGACAGCCACCCACGTGGCGGGTGGCACCTGCAAGCTGAGGGCTACGGTGTGTGACACCACGGTGCCTGCCGACGCGGCAGCATCCAACAACACGCCCCAGCCAGCTGCCTCCAGCGTGCCGTTGCCTGTCACCTCACACGCCAGCGACGTAACGGCGGCAGCCCCCAATGCCAGCGGCGCGCTGGAAGACGTCAGCAGGGTGACCGCAAGTGAGAGTGGTGTTGGGATGCGCCCCACCACCACGGCCTGCAGCGGCAGCGGCACCCAACTCGCTGCCACACTCACAGTGGAGAAGTTCAGTGACGGCAGGCGCAGGCGCTCTCCGGTGGGCGTCCAGGTACATTCGGCGTGCAGCGTGGCGGCTTGGCCAAACCCCACCGCCCGCGCGTCCAACCCTGTCCACGCCACGCTCACGTTTCCATCGCCGCCACTGTGGTCCAACTCCCCGTCAGCGGACGCCAGCGCCACGCCCACCGCCAGCTGCGTGAGTGGGGTGGTGGTCGGCACGTTCGAGAGCGTGGCTCGCACCACCACCGCGGTACATGACAGGTGCGCGGCGGCGCTGGCTGCAAGGGAGGGCGGCGCGGGCGGCAGGAGGCGGAAGGTGGCGGACACGGGCGGCAGCACCACGGGTGGCACAACCAGCGGCCAGACTGCCAAAGCAGACGCATTCCATGTCAGCTCCCACTGCGGCAGCTGGATGGCAGGGCCGCTGCCGGCAACCGCTTCCGTGCCAACGCTGTTCCCTGCCGCATCCACGCACGTTGCCCACAACACGCCGCCGCACCCGGACCCGCCGCCCACCGTCAGGCCACCCAGCACCAGCACGCTGGTGTTAGAGTACACCGTGCCGGTGGCGCCGACAGCAAGGTTACTAACGCCAGACACGCTGACGGAGGCAGGCCGAGCCAGGGTGCCCCCGCCGCCGTCGTGCAGGCAGCTGCCGTTAATGCTGATGCCGCACGACACCGCCTCGCGCGTCAGCACCGCCAGGCTGGGCGGCGCCGCAACGGTCACACCCGGCAGCGCGTACACCGGCGTGGGCGCCGGCGGTGGCTGCCACGCCACACTAAACGCGGTGGGGTACGCCAGCGTGACGGCATCGGTGGATGCCACGCCGGTGACGCTGGTGACCACCACCGCCACCAGGGGGTAGCCGGGTGTGGTGGTAGGCGACAGCGACGGTACCACACACGTCACCGCTGTGGGCGACAGGATGGTGACGGGAGTGCATGCCTCGCCGCCGACCGTCACCGCCGGCGCGCCAGCCCACGACGCGTCCCACATCCCGCTGCCGGTTATCACAATGGGCACGCCAGCGCTGGCCACCGTGTCTGGCGTTACCGCTGTGAGCACGGGCCGCAGTACCACGTGCGCCGCGCTCGGAAACCGCAGGGTGGTCGCAACGCCGTTCAGCAACACGGTTGCATTCACATCCAACCAGGCGCTGGACGCGTTGCCATGGGTCGCCACCACCTCTGCTGCCGCCGCTGTCACATTCCACCCTATACACACGCCACCACCGCCGCCGCCGCTGCAGTTAACAGCAGCGCACGGCACACCGCCAATGGCAGCAGCCACCACTGTCACATCGCTGGCGCACACGGGTGTGCCTGCCAGGCTGACGTTCATTATGTTGGCAGGTACGCCAGCTGGCGGCAGGAGTGCAGCGGCGCCCGGCGGTGGCACGCTCGGCACACAGTTGACGCCGGGCACGCAGGCGGCGCAGGCGTGAAACAGCGCGCCTGCCGGCAGATCAACAATAGTGGTAGGCCACCAGCCGGCGCAGCCGCGCTCTGCAATCGGCGTGTCGCTGTCGTTCATGAGCGCCAGGGTGGGGTGCTTGGCGCGTGTGAATGCGTCTGCGGCAATGTGCGTCAGCCCGCGGTTGCCCGCCAGGGACACGTCCTTAAGGCCGACGCAATTGTCAAAGTCGTGCACCGTCACCGCCGTCAGGTTGTTGTATGCCAGGTCAATGTGGTACCAGACGCCGCTGTCAAACACGGAGACGTCGCCGGACTGCACGATGGACACGCCCCGGCCTGCCAGCAGAATGGTGCTCCGTGCCTCGGATAAACAGTTGATGCAATCCATGCCGGCGCCTGAAAAGCTGCCAGCATACAGTGCCAGCGCGCCATTGGCGGGCGACAAGGTCAGCGTTGTCATAAGCCGCAGCGCCAGGGAGTTTGGAGGTACGGCAGACGTGGCAAGCACCAATCCGCGGAGACGCGCCTGCACCATGGCGGCAAAGGTGGCATTGGGCAGGTCAATCCCCGCCTCGCGTGGCGCCAGCGGGAGTGGGCCGCCGAATGTGGCGGTGCGGATGCTTGGGTTCAGCCCCGCGGTATTATTGACGCCCAAAGGCGCTGCAAACTGCGTTACAAGCGCGTGCAGGTTGAATACAGAGCCGAAATTCGTGTCCGTAGGCACCAGCGTGCGCCACGCGACCAGCTGGTCGCCGCCACCCACTGGCGACGGCGACAACGGTGTCCGCACCCCCACCGCGCCCCGCAGCGGCGTCAGCGTCACGCGGCGCACGGCGGCGTTGTTGGCGTCAACCACATACAGGTAGGCGCCCGCCACCACCAGCCCGGCAGGGCTGGAAAAGCGCGCGCTAGCCCCCACGCCGTCGACCAGCCCCGGCACGCCACCCACGCCCGCCAGTGTGGTCACCGCCACGTTATTCGCCAGCCCTGTAATGGTCACCTTGCGAATGGCGTGGTTGGTGCTGTCTGCCACGTACAGGGCGCCGCTACTGGCGTCTGCCGCCAAGCCCGCAATGACGCCAAACCGGGCGACGGTGCCGGCGCCGTCTACGTACCCCAAGCTGCCGTTGCCTGCCATCGTCGCCAGGGTGTCCTCGCCTGTCACCTTGTATAGCGTACCTTCACCGCCGCCCACATATACCCAGCTATCGACCACCGCCACCGCATACGGCAATACCACACCAGCGGCAATGGACACAGAGTCGGAAGTGGAAATAGCGCGCACGAAGTCATTGCCAGTGTCCGCCACATACACCACCCCGGTAGAGGCGTCCACAGCCACGGCCATGGGCAGTGTAAAGGTGACGCTGTTGGCCGGACCAGTTGTCAGGTCGCCGCCCCACCGCCGCCTCCCCGCGTGCGTCGCCACGCCCGCCCCATGCTGTCTTCCCTCCCCCTCCCCGTCGCCCCCGTCGTCCGTCCGACGAGGGGCGGGGCCCTCGCGCCCCTGGTCCGCCCCCGCGGGCGTGCGCACGCTGGCCTCCCGCCGCGGCCCAGCGCCCCCCCCCCCGGCGGCCCCCGCCTGCCCCGCAAACGTGGTGACGGCGCGGGTGCCGGGGTCAAGGCGCCGGATTACCGCACTCCCGCCATCCGCCACGTACAGTGCGCCATCCGGCCCAACGGCAATGCCACGCGAGCCGTTAAACCGCGCGCCTGGCCCAATGCCGTCGGCATGCCCAACTCCAGCGCCGCCTGCCATCGTCGCCACGCCGGCAAGCTCGACGGCTGCCGTAAGGGTGCGTGGTGGAAGTGGCGCACCGCCGGCCGCCAGCAGCAGGGCAACCACCACGGCGTCGCCGGTGCCGCCGCTGGGCGGTGCATCCACCAGCGTGGCGCAGCCCCACGTCGTGCATGCCGCCTGGCGCGTGGGCACGGCCGGCGACGCCACGGCACCCCAACACACCGCCTCGTAGTAGCCGCCGATGATCGCGCATGTGGAGCCGTTGCCGGCGGTCAGCCACCACACTATTGCACCGCCATCAGCGAGCACGGCGGGCGGCGTCACCTGCCCCGTTGCATTGCTGCCCCAGCATGCCACCGCGCCGCCGGCGGTCACGCTGCACGCGTGGTCCAGCCCGCACGCCACGTGCACCACGCCTGCTGCTGCCGCGCTGCTGCCGGCGCCCGCCACAACTGGGTTGGTGGCGTCGCCCCAGCACAACACGGCGCCGCCGCCGCCGCGCGTCACGCCGCAGCTGTAGTCGGTGCCCGCGCTCACGCTCTGGAACGCGACGCCGGGCGGCACGTCGATCGCACCCAGCGAACTGCCGTTGCCGTAGCAGCTTACGACACCGCTGGGTGATAAGCCACACACATGTCGTGGCCCTGCATGCGCGTCAATGAAGAAGGTGGCTGGCGGCGGCTGGCTGTTGCCGCCCGGCAGGTCACCCCAGCACACCATGCTGCCATTCAGCGTCAGGCCGCAGGTGAAGGTCGCGCCCACCGTGACGCCATGGAAGTTGGTGCGTGGCGGCGGCGTCAGCGCCCCTCCCACACCGTCGCCCGCGCACTGTATGCCGCCGTCCACCTGCACCGCGCACACATGGTTGGGCCCCGCCGCCACCTGCCGCTCCGCCGCCACTGTTGCTGCAACGGCAGCAAGGACGACGACGACGGCGGCGGCGATGTACTTTGTGGTTGTGGTGTGGGTGGGGGTGGCATGCCGCCGCCTTCCTCCACGGTGGCACGAGGTGGTCGTACCGGTCGGCCGGCAGGGCCACCCCGGCACCTCACCACCCACCCGCCCAGCCATGCTGCATGGCTGACAGCAGCGGTGGCGGCGGATGCCCACCGAGAGTGGGAGCAGCAGCTGCGGCGGCGTGCCGCTACTGCAGCGGCGACAGCAGCGGCGACAGCGGCAGCGAGTTGGACCAACCAGTACTGGTAGTAGTAGCAGCAGCAGCAGCAGCAGCAGCAGCAGCAATAGCAGTACCGGTAGTGGTACCCAGTGGTGGTACCAGTGGTGGCGCCAGTGGTCTGCCGTCGGCGACGAGCAGTGGTCGGGGTGTTCCGAACACCACCAAAATCTATAATACCAACAACGTCGTGTGATCAACTCACACGACGCGATCCGGGGTTAAATAGACAGAGGAAGCAACTCCACCTATGTCGAGTGAGAACGGTGCGATAATTGGGGCACAGCGATAAATGGCACCCACCACCGCCAGCGATGCGCCGAGGTGGCCGCGTCACGGTGACGGGGGCACGCGCACGCGCACACTCCCGGGGCACAGCGATAAATGGCACCCACCACCGCCAGCGATGCGCCGAGGTGGCCGCGTCACGGTGACGGGGGCACGCGCACGCGCACACTCAACACTCAACGGATCACTTGCGCGGGCACGGCCACACAGTCTACGCACACACACATGGCGTCACGCAGCGTCACGCACCACATCATGCGCTGGCAACACAAGTTGAAAGGTGTCGCGTGGGGGCGCGACAATAAATAGCGCAAAAGCACGCTGCTAGTAAACAAACTCCATTGACGTCGATTCGGACACAAAACGCAATGCATGTCACACGCTGACGCAACGCACGGCAACGTACACGCTGCCACACGGCACAAGCACGCAATGCCACAACCCGCCTCGCTCGGCGAGTAGAGCTCTACAAAGGCTATGCAGCATGCATTACTCGTCAGTGTTGCTATCTCTCGACCCGGCCGCGTGAGTCAGCGCGGCGGACGCGGGCCACAGGGACGGCTGCGAACGCGGCGGCGCTACGTCGCGCTGCTGCCGGCGAGGCGGCGACACCACCGCTGGTACTCTCAGCGCCGCTGCCACCGTCACCAACCTCAACAACCTCGCCGTCGTCAACGGCAGCACTGGCACGGCGGCTGCTCAATGCCAGCGCCGGAGCGCACCCGTCGCCGTCGGCGCCACCGTCAGCAGGCGGCACCACCAGTGGTAGCCGCGGGACGACCGGCGGCCTGCTGTGCCGCAGCGGGTTCAGAATGCTCGTGCCGCCGCTGCTGCCGCCGCTGGAGGAGGAGGACGGCAGAGTTGTCTCGGGTAGCGCTACCGGATGCGTCAGTGCCGATGACAGTGCGGTGACAGTCCGCGCCGGCCGCAGAGGCGCCACCCAGCGTGCCAGCGACGTGTGGCGCAGCAGGCGCTGCGCGCGTGCGCACTGCAGGCGCAGCCACAGCGCTGCCAGCACGAGGAACGTGCCCAGGTTCATCACCACCAGCGTCACCGTCACGGCCCACTCAATGTCGCTCATGGCCTCGGGTGCGTGCTGCTCGGCAGACGACACGCCCACGTTGTACTGCAGCAGCGGCGTGGAGATGATGGCAGTCAGCAGCGTCGCCACCAGGCTGGCGCCCTCCAACTGGTTGAACAGCGGCTTGGTGTACGGCGTGTAGCGCACCTGCAGCAGCAGCGCGCCCAGGAACCACAGTGTCGCGCCGACACACTGCAGATACGGGTTGGTGACCAGCACAGCCAGCAGCACCACGCCCGCCTTGCGGCCCAACACCATGCCCTCCCACCACACGCGGCTGTCGCCCGATACGACCCACGCCTGCATCAGGCGCTCGGGCACCAACGATGACCGCCGGCGCCCGCCACGATTGCCGCCGCCGGCGCCACCTGGCTGCCACGACGCAACGCGGGAGTGGTGGCGGGCATACGTGGGCGCCAGTCGCTGCGCCGGCCGCTTTCCCGCGCTGCCACTGCTAGACGCCACGGGTGACAGCGTTCGCGTTGGCGCGCGGTAGCCGTCAAACAGGAAGCCCCACGTAGCATGGAATGCCGGGTCCAGCAGTTGGTCATTGCGCGCGGTGCCAAGCAGCCATGCCAGGCCGACCGGGAAGCCGACGCCGATCACCACCAGCACCGTGTATGCCAGCGCGCGCGCGGCAGCATGCTGCCCTACGCCGCACTCAACGCGCAGGTCGGACCGCAGGTAGCGGACGCCGCCAATGGGTGATATGCAGTCCAGCGCGCGCAGCGACGCCGACACGATGGGCATGTACGCCAGGAACAACACAAACAACAACGTGGAGAGGTGCCGCTTGGACGCCCACCACGTCGTCACTGCAGACCTAAACGCCGCCGTGTCCATGCCGCAGGCCGGGCTGCAGCGCACCGCCCGCGCGCTGCTGGCGGCATGGAAGATGACCACCACTGCTACCGACACCAGTACTGGCAGCATAATGGTAATAACGTACTGGACTAAGTACGGCAAGCGCAGAATGCATTGCAGTGCACCGACACTTAGCGGGCTGGCACTCACCGCCTCCGTCCAGCCCATTACGTTGGCGTACGCCTGCGTGGAGCCGGCGCGGAACACGCGCAGGCTGCCCACCGCCTGCAGGAACCCCAGCGTAATGCGCAGCACGATGGCGGAGTCAGAGCGACTGTTATCCTTGCGCAACGCCACGCGCGTCAGCACCGTCAGCACAATCACGACAGCGGCAATTAGAAACGCCCACGAGCCGCCCGTGTTCCAACACACTGCACACACCTCCCCAAACCGCGCATAGTTGACGCCCGCGTCACACACGCCACACAGCGGCCCGGTGTAGCCGTACGCGCAGCCGTACATTGCATTGGTGGCGTTGCTGCCGACCGCCAGCGTGCATGCCTCACTATTGTAGCATGGGTACAGCTCGCTGTCCGGCCCAAACGGCTGCCCTGCATGGGCCGCGGGCCGGAAGTAGTGCGGCAGCAGGCTGATTTTGCCGTCGTCGCAGACCGCGCCGGCGGGCGGGCAGCCAGTGCAGTGCGCGTCCATGCCGCCCAGGCTGAATTGGCCGCTGCCACACTTCACGCACGTCACCGACACCGGCTCCTGCCCCGCCAAGCAGCCCTCCAGCGACACGACAAAGTGCAGCGCGTCCCGGATGGCCAGCCCGCCTACTGCACACGTTAGCGTCAAGGGATACGTGGTGCCCTGTGGTGCCACTACTGTGAAGGCGCTAAACGTTGCGTTGCGCGTGGCCGGCGACACGATCGCTTGCGTGCGCTGCAAGAACACGGACGGTGCGGCCGCCGACGCGTCCAGGCTGATGGTGCAGCCAATGCGTGGCAGGTCAACCAGCGGCATGCCGCCGCCGTCGCAAGGGGCCGACGTGGTGCCGTTGGGATGGTGTGCCGCAATGCCGACGGCAAACGGCGGCAGCGCCGTGCTGGCGGCCGCCGAGGTGGCAGGCGTAATGCAGACCACCGTTTGCAGGCGTGTGGCGGGCAGGGTCATCACCCACGGCGCCACGCTGTCGCCAGCCGCAGCGGCGCGTTGGCACGATACCACCAGCGTCACAGAGGGCGTGGTGGTGGCGGTCTGCACCACAAAGTCTGGCACGGTAACAACCCCGGTGGCGGGGTCAGCGGCAATGGACAGCAGCGAAGATGACGCGGAGGCTGCGTCGCCGTCCACAATCACGAGGGCGGCGCCAGATGTGGGTGTGGTGACGGAGCAAGTCGTGTCCGCCACCAGCTGCCCGCCGCCGCCCTTCACCGGTGCCAGCCCTACCTGTAGTGCGGGCGCCACCGGCCACGGGGAGGCGGCGTCAGACGCAATGAAGGTGGTGGGCGGCGGCGACAACACGGCCAGCGCCACCACCGTCGTGGTGAGCGAGAGCGGCGGGGTGGTCACCGCTTGCCCCCACACCGTGCATTCCGCACGCACCGCCGCCGTGGTGCCAGGGGGCGCCTGTAGTGTCGCATTCACGCCGGCAACCTCTGAAGCGGACGCCGGTGCGCCAGCATCCAGGCGCATGGACCACGTGCCCGCTGCCACCTGCGTGCCGCGGTATGTGGAATTAAGCAGCACCAGCTCGCACGCCGCTTCCGCCACCACCTCGTCGGCAGCCAGCCCGCTTGCCGGCGCATCGAGTACGGCCATCTGTGTCAGGCGCGTGGCCTGGTATCCCATCACGGTGACAGCCGGCGGGCCCACCCATGCGAGCCGCAGGCGCACCGTCGACGACGCCAGGCGCGGCAGGCGGACGCGCTCGCCCGTCGGCGTCCATGTGCACTCCGCTACCATCGCCAGCGCCGTGTCCAGCGGGATTGCAGTGGACGGTAGGGCGCCCAGCGTCACCGCCAGGCTGGTGTTGCTACCATCTGCAAACGCCACCGCCGCGCCGCCGCCTGTCACATATGGCGCGCTGGCGGCCGGCAGAGCGTCAATTGCGTCGGACAGCGGGACTGACAGCGGCAGCGCAGCACCCGAGGATGACTCTGGAAAGACGCCCACCAGGCACGTTACAAGGGACGCCAGGGCAATGTCCGGTGGGAGGCGGGCGGGCGGGTCGCTGGCAAACGTCAGCGTCAGAGGCGGCAGAGGCCGCAGTGGAACTAAGACCGCCGGCAACGCGGCCACTGCCCATGACGCCGCCAGCGTCGACACCGTCACGACCACTGGCGTCGCAAGCGTGGCATTGCGGCCCACGCCGTCGCGGCATGCCAGCGACAGTGACGCGTTTGTGCCGCCGGGTGCACGAATGCCCACGCCTGTCAGGCTGACGTTGACGGAGGTGGCACTGGGCGCGGCTGGCACTGACACGGACGCCTCACCTACTACCGCGGCCGCGGCGTCGCTCAACCCCAGGCCGACGCCAGTGGATGGTATCACCGGTGCTGTTGACGCGTCCGCCAGCGACACGGTGCACGTCAGCACGCCGCGCGCCGGCGCGGTCACGACCAGGCCCGGCAGCCAGCGTACCACGAGCGTCGCATCGGACGGCCACATCGTGCGCGTCACAGGCACGCCTTCGTTCCCAATAACGTGCACGCCGTACTCCGCGGTGGTGACGGACAGCGGGGCGCTGGACAGCGTGTTGCTACCCCACAGGCTGCACACCAGCGCGGCCCACAGTGTGGCGCCGGGCGGGCCCTCCAGCGTGAGTGCCAGCGGTGTGACGTCGTCACCCACGCTGCCGTCGGCGCGCACGGGCCACGACGCGGCGGTAGTGGCCGCGGACAGCCGCAGCGCCGCCACGCTGGTGTTCAGCACCCGCCAGCCGCATGTGCCGTCGGCGCGCGACAGGTTTGCTGCGCCGCCGGGCTCCAGACGCACCGTCGCGCGGGCGACGGCAGCTTCATATACTTGCACCACCCAGCCTGACGCCGGCGCGGGTGGCAGTGCGGGGGCCAGCGTCAACGCGGCGGACACGATGGTCACCGGCAACCCCGGCAGCCGCGTGCGCTCGCCGGTGGCCACCCAGGCGCATTCAGCGTACACGGTAGCATTTTGCCCCAGCCGGGCGGCGGCAGCTGTCAGCTCTGGGAATGCCGCGGCAGCTGCCGTAGCGTTCGTGGCGCGCAGCGTGCCGGGCGTGGCGGCAAGCACGTCCCGTGGCGCCACGCGCTCCAGCGGCAGCGCCGCCGACGGCGGGTCGTGCGGCACAGGCATCAGCACAGCGTAGCACGACAGCGCCGCGACATCCAAGCTTGCATTGTGGGCGCCGGGAAGCAGGGCGCAGACCACGGGTAGGTCTGGCAGCGTGTCGGGCGCCACCATCACCGGCTGCTGCTGCGATAGCTGCTGCTGATCCCATGCGCACACCCAGCCAGCCAGTGAGAGGATGGGGCCTGCCTGCTCGGCTGTGGTGGCAGTGACGCCAACAGCGTCCACACACGTCGCTACCAGCGTACCGGAGCAGCCAGACGCGCCACTGGCCACCAGCGACGTCAGGTTCAGGGTCGTCGTCGCGGCGGCGGCACTGCCGCTGGCGGGCACGGCCAGGCTGCCAATCGGCGCAGTTACACTCAGCCCGCTAGGGCGGGTGGCTGCTACAATGGCGGCGTCAGGGGCGTTGCACCGAGTGGCATTGACGGTAAGACTGCATGTCGCTGCCTCGCGGCTCACCACGGCCAACGCTGGTGCTGGCGACACGACGCCGCTGGGCGCCGCGGCCAGCTGCGGCAGTGTCGCCCACGACAGCGCAAAGGCCACCGGGTAGCTCAGCGTCACGCCATCAACCGACGCAGCCCCTACCGCATTGACCACCGTCACGTTGGTCACCGGGAAACCGGGCGTGAAAGCGGACACCGCCGGGGCGGTGCACTGTACCACGCTGGTGCCGGACACAGTGACGCCGTCGCATGCGACGCCGGCCACAAACACGGCAGGCGGCGCCCCGCCCGGCGCGGCGACAAAGCCGGCACCCGACAGTGTAACGACCACGCCGGGCGCCGCAATGGCGGCAGGCGTAATGGAAGCCAGTACCGGTCGGACTGCCAGGGCGACGCAGCCAGCACATGTGACGGCCGGCGCCACGCCGTCCGCCCACACGCCGCTCACATTCATCGTGAACACGCCAGCAGCAGCGGCCGCCGCGGCCGCGGTGACATTCCACCCCACACACACCGCGCTGCTGTTGTCGCTACTGCTGGTTGCATTGGCGCACACGACGGCAGCACACGGCACGCCGCCCACAACGGCAGCCGTCAGCCTCGAGCGCCCTGCCACACACAGGCCGGTGCCGGCAAGCGTGATGTTTACAAGCTGGTCGCCACCCGCGGTTGGGTGCGGGGGCAGCAACTGTGGGTGCGGTACCCGCGACAACGTCGGCGGGTTAAACAGGTGCAGGAAACCAGTCGACAGGTTGAAGGTGCGTGCCAGCTGCAACACGCCGGTGATGTTGGCGCCATCCAGTGCCGGCAGCGCGCATGACAGGGTGGAGGCGGACTCCCACTGCGGGCCGCCGCACACCGCGCCGTTCAGCCACACGGCAACGTCGCCGATGGTCGGGCTGCTTATATCACGCGTCGTGGGGCGGCGACCTGGCAGCTGGAGGACAAGGCGCCCGCCACCGGGTGTGAGTGGCAGCAGCGTGCCACCGGGCGCGCGCTCCACCGCTGGCGGCGGCAGCAGCATGACGGTAAGGTTCAGCGGCTGCGCCTCGCCGCCAGACGCATCGTGGGTCACCCACAGCGACGCGGGCATGGCGTTCGACGCGGCGCCCGGTGGGAACAGCGCGAGGCTGCACCTCACAGCACTACGGGACACCGTTGTCAGCGTGCCGCATGGCACCTCACCGCCGCCGGCGGTGTGTAATGTAAGGGTGGCATTGCGCCAGGCGGCAGCGCCTGCCGCCACCACCGTCAGCGTGTCGCGCCAGGTAACACGCGTCGCGTTGCAGGTGGGTGCCGCGGTGGTGGCGCCGCACGGGGTGCAGCTGGACTGGCTAGGTGCCAGCGCCGCGGTACCGTTGGCGCACGGGGTGCACTGACCTGCACCTGCCGGTGACACGCTGTTGGCGTCACACGCGGCGGGGATGGCGGTCGCAGGTGGGCAGGCAGTGCCTGCAGCACACAGACTGGCGCCCGCTAAGCCGCCCGGGCAGGCGTAGCCCGCCGTGCAGTTAGCGCACGCCACCACCACGGCGCCCGCCGCCAGCGTGTACGTGATGCGGCGGCTACCCGGCAGGCAGCCGCCGGAGACCACTAGCGGGTTGCCCGACAGGTCCAACAACGCCAGTACAGGGTTCTTGGCGTTTGTAAAGGTGGCGTTGGCAACGCTGCGCAGGTCGTTGGTACCGAGGTAGAGGGTTCGCAGGTACGCGGCGCCATCAAAGTCGTGCTCCCTCACCACGCCTAGCCCGTTGGCGCTCAGGTCCAGTACCGTGATGGTGGGCAGCGGCAGCAGCGGCGCAAGCAGTGTGGCAGGTGACGTCGACCCGTTGGCGCATGCGGGGCCAATGCCAGCATCTGACAGGTTGGCCAGCCCGGTGGCTCGGTTGTCGCAGTTGATACAAACCAGCGTGAGCATGCCGGCAAAGCTGCGCGGGGACAGGGTCGGGAGGCGGCCGGCGCGGCGGAGCAGCGTCAGGCGCCGGAGGGCGGGCAGGTGGAGGGCGTCGTCGGGAAGCGCGGTCGCTGCCAGCGTCAACGAGTTCAGGCCGCGTTGCGCAGAGGGCGAGAAGGTGGCATTGGGGCCGGTGTATGGCGCACCGCCGCCGGGTGCAACGCCTTGCCGCGGCACCAGCGACACGTTGCCCAGCAGCAGCGTGTTGATGCCAGGGTTGAAGGCGCCCGTGTTTGCCGCGCTCACCGCGCCAGGTAAGTCGACACCCGTTGCATCTACCCGTGTAAAGAGTGCCTCCAGGCTGCAAGACGGCGGTTGGCAGGCGGCAGCGGCCAGAGCGCGCCACGCCGTCCACTGGTCAGTCGGTGCAATGGGAGAGGGCGGCAGGGGTGCCGCCATAATGCGGACGACGGGTGGCGCAGTCAGCACGACGCGGCGCAGGGCGTTGTTCAGCCGGTCACCCACGTACGCCACGCCGGTGGTGTCAATGGTGATACCCACCGGCTGCGCCAGCCGCGCGCTCGTGCCCGCGCCATCCACCAATGCCGCGGCACCGTTGCCTGCCGTGGTGGACACATTGCCCGCCGGCGTGATGCACCGGATGCGGTGGTTGGAGAAATCGGTGACGTACACATTGCCAGAGGCCATGTGCACCGCAATCCCGTCAACGCCGGCAAACTGCGCCGTACTGCCGGCGCCGTCAGCGTATCCCGTGGAAACAGCCGACAGGTTGCCGGCAAGGGTGGTGACAGCACCATCCGGCGACACCATCCCAATGCCGGTATCAAACCCCACGTACGCCGCCGACGCACCCGGCATCAATGCAATCGACCACGGCTGCGCTGGCAGCGTTCCAATCGTGGTCACCTCCCAGGTGCCCACGGAGATGGTACGCAACTGCTTGTTCGAGTCAGACACCACCAGCACGTTGTGCGCCGCGTCGTACAACACAGCGTTAGGAGCGGTGAAGGAGGCGTTTGTGCCAACCCCTCCCGCAGACCCCGGTGCGCCCGTTGTGTTGCCTGCCACCCAGTCGCCCGCCGCGCGCCGGATGGCATTGTTGTTGGTGTCTGCCACGTAGACGGTACCAGCGGTGTCTACGCCCACGCCGTACGGTTGCTGGAACAGCGACCACAGCGGGTTGCCACCGATTCCCCGGCCGCCAATCCCGCGGCCAGCGATGGTGACCACCTGCCAGGTAGCTGGGTATACCCGCCGAATGACGTAGTTGCCGGTGTCAGCCACCACCACGCTGCCGTCTGGCGCGCACGCCACGCCGCGCGGGCCGTTGAACCGTGCCGCCGTGCCCACACCATCCACCAGCCCTGCCGTGCCGTTGCCCGCCACGGTAGTCACTACGCCCAACCCGTTCACTCCCGGCACCGGCGGCGGCGGTGGAGAGCTCCCGGACGGCGGCGGCGGGAAGGGCAGCAGCCGCACGCCGCTGTCAGCAGCGTAGCCAAAACCCACGCAGCCCCAGGCCGCGCATGCCGCCTCAAACACGTCCGGCGTCGCGACGCCGGCCAGCGCGCCCCAGCAGGTGGGAGCAAATGGTGGCGTGCCTTCCGTCGCGCAGGTGATGTTCCCACCTGCTGCCAGCCACCACACGGCGCCGGTGACTGCCAGTGCTGCCGGTGGCGTGGCGGCGCCACGATTGTTAGACCCCCAGCAGGCCACGCTGCCGTTCACCCGCACGTAGCACGCGTGGGCGGCGCCCGCCGCCACGTGGTCCGCGTCCGTGATTGACTGCCATGTTGCTGCTGCGGCCACCACCGGGTTGGCCGCGTCGCCCCAACACACGACGCTGTGGTTGCGCGTCACGCCGCAGGTGTAGTCTGTGCCGGCGGTCACGCCTTGAAAGACGGTTGAAGGCGGCACGTTGACCGCGCCGCGCGACGTCGCGTTGCCGAAACAGAGGACGGTGCCGTTGGGTGTCAGGCCGCACACATGGCGCGGTCCAGCGTGCGCGTCAATGAAGAAAGTGGATGCCGGTGGCAGCTGTGACGTGCCGCCTGGCAGCGCGCCCCAGCATTGCAAACTACTATTCACCGTCGTGAGGCCGCAGCTAAAGTCGTCGCCGACCGTCACGGCATGGAAGGTGGCGTTGATTGGCGGGTTCAGCCGCGCGGTCGTGGCGCTGCCAAGCCCACCGTAGCACGCCACGCCGCCGCGCGCGTCCGCCACCACGCACACGTGGTTGCCACCCGCCGCCACGTGCCGCTCGCCGGCAGCGCAGCGTAGCAGCAATGGGAATAACAGCAACAACGTCAGCGTTAATGGAAGTGGCGGTCGGAGCGGCCGCGCCGGGGGGCGGCGCCGCCACGCCCTGTTTGCCGCCGCCCCCCCACGGGCGGGCCCTGAGGCCAGCGGCGGCGGGGCGGCAGCAGAATGCACCGCTGACTTTCGGGCATGGGAAGGAGCAGCGGCGAAAGGGGGGGTGAACGCCCGGGGGGTGGCAGGCATGGCGGGGG
>Ga0066256_1001082_pt1 | contig 21422 bp, 16 predicted proteins | sample ThiBio_1000_biof_FD_87107 | JGI IMG/M metagenome (GOLD analysis project Ga0066256, IMG submission 87107) | Wastewater bioreactor microbial communities from Cape Town, South Africa - Thiocy_expt_1000_biof (version 2) | ecosystem: Engineered > Bioreactor > Thiocyanate-remediating >... | reverse complement strand
GCTTGCTCGGGGTGAGCGCACCGACGTTCGTGATCGGGCTCCTCCTCCAGTGGGTCTTCGCGTTCAAGCTCCGGCTCTTCCCGATCGACGGCTACGGCAATACGACGGCCGAGCACGCCGCGAGCCTCGTCCTTCCCGCCGTCACCCTCGGCGTCTTCGGCGCGGCCTATTACACGCGCATCGTGAGGGACGAGATGATCGGCGAGCTGTCCCACGACTACGTCCGGACCGCACGCGCGAAGGGTCTCGGTAAGGCCGCCGTCGTCGTCCGTCACGCTCTCCGCAACGCGACGATGCCGATCGTCACGATCTTCGGCCTCGAGGTCGGAACGCTTGTCGGTGGTGCCATCATCACCGAGAGCGTCTTCCGCTGGCCGGGCATCGGCTCGCTCAGCGTCAACGCGATGCTCGACCGCGACGGCCCCGTCATCATGGGCTGCGTGGTCGTCACCTCGGCGGTGGTCGTCCTCTCGACGCTCGCGGTCGATCTCGCCTACGTGATCCTCGATCCGCGCGTCCGCCGGGGCTGAGCCCGCCGCCGCGGCTCGTCGAGGCGCTGGCGCGACCAGAGCGCCGCCTGCGCCGACTCTCGGTCCGTCAGTCCTTGATGCCGGCGAGCTGCTTGCACTCGGAGACGTGCGGGTGAGACGCGGCCTTGCGCGCGCAGCTCCGGTAGGACTCGATCGCCTGCTGCTTCTTGCCCATCGCCTCGTATGCGGCGCCGAGCGTGAGCCACGCGTCGGCGTTGCCCGGGTCCTGCTGCGTCGCCAGGAACGCAAGCTGCGCCGCCCGCGTCCCTTGCTTCTCGTCCTTGTCCTTGCCTTCGAGCGCACGCTGCGCCGCCTGCGTGATCGACTCGGAGGAGAGGCCCGATCCGGCTGTCGCCGTCCCAGAAGCAGAAGCAGGAGCGGCCGCGACCTCGCCGGTCGGGCGCGGACGAGCCGTCGTGGTGGTCGTGGTCGGCGCTTCCGGCGCGATCGGGCGGGCTCGCGGCGTGGCCTCCGCCGCGGTCGAGGTCACGGCACCGTGCGGAGTCGTCGTGGCGTCGGTCGAGGTCACGGTCGCCGTCGCGGCGGGACCGGTCGGATCGGCAGGCGAAGCGGTCGTCTCGACCGCGTTCGGCGAGCTCTCGGTCGGCGGCGCCGCTGACCGCGCCGCGCTGCTCGAGCTCAGTGGCCGGATCGTCAGGCCCGCGCTGTTGTCGTGGGCGCCGCGATACTGGTGCCGCGCGAAAAGAATGAGCGCGCAGGCTCCGAGCGTGACCGCCCCGAACAACGCGACGAACTTGGGACCACTCCTGCGCTGCACCGTGTGGTTCGAATACTCGCTCCCACGCCCGTTCGTCCATGCCTCTTCTGCCGGCGAGCGCGGCTTCTCGCCGGGCGCGACCCGGCGATTCTGTGGCGGATGCGTCGGGCTCTGCCGATCCGACGGCGGCGGACGCGAGCTCGTGTTGCGCGGCCTCGCCTCCTCCGTCCCCGGCTCGAACGCGAGCGACGCCGACGTCTTCGCGAAGACGACCGGCGCAGGCGGCTGGCTCGCCTTCGCCGGCGAGGTGCTCCTCGGCCGCGGGCGCTCATCCGTAGAGCTCTCGCTGCTCGACACCTCGCCTGCTGCGGGGCGCACGGGCATCGCCGCCGTCTTGGTCACCACCGGCGCCGGCACGGTCGTCGCGTCGTCCGGCTTCTCCGCGACGAGCGCCTTCGGATCGATCGGCGTGGGCGTCGCGAGGATGATCACGTTGGACTCGACGTCCATCGGATCGGCGTCGGGCTCGGCAACAGCGCGCGGAGCGCCCGGCGGCGGCTCGTCGGCGGCCGGTTTCGACGAGTCGGCAGGCTCCTGCGGAGGAGCAGACGCCGGCCCGACCATCGGCATGCGCAGCGTCTTCTCGCCGTCCGAGCCGTGCCCCACGGCCCCGGCGATCGGCTTGTACGGCTTCGCCTTCGAGGCAGCTGCTCCGCGCGGGATGCCGATCCGCGGCACCACCGTCGCGGCATCGCCGGGGTTCGTCGGGAGCGGCAACGGCCTCGTCGGTGAGGGCGGCGCCGACGGCGCGGGCGACCAGAGCTCGGCCACAGGTGCGGGCGTCGTCGGAAGATCGCCACGCGGCATCGCGGGCGGCACCTCGCGCGCGGCGGCGGTGAGGGGCGGCGTGCCGGTCGGGAAGATGACGGGCGCGGGCGCCATCGAGCCCTTGTTCTCGGTGGACGCGTCGCCGAGCACCGGCTCCGAGGCGGGCACGAGCAGGCTCTCGAAATACAGCTTCGACAGTGTCGAGAGCGTCGAGAGGTCCTCGAACGGCGACTCGTCGACGATGTCTGCGAGGGACCTCCGGCCGTCGAGCAGGCGGAGGATGCCGTTGAGCTCGTCGGGGATCTCGCTCAACCGATCGAGCAGCCGCTCGTGATCCACCTCGAAGACCGTGGTGAGCGGAGGGAGTTGCTCGACGAGCCGCCCCCACTCGTCGGCGCGACGCATGCCCTCCATCACCAGCGCCGAGGTGCCGATCTCGACGACGTCCTCGTGCTCGAGCGGTCCGAAGTCGACCTCGAAATCGGCCTCGCTCCAGACGAGGAGACGGTAGACGGCCTCCTCGCCCCGCAGCCCTCCGACCTCGGCGTCGATGACCTTGCCGTCCTTGAACCAGACGTGGCCGAGGCGCGTGCCGCTCTTGAAGGTGATCGAGCCGCTCTTGCGCGAGATCTCGAATGTCTGGAGGAGGTCGACCACGGTCATCTCGTGGATCGATCCGGCGAAGCGCGTAGCGAGCGTCGACGGCTTCTGCGTCGCGATCGCGTCCTGTGCGCGGCGCGCGAGGACCACGTTCACGCGGGCGAGCAGCTCGCGCACGAAGATCGGCTTCGCGAGGTAGTCCTCCACGCCGAGCTCGAGTCCTCGGATCTTGTCCTCCACCGAGTGGTGCGTGGCGAGGAAGATGACCGCGATCGACGCATACTCGCTCCGGTCCCTGAGGCGCCGAACGAGCGCGTAACCGTCGAGCTTGGGAAGCTTGGTGTCGCAGATGACGAGATCAGGCGTCTGCGCATCGATCACGTCGAGCGCCGCCTGGCCGTCCTCGACGCAAGCGACGTTGTAGCCAGCCTTCCGAAGGCTGACCTCGACGACCCGCATGCTTCGCGGGTCCGCATCGACGAGGAGGATCTTCTTCTTGGCCACGCCCGCTCGTAGCAAGGATCGGCCTCGGATTGGCCATCCGTCAACGTTTCCGCGAGAAACCCCCGCTTCGGCGGGCGAACCTCAACGTTTCCACGGGTCCTTGAAGTCATCCGCTCCGCCGAGACGCGGCGGCGAGCGCGGCGCGACGGGCGCCGCTCGCTGTGCTGACGGAGCCGGCGACGCAGACGGCGGCGAGCGCTTGGCCGTGACCGCAGCGGACGCGGGGAGCGCAGCCGTGGCGGGCGCCGTCGGATCGGCGCTCGCGGCTGGCGCGGCCTCGGGCTCCTTGCTCGCGGCCGACGCGGTGCCCGGCGACGCGCCCTCCGGGTCGCTCGCGGCCGTCGCGCTGGGCGCCGGCATCTGCACGCTCGGCGGCGGTGCCGCCGTTCGCGCCGACGCGGCGGTCTCGGTCGATCCCGTCACCGCGACGAGCGCGGCGCCGACCGCGAGGAGGCCGCACGTGGCAAGCACGGCGACCAGGACGCCCCGCCGCTTCCGGTTCGCCTCCGCCTCGACGCGAAGGCTCACCGAGCGCTGGATCCGGTCGGCCGTCGTCATGCTGCCGAGCTTGAGCGTGGGCTGCCGAGCACGTTCGACGTTCTTCGGCGAAGCGGTACGCTCGCGGAGCGTCGCGTCGTCGAGCGCGCGAGCGAAGGCGCTCATCGACGCGTAGCGTGCAGCAGGAGCCTTCTGGAGCGCGCGCATCACGATGCCCTCGAGGTCGCCGGGCTCGCTCCCGGACGGCACGACGAGCGGCGGCGGCGCCTCGAAGATGTGCTTCGTCAGCACGCCCATGTACGAATCGGCCTCGAACGGAACGCGCCCCGTCACCATCTCGAAGAGGAGGATGCCGAGCGAATACACGTCGGCGCGCGCATCGATCGCCTCGCCGCTCGCCTGCTCCGGCGACATGTAATAGGGCGTCCCGAAGACGATCCCCGGCCGCGTGAGCTTGCTTCCACCGACGATCTTCGCGGCCCCGAAGTCGACGATGCGGATGTCCTCCGCCGCGCCCTTGCCGACGAGGAAGACGTTGTCGGGCTTGAGATCGCGATGGATGACGTTCGCGGCGTGGGAGGCTTCGAGCGCCTCGGCGATCCGCTTCGCGATGCCCATCGCGGTGGCCGGAGGCAACGGCCCGCGAGCACGAATGCGTGTCGCGAGCGTCTCTCCCTCGAGCAGCTCCATGACGAAGTACGGGCTCCCGTCGTCCATGGTGCCGAAGTCGGTGATCGCCACGACGGCAGGGTGTGCGATCGCGGCCGTCGCCTTCGCCTCCTGGAGGAAGCGGGCCGCCAGGTCGGAGTCCGCCGCGAGGTCGCGCCGGAGGACCTTCATCGCGAACCGGCGATCGAGCTTCACGTGGCGGACGGCGTAGACCGTGCCCATCCCGCCCTCCCCGAGAGGCTCGAGCACCTCGTAGCGATCGTCGACGGTGATGCGCGCGCGCGGATCGGTCGCCCGATCCCAGGTGCTGGTCGAGAGCGCAGTGCCGTCGAACGGGCAGAAGGCCGCGTCGATGCCGAAGCGCGCGCCGCACTCGGCGCAGCGCTTCACCGTGACGTTGATCTCCTTGATCGTGTCAGCCGCCGCCATCGCCCCCGTCTCCGGCGTCGGGCACGGAGCTCTCGTGCTCCGTTCCGGAGTCGAGGCTCCCGTCGTCGTCTTCGTCGTGGTCCCGGCACACGCCCGCTAGACACACGAGGCTGCCCCCGCAGTCGGAGCTCCGCGTGCACGGGGCATTGGTGCCGCCCTGCGGATTGTCGATGCCACCGCATCCGGGGTCACGCGAGACCCCGAGCGCGACGAGCGCGACCGCGACGAAGCCCTGGCGGAGCACGCCTGGATTGTACCTCAGGCTGGCTCGTGGCGAGAGCGCGACGGTTCAGCGCTCGCTCGGCGGAGCGAATCAGCCTGACGACGTCGCGCTCTGGGCGCCTGCAGGCGTGCCGCAGTGCGCGCAGAACTTCGCCGCGCCGAGGAGCTCCTGCCCGCAGCCGGTGCAGAACTTCTTCGGCTGGGCGAGCGCCGTCCCACATTCGGCGCAGAACTTCCCGCCCGGCTGACGCGTGTTGCAGTTCCCGCAGGTCACGCTCGCGCCGCCGGCGGAGAACTGCGGGGGCGCAGCCATCGCCGCCTGCGGCTGCATCGCGCCCGCCATCGCGTTCGCCATGTTGACGCCCATCGCCATCTGGATGCCGGCGCCCGCGACGCCGCCTTCGACGCCGTGCGTGGCCATGCCCTGCCCCGCGCCCATCATCGCCTGGCCCGCGGCGTAGTTGTTGTAGTTGCCCGCGAGGTTCTGAACGTAGCGCGCGTCCTGGTTGTACTTCTGGTCGAGCTCGAACTGCTTCGCCCTCGCCTGCGCCTCGGCGATCTTGACGCCACGGTTCGCCTTCGCGACCTCCGCGTTCGCCGCAACGAGGCGCTGGCGATCGTCCTCGCTGAAGTTGAGGTTGAACTGCCCCATCTGCAGGATTCGAACGCCGATGTCCTGCAGATCGGGCGCGTTCGCGACGAACGCGTTCGACAGCTTGCTCGTCAGGCTCACCGCCTGGAGGACGCTCTTGCCCTCGACCTCGCAGAGCTCGCCCAGCGTGGTCTTCACGCCGTTCATGAACAGACCCTTGATCCAGTGAAGGACCTGGTCGTTGTCGCCCTGCGCCGCTTGGCCGGTGTAGCCGACGATGAACCGCACCGGATCGGTCACGACGAGCGAGAACTCACCGAAGATGCGGGGGATGACCTGCTCCTGGGTGAGCGGGTCGATCATGTCGCCGATCGGACCGCCGAACGGGATGCTGCGAACGGGCGAGGTCTTGACGAAGTAGATCTCGCTGATGAAGACGTCGCCGCCGGTGAACTTGTTGACGATGTTGTTGAGGAACGGGATGTTCTGGGTCGACAGCGTGTGACGGCCCGGAGGCAGCACGCCGACCACCCGGCCGTCCTTGAAGAACACCGCGCACTCGTCGCTGTCGACCGTGAGCTGCGACCAGAACGGGAAGTTCTGATCCGGATGCTTGTAGACGATGAGCTGCTTGAAGTGGTCCGGACGCGCGATCATCATCTCGCGCACGCCGTTCTTCACGAAATCCATCACGCCCATCGTCGACTCTCCTCGTTTCGTTGCGCCGGCGCGTCAGCCACGGCAGTCGCCCATGGAAACACCTGCAAGCGCGAAGGTAAATCCACGATCGCAGACGCGCCAGGCCTCTAGCTCGACGGCCACCGCGTTCGTGAGGCGTGACGTGAGGACGACGCGCTCGTGCCATCCGTTCGGGTGACTCTCTCTCTCTCGCCCTCTCTCACGCTCTCTGGGCTCACGCTCTCTGGCCTCCCGCTCTGGGCGCCTCTCCCCGACAGCGCTGGCGCGCCCGCACGCATGCACGTAACCTCCTGCCCCGTCGTGAGCGTTCTCATCATCGATCCGTCGACTCTTCCTCCGGCTGCACAGAAGATCCTCGACCCGGCAGGCCCGCCGCCGCTGAAGGCCATGGCCTCGAAGGGCCTCATTCCGGGTCTCCCGCCCGGCGCGATCCTGGCGGTGGTCGTCCTCCTCTCGCAGCGCGGAGACGCGAACGCAAGGACGGCGAAGAAGCCGCTCGAGAAGCCCCCGCCGCCGCTCATCAACGGCGCCCTCGCCCTCCCCGACCTGCATCCGGGCGTCCTCGACGCGCTCGGACCGCTCTACGCGAGCGACGCGGCGATCTCCGAGAAGGTCCTCCTTCACCCCGCGATCGCCTCGGAGACGGTCGCGGCGATGGCAGCGCTCGGCACCGAGGGCGTCTGCGAGCTCATCGCGACGAACGAAGAGCGGCTCCTCGCGACGCCCGCGATCATCGAGAAGCTCTACCTGAACAAGAACTGCCGGATGTCGACGGCAGATCGCATCCTCGAGCTCGCCGTCCGCAACAACATCGAGCTCGCGATCCCCGCGTTCGCGCAGGCCAAGCAGGCCATCCAGGGTGAGCTGATCGCCGAGGCGACGGAGGAGCCGTCGTTCGACGACGTGCAGTTCAACGACGCGAGCGAGAAGGCGAAGGAGCTCCGGCTCGCCGACGGCGAGGACACGCACGAGCTCAACCCGGAGACCGGCCAGGAGGAGGTCGCGCTGAAGGCGCGCCCGCTCCACGCGATCTGGGCGGACATGCGGCCGGCCGCGAAGATCCGGTTCCTCAACGTCGCCACGCTCAAGCAGTACGATAAGGACGGCAAGGAGATCGGCGAGGAGCGCTACGACGTGAAGGCGCTCCGCATGCTGGGCGTCCGCGACGCGATCCCACTCGTGGCCGTCGCGGCGCTGAACACGCCCGGCGTCAGCGATACCGAGATCGTCCGCATCGCAGGCCTTCGAAATGTGGCGGAGGACGTGCTCCGCGAGATCGCGATCAACCGCGAGTGGACGCGCCACTACATGATCAAGTTCAACCTCGTCGCAAACCCGCGAACGCCGTTCGGGCAGGCGTCGAAGTTCGTCCTCCACCTGCGCGAGAACGATCTCAAGTCGCTCGCGAAGAGCAAGGAAGTCAGCGGCGCGATCCAGACCGCCGCCAAGCAGCAGCTCTCCCGCAAGGGGAAGTGACGAACGCGCCGGCACCCACGTGACCAGCCGCGGCGCGCGGGCTCTCGATCGACGACGCGGACGGCCGATTCAGCGGCCGATGCCCCAGATCTCTCCGGTCGCCCAGGTCGCGTCGAGCAGGGAGAGCACGACGTGCACGACTTCCTCCGGGGTGCCGAAGCGACCGAGCTGCGAACGCGTCGCGAGGCGGTGCTGTCGGAGCGGATCGGCGTCCGCCTCGGGATCCGCGACGATCCCGAGCTCCACGATGTTCACGCGGACGTCGGGAGCGAGCTCGACGGCGAGCGCCCGGAGCCCCGTCTTCACGGCGCCCTTCGCGGTGAGATACGCAACGTGATGCTCGTACGGGCGTGTCGTGCCGGCGTCGCCGAGGGCGACCACCGCCCCCTTGGCCTTGGCGAGGTCGCCGGAGAGCGCATGGACGAGAAGCAGCGGCGCGATGCAGTGCACCGTCATCGTGCGCTCCAGGTCCTCGCGGCGCAGGTCATCGAACGGCGTCCGCGGGAACGGCCCGCATGCGAGGACGATGTCGTCGACGCTCCCGCGCTCGTCGGTCGGCGGAACCGCGGCGCGGAGCCCCTCGACGATCTGGGTGACTGCGTCGCGATGGGTCAGATCCGCGCAGACGAGCTGCGCCGGGCCCCGGCCGCGATCGAGCGACGCCGCGAGCTGTTCGAGCTTGTTTGGGTCGCGCGCCGTGAGGACCACCTCGTCGCCACGATCCGCGACCGCCTCGGCGATCGCGACCCCGAGGCGGCCCGTGGCGCCCACGACGAGGACCCTCCGCGCGGCCCGAGCGCTCCGGCCATCCCTGTCTCCCGAAGCGTCCGTCTTACCGGCGGACTGGCGACCGTCCCGAATCATCCCCTCCGTATACCTCACTTCCGAGCCGGCTAGCCGCCGAGCGCCCGGGGGCCAGTGCATTCCACCCCCCGACCTCCGGGCGGACCACCCGCCTTCGAGCGAGAGATGGTGTCGCGCGACCCGATTCGAGTGTAGAAAGGGTGGACAATGAGCGAGAAGGGCGGCGGGAGCCCGCCAGAGTCACCGCACCTGTCGCACGCGGAGATCACACAGCTCTGGGCAAAGTTCCGGGCTGGTGAGGTCATTCGCTGCCCGCGTGACACGTCCGGGATGGCGCTCGCCGTCGACGGCGCCGCGAAGGCCTATCGTCTCGTCTGCACGCAATGCGGCCTCGCCTCGCCGTGGTTCGGCACGACGCCGAGCGGGCTCGTCTTTCGGAACCCGCCCGCGACCGTGAACCCGAGCGGCGACGCCCACGACGAGTAGCGTCGACGTCGATCATCCAGGGCCCTAGTCGACCGCGAGGATCACCGGCCCTTCCAGCGTCGCGGCCAGGCCGGGCGCCCTCCGCGCGAGCGTTCGCCGAGCAGACGACCGCAAATGGGCCGGCGGAACCGCGCCCGAACGGAGGAAACGGATCGAGGGATCGCTCGACGCGAACGGCGTCGCGATCGGTCCCGAGGCCGAGGCGTACCGCGCGCGAGCGCGATGCGGTGCGTGCCGAGGCATGGCGCGCCGCCGTTCCCCTTTCCTGCGCGTGACTCACCCGTAAGCGCGCACGGGCCCGTGCCCGATCGGCCCCAGCCCTCGACGTCGGGCCCGATCCGCCCGATGTCGCCTTGACATAAAGTCCCCTGGACTCAATATGAGTAATAATGACTCTTTCTGCTGGCTCCCCCGGCCTCGTGGAGACCTCGACGACCGGCTTCGGCGTCGCTGTCGGCAGCGTCGCCGGTCGCGATCATCGCCGCGCACGTCGCGACGGTCAGGACGGCTTCGCCCGGATCGCGACGCCCGCCGTCACCGCGGCGATCGTCACCGACGGCTGCTCGAGCGGAGCGGCGAGCGAGGTCGGCGCGCGTCTCGGCGCGGCCTGGCTCGCGGATCTGATCGCCGATCGCTTCCCCGGCAAAGATCCATGCCGCGCGGCGATCGCGGTCACGCAGGCGCTCGTCGAACGCCTGCGCGCGACGGCCCTCTCGCTCTCGTCCGACGGCACGATCGACGCGGGCGGCGTCGGCGAGCTGCTGCTGTTCGGGTTCCTCGCCGCGGTCGTCACCCGCGAGCATGCGGTCGTCTTCGGCGTCGGGGACGGCATCGTCTGGGTCGATGCCCGAGCCACCACGATCGATCCCGGGCCCGAGAACGCACCGCCGTACGCCGCCTATGCGCTCCTCGGGGCGACCATCACGCCCAGCATGCACCACGTGAGCGCCGCGGCGGACGTCGAGGCGATCGCGATCGCGACGGACGGCGCGGCGGAGCTCCTCGTCCCCGGCGCCGATCCCTCGCTCGAGACGTTCATCCGAGACGACCGCCTCCTCGCGAACCCGTCGCTCCTGCGGAAACGACTCGTCGCGCTCGAAGACCGCGGACACTTCTGGGACGACGCGACCGTCGGCGTCGTGAGGAGGGCATGATGGCCTCCGCTGCAACCGCACGGAGCGGACGAAGCACGAGCGCCGTCGTCTTCCTCGGACGACGTCGGCTACGCCTCGACGAGCGCGATCTGATCGGCGAGGGCGGAGAGGGCCGCGTGTACCGCATCGGCGACCTCGCAGTGAAGGTCTTCACCGTCCCCGACGCCGCCCGGGAGCAGAAGCTCCGCGCGTTCCCGACGCTCCTGCCGCCGCGCGTCGTCGCGCCGCTCGATCTCGTCGAGGACGGACGGGGCTCGGTCGTCGGTTTCTCGATGCGCGCGCTGGCCGGAGCGGTCGACCTCCATCGCTTCTCGCAGCGCCGCTGGCGCGACGGCCAAGTCGACAGCGCGACGGTGCTCGCGCTCTTCCGCGATCTCGGCGCGACGGTCGAGCGGCTCCACGCTCGTGCGATCGTCGTCGGCGATCTGAACGACGGAAACGTCGTCGTCACGCCTCCCTCCTCGGCGCCGCTCACGGCGGGAGCCGCCTCGTGGACGCCATGGCTCATCGACGCCGACTCGATGCAGTTCGGCGCGCACCGCTGCGTCGTCGCGCACGAACGCTTCCTCGATCCTCGGCTCTACGGCGTCGACCTCGGCACGACCGACGCGCTCTCGCGCGAGTCCGACTGGTACGCCCTCGCCGTCCTCCTCTTCGGATCGCTCCTCTACGTCCACCCGTTCGGCGGTGCACATCCGTCCTACGGGACGATGCTGCGGCGCGCGGAGGCGCGGTGCTCGGTGCTCCGGAGCGACGTGAAGCTCCCGAACGTGGCCGCGCGCCCGGACGTCCTCCCCGACGATGCGCTCGCGTGGTTCGAGCGTGTCTTCGAGCACGACCTGCGCGAGCCCCTCCCCTCCTGCATCCTCGATACCCGCTTCGTGCGCTGCGCCTGCGGCGCCGAACACTCACGCCGGAGCTGTCCCGCCTGCACCGCTCGCGTGCACGTCACCCCCGCCGTGCGCGCCCGAGGTCGCCTCCGCGCGACGCCGCTCTTCGCGACGAGACGAGGACGCATCGTCGCGGCCGTCGTGCAGGGCGGCCTCCACTACGCGTACGAAGAAGACGGCCAGCTCTTCCGAGAACGCGGCGCGCCCGTCCTTCCCGCCACGGGTGAAGAGGCCGGCGATGCGCTTGCGAGCATCTTTCGCGATCCCGCGCGCATCGTACGGATCGCCGGGAGCGCGACCTGGGTCGGCGCACGCGGGCGCGCTGCGAAGCTCGCGTGTCAGCGCGTGCTCGAGTCGCGACCGATCGGGCTCGTCCACGGCGAGCTCGCGGCCGATGCGGGCCTCGAGGGGCTCGTCCTCGTCGAGGGCGACGCGCTCGTCCGCGGCGCGAACGACACGCGCATCGGTCAGGTGCTCGCAGGACAGACCCGCGTGCGAGTGGGCTCCTCGCTCGGCTTCGCGTTCTATCGCGCCGGCTCGCTCACGGTGGCGTTCGTCTTCGATCCGCGGCGCGGCGTGCTCCGACAGATCGAGGCCTTCCCGCGGATCGAGGGCAAGCTCCTCGGCTGGTCGGCCGTGTTCGACGAGGCGCACGTGCTCGTGACGTTCGCGACGGAGAAGCGCGGCCGCCTCGAGCACACGGCTCATCTCGTCGACGCGCGCGGAGCCGTCATCGCGACCGACCCGTCCGGCGACGTCCTCGGACCGTCACTCGCCGGCCGAGCAATCTCGGGCGGCAACTTGATCGCCGCGCGAGAGGACGGGCTCGTCCTCCTTCGTGCCGATCGCGCCGCCGCGCGCTTCGTGCCCGTGCGCCTCTTTCCCGAGGCTGAAGACTTCGTGTCGCCCGACGCCGAGCTGCTCGTCGGCCCGGGCGGATCCATCTTCGTGGTCACCCACGACGACATCAACCATCTCTGCTTCACTACCGATTGAGAGGACAAGGTCATGCTCCCCGCCCCCACGTTCTACGACGCCCAGAAGGTCTCGTCCGTCTACGTCGAGCGTGCTTCGCTCGTCGCCGAGGTCGCGGACGAGTACCGGAGGAAGCACCGCGTCCCACCGTCGTCGAAGGACAAGATCCGCATCGCCGCCTTCGGGATCGACGCGCAGATCGGCTTCTCGTGCCCGGGCGCCAGCCTCTTCGTCCCGGTGCCGTCGAGGACACACAGCGCACGATCGAATGGCTCTACAGGAACCTCGATCGGATCACGCAGCTCCACTTCTCACTCGACACCCATCGCGTCTTCCAGATCTTCCACCCTGCGTGGTGGATCGACGACGACGGCAAGCACCCGGCGCCGTTCACCCCGATCACGACGAAGGACGTCCGTGACGGGCGCTACAAGCCGGTGATGCACCCGGCCGAGTGCCTCGAGTACGTGAAGAAGCTCGAGGCGAGCGGGAAGTACACCCTGACGATCTGGCCGTACCACACGCTCCTCGGCGGGGGGAGTCACGCGCTCGTCCCCGCGCCGATGGAAGCGGCGACGTTCCACCCGCTCGGGCGCGCCCCGTGCTCTCCCCCGGGGTCCGCGAGCTTGGCGGCCAGAGCGTCGGCCCGTTCAACGCGGCCTTCTTCAAGATGCTGATGGAGTTCGATCGCGTCTACGTCTTCGGGCAGGCGAAGTCGCACTGCGTGCTGTCGACCTTGCGAGACATGCAGGAGCACATCGCGTCGGTCGACCCGAAGCTGATGAGCAAGGTGTGGGTCCTCGAGGACGCGACGAGCCCGGTGCCCGCACCGCCGCTCGATCCGCTCCCGCCGGCGCTCGACTTCCCGCGCATCGCCGACCAGGCGTTCGTAGAGCTGCGCGCCGCGGGGATGAACCTCGTGAAGACGACCGACCCGATCGCGCTCTGACGGGCTGAGCGCGACACGACCCAAGAAGCAAACCGCGCGCTCCGGCGTGCACAGGAGAGCTCCATGTCGAAATCGAACGGAAACGGGAACGGGAACGGGAACAGCTCGAGCGGAGCAGGCGTCGTCGGCCTCTCGGCGCTCTTCGCGAGCGCACGGGACGCCGGGACGATCAGCCCGGCCACGACCGGGATCATCACGGGCAGCCTCGGCGCGGTCGTCATCGCCGGCGCCGCCGGCAAGGACGCCGACGACATCGTCGCGTCCGACGTGACGCTCGTGACGCTGCTCATCGACGCGTCGTCGAGCATCCATCAGCGCGGGCTCGAGGACGCCGTCCGCGAGGGACAGAACATGCTCGTCGATGCGCTCTCGCAGTCACGTGAGCGCGACTCGATGTTGATGGCGCTCTGGACGTTCAACGACGAGCTCCGCGTCGTCCACTCGTACGTGGGCGTGGACGACGTCACGCGGCTCGACGCGAGGAGCTACCAGGCCGCGGGGTGCACTCGCCTCTACGACGCGTGGTGCGACGCGCTCGCGGCGAACGTCGCCTACGCGCAGCGCCTCCGCGACGCGGGCACGCCGTGCAAGAGCGTCGTCGTGATCGTCACCGACGGCGAGGACGTCGGCTCACGGCGCCTCGTCTCCGACTGCGCGAGCTTGAGCCGTGACCTCCTCGCCTCGGAGCAGTTCACGCTCGCGTTCGTCGGAGTCGGCACCGACGTCGACTTCCACGCGGTCGCCCGCGCCATGGGCGTGCCCGACGGCAACGTCACGGTGCAAGCCCAGGCGACCCCGAGCGGCCTCCGGAAGGTGTTTCGGATGGTGAGCCAGTCGGCGATCCGCGCGAGCCAGGGCCTCGTCCGTCCCGGAAGGGCGACCGGCTTTTTCGCGCCATAGAGCGCCGCGGGTTCGGTATCGTGCGGGTCGGGCGAGCGGCACCAGCGGCGGCCCGAGCACGTGCGATGACGAAGACGGCCAAGCGCAAGGGCGACGCCGGCGAGCGCGCCGAAGAGCACGACGACGAGGCTCGCTTCCTCGAACGTTACCGGCCGGGCGTGTATCCGCGGCCGTCGGTGACGGTGGACCTCGTGGTCTTCACGGTCATCGACAAGCTGCTCCACGTCCTGCTCGTCCGGCGGAGCGAGCACCCGTTCAAGGGACGCTGGGCGCTGCCGGGCGGCTTCGTGCGCGTCAGCGACGACCGCACCGATCAAGGGGAAGATCTCGACGCCGCCGCGCATCGCGAGCTCCTCGAGGAGACCGGGCTCTCGCACACGGCATCCGCGAACGTCTTCCTCGAGCAGGTGCGGACGTTCGGCAAGCCCGGCCGCGATCCACGCATGCGCGTGCTCAGCGTCGCCTACTACGCTCTCGTTCGCCCGACGCTCGTGCCGCTCATTCGCGCCGGAGGCGACGTATCGCACGCCAAGTGGCTCGACCTGTCGGAGCTCACGGGCCGCGGGGCGAAGGCGCGCGTGCGAAGGCGGCGCGCGGCGAGCTCGCCTTCGATCACGCCGACATCATCGACGCTGCGCTCGATCGGATGCGCGCCGACCTCGATCGCACGGCGATCGGATTCGAGCTCGTCGCCGATACGTTCACCATCCAGGAGCTCCGCGCCGTCCACGAAGCGATCCGCGGCGAGCCGCTCGATCCCGGCAACTTCAGGAAGCGCTTCCTCCGCTTGATCGATGACGGCATCATCGAGCCCGCCCGCGGCAAGCGGCCGACGGCATCGAAGCCCGCGAGCGTCTACCGCTTCGTCCGCGAGGCGAAGCGCTCCACCACCTGAAGACGCACGCGCCGCGAAAGAAAGGTGTGCGGAGGGCTTGCGCGGCAAGCTCTACGGAACGATGTTGCGCGTCCGTCGTTTGACGTTGCGAGAGCGGTCTGTCATGGTGAACGCGTGATGACGAAGCAGCAGACCCCGATGCACTCGGACGCGAGGATTCACCTCGTCGCCAATCAGTGCGTCCCTTGCGACGTCCGCTCGTGCAAGCCGGGCGTCGGGATCAGCTAGCAAGCGTCACTGCCGTGGAGACCACGGAGCCCGCCAACGGTGACGCCAGAAACGTCATCGAAGGTACGGGGCTCCGAGGGAGAACACGGTCGTGTCATCGTCATCGAGCGCGGAGAGGCTGGAAGAGAGTCCAGCCTCGTCCGACGAGGGGGCCCAAGAAGGTCGGCTGAAACGTACGGTCGCTCACGGCGCGCGCAGTGGCGCGAATGCCGGGCGAGACTCGGGCTCACTGAAGCAGAGTCTCGACGGCAACGCCGAGGGGCGACCTCGAAGGGAAAAGTTCTTCTCGTTTCAAAATCGCGTGACCCGCGAGCTCTTCCAGCTCGCCTGGCCGATCGCTGCGGCGATGCTCGGCGAGACGGCGATCGGGCTCGTCGACACGAAGCTCGTCGGCGGTCTCGGCGCAGCGGCGCTGGGCGGCGTCGGCCTCGCGACGACGCTCATGTACCTCGCCTACTCGCTCGCGTTCGGATCGATGCGCGGCGTGAAGGTGCGGGTCGCGCACGCGATCGGCGAAGGTCACCCGGAGCACGCCTTCGCATACGCGCGCGCAGGCCTCGTCATGGGCGGCGCGTTCGGCGTGGTCGTCCTCCTCGTCTGCCGTGACGTCAGCCCGCTGCTGCTGAGGCTCGGAGCCGACCCCGAGATCGTCCCGTACGCGCGCGACTTCCTCGCGGCGGTGACGCTCGGCGCGCCGCCGACCTGCGCGCTGTCGGCGCTCATCCAGCACCGGCAGGCGTCGGGCGACTCGCGCACGCCGATGATCGTCGGCATCGCGGGCAACCTGTTCAACGCGCTCTTCGCGTGGACGCTGATCTACGGGCACTTCGGCATGCCTGCCCTCGGCGTCCGCGGCGCGGGCTATTCGACGGCGACGACGGAGATGCTCGAGCTCGCAGTGATGCTCGCGCTCCTCCTCCGCGACGAGCGACGCGCCGGCATCGGCAACGACGCCACGCACACTCGTCTGACGTTCGGTCGCGCGCTGCACGGGGTGTGCGATCTCGGGCTCCCGACCGGGATCCAGTTCACCGCGGAGACGCTTGCGTTCACGGCGTTCACCGTCGTCCTCGGCTCGATCAGCAAGGAGGAGATCGCCGCGCACCAGATCGCGCTCAACGTGATCCGCGTGTCGTTCCTCCCGGGCATCGCCGTGGCCGAGGCCGCGAGCGTGCTCGTCGGTCGTGCACTCGGACGGCGGCGCCTCGACGAGGCGGACGCGGCCGTGCGGAGCGCTCTCGTGCTCGCCGTCGGCTTCATGGCAATCTGCGGGCTCGCGTTCGCGCTCTTCGGCGGATTCCTCGGGCGCTTCTTCTCGACCGATCCCGCCGTCGTGGCGGAGGCGCGGCTGCTCCTCTTGATCGCCGCCGTCTTCCAGGTGCTCGACGCCGTGAACATCGTTCTTCGGGGCGCGCTCCGCGGCGCCAAGGACGTGCGTGTCGTGATGGTCCTAGGCGTCTTCGTCGTGTGGACGTTCCTCCCGACGAGCGCGTACCTGCTCGGCAAGCTGTGCGGGCTCGGCGCGGTCGGCGGCTGGATCGGCTTCATCGGCGAGACCACCGTGGGCGCGGCGCTCTTCTGGCTCCGCTGGAAGCGCGGCAGCTGGCGCGCCGTCTACGCGCGCGCGTCGAAATAGGTGAAGCCCTCCGGTCGGGAAAACCGGAGGGCTTCGGGGGCTCGGCTCACGCGGAGGGTTGGGAGGAGGACGGGCCCCTCCGCGTGGGCCAAACTTTGAACCGCGTCGTGTCGATCAGGCCGCGCGCTTGCGGCGCCGGAAGAGGACCACCGCACCGAGACCAGCAAAACCGAGGCCGGCCCAGCCCGGGACGGGAGAGGTGCCGGCGGCCTTGCAGCCGCAGCCGCTGTCGGCATCGCCCTTCGGGAGCCCGAATTCGTCCTCTTCCTCGGCGCCGACGTCCGCGCCGTTCGCGCCGACCTTGAACTTCTGCTCCGGCGCGTCCGCGTCGTTCGAGGTCACGGTGATCTCGGTGATCGCGGCATCTGCGGAGTCGGGGGAGAACTTCACGGTCAGCTCGTACGTGCCTTTCGGCGGAACCGTGACGGTGTCGCCCGGGACCGAGAACTGCGAGTCCGAGCTCTTGAAGGACATCACGGCCTCCTTCTCGCCCGAGTTCTCGATCGCGATCTTCTTCGTCGCCTGACCGCCGACCTTCACCATGCCGACGTCGATCCCGCGCGAGGGAACGTGGACGTTCGGCATCGGGATGTGGACGAGCACGGTGGGGAAGTTCACCTTCTGCGCGGGCACGGTGTAGTCGAAGCTGAAGATGTCGACGCCGAAGTCCGAGTCGACGTTGAGGTCGGTGCCGATCGTGTCGATGTGGAAGTACGGCTGGATGCTGATCGCGCCCTTGACCGACATCTCACCTTCGACCGCGGTCATCAGCTCCATGTAGTCGCCGTCGACCGCGGGCAGCGAGATCTCGCTCGCCTCGTTCGCGATCTCGCCGTCGGCGCCGGAGAGGAAGATCTTCGTCGTCTTGTAAGAGAACGTCGGCTTCGTCGACGCGCGGACGCCGAACGAGCCCGTCACGTTGTCCGAGACGAGGTCGGGCAGGACGTTCATGTTCATCGAGAAGAGCGTCGCGTTCGCCATGTCGGGCGCGTTCAGCTTCGTGTCGACAGGCGCAAACGCCCACGGCGCGAACTGCTGGGACGCCTTCGAGTCGTAGAAGAACTTGGCGCCGGGGATCTTGTTGACGAGATCGTTTGCGCTGTACGCGAACGTGGCGTTGACGCCGCCCAGTTTGATCTGGAAATCGACCGACGGCGTGAGCGTGTGACGCACGGAGACGAGTCCATCGGTGCGCGCGCCGTTTTGGGCCTTGAGGATGATCTTCTTGTCCGCGCCCCAGCTCGCCTCGACGAGCGCGCCCTTCGGCATCTCGATGCTGAAGAGCGGGCCGCCGTCCTTGACCGGGTCGATCTTGAGGCCGACGTTGATCTTCGCGAACGACGGGCCTTTGAAGCCCGTCTGGATGCTCGTCGGCAGCCCCTTGTTGTGCTCGTACTTGAGCTCGGCTGCGCCCCGCGAGGTGAACGCCTCGCCGCCGCCCGACTGCACGTCGCCCGCCTCTGCCCGAGCCGCGGAGAACATGACGCCGCCCGCGACGGCCATCGTCGTTCCGAAGCGAATCGCAGAGCGAAGCGAGTAAGCGCGCATGATCGTGGTCCCTTCCGTCCTCTTCGCGCCGCTGCCTTCCCCGCAGAGCGACGCCTCCCGTTCATCCCAGTCACCTCGGTGCCGAGCCCCTGACTCCTCAGCTCCGACGTGACGGGCGGAGCTACAGCACTCACCGTGCCGCCAGGTGAGACATGTGCTCCGAAGTCGGCGCGCAACGATTGCCCACGTTTCTGCCGCTCCACCACCCTGTTACAGGCATGCTGTAGTCGTCCTGTGGGATCCGCGATCCAGGGGTGGATCCCTTCGAATCCGACTCATGGAGAGCGCTTCGCCCACGGCGGGCGCAGCGATGATTGGACTAAGTTTCGGAGCGTGTGCGGACGAGCAACCCTGACGAGCCCGGCAGAGGACGTGGCGAGCCTCTTCGAGGTCGATCCGATCGACCTCGGCGCTCCGCGCTTCAACATCGCGCCGACGCAGCCAATCCTCACCGTCCGCGCGCGGCGTTCCTCCCCCTCCTCTTCTTCGGAGCCGACGGAGGACTCCGCAGAGAGCGGAGGCGCCTCGCCCGTCGCGCGTGAGCTCGCGTTCGTTCGCTGGGGGCTCATCCCATGGTGGGCGAAGCCCGACGAAGCGAAGAAGATCGCGAGTCGTTGCATCCAGGCCCGGGCGGAGACGGCCGCGCGCACGCCCGCGTTCAGGGACGCGTTCCGCAGGCATCGCTGCCTCGTCGTCGTGGATGGGTTCTTCGAGTGGAAGACGCTGCCCGACGGACGGCGCGTTCCTCATCACGTACGGCGAAGCGAGCATGGGCCGTTCGCCATCGCTGCGCTCTGGGATTCATGGCGGCCCCCCGCCCCCGAGGGTGGAGCTCCCGAAGCGACCGAGCCCGGGCGTATCGAGAGCTGCGCCGTGCTCACGACACATGCGGGCGGCACGATCCGCGACCTCCATGACCGGATGCCGCTCGTCCTCCCCGCAAACGAGTGGAACACGTGGCTCGGAGGCACCGCGCTCGATGCCGCTCGTCTGCTTGAGCAGGAGCAGGACCAGACGGTGCTGGACGAGCGAGCTCGCGCGCTCGTCGCCGTCCCGGTCTCGACCTGGGTGAACGACGTTCGACACGACGATCCGCGGTGCATCGAGCCCGCCCCCATCACGAAAGCGGCCATCGAGCCCGGCTCGGGCCAGATCGACTTCGGGTTCTCGCGACCGAGCGCGGCGACGACGCCACGCCGCCGGCGTTGAACCGCGCCCTCAGCTCGTCCGAATGGGACCGCGCAAACCCTCGCTCGAGGCCCCCACGGCTGGCCGCGGACACGCGACCGGTCGACACCGCTCCGATGATGGCGTAAGTCGCGTTAGCATTCGAACGTGACCTCCGCGGCGCGCAACAAGAGGACCTGCCCGCGTTGCAAGGTCGCGTTCGACGTGGACGCCGCCTTCTGCCCGAACGACGGGACCGCTCTCGAGCCCCGTGGCGAAGCGCGCTCGGACGCCGATCCGTACATCGGCACGGTCATCCACGGCGACATCCAGATCAAGAGCGTCGCCGGCGCCGGGGCGATGGGGCGTGTCTATCGGGCGCACCAGCGCGGCATCGACCGTGACGTCGCCGTGAAGATCCTCCACCGCGAGCTCTCCGGGAACCTCGCGCTCGTGCAGCGCTTCCATCGCGAGGGCAAGATCGCGAGCAAGCTCCAGCACCCGCACGTCGTCGAGGTGTACCTCGCCGGGCAGCTCGCGGACGGCGCGCTCTACATCGCGATGGAGTTCCTCGACGGGATGTCCCTCGCCACGGCCACGACGGCCGCCGGCGGGAGCATGCCGCTCGAGCGCGCGCTGCCGATCGTTCTGCAGATCTGCGACGCCGTCGGCGAAGGCCACTCGCGCGGCATCGTTCATCGCGACCTCAAGCCCGAGAACGTGATGCTCGTCCATCGCGCCGACACGCGCGACTGGGTGAAGGTGCTCGACTTCGGGATCGCCAAGCTGAGCCTCGGCGAGCAGTCCATGGAGACCGCAGCCGGCCTCATCTTCGGGACCGCGCGTTACATCTCGCCCGAAGGCGCGCAGGGCGCGACGGTGGGGCCGCCCGGCGACGTCTATTCGATCGCCGTCATGCTCTATCAGCTGCTCGCCGGGCGAACGCCCTTCGACGCCGAGCAGCCGGTGGGCCTCCTGATCAAGCACATCCACGATGCGCCGCCGCCGCTGCGGTCGTGGCCGGCCGCGGCGAACGTTCCGGAACCGATCGCGCGCGTCATCATGGACAACCTCGCCAAGGATCCGTCGCTGCGCGCGCCGGGCGCGCGGGCGTTCGGAAACGCGATCGCGGGCGCAGCGAAGGAAGCGAACGTCTCCATCTCCGACGTCGGCGTGGTCGCGCGGATGAGCATGCCTGACGTGGCTGTCCGGCGATCGGCTGTCGAGCCGACCCTCGACGACGCCGCCGCGCAGCCCGCCCCGATCGTCCCTGCTCCGCCCACGGCGCTCACTCCGGTGATGCCGGCGCGGCGAGCGACCGATGCGCTCGCGGACACGACCGCCGACGAGGCTCTACCGCGCGAGATCTCGACCCGACCGCCGCTCACCCACGAGCCCGCGTCGACGACCGCGGGCTCGCCCGCGCCGACGAGAAAGAGTGCGACCATCCTCGTCCTCCTCGCGTTCCTGCTCGGCGTCGCGCTCACGGCGCTCGTGATGCAGTACGTGTCGGGCCGGCGCGATACCGAGCGAATCGCGCTGGTCCAGCGCGCCCGCAGCGCGCTCGCGCGGGGCCACTACGTCGAGCCGCCGGGAGACAACGTCCGCGACCTCGTGATGATCGGGCTCGCGAAGTGGCCGGATGACGCGGACCTCGTCAAGGTCCAGTCGGACGCCGCCCATGAGATCGTCACGCGCGCGATGGCCGCCCGCTCCGGAGGCGACGTCAACGGCGCCCGTGAGCTCGCCGAGACGGCGCACGAGCTCGATCCCACCGCCGGCACCGCGAGGATGCTCCTCGCCCACTACGATGACGAGCTCGCCGCGCTCTCCGCGGACGCGGGTGGAGATCTCGGTGGAGCGCGCGTGACGCTCGAGGTCCCAATCGGCAGAGCCCATCCAGGCGGACGCGCCGAGCTCGTCGCGCGCGTCATCGTGAGCTCGAAGCGTCACGAGGTCACGGGCGCAAGCTTCGTCGTGACGGGACCGGGGCTCGCGGCCGAGGGGCTCGTCGTCCCCGCGATC
>Ga0066256_1002263_pt1 | contig 21441 bp, 19 predicted proteins | sample ThiBio_1000_biof_FD_87107 | JGI IMG/M metagenome (GOLD analysis project Ga0066256, IMG submission 87107) | Wastewater bioreactor microbial communities from Cape Town, South Africa - Thiocy_expt_1000_biof (version 2) | ecosystem: Engineered > Bioreactor > Thiocyanate-remediating >... | reverse complement strand
TCGGCCGCCGTCGGCTTTATCGCACTTTCAGGCGTCGCCGTTTTGAACGGATTGGTGATGCTCAGCCAGATTCGAAGATTGGTTTCGGAAGGTGTCAGTACCGGCGCCGCCATCAGCCAAGGCGCTCTGACGCGCTTTCGTCCGGTCGTCATGACGGCATTGGTCGCATCGCTGGGTTTCGTGCCGATGGCTCTCGCGACGGGAACAGGGGCGGAAGTGCAGAAGCCGCTGGCGACCGTGGTGATCGGCGGCCTGCTGAGCGCGACGCTGCTGACCTTGTTGGTGTTGCCGGCGCTCTATTCCTACTTCGCATCTGCCGAAAGATCGGCAAAACCCACTAACGCGTTCATTCCGCGCCGTGCGGCCGAATAGAGATTGGGAGCCACGACATGTTGAAGGAAATTCAGGACTGGTTCGGTCTGTCGCCGCAGGAACAATCACTTGGTCTTGGTCACGGGCATGCCGGCGGCAAGGGTCACGGCCACACCCACGGCACGATAGATCCGACCATCGCGACGACGACGCGGGGCATCTGGGCCATCAAATGGTCGTTCGTCGTGTTGGCGATCACGTCCATCCTCCAGCTTGGAGTCGTCGCAATTTCTGGTAGCGTCGCGCTGCTCGCCGACACGATCCACAACGTCGGAGACGCGGTGACCGCAATTCCTCTCTGGATTGCCTTCATGTTGGCGCGCCGCAAGCCGAGCAAGACTTTTACCTATGGTCTGGGGCGCGTCGAGGATCTGGCGGGTGTGATCATTGTTGCGATCATCCTTTTCAGTGCCGTGTTCGCCGGCTATGAGGCGATCGACCGCCTGCTTCACCCGCAGCGTATCAATTTACTTGGCTGGGTGATGGCCGCCGGCATCATCGGATTCCTCGGAAATGAAGCGGTCGCAGTGTTCCGCATTCGGGTCGGCCGCGAGATCAACAGCGCCGCCCTTATCGCCGATGGCTACCATGCTCGCACCGATGGTTTCACAAGCCTTGCGGTTGTCCTGGGTGCGATCGGCGTATGGCTCGGATACCCATTGGCCGATCCAATTGTCGGTCTCCTCATCACCGTCGCCATCTTCGGCATCGTCTGGCAGTCGTCCAAGGCGGTGTTTGTCCGGATGCTCGACGGCGTCGATCCCGCAATCATCGACGAAATCAGGCACGCTGCCGTGCATGTCAAAGATGTCCGCCAGATTCTCGACGTCAAGGCACGCTGGATTGGGCATCGCTTGCTTGCCGACATCGGTGTTCAGGTCGCCCCTGACATGGCCGTGGCTGACGCCGACCGTTTGGCCGAAAGCCTCCGGCATGAGATGCTCGAACACATACCCGCGCTCAGCGTCGCTAACGTGCGTGTTTCCTCTCGAACCGGTGAAGACGCCGGGATTTCCGCCGGCCATCACGCTCCGGAGCCGTTCCAGGTTCGCAGCGAGTTGGCGGAGGGAAAGCTTGCAATCGCGGATACACCGGCGGGCGAGCGGATGCGACTCACGCTGAATCGTTTCGTCGACGAGCTGAGTGCGACCGTGATCATTGACCGCGCCGGACAGGCCGAGACGCTTGTGCTCTTCACCTCTTCGTCAAATCCTTCGATGCTCGAAAGCGCGTCGGCGCCCGCCGAGCCACATGAGTTTGACGCGCGGCTTATTTTGTCGGCGGACGGCAAAGAGGACATTCAGGAATTTCGTATGGAGGAGCCGGCGGGCCACGGTCATTGAAACTCCGAGCAGCCGCCCGCTATGCAACTTGGGTATCCGCCTAGCTAAGACGTCGGCTCAGGCCTCGCCATTCCGGTTGCTGAACCGAACGCCGAGTGTCGGGAATTCCGGACGGCGACGCCACCCAAGCGACGCGCCGGTTGCCGAGTGGTTGCGCACCGTGCAGCTAATCGCCCCTCCCCCGAAGGAAATCGTCGCGGCCTTCGGGATCCGGTGGCGCGGCGCCGATCTATTGTCGTCTTCCATCCACATCCTCCGCTTCCTCCGGCCGACCAACGCTCGCCTTCGGCTCAGTGCTTGTGTTCGCCCCTCTGCGCAGTCTGCATCCCGGCCCCGGCCTTCCCGCCTTTATCCGGTTTCTTATCGCCGCCCTTGTTCATCGACTCCATCTCTTCGTCCGGCGGTGCCCTCGCCACCATGTCCTTGTAGTGCTCTGCGGACAGGCCGGGCAGCTTGGTGACGAAAGCGACGATACTCCAGATGGCCGCATCATCGTGCCCGAGCCCCCAGGCCGGCATGCCACTCATCTTCAAGACATGCTTCGTGACCCAGAACGCCGTCTTTGGATCGATGCGCTGCTCCGTGAGATTCGGGGGCTTCAGGTAGAGGCCGGGCCGGATTTCAGAATCCGATTGCTCCGGCGCAAGATGGCAATTCATCCGCCTCGCCGTGATCAACCGCTATTCGATCCTGCTGTCGAGCGGGACGAGCTCGGGCAAGACCACGTTCGTGAATGCGATCCTCAAGGAAGTGCCGGTCGACGAGCGCATCATCACCATCGAGGATACGCGGGAGATCAACCCGGTCCAGAAGAACTACCTGCCGCTCATTGCCTTCAAGAGCGACCAAGGAGAGCGACAACATTTGCCGACATGGGTCGTCGACAGTTTCAATCAATATATCGCGCTCGAGCCGGAGACGCGCAACAGCGCCGTCTTCAAGGTCAACATGGCGATGTCGCTCTGGAACAACGGGCTGATTTCAGCGGCAACGGAGCCCTCAGACTTCGACATTCGCGAGCTACGCCGCCGGCCGATGACGATCTTCATCGGTTGCACCATCGCACAGTTATCGATCTTCCGACCGCTGATCCGCATCCTGTTTCAGCAGGTCCATGATCTGATGATGGTGAAGATCCCCCGCGAGGACGAGCCACACCAAGTGCTGCTGATGCTCGACGAGTTCTATCATGTCGGAAGGATGGACTCGCTGATCTCGAAGATCACGATCAGCGCCGGCTATGGCTTCCGCATGGCCATCATCATGCAGGACATTGCGCAGCTCGATGAGCTCTACGAACACGCGCATCACGACGGTGTCCGGTTCCCAGATCAAGCTGTTCATCCAGATCAACGACCTCGTGACGTCGGAGTTCGTGTCGGAGGTGCTGGGCGAGACAACGCAGGTCTACCAGACACCAATCCAGCGGCCCGGGCAGGGGATGCTCGAGCTGCGCGAGATGTCGGCACGGCGTTCAATCCTGCTGGTGAAAAACTCGCGATCGTTCGAACTGACCAAAATCCGACACTAGACGCCCACGCTGGCCGCAAAGAAGGACGACCGTCGCGCCGCCGTTGTCTCAACGGTGCGTCAAAACTCCTGTTATATTCATGGGAACGTCACGGCGCTTGGCACCGCGGGTCGCCATCCACGCCTGCGTGGAGCCGTGCGGCCACCGGGCGTTTCGAGAGGTCGTCAAGCTCAAGCGGTGCGTTGACTCACTCATTCTTTGCAGGTGCCCCGAGTGAGGAGCTCTGGCCAAGCACGACGCCATTCACCGATTGGCCATACATCGACATGGGTGAGTCGTGATACTTCTTGCGGGTTTCGGCAACCGAGCCCGAGAATCGCGGATCCTGAGGACGCTCCTGGCTATCGATAAAGGTCGCCACGTCCCAGGCTTCCTGATCGCTGAGCGTGTTGCCCTGGCTCAGCGGCATGTTCGCTTTGATAAAGCCGGCGGCATTCGTAATGGAGCTCATGCCGGCTCCCCAGTTGTACGAGCGCGCTCCCCATAGGGGCGGAAACACCACCGTGCCGTCGGACGAGTTTTGTCCCTGCCCCGTAACTCCATGGCAGACAGCGCATTTTTGCACATAGACCTGCTCCCCGTGACCATAGTCGAGCTTGGCAGGCTTCGGTAGTTTCGGATAACCGCGACCGGGCAAATCGACGCCGGTCGGCGCACCCTTCGCCAGGAAATAGGCATAGGTTTCGATGGCGACGAGAACGTTGTCGCCCAAGGGGGGCGCCTTCCCGTTCATGCTATAACGAAAGCAGCCCTGTACTCGCTGCTGAAATGTGTTCACATGACCGTTCTTGTCGCGGTACGCCGGATAGGCGACGTATGCGGCGCGAGGTGGCCGGGGTTTCTCGAGCCGGCCTCTGTCGATATGGCAGTTCGCGCACTGAAGCGCGTTACCGACGAATTCCTTGGCATTGTTCTGAGTATCATGGAAAATATCCGAGCCGAGCCTGACCATTTTGCCGAAATCGTCGTCGGGTATTTCGTCGTCGCGCGGAGGCGTGAAGACCTGCTTCGCCTGCGCGCCCTTGTCAGTCGCATTTGTGTCCTTCGTTGATGTCCCCGCGGTCTTCGGGTTTTCTGGCCGCGGAAGCGAATAGCCGACAAATCCGGCCAGCCCGAGAAAGAGCAAGCCCGCTGCCCAGGTTTGCGGGTTGGGTCGGCTTTCGCTCATGGCTTCGTTCCTTTCTGCCCTGCAGATGCCGAAGCGACTACTGGCAGGCTGGCATAGTATGCGCCGACCGCGGCCATCTGCGCTTCATCGAGCTTGCTCGCGATCCCCGTCATCAAATTCAACGGATCGTTGCCGCGCTTTCCTTCCTTCCACGCTTTCAGCTCTTTTACGATATATTCGGCGGATTGGGCGGCCAGCTTCGGAAACGAATCACCAGCACCTTGTCCGGCCCGGCCGTGACATTGCCCACAGCCCGGCAAGCCCTTGGACCAATCTCCTCGCAGCGCGAGAGCAGCACCTATGGCGAGGGTCTTGTCATCCGGCTTTTTCGGCTCCTGCACTTTGGGGGCCGACAATACGCCGTAAAAGGACGCCACCGCTCCGCGCTCGTCCGCGCCAAGCTCCTTGGCGATGGGGTGCATGGTTTCACTTTCGCGTTTTCTGTCGGCAAAATCGTTGAGCTGGCGCAGAAGATATCCGCTATCAAGTCCGGCAAGCCTCGGATAAGCGGCATCGAGCCGCCCCTCGCCTTGATTGCCATGGCAGGCGGAACAGGCAGGCGCCCCCTTATCGTTGCCATTCGCTGCTATGCCGCTGCCGTCCGCCGCAATCGCGGTCGCGATGAACAGTCTTGCCAGCAAGATCATGAAACAGCCAGCCGAGACTAGCGCGAGAAGGTTGACAGACGTCGTCGACCGAGCAGGCAAGTTCTCGGGAGCTTCCGCGCGTTCCGCTGCCCTTTGATCCCCGGATGGTGGTAGCGACTGGAATGCCAAAATGTATGTCCCGTAAGTCCTGCGATTTCATCACACAGGAATAAACCGCCCCAGACCCTCGTTCGGATGAGTTGATTGCCTCCGAAAATAGTCTTGTAGTGCATTGATCGCCTTGACCGGCAAGGAGACGACGGCCGGGCGTGCGGCCGGGGCCGAAGACGCCGCCGGATGCGACGCATCGAGCTTGAACAGCCGCAACAGCTGGGTGAGCGAACCGACCTCTCTTGAGAGGCTGTGGGTCGCGGCCGTGGTCTCCTCGACCATCGCCGCGTTTTTCTGCGTGTCCTGATCCATCTGGTTCACGGCGGAATTGATCTGCTGGAGACCAGACGACTGCTCCTGCGCCGCTTCGGCGATCGCATGAACGTGACGATTGATCTCCTGTACCTCGGATACGATGGCCGAAAGCGTCCGGCCGGTATCGGCCACGTATTGCACGCCTTCCGCCACCTGGGCTTCGGATGCGTTGATCAGAGCCTTTATTTCCTTTGCGGCCTTTGCCGAGCGCTGAGCCAGTTCCCGCACTTCCTGGGCTACGACCGCGAACCCCTTTCCCGCCTCGCCGGCGCGTGCGGCCTCGACGCCCGCATTCAGCGCCAGCAGATTGGTCTGGAAAGCGATCTCGTCGATGACGCCGATGATATTGCTGATTTCGTGGGAGGATATCTCGATCTGTTCCATGGCCTTCACGGCGCGGCCGACGACGTAGCCGGAATGCTCGGCATGGTTTCGCGCATCGGCCACCAGTTGCCCCGCTGCCCGGGCGCGTTTCGCCGTGTCCTTGACCACCGTGGTGATTTCCTCGAGTGCGGCTGCGGTCTGCTCGACGGCGGCAGCCTGCTGTTCGCTGCGCTTTGCGAGGTCGTCCGTGGCGGCCCTGATCTCATTGACACCGGCATCGATCCCGAGTGCGTTTTCCGACACGCGATGCAAGGCAACCTGCAATTTCTCGGCCGAACTGTTGAAATCCTGCCGCACGGCATCCAGGCTCGGGGTGAACGGCGCCTCGATGCGGTAGGAGACATCGCCGTCCGAAAGCCGCGACAGGCCTGTTGCGAGATTGCCGACGGCGAATTTCACGTCTTCCGCCGCTTTCGCCTTGAACGCCTCGGCTTCCAGCCGTTCGGTTTCGCTGAGCGTGCGGTTTTCTTCCGCCTCTCGCTCAAGCCGTGCACGCTCGATGGCGTTTTCACGGAAAATCTGCACGGCGCCGGCCATGGCGCCGACTTCATCGCCACGCTCGGTAAACGGCACGGCGCTGCATGCATCGCCATCGGCGAGCTTGCGCATGGCCTCGGTGATCCGCTGGATCGGATTGGCGACACGCGCCACCACAATGTAGATTCCGAACAGATTGATAAGCACCGCCACCGTCGCGATGGACAACGATATGATAAAGGCCTGGTTTGCCGCCTCGCCCGCCGCGGCGACTTCACTGCCGCTCTGCTGCATTATGAACGCGACCAGTTCCGCGATCTTTGCGTTCGTCTGCGTGGCGATCGGCGTCAGTTCCGCATTGAAAAAGGCCCGCGCGCCATCGAGGTCATGGCTCCTGATATGCTCGATATAAGGCGCGCTGCGGCTCACATAGGAAGCGGACAGGGACCTGATGGCGCCGATCAACGCGCGACCCTTTGGCGAGAACAGCCCAGCCTCGTATTTTTCCAGCGACGTCTCGAGTTTGGCCTTCGCATCCTCGAAGGACTTTGCCTCCGCTTCCAACTCGGCGGCGTTGTTCACCAGCGCAAAACGCGCCAGTGCCAGACGGATATCGGCGAAGTCGCTCTTGACCTCGCGTGAGGACAGAAGCCGCTCGATCCAGAAATTGCCGACTTTTTCCGCTGCGGCGGTGATCGAGCGAATATTCTGCAGAGCGATGAGCGACGAAAGGCTGACAACGACGATGATCGCGCTCATCAGCGCGACAAGAGACGTCTTTATGGTGATGTTCTTCATGACAGTTGTACTACTCGATACAAAGGCACAGACCTGTGCAGGTCGCCGAGCGCGCATAAGCGCGCGAACGGGTTGATAGCGTTCATGGAAGCATCCGCCGCGCAAGCATGCGACACATGCGGCAGCTTGACGAAGCTGCGCCGCCATGCGAGCGAGGCCGACATTTTTCCCGACGTCATGATTATGTCATGGCCGGCCGGCGTTTACTTTGCGCAAGATCAAATATGCCGAAAGATCGTTCAGCCATGCTCCGGGGAGGATGCCGGATTTAGTCTGCGGTGCATCCCTTGACCACAAGACATTTTTCTTGCGATGATAAGGTCAACAAACAAGTTTCATATTTTTAACGTATGTCTCAAATTGAAATCGTCGCCTTTAACCTTCCTCAAACTTTCCATCCTAATTTTCAGATTGTCCGAACCCGCAAGGGTCGTGCCGGCATGATGCCGGCAGTGTGGTGCTTTCGCGCCCTCTCAGCGGACCGCTGATCCGTTTTTCGGGCCAACCTTCCCTGTCCTGAGTGACAGGGAAGAGCGCTTGCGACCGTTTCTCCTCGAGGTCCCATGAACTTGCTGTCCAAATTGCTTGCGGCGGCCGTAGCAATCGGCGGTTTTGCCGCCGTATCGCCCGCCTATTCACTCGACAAACCGACCGGCGACGTCATCCTGACCGTCCGCGGTCCTGATCTGAAAAATGCGAATGTCGCGGGAACGGCGCAGTTCGATCGCGACATGCTGCGCGCGCTCGAACAACGCACCGGGACCATGGAGACGCCATGGACGTCCGGAAAGGTCGAGTTTTCCGGCCCTCTCCTTCGCGCCGTGCTGAAGGCCGCGGGAGCGCACGGACAATCGCTTAAGATCGTCGCGCTCAACGACTATTCCGCCGACGTGCCATTCGAAGACGCCGACAAGCTCGATACGATGCTCGCCCTGACCATGAACGGAAAGGACATGTCCGTCCGCGAAAAGGGGCCGCTGTTCCTCATCTATCCGTTCGATCTGGATCCGAGCCTCTACAACGAGAAATACTTCTCCCGCTCGGTCTGGCAGATCAAGGATATCGAGGTCTCCGAGTGATCAAGAAGGCCCAGCACAATGGCGACGTGATCCGCCGCGTCAGCAAGACCACCATGATCTTGCAGGTGTTTTCCGTCGCCTTGCTGTTGGGCCTCGCCTATCTCGCCGTCGACGTCTTCCGCCGCTACTCGACCCTTCAGGACGGTATCCGCGAGAACGCCCTGTGGTCCGTCTACCAGCTCGACCGGGAGGCGCGCCGGCTGCACGAGCAATTGCATCTTTCCATCGTCGACGGGTCCCATGCCGGCGCCGGCGCCAAGTCGCTGGCCACGCGATACGATATCCTCTATTCCCGGATGAACATCCTCGAGCAAGCCAGCTTCGAACGCCAGTTCGCCCCCGCGATCGGCGAGCGGATTGCCGCGATCAAAGGCACGGTTTACGGGATTGTCGCTCCCTTCGACGCCATGGCTTCGGGCGAGGCCGTGCCGCTGGAGCAGTTGCGCGACGTCGATGGAAAGCTGGAAAGCCTTCTCGAGTCCACCGAGAACCTGTTGATCTTCACCAACAATTGGGTCAGCACCAACAGGGCCGAGAACCGCAGCAGCCTCATGGCGCTGCAGCTTCAGACGGTCGCGCTTGTCGGGCTGCTCGTCGCCAGCGTCTGTTTCCTCATCTTCAACCTTCGACGCCAGTTACGCTCCGTCCGGCGCGCCGGCCTCGACCTCGAGGCGATGGCCACGGAGCTGAACGACTCCTATCTGGCCGCCGAAGCCGGAAACCGCGCCAAATCGCAATTCATGGCCACGATGGGGCATGAAGTCCGCACGCCGCTGAATGCGATCCTGGGGACGGCCGAGCTTCTGGAACTGCAGCCGCTGCCGCGCAACATGCTCCTCGGCGTGCAAACGATCCGCCGGTCGGGAAATGCCCTTCTGGAGCTCATCAACGAGATCCTCGACTTCGCCAAGATCGAGCATGGCAACGTGGACGTCGAGACCCGGCCCGTCGCGCTCAAGCCCCTGGCGGAAAGCACGATCGAGATGGTCCGTGACCGGGCATCGGAAAACGGCAATCTGCTCGAACTCGTCCTGCCGGACACTTTCGTCATGCCGGTCATTCTGTCGGATCCCACCCGCCTGCGGCAAGTGATGCTCAACCTTCTCAGCAATGCCGTCAAATTCACGCGGGACGGGGTGGTTACCTTGCGCATCAGGGAGGTGCCGACAAGCAGATCGCCGCGCCTTCGCATCGAGGTGTCGGATACCGGCATCGGCATTGACGAGGCAAGCCTCGACAAGCTGTTCCAGCCCTTCTCGCAGGTCGACTCCTCCATCAGCCGCAAGTATGGCGGAACCGGGCTGGGACTGACGATCTGCAAACAGATCGTGGAAGCAAGGGGGGAACGCGGTGGGGGCGATGGCGTCGGAGGAAGGGGCAGCACTTTCGGGTTCGTCTTCCCGAAAAGCCGGGCAAAGTTTGACGAACCCGCCGATTCCGAAGGCGCTGAGAACAACGTGGCCAAAGCGGCGCTCCACCGGCTGAACATCCTGCTTGTCGAGGACAACGCCGTCAACCAGCAGGTCGCCGCGGGCTTCCTTCGCCACCTCGGCCAGACCGTCACCGTCGCCAATGACGGTCTCGAAGCGATCACGGCTTTCGGCAAGGGCGATTTCGATCTGATCCTGATGGATATGCAGATGCCCAACCTGGACGGTATCGAAGCGACGCGCCGTATCCGGGCCTTGCCGGAGGGCAAGACTGTGGCGATCGTCGCGATGACGGCGAACGCATCGGCCGACGACGAGCGCCTGTGCCACGAAGCGGGGATGACAGGCTTCGAAACCAAGCCGGTCACCATGTCGAAACTGCGCGACATCATCGCCCGGACGAAAAAAACGACCGGGGCTTTGGATACCATGGAGGCCGCGCCGGTTCCGGCGGCTTTCCGGCCGATGCAAAACGATTTCGATACTCTTTTTGAACAACGCCGAACCGACGTCATCGAGGCGATTGGCGAGGAGGGCTTCAATGAATTGCTGCAAAGCTTCTTCGAGGACGCCCGTGCCATATTGTCAAATCTGCGGGCGATCATGCCGGCCAGCGATGCCAAGGCGATCGACCACCTTCTGCACGCCATGAAAGGCGCCGCCGCAAGTGTCGGCTTCGGCGAGATCGCGGCGGCCGCCCAGGCATTGCGCTCCGGAGATATTTCCTTCGAAAAGATCGGCGAACTGGAGCATCTGCTGAAAGGCCAGGAGCATCGTTTGGCCGCCTAAGCATGTCGTGCAAAAGTGTGCAGCGGTTTTGCGGCAACGACATGCGAAAAAACAACGACCTGAAGCGCGGGAGCGAATCTGAAAGATCGCGGCGCGCTTGAGAGCATTTCCAGCCGAAGCGTGAGCGCTCCGGCGTTGGACAATGCGGCAGAACGAAGGAATAAAGATTTCCGGCGACTCCGCGAGTGTCGGAAATGCTCTGGAAAGGACATGGTATGAAAATTCTCCTCGTCGATGATAACAAGACCAATCTTACCTTCCTGACCAGGCTCGTTGCGAAGCTGGAGGGATGCACCGCCCTGCCCTTCGACAATCCGGTCGACGTGCTTGCCGCCATGCCTGGGCTGAATTTCGACATCGCGATCATCGACTTCCAGATGCCCGGCTACAACGGAGTCGAACTGATGTCCGAGATCCTTCGTTTCGATGGTTACCGGAACAAGCCGGTCGTCTTCGTGACCGCCGACGGCGACAGCGCGGTCAGAATGGCGGCCTTGAATGCGGGGGCGATCGACTTTCTGACCAAGCCTGTCAATCCGCTGGAGTTTCAGGCGCGCATGCGCAATCTCGTCGCTCTCGTCACCGCGCAGAACAAGCTGGCGGACAAGGCCGAGTGGCTTCGCACGGAGGTCGAGAAAGCCGTGCTGGAATTGCGTGCCCGCGAAGAGGAGATCATCGAGCGTCTGAGCATCGCCGCAAGCTACAAGGATGCGGAAACTGCCAAGCACACCAAGCGCGTCGGCTGCTATTCGGAGGCGATCGCCAGCGCCTACGGCCTCGACCACCAGACCTGCTCCGATATTCGCCTCGCCTCGCCCATGCATGACATCGGCAAGGTTGCAATTCCAGACGCGGTGCTGCTGAAGAAGGGAAAACTGACGGAGCGCGAATTCGCCTCCATGCAGACCCACACGCTGGCCGGCTTCGACATCTTGCGGGAGTCGAAATCCGGCCTCCTGCGCATGGCGGCGGAAATTGCGGCCAGCCACCATGAGCGGTGGGACGGGCAAGGCTATCCCTCACGCCTTTCGGGTGAAAAAATACCGCTCTCCGGCCGGATCGTCGCCATCGCGGACAATTTCGATGCGTTGACCACGGCGCGCCCCTATAAGGAAGCGTGGAGCGTGGAACGGACGATCGACCATATTCGCGAGCGGGCCGGGAGCCAGTTCGATCCGAAATGCGTCGACGCTTTTCTGAAGGCGTTGCCCTCGATCATGCACATCATGGCGGAAAACCGGGAAGAGCCCTCACGCGAACCCGCACGCCCGACCGACGAGGCGGACGCTTTCTGCACGGCGATCTGACGCTCCGCGGAAAGCCGCCGGTTTCAACCCCTATTCATTCACGCGCATGCGTGCTTGAAAGCTCGCAGGCATGAACCAGTTCGGCTCGTGGCCCAAAAGCTTCTGGAAAAATCCGGCGGCAAAATTCTGGTCCTCGGATGCATTTTCCCGAAACGAATACCAGCTGCGCACATCGTCGACCATCCGGTCGATCTCGCTGCGAACGTTGAATTCCTGTTGCGTCGCCGCGCCGTGGACGGCAAGGCAGAACTGGGTGCAGACATAGCCCTCCGGCCAGAAAGCCGCCGCGGAACCCGGCTCGGCAAGGCTCGGCCCCGATATCGTCTTCAGCGGCATATCGGCGATCAGTTCACACAAAACGAGCGAGGGAACGAAATCAAAGAAATCACGCCGCTCACGCAGGTTTCGCGGCTTCTGGGCATCGATCGCCCGCAACCACCGCAGGAAAATTCGGGCAAGTTTGGCATCGTCCACCGCGAAGCGACATCCCATGCGCTCGCCGCACAGGCGCGCACAGGCTTCGAAGGCGGCGCGAAACCAATGCAACTGGCGCACCGAAATCCGCAGCGGCTTGTTGCTTGGCGGAAGCGCCGCGATCAGGTCCTGGAGATCATACATGAGCGCGATACTTCCGATAAAGGTCGGCCAGCGCCGCTCCGTCGTCACTCTTGCAGGCGCCTAGAATATCGTCGCTCAACGCCGCGCTGAGGTCTACGGCGGATCGCAGGATCGAAGCGGAGGTTTCGCCGTCGCACGATGCCAGCAGCGACAGGGCCGCACCGAAAATGACCACTGCCCTGCCGCGATCGGCGGCGTCGCCTCCCTCGCCGCCGGCCAGCAGCGTAAGTGTGAGGGATGCCGCGCCATCGGGTTCGAACGGCCCGTCCGGCCCGCAGGCCACGGCAAAGGCGGTGCGGACGACGGCTTCGTCCGGCATGGCCGCATCGGGAAGCGCCCTTTGCCGCCGCGCGGCGGCAAGCGCTCCCATGAACGCGTCCGCAAGCGGATGGGCTCGCGGACGACCCGCATCGTCTTTCGTCGGCGACGTGGACCTGAGGCCATGCGAGATGTTTACAGCCAGCCGATCGATATCATGCGCCATTTGATCGACGCCGTGCAACAGCGCGCGTGCGGCAACCGATGCCGGCGTCGGCAGCCGATCCGGTATCTCGCGGGCGAACCGGTCGCGACCTTCCTTCAGCACACCGCGCAACCCGCGCAGCATATGCCGGACGGGTTCGACGTCAGGCGTCTGCGGCCGCTTGAAATCCATCGCTTCCTCCAGTTCTCATCCAGCTGGCACCGAACATCTGAACCTTACGACATCAATGTGTATAGGGAACACAGCCCTGTCAATCGCTCAAATCGCCGCATAGCGCTTTTCCAGTCGATCATTCTTCCGATTTACCGGAAGAAAGTTCAGATACATCGCGCTGGAACCCGCTGATGGTTTTCATGCATTGATCGCCTGGCCGTAAGCATCCAGGACGCTTTCCTTCATCGCTTCGGACAATGTCGGATGCGGGAAGACGGTGTGCATCAGTTCCTGCTCCGTCGTTTCGAGATTCATGGCGACGACGAAGCCTTGGAGGAGTTCCGTCACCTCGGCGCCGACCATATGGGCGCCGATCAGAGCGCCGGTTCGATTATCGAACACGGTCTTGACCAGGCCATTGTCTTCGCCGAGCGCAATGGCCTTGCCATTGGCGGCGAAAGAGAAACGGCCGATACGAACGTCACGCCCCTGCTCCCTCGCCTTCGCTTCGGTCAGCCCGACAGAGGCAACCTGCGGATCGCAATAGGTGCAGCCGGGTATCCGGTCCTTGTCGAGTGCATGGACGTTTTCCAGGCCGGCGATCTTCTCGACGCAGATGACGCCTTCATGCTCGGCCTTGTGGGCGAGCATGGGCGGCCCGGCGACATCGCCGATCGCATAAAGGCCGGCGACGTTGGTGCGCCCGTAGCCATCCGCGACGATGCAGCCGCGTTCGGTCGCGATGCCAAGAGCCTCAAGCCCGAGCCCCTCAATATTGCCCTGGACCCCGATAGCGGAGATCATCCGGTCGGCGGTTATCGTACGGCCCTTGCCGTCCGCGGTCTCGATCGTCGCGGTGATGGAATCGGCGCCCTTCTCGACCTTCGTGACCCGGGCCGAGGTCAGGATCGTCAGGCCGCGTTTTTCCAGCGCCTTGCGGGCAAGGGTGGAAATCTCGGCGTCCTCGACGGGCATGATGCGTTCCATGACCTCGACAACGGTGACCTCGACACCCATGGAGCGATAAAAGGATGCGAATTCGATGCCGATCGCCCCGGAGCCCATGACCAGCAGGCTCTTCGGCAGCGCTTTCGGCACCATCGCCTCGAAATAGGTCCAGATCAACCGGCCGTCCGGCTCGATGCCGGGCAGGGCGCGCGGTCTTGCACCGGTCGCCAGCACGATATGCCGTGCGGTGTAGGTGCCCGCCCCCAGGGTCGATTTCGGCACGGGGTTTTGCGGCTGCATCGGCGGCTTCGCGGGAGCCGAGACGACGATTTCGCCCGGCTTCGCCAGCCTGGCCTCGCCCCAGATGACATCGATCCCGTTCTTCTTCATCAGGAAGCCGACGCCGCCGTTCAGACGCTGCGAAACGCCACGCGAACGGGCGACGACTTCGGAGATCTCCGCCGTAACCGTGCCGTCGATACGCAGGCCGTAGCGCCGTGCATGGTTGGCGTGATCGAGGATTTCGGCCGAGCGCAGCAGCGCTTTTGTCGGGATGCAACCCCAGTTGAGGCAGACGCCGCCCAGGTGCTCGCGCTCGACGATGGCGGTCCTGAGGCCCAGTTGCGCCGCGCGGATGGCGGCGACATAGCCGCCCGGGCCGGAACCGACGATGATGAGGTCGTAGGCGGAGGACATGGATCGATCCTTGAAAGAAAAAGGGAAGGGGCGCGGGCGCGCCGCACCCGCTTGCCCGGCCACGAATGATGAACCGTCACACCAGCATCGACATCGGATTTTCGATGAAGGCGCGCAGCTTGCCGACCAGCTCGGCGCCGAGCGCGCCGTCGACGGCCCTGTGGTCGGTCGACAAGGTGACGCTCATCACCGTCGCCACCGCCAGTTCGCCGGTGTCGTCGACCACCGGCCGGCGCTCGCCGGCGCCGACGGCCAGAATGGTGGCATGGGGCGGGTTGATGATCGCCGCGAACTGCCTTACCCCGAACATGCCGAGATTGGACACCGCAGCCGTGCCGCCCTGATATTCCTCCGGCTTCAACCGGCCGGCCTTGGCGCGCGCCGCCAGATCTTTCATCTCGTTGGAGATCGCCGACAGGCTCTTGGCCTGCGCCTGGCGCACAATGGGCGTGATCAGCCCGCCGGGCACCGAGACGGCAACGCCGATATCGACGAAACGGTGGCGCACCAGTTGCTCCTCGGTCCAGGAGACGTTGGCCTCGGGCGTGGCGGCGAGCGCCAGCGCGTAAGCCTTGATCACCATGTCGTTGACCGACAGCTTGTAGGACGCGATACCATCCGCAATCGGGGCCGAAGCGTTGAGCTCGGCGCGCAGTTTCATCAGCGCATCGAGACGGCAGTCGACGGTCAGATAGAAATGCGGAACCGTGCTCTTGGCCTCCACGAGGCGGCGCGCGATCGTGCGGCGCATCGAGGAATGCGGCTGCAACTCGTAGGAACCCTCGGCGAAATGCTTCAGCGCATCGTTTGGCGCCCTGACCGCATCCGGGATTGCCGCGGCGGCCGGACCCGTCGAGGCCACTGCGACAGGCACAGGCGCTGTCGTCATCGCGGACGTCACGTCGATGGCGACGACACGGCCATGCGGCCCGCTGCCGGCGAGGCCGGAGAGGTCGATGCCGTTGTCGCGCGCAAGACGCCTTGCCAGCGGTGTCGCCCGCACCGCGCCATCTTGCGCCCCGGGTGCGGAAACCGTTGCACTGGGCGCCTTCGGGCTGGCTGCGGCAGGCGCAGGCGCCGCCTCCAGCGCGGCCGGGGCTGGCGATGCGGCACCGGTATAGGCCTCGCCTTCTCCATAGATCCAGGCGACGGCCGCACCGACGGGAATGTCGACGCCTTCGCCGCCCTTCACATCGCGCAGGATGCCGTCAGCCGGCGCATCGATTTCCATCGCGGCCTTGTCGGTCTCGATCTCGAACAGCACATCGCCTTTCCTGACGGTGTCGCCTTCGGAAAAGAACCATTTGGAGATCTTGCCGGTCGCCATGTCCATGTCGACCTTGGGCAGAATGACTTCGCTCGCCATACCTATCGCGCTCCCCTGACCAGATCGCGCGACGCCGCAAGAATATCCGGCACCTGCGGCACGGCGGCCTTTTCCAGTTCGGGATTGTAGGGAATCGGCGTCTCGGAACCGCCGAGCCGGACAATCGGAGCGTCGAGATAGTCGAACGCTTCGCTTTCGGCGATCAGGGCGCTGATTTCGGCGCCGACACCCAGGGTCTTCACACCCTCGTAGACACAGATGAGGCGCGTCGTCTTCTTGACGCTGGCAATGATCGTCTCGCCGTCGATCGGGCGGATCGAGCGCAGGTCGACCACCTCGGCCTCGATGCCCTCGGCGGCCATCTGCCCGGCGGCCTCCAGCGCCTTGTGCACCATGATCGAGGTCGCGACGATGGTCACGTCCCTGCCCTGCCGGCGCACGTCCGCCTTGTCGAGCGGCACGGTGTAATGCCCCTCCGGAACCGGGCCTTTCATCTTGTAGAGCAGCTTGTGTTCGAAGATCATCACCGGATCGGGATCGGCCACGGCGGCAAGCAGCATGCCCTTGACGTCGTGCGGGGTCGCCGGCTGGATGACCTTCAGCCCCGGCACATGCCCGAGCCAGGCTTCCAGGCTCTGGCTGTGCTGGGCGGCAGCCCCCGTGCCCGAACCGGCGGGAAAACGCATGACCAGCGGCACCGAGACCGCGCCGCCGAGCATGTAGCGCATCTTGGCCGCCTGGTTGACGATCTGCTCCATGGCAAGCGCGGCGAAATCGGAAAACTGGAACTCGAAGATCGGCCTCAGGCCGGTCACCGCAGCGCCGACGGCGACGCCGGCGCCGCCGAGTTCGGAAATCGGCGTGTCCATCACCCGGTCGGTGCCGAAGCGCTCGACCAGATCGCCGGTGACCTGGAAGGCGCCGCCATAGACGCCGATATCCTCGCCCATCAGCACGACGCGCTCGTCGTTTTCCATGGCGATCGCCATCGCTTCCTTGATGGCCTGGGAATAGCTGAGTTCTCGAACAGGCGCGTTCATCGGGAAACCTCCGCCGTGTAGACGTTGTCGGCGAGACCGGAGAGTTCCGGCATCGGGCTTTCCTTGGCAAACTCGATTCCGGCGGCGATTTCCTGGCGCACGGCCTCCTGCACGGCGTCGAGCTCCCCACGCGTCGCGATGCCGAATTCCTGCAGCTGCGCCTCGTAGCGCACGATCGGATCGCGATTGTTCATCCAGTCCTCGATCTCGTCCTTGGTTCGATAGCGGTTACGGTCACTTTTGGAATGGCCGCGATAGCGATAGGTCTTGCATTCAATCAGCGTCGGACCTTCGCCGCGCCTGGCGCGCTCCACGGCGTCATGCGAAGCCTCCGCGACATCCGACAGAACGTTGCCGTCGACGATGACGCCCGGCATGCCATAGGCGGCCGCACGATCGGCGATATGGGCGACCGCCGTCGACCGCGCGGTCGAGGTCGACATGCCGTAGCCGTTGTTTTCGCAGACGAAGACGACCGGCAGCTTCCAGACGGCCGCCATGTTCAGCGCCTCGTGGAAGGCGCCCTCGTTGTTGGCGCCGTCGCCGAAGAAACAGACGACGACCTTTCCGGTTTTAAGCCGCTTGGCGGTCAGGGCCGCGCCGACGGCGATCGGCAGGCCGCCGCCGACGATCCCGTTGGCGCCGAGGTTGCCGGTCGTCACGTCGGCGATATGCATCGAGCCGCCGCGCCCGGCGCAATAACCGGTGGTCTTGCCGAAAAACTCGGCGAACATGCGCGACACCTCGGCGCCCTTGGCGATGCAGTGGCCGTGGCCACGATGGGTCGAGGTGATCTGATCCTCCTTCGACAACGGCATGCAGATGCCCATGGCGCTGGCTTCCTGGCCGATGGACAGGTGCATCGTGCCGTGGATCAGGCCGCGCATGTAGCTTTCCTCGGCGCCCTCCTCGAACTGGCGGATGAGGTGCATCCTGTGCAAAGCCGCGAGCAGTTGCTCGCGCGAATAGGTGCGATAGATGAAGGGCAGATTGCTGGCGTCGCCGTCCTGCGGGACGGCGTCTGCCTGTGCTGCGCGTGCTTGTGCGGCCATATCAAGCCTCCTTGCCATAGACCAGCGCATCCTGACGGGCGCGCAGGGCCGCGATGCGCGAACCCGGTGCGACGGATGCATTCGAATGGGTGATGAGATCGCCCTTGCGGATCGCCTGCGTGACCTTGCCGTCCTGCAGGAGGCCGCAGGGAATGGCCCTTGCGGCGCGCGCCTCCGGCGTGGTCATGATCCAGGCGCGATAGCAGTATTCGCCAATGGCATCGAGCGTCTCGCCCGGCTGCATATCCTTCTTGGCGACGGCGCAGACCTCCGCGACCGGGGTCGCCAGCGGCACCATGTCCGCCTTGCCGTAAAGCACCACGCGGGCGCAGGTCAGCGGCACTTCCAGCGATGTCAGGTGATAGGGCCGATGGAAGGTGAAATAGGGGCCCTTGCCCATTTTCAGGTCTTCCATGCGCTCGGAAATGCGCGGATGCGACATGTCGGCGACGACGAAGACGCCGGGCGCCACACCCTTGCCGATCGAGTAATCGACGACGCCGGTCTTCGACAGCACGCCGCCATGCTCCCGGGGCACAAGCGTCGATGACAACTGGTCCAGCGTCGCGGCGGGACCATGCATGCCCCGCTTGTCCGGAACGAGACCGGTGGCATTGGCGATCGCCGCCATCTCGACCATCGTCTTGGAACCGTCGACGAATTCCACCAGCATGCGAACGTTCATGTTGCGGCGCGCCGCCTCTTCGGCATAGTCGTCCGGCACGGCATCGATGTTGAGCGGATTGTTCTTGCCCTTGCCGGCCGCGACGATCGGATGGCCCATGGCGGTGACGAACTCGATCAGTTCGATGCAGGAGGACGGCTCGTCGCCGGCGCCCAGCGAATAGGTGACGCCGAGACGGTCCGCCTCGCTCTTGAGATAGGCGCCGATGGTGACGTCGGCCTCGACGTTCATCATCACCAGATGCTTGCCGTGCTCCATGGCGGCGAGGCCGATTTCCGCGCCGACCGCGGGAACCCCGGTGGCGTCGATCACGACGTCGATCAGCCCACTTTCCAGAATGTCGCCGGAGTTGGAGGTGATCGCCACCTTCCCCTGCTCCATCGCCGCGTTGAGCTGATCGGCGCCGGCGGCGTCGCGGTGAAAGCCGTCCGAACGATAGGCGATATCGACCGCCTTGCGGGCGCGGGCGGCATTCAGGTCGCAGATGGCGCCGACCTCGATTCCCGGCATATGGGCGACGCGCGTAACGATATCCGTCCCCATTTCGCCGCTGCCGATCAGACCAATCCGGATCGGCCGGCCGGATTCGGCCCGGTTCGCCAGATCCCGCGCAAGCCCGGTGGGGGCGACATTAATGGGCATTTCTCTCCTCCTTCGATTGTATGTCCATATCGTATTGTACTTTTGTAATTTTGTAAAACATTTTATTCAGAATCGTATCTCGGCTATGCGCTTAAATTGAAAGTTTTTTGCTTGAAAGCCGCCGATAAAGGGGTCTTGGCTCAAGTAGCCTTCGAACAAAGTTTATATAAAGGATCATATGTCCAAGGCACTAGGCCGGCTTTTGTAAAAAGCGGCATGCCGTACTCCCGTCAGGCAGATGAAGAAGAGGCACGTCTGTGGCAAACTGGATTGTTGGGGGGATAGGCGGGATGGCGCGGGCTCGGTCGGCTCGTGCGTGAAACCGGCCGGTCATCACCCGGCCGGAACGTGCCCGCGCCGGAGGACGCGGGCACATCGCTTGAGTGCATCAGGCGATGCCGTAGATTTCCCTGGCTTGCTGCTGGGTGGCGAGGGGACGCCCGACTTCGCGGGCGATTTCCTGCACTTCCTGGAGCAGTTCCAGATTGGTCGGATTGCGCGCCGGATCGTAGAACAGCTCGAGGCCAGTCTTGACATGGCCGCCAAGCTCGATGGTGCGCTTGATAACCTCGCGGGTGTCGCGTCCGCCCTCGCCCCAGATCGAGATGCACCAGTTGAGCTTGTGCTTGCTGTACTGCTCCATCATGTCGAGGTAGAAATAGAGGCTTTCCAGCGTCGGCATCATGCCCGACGTGCCGATCGGCTTGGTCGAGGTCAGCGCATATTCGCCGATCAGGTAGAAGTCGATGAAGGAGCCGGGCGTGTACATGCCCTGGTTGATGTAGTGCTGCGCCAGCTTGAGCTGTCCAGGTTCGTAGATGCCCCAGATGATCGCCATCTTGCGGGCCAGCGCGAGGTCGACCTGGCCCGCCACCTGTCGGTAGTTCCAGCCGTATTCGCGACCGATGATGTGGCCCTTTTCGTCGGTGTCGAAGGCGAACAGGTTCACGCCCGTATCGATGCAGGCGATCTTGACGTTGTGGGTGCGGTTCAGGATCTCGGAATGCTCCAGGCCGTGCTCGTTTTCAGTGCAGAGTTCACGGTTGCAGGTCGTCGGATACCAGGTCATGTCGGGTCGGGCTGCGAGGATGCGATCCCATGCCGGCGCGTAATCGTCGACCGCGGCCTGGCCCTTGAGGTTGAAGTTGGTATTGTGCGTGTGGATCGCGCAGGCGCCGGCGTCCCAGCAGCGGATCGCATCCTCGACCACCTCGTCATAGGTGCGCGGCGTATTGGGGTTCATCTCCTTGGTGCGCTCGCCGTTGAGATGCGATTCGACGATGAGCGGGGTATCCCAACCCGGCTTGCGATCCACGAATTTGTCGAGTGCTGTAGCCATATTGCATGTCTCCTTCCATGACAGTTTTTCGATAGGGCTCTGGCGTTTTGCGTGCAGCCCGTCCATTCCTCCGGGACGGGCGCGCGTAAAATCAGTGGGACGGCTTTCGCGCGAAGGCGACGGCCAGAATGATGATGGCGCCGGCGACGATCATCTGTTCGCTGACGTCGAGGCCCATGATGATCAGGCCGTTGTTGATGGTGCCGATCATCAGGGCGCCGGCGAAGGTACCGATGATGCTCGCCTTGCCGCCGAACAGGCTGGTGCCGCCGAGGATGACGGCTGCGATGGCCGACAGTTCGAGACCTTCACCGTAATTGAAGCGCGCCGTCTGCATCATGCCCGAGTAGAGCAGGCCGGCAAGAGCGGCGGCGACACCGGAGATCATGAAGACGCAGAACTTGACGTTCGAGGTCCGCACGCCCGAATATTCCGCAGCGACGCGATTGCCACCGGTTGCCAGCACCTGCCGACCGAAGGTTGTGTATTTCAGGACGACATGGCCGATCAGGGCAAAGACCACCGACCAGATGATCAGCGAGGGAATGCCGTAGAGCTTGCCCGAACCGAACAGGCTGTTGAAGGTCTTGTCGGCGATGGCGACGGGATTGGTATAGGTGACGCGCATGTCGACGCCGCGGATGAGCTGCAACATGCCGAGCGTGACCAGGAACGAGGGTATGCGGATGCGGGTGACGAAGAACCC
>Ga0066256_1000509_pt1 | contig 21443 bp, 15 predicted proteins | sample ThiBio_1000_biof_FD_87107 | JGI IMG/M metagenome (GOLD analysis project Ga0066256, IMG submission 87107) | Wastewater bioreactor microbial communities from Cape Town, South Africa - Thiocy_expt_1000_biof (version 2) | ecosystem: Engineered > Bioreactor > Thiocyanate-remediating >... | reverse complement strand
ACCTTGATTTGGGAGAAGTGTACCTGCCCAAAAAAACAGAAACACTTGAAGGCGTGGTAGTGGTAGCAAGGCCACCGGCTGCGCGACAAAAAGCCGATACAACAGAATTTAGTGCCGCACAATACAAAATGAATCCCGATGCAACGGTTGAAGACCTTATTAAAAAGATGCCCGGTGTTACGGTTGACAAAACGGGCACGGTGACCGCGCAGGGCGAGCAGGTGAAAAAAGTAACCGTTGACGGAAAGGATTTTTTTGGCGACGATGCTACGGCAGCTCTCAGAAACCTGCCATCTGAATTAGTGGACAAAATACAGGTGTACGACCGATTAAGCGAGCAGGCACAACTCACAGGGTTTGATGACGGCAATTCCTCAAAAGCGATCAATGTGGTTACGCGAGGCGGCGTTAAAAACGGCCAGTTTGGCCGTGTGTACGCAGGTTATGGAACCGACAACCGTTACCAGGCGGGCGGCAATATGAGCTTTTTTAATGGCGACAGGCGCTTGTCCTTCATTGGCAATTTTAATAATGTAAACCAGCAGAATTTTGGGAGCCAGGATCTTTTGGGAGTCACAAGCAGCGGAGGTGGTGGTGGCCGTGGCGGCGGTGGCCGTGGTGGCCGTGGCGGTGGCGGAGGTGGCGACTTTATGGTTGGCACGAACCCCGGAATTAATACAACCAATGCGTTTGGTATCAACTATGGCGATAAATGGGGACAAAAAGTAAACGTTACTGGAAGTTACTTTTTTAACAATAGTAATAACAATAACGCTTCCAGCTACAGGCAACAAAGACCTTACCTGAATTCAGAAGATACTTTATTGTTTTCTTACGGTGAATCAGAAAACCACTCAAATAATTTCAATCACAGGGTTAATATGAGGGTGGAATACAAGATTGACTCATCCAACACGCTCTATATTATTCCCAGCCTGAATTTTCAAAATAATAAATCAAATTCCAGCTCTTATGACTACTCGTATTTACAGCCGGGTGCATTAGCAGCGCAGGATTCTGTAACCCGATCATCAGGTTATAATAGTTCAGAACGGCATGGTTATAATATTGGGAACCTGATCATGTTCCGGCACTCATTTGCAAAAAGAGGCCGTACTTTTTCCGCATCATTTAATTCCAGTTTTAGCAAAAATGATGGGGATAGCTATGTTTATGATAATTCCCGGTTATTCAACCGCGGAACTTTTACTGATTCGTTACAAGACAGGCAAACTATTTCAAACCGAAACACCGAAAACTACAGCGGCAGGCTGGGTTATACGGAGCCGGTTGGTAAAAAAGGAATGATTGAGATAAGTTATTCGCCGGGCCTGCAAATAAGCCGTGCGGATCAAATGGCCAACGGTTTTGACGGGACTGATTATACGATCTTTATTCCCAACAACTCCAATAAATTCGACAACGAAATCATCACCAATAACGCGGGCATCAACTATCGTTTAGGGCAAAGCAGGGACAACCAGTTGTCTTTTGGTGTAGATTATCAAAATTCGCAGTTGAGGAGCGAAAGAATCTATCCCAATCAATCTTCGGTTGACCAGCAATTCAACAACTTTTTACCAAATCTTCGGTGGATGAAAAAAATAGGAAACTATAGCAACTTCAGGGTCTTTTATAGAGCCAATACCAACTTCCCCTCGATAGATCAATTACAGGATGTGCCAAACACCGCAAACCTTACGAGGCCGAGTGTGGGCAATCCGAACCTTTCGCAATCCTATTCTCATTTCGGTTCCTTTCGTTATTCTTATACGAATACCAGAAAGAACAATGGATTTTTTGCAAACATTTTTGCACAGACCACGAACGATTATATAACCAACGCGAGCTATTTTATTGCCCGTGACACTGTAATTGAGCAGGGGGCGCAGATAAACAGAGGTGCGCAATTATCAAAACCCGTTAATCTAAACGGTTATAAAAGGCTGAGCTCCTTCTTTACTTATTACATGCCTATCAATTTTATTAAGTCGAACATGAACGTAAACTTTGGCGCCAACTATACTGAAATTCCAGGGTTGGTGGACTATATTCCAACGCTTACAAATTCTATTAATTATAATGGGCGTTTAGGGCTTTCGAGCAACATAAGCGAGTACTTTGATTTTCAGGTTTATTATGATATCAACAAAAACATAGCAAAAACAAACAATAACAAAGACCAGTCTTTCTCAACAACCAATTACCAAAATCAGGCTGCGGGCCTTCAATTCAACTGGTTGTCAAAAAGCGGATGGTTTTTACAGAACGATATTTCCTACCAGGGGACGTCAGGCTACTCTGAAGGGTACAATCAAAATTATGTTTTGTGGAATGCCGGAGCAGGCAAAAAATTCCTGAAAGACCAGGCCGGTGAGCTAAAACTTTCAGTATTTGATTTGTTGAAACAAAATCAAAGCATTACCAGAACCGTTTCGTCGGGTAATATAATCACCGATTCACAAAGCCAGGTGCTACAACAATATTTCATGCTAACATTTACTTACAAACTTAGAAATTTTGGCACAGGCCGCTCATCCTCGTCATCGGGTGAAGATAACAGGAGACGCGAGTGGGGTGGAGGTATGGGTTATCCCGGCAGAGGCCCATCGGGTGGCGGAATATATTAGAAAATTAAAAGTGTGACAAGGCTTACACTTTTTTATTGTATGCGTGAATAATCCAGGGTCTTCCTGAAAATCTGAAATGTGATGTAGATAAAAGATTCGTTGAAAAATAGTAATAGGAAATTATCAAATCTCAATTTATATCTTCTCTGATGGCTCTATAATTCTGATCAAAAACTTTAACGATGAATTTTCAGGAAGATCCTGTTTAAACCGCTGCTACATGCTCCTTCGGTATTGACCGCCCACTTCGTAAAGAGCATGAGTGATTTGCCCGAGCGAGCAATACTTTACCGTTTCCATCAGTTCTGCAAATATGTTTTTGTTGTTCAGCGCAACTGATTTTAACTTCTGCAGCGCTTCCTCAGATTTATTTTTATTACGTTCGTGAAAAGCCTGAAGGTTTTTAATTTGCTGCTCCTTTTCCTCCGTGGTACTCCTGATCACTTCATCGGGCAAAATAGTAGGGCTACCCTGTTTGTTGAGAAATGTATTAACACCAACAATCGGCAATTCGCCACTGCTCTTCTGCGTTTCATACAACAGACTCTCTTCCTGAATTTTGTTTCGCTGGTACATTCTTTCCATGGCGCCAAGTCCCCCGCCACGGTCATTAATGCGGTCAAACTCAGCAAGAACGGCCGCTTCAACCAAATCGGTTAGTTCTTCAATAGCAAAACTACCCTGATTAAAATTTTCAGTTTTTGCGGTTCCTAACTCGCGGTTTATGATCAATTGAATTGCCATTGCACGGCGAACGCTTTCTTCAGTTGGGGTTGTGATTGCTTCGTCGTAAGCATTTGTATGTAGCGAATTACAATTGTCATAAATCGCATACAGCGCCTGTAATGTTGTGCGAATATCATTAAAATCAATTTCCTGCGCGTGCAAACTACGGCCGCTGGTTTGAATATGATATTTTAATTTCTGGCTGCGTTCATTTGCATTGTATTTATACTTCATCGCCTTTGCCCAAATGCGGCGTGCCACACGGCCGATTACACTGTACTCGGCGTCCATTCCGTTGCTAAAAAAGAATGAAAGATTGGGTGCGAAATCGTCAATGTGCATGCCGCGGCTTAAAAAGTATTCCACGTATGTGAAACCATTTGCTAACGTAAATGCAAGCTGTGTGATAGGGTTAGCGCCTGCTTCCGCGATATGATATCCGCTGATGCTGACACTGTAAAAATTTTTTACGTTATTCTTTATAAAATATTCCTGCACATCGCCCATCATTTTCAATGCAAATTCTGTGGAAAATATGCAGGTGTTCTGCGCCTGGTCTTCTTTTAAAATATCAGCCTGAACTGTGCCGCGAACTTGTGAAAGAGCCTGTGCTTTTGTCTTTTCATATTCCTCTTTGGGTAAGGCTTTATCACCGCTTAATCCCAGGAGTTTTAAACCCAAACCATTATTACCATTCGGTAAACCACCTTCGTAATTCGGTAGGGTTCCTTCTCCTTTGCGAAGAGCCAGTGAGGGGTTCTTTTCACACTCCTGGTCGATCGCTGCGTTCATAAAAAATGCAAGCATAACTGGCGCAGGGCCATTGATGGTCATTGACACAGAGGTATTGGGACTGCAAAGATCAAAACCACTGTATAATTTTTTTGCGTCGTCAACTGTTGCGATACTCACGCCGCTGTTTCCAATCTTTCCATAAATATCAGGGCGGTGTGCCGGGTCTTCGCCATAAAGCGTAACACTGTCAAACGCGGTACTGAGGCGCTTTGCAGGCTGATCAATACTGACGTAGTGAAATCTTTTGTTCGTTCTTTCAGGGCTGCCTTCGCCGGCAAACATACGTGTGGGGTCTTCACCCTGGCGCTTCAACTCAACCACTCCTGCGGTAAACGGGAATTTGCCGGGCAAATTTTCCTGCAACTGCCATTTTAAAATATCGCCCCAATCTTTGTATTTGGGTAATACAACTTTCTTGATGTTAGTACCGCTTAAAGATTTTGAAACAAGTGGTTGGCTGATGACCTTGTCGCGAACTTTGTATTCAAATACATTTTGCTCAAATTGATTTTGAACATTCGTCCAGTTGTCGATAAGCTTTCTATTAGGCGCATCAATTTTTGCGTTCAGCGCTTCGATCTTACGAAGCAATGCATCACCGGATCCCGCTCCTAAGAGATCGGCTGCGCCCTGTAATTGATAAAGTTGTGACGCAATTGTTGCCTGCTCTTCAACAGTTTTATCATATTGATTAATTGTTTCAGCTATTTCAGACAAATACCTCACACGCTTTGGCGGAATGATTTGTGATTTGTTATGCGTATCTTTTAAATGGGGATGATGTTGAACATGCCCATGAAAAGTAACGCCGGTTTTTTCTTCAATTTTTTCCATGATGCGTTCAAACAACTCATTAATCCCTGCATCATTAAATTGAGCCGCAATCGTCCCCACCACCGGCAAATCTTCATCTTTAGCGCTCCAAAGCTGATGATTTCGCTTGAACTGTTTCTTAACATCATGCAGCGCATCTAATGCGCCGGCTTTGTCAAATTTGTTGATACAAATCACATCGGCATAATCAAGCATGTTGATTTTTTCCAACTGAGAAGCGGCTCCGTATTCGGGCGTCATAACGTACATGCTCACATCGCAGAAATCAACAATAGAAGCATCGCTCTGGCCTACGCCGGCACTTTCTAAAATGATCATGTCAAATTCCGCCGATTTACAAATATCAATTGCCTGTTGCGCAGATTTGCTCAAGCCTACATTATCCTCCCTCGTTGCCATCGAGCGCATGTAGGCCCGTGGGTGAGATATTGCATTCATACGAATCCTATCGCCCAGCAAAGCGCCACCGGTTTTTTTTCTTGACGGATCAACGGAAATTACGGTAATCGTTTTATCAGAATAACTGTATAAAAAGCGCCGTACAATTTCATCGGTCACTGAAGATTTTCCCGCGCCGCCTGTACCGGTGATGCCGAGAACAGCTCCCGCCCAAGGGTGTACAGGAGTTTGCTGCTCAATAATAGTATCACGCAAATCATCTTCTTTAATAAGGCCTGCCAACTCAGCCAAAGTAATGTTCCTTGCGATTTTTCGTATGTCCTTCACCTCCGCAAGAGGTGGTGCCTCATTCCAATTTTCAGCGGCTTTAAAATAATCTGATCCCTGCCATTCTGTTTCGCCTTCGGGAGAAGTGGGGGAGGCACCGCATTTTATAAGCAAATCCTCAATCATTCCCTCCAGCCCCATCCTGCGGCCATCATCGGGGCTATAAATCTTTGCAACACCGCAGGCGTGAAGTTCTTCAATTTCTGAGGGAAGGATAGTACCGCCGCCGCCACCAAAAATTTTTATGTGGCCGCACTGCGCTTCGTTCAACAGGTCTCTCATATATTTAAAAAACTCCACATGGCCGCCCTGGTAGCTGGTGATGGCGATTGCATGCGCATCTTCTTCAATGGCACATTCCACAATTTCATACACGCTGCGGTTATGTCCCAGGTGAATGACCTCCGCACCCTTACTCTGCAAAATGCGGCGCATAATATTTATTGCAGCATCATGCCCGTCAAATAACGATGCGGCTGTCACGATTCTTATTCTAAAATTCTGATTACTCATACCCAAACAAATGTTAGCAAAAATAGTGCTATTGACTCATCATTTGTGAATGACAATGACCTAAGATTAGCTTTTGAAGAATTATTAATCGAGGTAAGCGCCGGTGATTTTTTCTCCCTCAACCTCTACATAAATATGCTCCTGTAGTGTTGTTGAAAGTTGAAGTCCTTTGTAATCGGCGCTGATAGGAAAAAGGGTGTGGCTTCGTTCTACCAAAACAAGCGTCTGAACTTTCTTAGGATGGTAATCAAGAAAAGGTTTCAGGGCGTACAATAAGGTTTTACCGCTGTTGGCAACATCGTCAATAATAATTATGATTTTCTCATCAAAATTTATTTTTTCACTAAGGCCTATTGCCTCCGGCTTCTTTTTATTCATCGTAAGATTCACCAACCTGATCTTAATACCGCTTTCTTTTTCAATTATTTTTTTAATATGCTTCGCGAGTACAGTTCCATTGTCGGCAATTCCGACAAAGATCAATTCCTTCTCATCAATATTATTTTCAATAACCTCAAGCGCGAGCCTGCTCAGCTTTTTTTCGATGACCGCCGCGTCAAGAATATAATTTTTATTGCCGCTCATTTTATGATGCCTGGTTTTGTGCTAAATTATGAATTGTGTAGCAAACAAACCGTAAATTGCATTTATTAAGTTTTCATTTGAATATGCAACTGGTTCAACAAATATTATTTCTTGGAGTAACGGTGCTCGCTATATTTCTCTTTTACAAAAAGGCTGGTCAAATCAGAAGGAATATTCTTCTTGGGCGGGATGAAGCCATTAACGATCATAAACCGCAGCGCTGGAATAATGTGTTGCTGCTTGCATTTGGGCAAAAGAAAATGTTTCAAAACCCGCTGGTTGGCGTATTGCATTTTTTTGTGTACGCAGGGTTTATCATCATAAATATTGAAGTGCTGGAAATAACACTCGATGGTATTTTCGGTACACACAGGATTTTTGCCGGATTGTCACTTGGTTCTTACAGGTTTCTAATTAATTCTTTTGAAGTGCTGGCGCTGACCGTGATTATCGTGTGTGCAATCTTTTTGATTAGAAGAAATATCCTCAGGGTTAAGCGCCTAACGGGTAAAGATTTGGCCGGTTGGCCTAAGAGCGATGCTAATATTATTCTCATTGTTGAAATCGCATTGATGTCAGCTTTTTTAAAAATGAATGCAGCAGATACTATGCTTCAACTTCGTGGAGCCGAACATTATGCTCATAACCTTACGGGTAATTTTATAATCTCGCAATCCATTCATCCCTTTTTTGAGAATTATAGTACCGGTACTTTAATTATTATTGAGCGATTTTGCTGGTGGTTTCATATACTCGGCATTTTTGCTTTTTTGAACTACCTGCCCTATTCCAAACACCTTCATATACTGCTTGCTTTTCCCAATGCATATTATGCAAGATTAGAACCAATGGGCAAGATGGAAAATATGCCCGCAGTTCAAAATGAAGTTATCTATGCGATGCAACCCGAACTGGCACCAACTGAGGCAGCGACCCCCGAAAAATTTGGCGCAAAAGATATAACCGATTTAAGCTGGAAAAATTTACTGGATGCTTATGCCTGCACAGAATGCGGGCGATGTACTTCGGCCTGCCCTGCAAATATTACAGGCAAAATTTTATCTCCCCGAAAAATCATGATGGATACGCGGGACAGAACAGAGGACATTGGTAAAGCGATCAATATAAACAAAGACTGGGCGGGCGACGGCAAAAGCCTGTTGCACGATTACATTTCAGTTGAAGAACTCAGAGCCTGTACTACCTGTAATGCCTGCGTACAGGAGTGTCCTGTAAGCATCAGTCCGCTTGATATAATTTTACAGCTTCGCCGTTATCTTGTGATGGAAGAAAGCAATGCCCCGCAGGAATGTGGCGGTATTGTAATTTAAATTTCAAACAAACCCAGTTGTACGGGTTTCATCACAAGTTTTCTTATTGAGCCAATATTATTGGGTTCGTAGATTGTATAAACTTCTGAAGCCTCAAACCTGCTTGCTATAATAATTTGAACCTCTTGCGCATGTGGCGCAAAAAACGAAGCCGCAATTTCGGGGCTGTTATTGTCTTTTGAAAGATGGCTTAAAAAAACGTGCGTCATAAAATGCGGCCGGTGATTTAAAAATAATTCAAGAGCCTGTTTATTGCTCAAATGGCCTGTGTCACTGGTGATGCGGGTTTTTAAATAGTAGGGGTAACTCCCGTTCTGTAACATCTCATCATCATAGTTACTTTCTAAAAAAACAGCATGGCACTGTTTAAAATATTTCACCACCTGATCGCATGCAGTACCGATATCAGTGATGACGCCAACCGTTACGCCGTTATGCGAAATGATAAAACTGTGGGGGTCGTCTGCGTCATGCTTTTTTGCAAAGGCAACTACGGTTAAACTCTCTACCTGTATTATTTCCTCTGCACAAAAATGTTGTGATAAATGTTTAACCAAAAATGGCCCCCGCTGTGCTGTTTTTTCTGTAATAAAAACCGGGATTTGATATTTATCCGCAATCCTTGCAACACCCTTAACGTGATCGCTGTGTTCGTGCGAAATAAAGATGGCCCTTACTTTACTGATGTCAAGGCCTTTTTGCCGCATGCGATTTTCGGTTTCGCGACAGGAAATTCCTGCATCTATCAAAACAGCATCAATATCGTTACCAACATAGTAGCAGTTGCCGTTACTGCCTGAATTTAAAGATGCGATCTGTAATGCCATACCGCAAAGAAAGCAATTTTAAAAGCTATGACAAAAAGCAGGTTTTTAAATTGTTCCTTCGAAGTAACTTTACAGGCAGTTAATTTAATAAACCATTTTATAAATAAACTTTTGTTATATGAAACATGCTACAAGCACACAGGCTCTTACCGGACTTGAAATGGTAAAAAAGCTGGCAGAGGAGATCAGAATTTGCGCATTTTGCACCAATCTTGGCGAGCAGCCGTTTGCTGCAAGGCCTATGATCATTCAGGAAGTGGATGATAACGGCGATATCTGGTTTTTAAGTTCTGAAGTAAGTGACAAAAACATTGAGGTAAAAATGGACGATAAGGTTCAGTTATTGTTTTGCGACATTAGAAGCAGCCAATACTTGAGCGTTTATGGCAGCGCATATATTTATAAAGAGAAAAAAATCATTGACGCCAAATCGAAGCATTCGGTTAAAGCCTGGATTCCTGAAGGTACCAACGACCCCAATATTGCGTTGATCCGAATTATTCCTGAGGATGCTTTCTACTGGAATGCTGAAACAAGAGCTAACGTACATTTACTAAAAAAAATACGGTAACAAAAAAAATCGGTTGTTCCATGAGGTAGAAACAACCGATTTTTTAGAATTGTCCGGCTTTAATTTGCTTTATTCCTGCCCCGCATTAATGCAACAAGAAGCAAAATAAAAATTGCACCTCCAATTACCCACACCAAGGGGGAAGCAAAAAAGTCCGCGCCACCTCCTTGGGTTTTGGCATTAATATCAATATCCACGCCTTTTTCTTGGGCAAAGGTTAAAATACTTGCCAACAATGACAATAAAATAACAGCGAGCGTCTTGTAGCCAGACATTAATCTTTGTTTCATAAAATAGGGTTTTAGACATTGTTATAAAACGAAAACTGTGCCATAGCTTAACATCGTTTTAAAAAATTTAAAATTACTTTTTTTGAATATATTGATTCCTAATTATCAATACAGTAATTTTTAATACCCTCCAATCTACCGGATCTGTTTACAGCGAAAAGCGCCCGCAGGTTATCATAACCTTCTTCCAATTGCGACATTGCATCTCCGTATATTGCCATACGATCACTATTGATTTGTATTAAATCGTTTAAAGTCTGCACAACATTTTGATGATTTACCTGTAAAAAATTATAAGGCATGAAAGAAAATATTGCCATTCTCAATGCTAAAACCATTCCAAAAGCAATTGGCAATATATTTGCAAACAATACATTATGTCATTTTATACAACTTTGAAGCATTTAAATAACCTTTTAACGCAACCTATTTGAGCCGAACATTAAAAAGAATTCTAAAAGTCTTTTTATGGATCGTCGCAGGACTAATTGTGCTTGTGATAGGATTGCTTGTGTTTTTAAGTTCCCCCGCAGGGCAAAACTTTATAAAAGGAAAAGTAATTACTTATCTCAAAAAGAAAACGAACACCGAAATAAGTCTTGACAAACTGAGCATTGATTTTCCCACACAACTTGAACTAAATAAACTTTACATCGAGGATAAAAAGAACGACACCCTTCTTTATGCAGAAAGGCTTTTGGTGGATATTGACATGTGGAAAATCCTCAAAAACAAAGTTGAGCTTCAGAATATCGAGCTTGATAAGGTGAGAGCCAATATTTATCGGCTCAACCCCGACACTATTTTCAATTACCAATTCCTTGTTGATTCGTTATTATCAAATCAGAAAAAATCTGAGAACGAAGTACAGAACGATACAACTGCCGCAATCAAATTCAATCTGGAAAAAATTGTTTTTAACGACGTTCGCCTAAAATATGCTGATGACGTTGTTGGAAATGATGCGGGCATTTTTATTGGTAAACTGGATGCCAGTGTTACCAAATTTGATCTTTCGCAAATGCATTATGTGCTTGATAAATTTACGCTGAGCAACACACAACTTTTATACGGGCAAAAAAAACCATTAACGGTTTTACAACAGGTACTTGATGAAGGGATTGATGAAACCGAAAAAGAAAATGCAGGCCGCCTTCCGCTTATTGAGTTCAAAAACTTCAATCTTGACAGCGTGAGCCTTAATTACGATGACCGGCTTTCTGATACCCGCGCCACCGCCAATTTAAACGAAACATCTTTCAAAAACCTTTTGCTTGATCTCACAAACGGGCATTACAAATCCACTGACGGCATTCTAAATAATTCAATGATTGATTTTGCCTACCGGCCCACTATTGCAAATGAAGAAGCGCTGAGCAAAGCCGCCGATAGCACAAAAGATTCCAAATTCAGCCTCCATATTGATAAAATTTCGTTGGCAAATAATAAAATCAAATATGATAATCTATCTATGCCGCAATTAAGGGGCGTACTTGATTATAACCACCTTAATATTACCGGGCTTGGCATTGCCGGTAGCGGTATTGTGATAGACAGTGGAATTATTAAAGGGCAGATAGAAGGCGGAAAACTGGCTGACAGCAGCGGGTTTGTATTAGACCAATTGAAAGGTAATGTGGTATATGATGACAAACAAATAAGGCTTGATAATTTTTTATTGAAAACACCGTTAAGCTACATTGAGAACACGAGCGTATTAAATTACACTTCGCAGGATGACCTGAGTAAAAACCCCGGAAGGGTTAAAATGGCCGTTAATTTTCGTCCGTCTGTGGTTCACATGAGAGATGTCCACTATCTCTCGCACTCGGTTCCGGCGGATTACAGAAATCAAAAAATAAGTCTTGCCGCAGCTTTTACGGGATATTTGAATAATATTGATATCGCCAAACTCCAGGTCAGTGGTTTAAAAAGCACGCAGGTTGACGTTGCCGGAAAAATTCTCGGTTTGCCTGATGCAAAAAATGCCAGGTATGATTTAAACATCAGGCAACTGAAAACATCGAAGGCCGATGTACTCGCGTTCGTTCCGAAAAGTTCTATTCCGTCGAGTATTAACTTACCAAATTATATTACGGCTAACGGCACGTTTAAAGGCTCGGCAACGAACTTTAACACCAACCTGAACGTACGCACTGACATGGGTGCGGCGCGCCTGAATGGATTGGTGAATCTTGCAAAAGGCCGTGAAACGTACAATGCAAAAGTAAACCTGAACAACTTTGATTTAGGCAGGTTGCTTAAACAGAAAGACCTTGGCAGGGTGAGCCTGGCAGCGAATGTGAACGGCCGCGGGCTTGATGCCAAAAGGATCAACGCAAAAATTAACGGCACCATTTACAGTGCGGCTTACAACGGGTACACCTACCGCAATTTAAAATTAGATGGTAATTACGCAGGCCAAAACCTTGCAATGAATGTAAACAGTGCTGACCCGAACGCCAACTTCAGCCTTAGTACGAATATTGGTATGGCAGGGCAAAGCCCATCATTAAAAGGCGATTTAGATTTGCGCCTGATTGACCTGCAAAAACTAGGATTTGTTAAAGATGAGCTGCAGCTTTCCGGCGCGGGCACTTTTGATTTTTCCAACATCAGCCCCGATTATTTGAACGGCAATGCCTATTTCACCGGTTTGCAAATTGTAAAAGATGGTGAAACAATCAGGCTTGATACCGTTTCGCTGGCTGCAGTTTCAACACCAACGGGCAATACGCTCGATTTGGTTTCAGAAGTCATTACCGCACATCTTGAAGGGAAATACCAACTTACAAAAATCGGGCAGGCGTTCATCAACGAGATTAACAAGTATTACGAAATTGGCGACACAAAAACGATTGCTGAGCAACGTATAAAATTTGACATTAACGTTCGCAATGGAAGACTGATACAGGATTTCGTTCCAAAGTTAACACACATTTCGCCTTCCTCAATCTCGGGGCTGTTGGATACGCAGCGCGATAGCCTGATCGTAAACGGCGATTTCCCTCACATTGTTTACGACAGTTTTGATGTAAAGAATACCATTTTAAATATTGATAACCGCAAAGGTGCGCAACTGGATTATGCTTTAAATATTAAAAGTTTCGAAAGCCCATCCATTCAGTTGTACAACTCTGATGTAAATGGCGCTGCTGCAAATAACCGGCTTGGTGTAAATGTATTCCTTCGCGACAGCAAAAATAACGACAAATACATGGTGGGCGGCAACTTTACGGTCAGGGATAAAACTTACCAATTTAGTTTGGACCCTGATAAGCTCCTGCTCAACTATGATAAATGGACGGTTGCTCCCGACAACCTGATCCAATACGGACAAGAGGGCGTTTATGTCAGGAATTTCGAGATCAGTAATAGCGGGCAGATGCTGTCGGTTATCAGTACCTCATCGCAGCCCAACTCGCCTGTTAAAGCCACATTTACTAATTTCAAATTAGAAACATTAACACGTTACGCTGATCAGGACACGGCAATGATTGGCGGAATTTTAAACGGAAATGTAACTGCGCAAGACCTCACAACTAATCCAAAATTTGAAGGCGACCTTGATATAGCAGGCCTGCGATTTAAAAAAGATTCTTTGGGCAATGCCAGCATCAAAGTCAATAATTACACCAGCAATGCTTATCAGGCCGATGTGGTTTTATCAGGGATTCATGACATCCGCATCAATGGCCTTTATTACACGGCGCCCACAAGTTCGATCGATGCAAAAATTGATATTAACCGTATAGATTTAAAACACATTGAAAGCCTCAGCGGCGGGCAGATCAGAAACGGCTCGGGAACTTTAACCGGAAACCTTACTGCTAAAGGGGCTTTGAGTGCTCCGCAAATTTCGGGCGACCTGAGGTTCAACAATGCGGCGATGACTGTGGCCAAACTCAATTCGTATTTCAGGATTGAAGACGAAACAGTTTCTGTTTCGAATGAAGGCATTCAATTAAACACATTCACCATCAAAGATTCGCTGGGACAGTCGGCAGTTTTGGATGGAATGATTTACACAAAAAATTTCACTGATTATGCTTTTGACCTGAACGTGAACGCGAAAAATTTCAGGGCTTTGAATTCAACAGATGCAGATAACGAATTGTTTTATGGAACTGTGTTTATTGATTTGGATGCACATGTTGGGGGCGATTTAAACAAGCCGGAAGTAACCTTTGATGCAAAAATTAATGAGGACACCAAATTTTCATTTGTGATCCCCGATAGCAACCCTGCCGAAATAAACCAGCGGGGTATCGTTGAATTTATTGATGTAAGCGACTCTTCTTACACCGTTAACCAACCTATTAATGTTGATAGCCTCACGAGGTCGCGTATCAGGGGAATGGATGTATCAGGCAACTTATCAATTGATAAATATGCTGAGATTACCATTGTGGTTGACCCTCAAAATGGCGATGCTTTAAAAGTAAAAGGGCAGGCCGATTTAAGTGTCCAATTAGATCCGAGCGGTAAAACCAGTTTAACCGGCCGGTATGAAATTTCCGATGGAAGCTATACATTAAACATTGGCGGCATGGCCAGGCGCGAGTTTAAATTGCAGCAGGGAAGTTCAGTTCAATGGACGGGTGCGCCGACGGAAGCGAATATTGATATCACTGCGGTGTACGAAGCAAATGTACCACCTATTGACCTGGTTGCCGATCAGGTACAGGGTTTTGACCAGGCTACAAGAACAACCTATCGCCAACGCATGCCGTTTCTTGTTTACCTGAAAATGAGTGGCGAGCTGCTGCAGCCCCAAATCAAATTTGAACTGGACATGCCCGAAAATGAAAGAAACGCTTTCAACGGAATCGTTTATACCCGTATTCAACAGGTAAACAGCAATGAAAGTGATTTGAATAAGCAGGTTTTCGCGTTACTTGCCCTGAACCGGTTTGTTTCCGACAATCCATTTCAAAGCCTGGCCGGTGGCGTTACTGTTAATTCACTTGCAAGGCAAAGTGTGAGCAAGTTGCTTACCGAGCAACTCAATAACCTGGCTTCAGATTTAATACAGGGTGTGGATATTAATTTTGAACTAAACTCCGGAATGGATTACACAACCGGAACCGAGCAGGCAAGGACTGACCTGGAAGTGGGCCTTACAAAAAGATTATTAAACGACCGGTTGAGCGTCACTGTTGGCAACAACTTTGCACTGGAAGGGTCTCAGGCAAACACACAGGCTGTGCAATTAGCAAGCAACGTGAATATTGAATATATGCTGTCAAAAGACGGGAGGTACCGCCTGCGTGCATACAGGCGCAACCGCACCGAGGGCATTATTGAAGGGCAAATCATAGAAACCGGAGTTGGGTTTGTGATGGTGGTAGATTACAACCGCTTTAGGGAAATTTTTGAAAGCTTTGAAAAACGTGGGCAACGCGATAATACAGGGAAGAGGGAGTAATTTATAACAAGGCCGAAATCGTTAACATTAGGAGGCAAACCCTAAACCATAAATCAAAAGAATTGGATGATCAGGAAATTAAACATATTATTTCTTTCAACAGCAGTGTTGCTATTGGCAGCTTGTAGTAATACAAAATACCTCACCCCGGGGCAAATTCTTTACACGGGCGCCGATGTAAAAGTGAATCCTGATTCTGCTAAAAAAGTAACAGGTGAAAAAAACCTGCGTGAAACCCTGAAAGGTTTAACGCGGCCTTCCCCGAATAAAAGTTTTCTCGGGCTGCGTTACAAACTATTTTTCTACAATCTTGCCGGAGAACCTAAAAAAGATAAAGGCTTCAGGTACTGGATGCGCAACAAACTTGGAGAACCGCCTGTGCTGATGAGCCAGGTAAACATAGAATCGAATGTGCGTGTGTTACAAAGTTATCTTGTGAGCAAGGGTTACCTGCGTGCTTCGGGTGATGGCGAAAAAGTTGTGAAAGGCAAAAAAGGCAGTGCTGTGTACAGAATGTTTACACAGGATCAGTACACCATCAACAATATTACATTCCCTGTTGTTGATACCAGCTATTCTATCACCGCCATCATCAACAATAAAAACGATAAAACTTTATTAAAGAAAGGCAGCCCATACGATCTTGATGTGTTTAAAGCAGAACGGGTAAGAATTGATAATGAGCTCAAAGAAAATGGCTACTATTATTTCAGCCCCAATTACATTTTGTTACAGGTTGACAGCACTATTGGAAATAACGAGGTAAATATTTATTTAAAACTTAAAGATGATACCCCTTTTGCGGCTTTGCAGCCCTATTACATGCGCAATATTAATATTTACCCAAATTATACTTTGGACAAAGATTCGGTAATACGCTTCGGCGAGCCGCGCCAGTATAAAGATTTCACCATTTACGATCCTTACAGAACCTATAAACCGCGCCTGTTTGAGCGACTGATCTTTTTCGAAAAAGGGAAATTGTATAACCGAACGGATCATTCAAGAAGCCTGAACAGGCTGGTGAACATCGGTACTTTTAAATTTGTAAAGGCTGAATTTACGCCGCTTGATACGCTCACCAGTAACAACATGGATGTGGATTTCATACTCACATCTCTTAAAAAACGGGCGCTCACGTTTGAACTTACGGGTACTTCAAAATCTAACAACTTTGTGGGTTCAGAAGTAAAACTCACACAAATTAACAGAAACACATTCAAAGGTGCGGAGCAATTAAAAATCAGCCTTTCAGGCGGATTTGAAAAACAGGTGAGCGGGCAGGCGGGCCGGTCTAATTCCTATTCGCTGGGCGCAGAAGCCCAATTAATTTTCCCGCGTTTTGTTTTCCCTATCTGGAATTTTGACAGCTATAATGCATACGTTCCCAAAACCCATATCACCGTTGGCGCGCAGCTTATGAACCGTGCAAATTATTATACGCTGCTGTCGGGCAAAGGCGAATTCGGATATATTTGGAAAGGCAACCAGTTTAATGAACATGTATTTAACCCGATATCTGTAGGCTATGTACGAACTACCAACACCACCGATAGTTTTAACAGAATGCTGGAGCGGGTTCCTACCCTTAAAAGAAATTTTGAGAACCAGTTTATCATCGGAAGCAATTATACTTATACCTACACCAACCAGTTTCAGGAGTACAGAAGAAATAATATCTTATTCATAGGTTCTGCCGAGAGCGCGGGCAATACCATTAACCTGTTTTTACCAAAAGATGAGGATGGCAAAAAAAGATTATTCAATACTGTCACTAACCAGTTTCTACGGCTCGAAGCCGATTTCAGGGACTACTACAAATTAAACCCGGGCAAAACAACCCTTGCCGGCCGGTTGAATATCGGTTATGGCATCCCGCACGGCAACAGTGAAATACTCCCTTATGTGAGGCAGTTTTTTGCGGGCGGTGGTAATGACATCAGGGCTTTCAGGGCGCGTTCATTGGGCCCGGGCACATTCAATGTGAATAGTGACACAATGCAACTTTTTGCAGACCAGGGCGGCGATATCAAATTTTTAACCAGCGCCGAACTCAGGGCAAAACTTTATCGCTTTATTCATGGCGCCGTATTTTTAGACGCGGGAAATATCTGGCTTGCCAAAGAAGACTCAGCAAGACCGGGCGGCAGATTTAATTTTGGCCGGGCGTTCAACGAAATTGCTGTTGGCGGGGGCGTTGGCCTTAGAATAGATGCAAGAATTATTGTGGTACGGGCAGATTTGGCAATGCCATTCCGTAAGCCGTATGAGCCGCAAGGCAGCCGATGGGTTTTTGATAAAATTAATTTCGGAGACCCCGAATGGCGCAGGCAAAACCTGATATTGAACCTTGGAATCGGTTATCCTTTCTAAAATATTTGATCATGGCTGAAAAAAAGAAAGAAGAAGAACTGCCCCGGGAGAAACCTGAAATGAAAAGAAAAAGAACCTTCAGAAAAAAATTGACGGACGCCTGGGACGTAATTGTTGCCGCAGGCAAAGGCTTTTCTGAAGATAAAGTGCCAAAGCTCAGCGGTTCACTGGCTTATTTTACGGTGTTTTCCATTCCGCCACTTATCACTATCATACTTTCAATTGGCACAATAGTGATCGCCAATGATCACGATGTGCGCTACACTTTATTTTCCCAGTTAGACCAAATAGTAGGCGAACAAATTTCTAAAACGATTGAAGATTTTGCCAACAACGCAAGCCTTTCGGGCAAAAGCAATATCGCATTGGTGATTGGTATCGTTTCGCTGATCATCGGTTCCACCGCAGTTTTTACCGAAATTCAGGATTCCATCAACACCATCTGGGAGGTAAAAGCAAAACCTAAAAAAGGCTGGTTGAAAATGCTCACCAACCGGCTCCTTTCTTTTTCAATTGTAGTAGGATTAGGCTTTATTTTACTGGTTTCTTTGGTCATAAGCGGAATCCTTAACAGCATGCAGGGCCAGTTGCAGGCAGTCTTCCCTGGCTTTTCACAAGTTATCATCACCGCTATTTCAACGCTGGTATCACTTGCTGTCATAACGTTTTTGTTTGCGGTTATCTTTAAAGTATTGCCCGATGTAGTATTGCCCTGGAAACCCGCGCTCATTGGCGCGGGAATAACTGCAGTCCTATTTGGTATTGGAAAATTCTTAATTGACATCTACATTGAAAAAGCAAATCCGGGACTGGTTTTTGGCGCTGCCGGTTCGGTAGCAATATTATTTGTGTGGGTTTATTACACAGCTTTTATTTTATATTTTGGCGCGGAACTTACACAGGCCGTGGCAGAAAAATATTACGACGGTATTAAACCCAGTAAATACGCCGTACATTTAAAAGTAGTGGAAGAAGAAAAAAATGTAACAGAACTCCCGCCTCAGCATCCCGAAGAAACCGCGAGTTAAACTAAATTTAATAATTCCCTATTATTCAGTTTACAAACTGCTTTCAGTGTTGTACTTCAGAAATGGTTTGGCAGTAAGAAAATTTTATATCACCAGGTTAAAAGGTTTTAAAGCCGGTTTGGCTGAAAGCGGTGCCACTCCTTCGAATTAAAGGGCATATTATGTTTGGCTCCCGGAAGGTTTATATCCCATCATTCACAATGTTTTTCTGCTCCTCTTCATGGGTTGCACTCACTACAGGATCATTATTCAAAGTTTGAATAGAGTCGTCATGTTCCATCTCCACCTGTTCTACCCAAACCGCGTATTGGGTTGGGTAAATGTTCATGCCGTTATTTATAGCAAACACTCTTGTGAAAGCGGCGCCAAAATATAAAATGATTGACGAATAATATACCCAAAGTAAAATCACGATCACAGTACCGGCGCCACCGTAAATGGTAGTGAGCCTGCTGCTGCCCAGGTAGTAGCTAATTAAAAATTTTCCCAGCATAAACAATAACGCCGTTACTATGGCCCCGGCCCGCACCGCTTTCCACTTGATGCGGGCATCAGGCAGGATTTTAAAAATAAGGCCGAACAAAAAAGATGTGATCAAAAATGTAAGTACCAGATTTGAAACATAGGCCAAAATAACCTGAGTTTCGGGTAATGCTCTTGTTATTTGTTCGCTTAATGCATCCATCACGAAATTGATGACAAGCGACACCAGTAGCAAAAAGCCCATCGTTATAACAAGCGAAAACGACAACAATCTGTCTAAAATTAATTTAAGCCAACCCCGCCCCTTTTTTGGCTTCGCTTTCAACCTCCAAATCATATTGATGGAATCCTGAATTTCAGCAAACACACCGGTTGCACCAAAAATTAAAGTAGCCATACCAATAATGGTTGAAAATCCTTTGTTGGGAAATAAAGCCGCGTTCTTTATTACTTCCTGAATCTCCGATGCTGCTGCAGCGCCCGTAAAACTCGCTATCTGGGCTTTCAGTGCATTTTCTACTGCCGCGTGTCCCCAAAAAATTTCGCTCACCCATACCACCACAATCAACAAGCCCGGCAACGAAAACAATGTGTAGTAGGCCAGCGCCGCACTTAATTTAAATACCCTGTTCTCAAAAATCTCTGCTACTGATTGCTTTAAAATTGTCCATGTTTTCTTTATTGGCATACCCGTTCTTATTTTAATTTTGCATTTTGTTGATGCCGTAGCGCATCACGGTTTGTCTTCTTTTCAATATTTTTTTGCAAAGCGGCTGTAAGATTCACACCCGTTTGGTTTGCGAGGCAAATCAATACCCACAACACATCAGCCATTTCATCTGCCATTGAATCTTCTTTTTCACCTGCTTTGAAAGACTGGTCGCCGTACTTTCTTGCCATAATTCGTGCCAATTCTCCTACTTCTTCAGTAAGGATGGCCATGTTGGTCAGCTCGCTGAAGTATTTTACCCCGATGGTTTTTATCCACTCATCAACATCTTTTTGTGCTTCGGCGATGGTCATTATTATTTTTTTTACGGTGTTTGAAAAAAATCATCTTTCTTAACTGTCTGTCCCGTAGGCTGTCATCGCACGATCGTCCGGGCAGTATTCATGTATTCTATTCTTTCGTTTTAGTATCAATTATAATTGTTACGGGGCCGTCATTCAACAATTGCACTTTCATATCGGCCCCAAACTCGCCTGTTGCAATGGGTTTACCTAAATCTTTTTCCAAATGGGCAATCATTTTTTCGTACACCGGAATTGCAACATCGGGTTTACTTGCTTTTATGTACGATGGCCTGTTGCCTTTTTTTGTGGAGGCGTGCAGCGTAAACTGGCTCACCAGAAGTATCTCGCCATCAACATCTTTCAACGACAGGTTCATCACTCCCGCATTATCATTAAAAATCCTGAGTTGCACAATTTTCTGGCTCAGCCAGCGAATGTCTTCGTCAGTATCGGCATCTTCAATGCCCAATAAAACTAATACTCCTTTTTTAATATTCCCTTTTGCGCTTCCACCAATTGTTACGCCCGCATTGGCTACACGCTGTATGACTGCTCTCATGCTTTAAATGTAAAATGTAAATTGCAAAAAGAAAAATTTTGTCATTTGCTTCTTCACGCAAAAGAGTAACTTTAATGTGCCGATGCCTGACGAAATCACCAAAAATATTCCTTTACCCGATGTTCTGTTTAAATAAATAGCAACTTGGGTTAAGTAAAAAAATAGTTTTAAAAAATGGATGTTTCAAAGGAAATACAGCTTCAAACCACGCGCTCAGGCGGCAGGGGCGGGCAAAATGTAAACAAAGTAGAAACTGCCGTGATCGCTTCTTTTCAAATTAATAATTCTTTGTTATTAAGCGATGAGCAAAAAATAACCCTGCTTCAAAAGCTTTCCAACAGGATGAATAAAGAAGGTTATTTGCTGGTGAAATCCCAGGCCTTTCGCACACAACTTGAAAATAAAGAAGATGCCGTCAAAAAGATCAATGAACTGATCTCAAAAGCCCTGCACAAAAAGAAAGCCCGTATTTCCACTAAAGCTTCAAAAGCGTCAGTAGAAAAAAGGATTGAAAGCAAAAAACGCAAGGGTGAGATAAAAGAAGGGAGGAGGAAGATCACTAAAAAAGATTTTTAATTAACTTACATTCAAATTGAAATTTCATGAAAAAGTACAATTCACGAATAGGCCCCGAATTATTGACCGTTCTTTTGTCTCTTGGCTTAGTGTCTTTTCTTTTCATAGTAAATAATGAACCTTGGGGCTTATTCATTGTAATCGGAATTATTGG
>Ga0066256_1002328_pt1 | contig 21471 bp, 12 predicted proteins | sample ThiBio_1000_biof_FD_87107 | JGI IMG/M metagenome (GOLD analysis project Ga0066256, IMG submission 87107) | Wastewater bioreactor microbial communities from Cape Town, South Africa - Thiocy_expt_1000_biof (version 2) | ecosystem: Engineered > Bioreactor > Thiocyanate-remediating >... | reverse complement strand
GTCGCGGCTTCGAGGCCCTGGTCCTGATGCAGGTCGGATGGCAGGCCGCCCTCGCAGCCGGCGCGAGGCCGCCAGCCGCCCAGGACGCTACGGAAGGGTGCGACTGATCCGATCAATCCTTTGGCCCCGGGCCGGCCCCACCTGGCCCGCGCCACCCCCGCGCCAGTGCTCCCAAATGGACCAAGCCAGGACGTCAGCTAGCTGACGCGCTGGATTCGTGGGTTTTGGGGCACCCGGCGGGGGGGGTGGGCGGGGATGCGATGGTTGGAGGGAGGGCGGCATGTGGCGTGCGTGAAGCGCGGCGCATGCATCCGATGTCGTTTCTCCAGAAGCGGAGTCATCTCTGTGCGGTGGCGCGGGGGCGGGAGATGTTCGAGGGCGTTGCGGACATGACGCCGGCTCGATTCGACATTCTGTATCTCCTTCACGAGCAGGTGAGCGATGTCGTGAGTGGCGCGCGGTCGAACACGATCGCGCAGGCTCGGCTGAGGCGATTGCTTGGGTTGAGTCGGCAAACCGTTTGGAAGATGGTGGAGCGGCTCGTCGAGCTCGCGCTCATCACGAAGACGAAGGATGTCCACGGCGTCGACCGGAGGAGGAACATCCTGTCGCTGACCGCCGAGGGGATTCGGCGCATCCGTCAGGCCTTCGGCGTCGCGTTCAGTGAGAGGATGCCCCTGCCGCGCGATGCGCCCGCCGCCGAGGATGTGCCGCGCTACTGGAGACGGCCCGAGCTCGCTGACGTTCGACGCGGGCGCGCCGGCGAGGTGATCCTGCCGGAGAAGGTCGGGCGCGAGGTGGCGAAGGTCTACACGTCGTTCGCCTGGAATCGCGCTGGCAAGACGCGGCGTCAGAAGAGGCGTCGGTACCTCGACGACCTCGATCGGATGGTCGTCTTCACCAGGGACCTCGCAGACGCGCTCGGTGACAGTGCTGCGATGATCTACCCGGTCCGGGAGCCCGATCATTGAGGGCCGCCACACGGACTCATCTCGTGACTCGCACCGCGCTACGCACGCACCGAGCCGCACGGGACTCATCTCGCGACTCGCACCGCGCTACGCGCGCACCGAGCCGCGCCGGACTCATCCCGTGGCTCGCACGGCGCTACGCACGCACCGAGCCGCGCGGGACTCATCCCGTGGCTCACACGGCGCTAGCACGCACCGAGCCGCGCGGGACTCATCCCGTGGCTCGCACGGCGCTACGCGCGCACCGATCGCCAAACGCGCTCGGGAACGAGCCGTGCGGCATCGGCGAGATCGATGCCGGGAGCGCCGGCGAGCCAGCGGCGCGCGATTTCGGCGACAGGGCCGATGATGAGCATCTCGAGGAGCGGCTCCGGCAATGCGACGATGGCGCCGGAGCGGACGTGTGGCCTCAGCGCGCCGACGATGCGCTCGAGCCGGGGCGCCTTGTCGGCGACGATCGCGGCCGCGTGGGCGGGCAGGAACCGCTCCGACGGAGCCGCGTGGATGAAGCGCGCCATGCTGCTCTCACGTTCGGTGAACGCGAGGTAGGCGCGCACGATCGAGAAGATCGCTGCGCGGGGCGACGACGACGCCTCCACGGCGTCGCCGATCGTGTCGAGGAGTGCCGCCATCGAGCGGCTGTACAGCGCGGCGGAGAGACCATCCATGCTGCCGAAGTGGTGGTACAGACTGCCGAGGCTGATCCCGCTCTCGGCGACGACCGCGTGCACCGTGTAGCCGCCCGTGCTCCGATGCTGCTCGAACACTGTGAGGGCAGCGTCGAGCAGACGGCCTCGAGTGTCGCGCGCTCGCTCGAGACGAGGCTCGTCGACCCTCGCCCCCGAACGGCGAGCGCCGGGTCGATCCGCTCTACTCGCCTGCTTTGCTCGCATCGCCGGCGGCATGATGCGCCTTCGGGGTAAGCCCGCACAAGGCCTCGGCCTGAGCCCAGAGGCGAGCGGCGAGCGCGCGGTCGCGCGCGACCCCGGCGAGCGGCGTCTCCTTGTCGAGATCGAAGTACCGGCCGGTGACGCCCGCTAGCGTCGGATCGAGCGCGAGGCGGACGACTGGCCGCGCCCCCTGCTCCGGCGTCTTCCAGAGTTGCTTCACGCCGCGAAGGAGGACGCCGAGTAGTCCCGACCGATCGCCGAGCCCGGTGCGGATCACACCGGGATGCACCGCGTTGACCGTGACGCCACGCGGCTCGAAGCGCTCGGCGAAGCGCTCGAGCAGGAGGAGGTTGCACAGCTTCGTCGTCGCGTAGGTGCGGATCGCGTGGAAGTCGTCGCCACGTGCGGTCCCTTCGAGGTCGACGCGCCCCTTGACGTAGAGCCCCGCGCTCACCTGGACGATGCGCGCAGTTGCGCCTTCGCCGCCGAGCGCTCTCTCGAGCAGGTGGTTCAGGAGGAACGGCGCCAGGTGATTGACCGCGAACGCGCGCTCGATGCCGTCGTCGCCGCGCTCGAGGCGGCTCGGCCACACCCCCGCGTTGTGGACCAGCACGTCAATCCGTGGACACGCATCGAGGACCGAGCGGGCGGCCATGCGCGTCGTCCTCGGAGTCGAGAGGTCCCCGGGGACGAGCCGAACGTCACCGAAACCGGAGAGCTCACGCTCGGCGCGGAGGCCCGCTTCGCCGTTGCGAGCGACGAGAAAGACGCGGCTCCCCCGCTCTGCGAGCTCACGCGCGACAGCGAAGCCGATACCGCGGTTGGCGCCGGTCACCACGGCTGACAGTTGCTTCTTCATCGAGACGACAACGTAACCTCGGCCATAACAAAGTTCTAGAATATTGTTCTACAACACCAACGGCTCCCGGCTCGCTCCACGCGTGGCCGTGGTCTCCGAACCAGAGGTCAGTGACGACGTCATCCGCTACGCGCGGTCCACTCCGACCACGCATCACGGATCGTGCCCCGCATCCGCTCCCATGCCGAATCGGGACCGCACACGGAACTCGTGCCGCGGAACGCGGTCCTGAAGCCCGCACCGATTCGCGGCACCGACGGAGCCTGTGCGCTCCGACGCCCCTGACTCCGCGTCGGCTCCAGAAGCCCGCACCGATTCGAGACAGCCCTCGTCGAGCGGCACCGTCGGAGCCTGTGCGCTCCGACGCCCCTGACTCCCGCGTCGGCTCCAGAAGCCCGCACCGATTCGAGACAGCCCTCGTCGAGCGGCACCGACGGATCATGAGCGCTCCGACGCCCCAGAGTGCCTGTCGGGTCCTGAAGCCCGTGCCGAATCGATCGGCGCCGCAGGAGGCCTGTGCCTCCGACGCCCACTGAGTCCCATGTCGGGTCCTCGAGCCCGCGCCGAATCGAGACGTCCCTCGTCGAGGATCGGCACCGCGGGGTCCTGTGCCTCCGATGCCCACTGAGTCCCATGTCGGGTCCTCGAGCCCGCACCGAATCGAGACGTCCCTCGTCGAGGATCGGCACCGCGGGGTCCTGTGCGCTCCATCGCCCGCTGAGTCCGGCATCGGATCATCATTCGAGATCCGCACACGGAGGCCCGCCGGCCATGGCCCCGCGCACGACGGGTCCGGGAGCAGCGAGGCTGGAACCGCGCCGCCCCGCGGTAGGTTCGGTCGGACCGCGGCTCCGACGACCGTGCGCCCGCGACTGTGCGCCCGCGACCGTGCCCCCGCGGGATGCACCGCCCGGGTTTCGAGTCCCGCATCGACATGCCCGCGATCGGCCGTGGTGCCCCATCCTCCTCGGGCTTACGGGCGACGGGACTGGCAGAGGCGACGCGGGGACCGTCCGCCCGCGGTGGAGGAGACGGATCGGACGATGGTGATACCGGTGGCACTGACGGCTCGGCGGCAGGCGCTCATCGCCCCGTGCGTGCGCGAGAGGATACGGCTACGCTCCGTCGACGATGGACGCTTCCTCGTCGTCAGCTTCGTTTCGCCGGCTCACCGCCGTTTGTCTCGGGATTGCGACGGGGCTAGTCATGCTCGGCGCTTGCGGGCAAGAGCGTGCCGAGCCCCGACCTCTCTCCGGAGAGACGCTCGGTAAGTCCTCGCAGGAGCTGCGCGCCGAGTCGTACGACTACGTCGGTAGCAGCACCATGGGCGCGAAACAGCTCGCGCTCACGTTCGACGACGGCCCGGGCACGCGGACGTCGGAGCTCTCGACGTACCTGAAGAACGAGAACATCCGGGCCGTGTTCTTCGTCAACGGCGCCTGCATCGAGCCCACCTCGCTGCCGAACGACAGCTGTGGGGCTCCTACGGCGAACGCGAAGACGATCCTCGCGCAGCTCGCGGCGGACGGACACCTGGTCGCCAACCACACGACGACCCATCGCAACATCACGACCATTCCGACGAACCAACGCGTCCAGGAGCTCTCCGAGACGGATGCGCTCATCGTGGCCCACGGCAAGACGCCCTGGAACCGGTCCCTCTTCCGCGCGCCGTTCGGAGCGTGGGCCTCGTCGGTCCACACCACCCTGAGCGCTTCGACGATGAGGCACTATGTGGGGCCGATCTACTGGGATATCGGTGGATACAGCGATCGTTACCCGAATGCCGCTGCCGACTGGGCGTGCTTCCAGGGAGATCTCAAACAGGGCAGCGTCCTCGTCCACTCTGCGCCGGGGGATCCGCTCCCCGACGGCTACGCGACCACGAGGGAGTGCGGCGACGCCTACCGCGCCGAGATCGACGCCGTAAGGAGCGGCATCGTCTTGATGCACGATCCGGCAAGCGGATCGACCGGCAGCACCGTCGACATGGTGAAGTACCTCGTCCCGCTCCTGAAGGCCGACGGGTACACGTTCGTCCGCGCCGACGAGGTCCCGCGCATCGCCGCCGATTTCCCCGCCTGTGCCGGCACCGGCTGCGTCACCTGCTCCGGGGCGGCAGCGAATCAGTGCACGAGCTGCGCGGCGGGTCGTTACCTGTCAGGTGGGACCTGCCTCGCGTGCAGCACTTGCGCAGCCGGGACGTACCAGTCCGCCGCCTGCACCGCGACGACGGACACCGTCTGCCCCGCCTGCGACGCCTCGTGCACGACGTGCAGCGGAGCCGGCACTGCCGCATGCACGAGCTGCGCCCCCGACCGCTACCTCGCCGGCGGCAGCTGCCTCGCATGCAGCACGTGCGCGGCCGGGTCCTATCCGTCGGCCGCATGCACCGCTACGACGAACACCGTCTGCGCGGCGTGCGACGCCTCGTGCACGACGTGCAGCGGAGCCGGCACTGCCGCATGCACGAGCTGCCCGGCGGGGAGCTACCTCTCGGGAGGCAGCTGCCTCGCGTGCAGCTCGTGCGCGGCGGGCACCTATCCGAGCGCGGCATGCACCGCGACCACCAACACCGTCTGCTCAGCCTGCCACGCCAGCTGCTCGGTGTGCTCCGGCCCCGACGCATCGCAATGCGGCGCGTGCCCGACCGGCTTCTACCTCGACAACGGGACCTGCCAGGCCTGCACCGTCTGCCCCGCGGGCAGCCGCACCGCTACGGCGTGCACACCGAACGCGAACACGGTCTGCGCGCCGTGCGCGGCCGGCACGGCTTCGAGCGTGCCGGGCTCCGAGACGTGCACCGCCTGCGCACCGGGCACCTACGCCTCCGACCCCGGCGCCGCGACCTGCAAGAGCTGCGGGAGCTGCGACGACGGCGACCCATGCACCACGGACACCTGCTCGCCCACGACCGGGTGCACGCATGCGCCGATCGCAGGGTGCGGGGGCTCGTCGGGCTCGTCGGGCACGTCCGGCTCGCCGGGCGGCCCCCTCGACGGAGGCACGTCGAGCGGCGCCTCGCCGGACGACGACCAATCGGGCTGCCAGGTCGGCCGAACCTCTCGCACGCCATCCCGACCCTGGGCGGCGCTCGGCGCGATCGGCGCGCTGGGGCTCGCGCTCGTTCGACGTCGCCGCGGTCGTGAATCGATCATGTGATGTGCGGCTCTCCCGACCGGGACTGGCGCGCTTGCGCCCGCCTACGCGACTCCATCCGCTCGACACGTGCACCGAGAATCGGCGCACCACTCCTGACGCGAGCGAGACGGACGAACCGAGCATCATCACGCACACGCGCCTGACGAGCGCGAGACACCGCGAATCGAGCAACGTCGCGAGTCCGCTCCTCACCGAGCGAGACGGACGAACCGAGCACCATCACGCGCACGCGCCTGACGAGCGCGAGACACGACCAACCGAGCACCGTCGTGTCGCCCCATCCCGACTCATCTGCTCGATGCCGCGCGCCGCGCGATCGATGCCGACACACTCGCGCCACGCGTTCGACGCCGACGCGAGACGCGGGTGAAGACGACGTCAGTCATTTGGCGTCGTTCGATCCTCGCGCAGGGCGCCGGAGGCGCGGCGAGCCGCGGGAGGCTTGTGCTCGCCGACAGGCAACCTAAGCTGACGCCATCATGGGTCTCCGCTTTCCGAACGAGCCCGACGACTATCGCCGCGCGCGCAACGAGCTTCTCGAGGCCGAGAAGCGGCTCCGCCGCCAGATCGAGGAGGTCGCCGAGCTTCGCCGCAAGCTTCCGCTGGGCGGCAAGGTGCCCGAAGACTACGTCTTCGACGAGGCGGCGGGCGCCAAGACGCGGCTGTCGGAGCTCTTCGGCGACAAGAAGACCCTCGTGCTCTACAGCTTCATGTACGGGCCTCCGATGGAGCGGCCCTGCCCGAGCTGCACGTCGATCGTCGACGGTCTCGACGGCCAGGCCGTGCACATCCGACAGCGCGCGGCGTTCGCCGTCGTGATGCGAGCGACGCTCGAGAAGGCCCACGCCGTCGCGGAGGCGCGCGGTTGGCGCCATCATCGCGTCATCTCGTCTGCGAACAACAGCTTCAACCGCGACTACTTCGCCGAGCGTGAGGGCGGCGGCCAGAACCCGCTCATGCACGTGTTCACGAAGAGCGCGAGCGGCGACATCCACCACTTCTGGTCGAGCGAGCTGCTCTTCGTCGAGCCGGAGCCGAACCAGGATCCGCGGCACGTCGATCTGATGTGGCCGCTCTGGAACATCCTCGACCTGACCCCGGAGGGGCGCGGCGAGTTCTACCCACGCCTCTCGTACGACCAGCCCAAGTAGCGGACCGAACCACCAACGGCGGCGCCTTGCGCCCCTCGGCCCGGGCGCGGAAGCCAACGGTACGCGGGCACGCACGCTCCTCGCGCGCTCCGCTCGGAAGGCCTCGGCCCGGCGCGCCGGCAGCGCCGCGTCCGGCGAGCCGCCCGTCGACGAAGCGGGCGACCATCGACGAAGCGGGCGCGCGCGTCGACCTCGAGCGGGATCGCCTGCGCAGACCTCGGGTGCCCCCGATCGACGAGGAGGCGTGCGCCGTCGTGCGGGGAGCCAGTGCTCGGCTCACCGGTGCGTCGCTCACTCGACCAAGATGCTCACGGGCTCGCTCCGGTGACCGTCGGCTTCAGCGACGATGGCATGCTCACCGCGCTCGAGCGCCCAGTAGACCGGCGCGCCGGCAGCGCCGCGTCCGGCGAGCCGCCCGTCGACGAAGAGGGCGACCATCGACGAAGCGGGCGCGTCGACCTTGAGCGGGATCGCCTGCGCAGACCGCGGGCGATCCGGATCGACGAGGAAGCGCGCTCCGTCGTGCGGGTAGCGGATCGCGACGTCCGGACGGAGGCCCGCGCCCCCCTCGCCCGCGCGGAGGGGACCACATAGCGGCGAGGACGAGGTCGGCGCGTCCGCCCGACCGGCGGCGTGCGCCCACGAGGCGAATGGCCCGTCGAACCGCTCGAACGTGCGCTCCGCCACGAAGCGCGGCGGGCACGACGGCGTCGCGCGGAGCCCATTCCGGGTGTCGATCTTCATCGTCTCGTGCATCCCGCACGGAGCGAGAACGCGTCCCTTCGGAATGATCTCGTCCACGACGTGCTTGCATCCCGCTCCGGGAGCGCCTCCCGAGAGCGCGCACACGTGCACGCGCTCCACACCTGCGACGTCGCGCTCGGGCGCATGCGCAGGCTCGCTCGTCACACGCCGCATGGCCGCCGACATCGCCGCCGCGAAGAGCGGCGCGGCGCCGGTGATGCCGCTCACCTTCGTCATCGGTCGGCCGTCGAAGTTGCCGACCCACACACCGACCGTCACCTCACGCGTGAAGCCGACCGTCCAGTTGTCGCGGTACCCCTTCGACGTGCCGGTCTTGGCGGCCACCTCGAACGGAAGATCGAGCGCGGAGCTCTCGCCGAACGCGGCCACGCGCGCGCTCCTGTCGCGGAGCATGTCCGCCAGCATCGCGGCGACCGGCTCCGGCATCACGCGCCGCTCGTCGACCGCGGCGGGCGCAGGGAGGCTCACGTCGGCCGCCGCCCGAACGACGCGGAGCGGACGATGAACACCTCCACGGGCGATCGCGGCGTAGGCGCCGACGAGATCGTAGAGGCGCACCTCGCCGTCCCCGAGCGCGAGCGCGGGACCGTAGAACTCGGCCGTCTCACCGAGCGTGCGGAAGCCAACCTCGCGCAGACGCTCGAGCACGCGACCGACGCCGACCTCGTTCGCCGCGAAGACGGCGGGGACGTTGTAGGAGTTTGCGAGCGCCTCGCGGAGCCGGACGGGGCCGTGGAAGCGCTCGTCGTAGTTGCGCGGGGAGTATCTACCGCCCGGCGTCATGAGATGGAGCTCGACGTCGGGCAGCACCGTGGCCGGAGTCCAGCCGAGGTCCTCCATCCCGAGGCCGTAGACGAACGGCTTGAGCGTCGAGCCCGGCTGCCTCCGCGCGCGCACGCCGTCGTTCTTTCCGCCGTTCGCATCGTCCTCCCATCGCGGCGAGCCGACGTACGCGAGGACGTCCCCCGTGGCGTTGTCGACGACGAGGACGCTCGCCGCCGTCACGTTGCGCTTCGCGAGCGGCCGGAGCACGTCTCCGGCTGCGCTCTCGACCTCGCGCTGGAGCCCGCGGTCGATCATGGTCTCGACGCGTGCCGTCTTCCCGCGAAGCGCGGGCACCGCCGGATCGAGCGTTCCGGCGAGGAGCGCGTCGACGAGATGCGGCGCGCCGAAGCCGCCCTTGCCGATGCGGAGCGTGAGCGGCTCGGCCTTGGCGCGGGCATGCTCCTCGCGATCGATCATGCGTGCGGCCAGCATGCGGTCGAGGACGCGATCGCGCCTGACGAGCACGCGATCCGGACGGCGGACGAGCGAGTAGTAGCTCGGACCGCGCGGGATGCCGGCGAGCGTCGCCGCCTCGGCCACCGAGAGCTCGCGCGGCGGCTTGTCGAAGAAGTACCGGCTCGCGGCGCCGATCCCGCGGACGCCGTCGCCGAACGGCGCGCGGTTCAGGTAGTGCTCGAGGATCTGCCGCTTCGAGAGCGACATCTCGATCCGCGTCGCCATCGCCATCTCGCCGAGCTTCCCGCGGAACGTCCGCGGATGGGGAGACGCGAGACGGGCGAGCTGCATCGTGATCGTCGAGGCGCCCGACACGACGCGACCGGCGCGGAGCGACGTCACGATCGCGCGCACCGTCGCGGCCGGATCCACGCCGACGTGCTCGTCGAAGCGCCGGTCCTCGGCCGCGAGGACGGCATGGACCACGGCCTCGCCGACGTCGTCGATCGGCACCCAGACCGCACGAGCGGCGTCATCGTCCGAGCGGACCTCGCGCAGGAGCTCCCCCTCGCGATCGAGGAAGCGGATCGACGCGCCGTACCTCGCGCCCTCGCGGAGCGCCGCCGGCAGCGGCGTGAACGCGGCCCCGACGAAGAGCCACAGGATCCCCGCGAGCATCATCGCCCCGAGCGCGCGGCAGCCGCGGACGAACCGGCAATCCGCCGGGCGATTCATCCTCGCCTCGAGCGCACGCCAGCCGCTGACGACGCGGGAGTCCGCGAGGCGGCTCATTTCGTCTTCACCTCGAACACGCCCGCGGCCGTCCGCCCGAACGTCTCCGGTTCGTACATGCACTCCACTCGCGTCGGCGGGACCACGAAGCGGCCCGGCGTCGTCGCGCGCGCGAGGTAGCGGTAGTGGTACATGCCCGCGGCCATCCGATCGACGAACGTGAGCACCCGGTCGTCGTGCATCTCGCGGTGGTACCAGGAGCGCTGGAACGTGCTTCCAACCGCGCGCGCGTCGATGTCGCGAGCGTCGTCGATGTCGACCTGATCCCCCTCCTCTCCGGGCTCGGTGACGGCAAGGTCGCGCGCCGTGGTCGCGAGGTTCGCCTGCACTGCCTCGAGCCCTGCAGGCAGCGGATCGTCGATGATGACCTGCTCGCGCGGATCGGGCGTGACGACCATGAGGTCGACGAGGACGAGGTCGCTCGCGTCGGCGGTCGTTGCCGACGACGCCGGGATCGACCGCAACGCATCGGAGAGCGCCTCCGGCCTCACCGAGCGAATGAGCTTCTTCACGAAGAAGCCACGGTCGATCGGCGTGGTCGGCAGGTCTGTCCGCGCATAGCGGAGACGCGCCTCGTAGAAGAGCTTCCCCTTCCCGTTGACCTGGAACGCGAGGTTCTGGCCGCTCCGGCCGAAGATCTTCGCCGCGCCGAAGCTCGCCGACTGCGCCTTCACGCTACGGCCGTGGAAGGCTGCCTTCATCACCTCCTGGTCACCGAAGAAGACGCTCGCGTCGAAGTCGGGCGGCTCCGTCTCCTGGGCCTTGCGGTAGTCATCGAGCGCAAGGAGCGCCCAGGCGTTCTCCTGGGTCGATCGCCAGGCGCCGCCGCGACGCGCGGCGAGCAGGCCCTTCGCGAGCCGCCCCGCGAGGGGATGTTTCGGCTCGACGGTCACGAGCGCCCGGAGGACGATCGCCGTCGTGCGGTTCTCCGAGTCGAGCAGCGGAGCGTAGCGATCGCCGAGGTTCTCCGCGATGGTCGCCCCCGCCGGCGTGATCCGGACGTGGGCCTCGGCGTCGCGAACGAGCTCCTTCGCGTCCTCGGGGCGCATCTTCGTCAACGTCATCGCGTGCGCGAGCAGCGCCCTCGCGAAGAGCGGCATCTTCTCGCGTCGCGCGAACAGCCGGGACGCATAGCCGGCGTCGGCTTGGCCCGTCATCGCGAGGACGTCGAGGACGAACGCCTGCTGCGAGAGCATCACGTCGTCGTCACCACGCTCCCACCGCTCGGCGCGGGGCCGCTCCTTCTTGGGCGTGCCGGACGGCTCCTGGAGACCACACGCGGCGAGCCCGTCGCGGAGCCATCGCGTAGCGCTCTCCGTCGCCGCCGCCGGCACCGGCCGCCCCCGCTCCTTCGCGAGGTGGAGGCCCCACAGCGAGTAGGCCGTGAGCCAGGTGTCCCCCCGCGGCGAGTCGGGCCAGTACCCGAACGCGCCGTCGGGGCGCTGCGCCTTGAGGATCTTCACGATCGCGTCGTCCGCGATGGCGTTCGTATTGGCCGGCAGCTTCACGCCGTAGTCGCGTGCGAGGTCGACGAGCGCGACGAGCGGCACCAGCTTGCTCGTGAGCTGCTCAGTGCAACCGTACGGGTAGTCCAGCAGCGCCTCGACGCCGCCTTCGAGGCCAACGAGCGCAGTGGAGGCGACGCGGCGATCGATCCCCCCGATGTCCGACCGCCTGGCCGCGAGAGCGCCGAGCTGCTCGGCGATGGCCTCCTCCGTCTCGCCGTAGAGCGCGACTGCCTCGAGGCTGAGCGGCGCGGAGACGTCGCGCTTCACAATGACGTCGTCGCGCGCTTCTCCCGCGGCCCGCGCGTGGAACGAGAGCTCGGCCTTGCCGACGGAGGGTGCCCCGATCGCCCAACGGACCTCCACCGAGCCGTTCGCCGGGAGAGCGACCTTTTGCGTGGCCTCGCCCGTGACGACGACGCCCTTTGCATCGAGCTTCACCTCGACGGTCTGCGCAGGGAGGTTCTTCGACGTGAGGATGACGCCAGCGTTGATAGCGTCGCCCGCGCGGAGGAACCGCGGGAGCGCGGGCCGCGCCATGAGCGGCCGGCTCGTCACGATCGATTCCTGACCGAAGCCGAAGCGATCGGACTCCGACGTCGCGACCGCCATGAGGCGGAACGTCGTCAGCGAGTCGGGGAGCTTGAAGCGCAGGTGCGCCTTGCCGTCGGGGCCGGTGAGGACCGACGGCTGGAAGAACGCCGTCGTGCGGAAGTCCTGTCGCGTGGAGAGGCCCTCGCCGCCGCCACCACCCTCGTCGCCCTTGTCCTCGCCGGGCCCTCGTCCCAGTCGGAGGATGCGCGCGAGGTTGTCGCGCGACTCGATCGGCGCAACGCTGAGGCTCCGGCGCGCCGCGAAGACGGGCAGCGGGTCGGGCGTCTTGTAGCCGGTGAGCATGAGAACGCCCTCGTCGACGGCGTAGAAGGCGACGTCCGCGTGCACGCCCTTGCCGGCGCGGTCGGTCACGACGAGATCGACATCGACCTCGTCGCCCGGGCGATGGTCCTTCTTCGACGGCTTCACGTCGACCTTCAAGCGGCGCCCCTCGGGGTTGACGCTGATCTCCGCCCAGCCGATGCGGAAGCTCGGTCCGCCGACGTCCGCGCCCTTGCCCTTTTTCGCGTCCGCGGGAGGAGGTGGCGCGGAGCGCCCCTTCACGAGCTGGACGGAGACGAAGACGTTCGGCCACATCTCCGCGGTGACGGGGATGCTGAACACCGGCATCGATCCGCGCACGGTGACACGCTCCTCGCGGGAGATCCCCTGTCGCTCGACGGTGACGAGCGCCTCGGCCTCCTTGAACGGGCTCTTGACGAGCACCTTCGCGACGTCGCCGACCTCGTACGACTCCTTGTCCGTCACCAGCTCGAGGCGTGGCCCGTCGTACACCGGCCAGGCGACGCGCGCAGAGTCTCCGCTGACGTAGACGCCGTAGCTCGACGCGACGGGGTTCCCGCGCTTGTCGGCGGCGCGGGCGCGGACGATGTAGAAGCCTGCTTCCGTCGGCCGGAGATCGCACCCGGCGACGTCCGCCGTCGTCTTCGCCTCGCAGGTGGCGACCACCTTGTCGATCGCGCGCGACTCGTAGTGGAGACCGTCCTCGCCGGTCGCCTCGGTCGCGGTCGCCCACGTGCGCGCGAGGAGATCGACGCTCACGCTCACTCCGACGCGCCGCGCGCCCGACGGCTCGACCGCGGCGACGGTGGCGCGGATCGGCGCGTTCGCGGCGACGAACATCTCCTTCGGCTGCTGGAGCGCGACGTAGAACTCCGCAGGGTGGACGAGCGTGGTCGCCTGGCTCGCGATGGTCTGCCGGGAGAGGTCCTCGATCTCCGCCTCGAAGCTCACGTTCTCGGGGGCCTCTTGCTTCGGTAGCGTCAGCCCGACCGCGGCCTCGAACGTGCCCTTCTCACTGAGCGCCCCGTCGCCCCCCTGGAGCTTCCCTCCACGCGCCGACCAGTCGGCGAGCGCCCACCGGTAGGCCGAGTCGTCCACGACGAATCCGTCGGTCTTCGGCGGTGCGAAGGACGTCTGGCTCCGCGTCACCGTGTAGCGCACCTTCCCGCCGCTCATCGGCGCGCCGAAGAGGTAGTCGCCACGTACGGTGAAGGCCGCCTTGTCACCACGGATGAACGACGGCTGACTCGGATCGACCGACACCTTGAACTCGGCGGGGCGGGAGGCGGCGACCTCGACCGCAGCGGCGGCGGCGGTTGGCTCCCACGACTCCTTGCGCGGCTCGCCTTCGGCGATCGCCTCGAGCTGGATGCGCCCGAGCCGCGAGGTGGCCGGGATCGGGATGTCGACCGCGAGCTCGCCGAACACGCCGAGCTTTGCTTTGTGCTCGAACATCGTCCCGCCCTCCGGATCGTAGGCACGCAGGGTCATCTCGCGCCCGCGCGGCGTCTCCATCCCCTTCAGCTGGTTCCGGCGGAAGACGCCCTTCACGCGGATGGTCTCGCCGGCCTTGTAGATGCCGCGATCGGTGAAGAGCATCCCGAAGACGGGCATCTTCGCAGCGAGATCGAGGTACGGCATCTCGGCGCGCGAGACGATGTCGCCCGCCTCGCGGTAGGTCCAGTCGTCGCCGGACCGCGCGAAGAGGACGAGACGCTCGTCGATGTTCCCGTCCGGCTTGACCGGCTGGAAGCGATCCGCCGGAAGCATCGCGATGCCGCGCCCGTCCGTCGGAACGGCGAGGAGCTCGCGGCCCCCGTCCTCCCGCACCGCGACGGTCGCGCCGCTGACCGGCTTCCCGTCGGAGAGACGCGAGACGAGGACGAGGCTCCCGAAGCGCGAGAGCTTGGCGCTGATCGCGAGGTCGGTGACGGTAGCGTGGCGCGTATCGAGCATCGGCCGCCGGCCCGGGACGGGGCGCGACGTCGCCACGAACATGAGCCCCTTGCCCTTCGGTCCGAGGAGGGCATCGGTGCTCACGTTCTTGATCGCGGCGACGTTCTTCGCGGCGCCGAGGCTGACGTCCTCGCGCTTGGCGCCCGGAAGCGACTTCAAGAGCTCGTACCGCTCCTCGCCGCGTCGCGGGCGAAGCAGCTTCATGAGCCCGAGCTCGTCGGTCACCCCCGAGACGAGCTCGAACTTGTCGACGTTGAGCGAGGACACCGGCACCGTGCGCCCTTTCGCCTTCGCGGCCTCGAATACGGTGCCCGCGAGCCCGATATTGACGCTGGGCGACTCGTCGTCGGTGGTCAGGGCGACGGCGTGCTCGCGCGGGAGGACCTGCCCGTACTGATCCTTCAGCCCCGGTGTGACGACGACGCGGAAGGTCCGCGCCGGACCGAGGTCGACCGGGATGCTGGCCCACTGGACCTTCTCGCTGTCGTCCCTTCCCTTCCCCCAGCGGATCGGCGCCGGCGGGTCGAGCCGCACGTGCGCCTTGACGCCGCCGTGCGGAGCGCAGATCTTCCGCCCGGTCCTGGAGCAGGAGACCTCCGAGACGGCGAGCGGGCCGTAGGTGCGCACCGTGGCCTCGCGCGCCTCGCCGCTCGGGAGCGGCCCTTCGAGACCGCGGAGATTGGCGGCGACCGAGACGACGATCGGCGCGTCGAGCGGCAGCGGGGCCTTCGGTGTGAGCTTCACGAGCATCGGCACGTCCGGCTTCGGGCGGGACGCGCTGAACGAGATCGACGTCTTGCCCCCGAACGCGGTCATCTTCGTCGCCCGCTCGACCTCCTTCGGGTCGACGGGCTGGTTGAACCGCAGCTCGAACGCCTGCTTCGGCTCGAGGTGCGTCGCGCCGTCACCGGGGGAGAAGTGCACCACCCGTGGCCGCGCCGTCGTGAACGAGAACGCGTTCGTCTCGCTCGTACCGGAGGAATCGCTCGCGAGCTCGAGGGGCCGCATCGGCCGGTTGAAGACGATCGAGACCTCGGTCGGATCGACGGTCTCGCCCTTCGGTCCGGCAAAGACGACTCCGAACGCCGCGCTCGACGTCGTCCCCGAGACCTCCGCGGCGCCCAGGCCGAGCGTGCGCTGCGGCGTCACGCTCGGGGCGCGTGCGCCGGGGAAGCACGCGGCGACCGCGACGACGAAGGCCATGGCGAGCACGCGGCGGGCGGAGGCGAGACGGCGATCCATCGGATGCGCTCTACCAAGGACCGTGCCGGTCGCGGCGCTCGTTTTCCCTCCGACGGATCCGCGTATTCGAGATGCCCGCACCGGCCCCCTCGCGGCCGCACCGACACCACGCGTGTCCGTCCGGACGCAGCCCCGGCTCCGGCCGCACGGGCGATCACGTCGCCGGCCTCTCGATGCCGGGAGCGCGGTGGACCTCCCGACGCTCGCCGGTGACCGCCCACACGACGAAGCCACCGAACACCACCGCGATGAGCGCCCATGCCCGCATCACGCCATGCCCTTGCTCCGCCCACCACTCGATGAAGTTGCGAGCTCCCTGCACCCCGCCGACCGGTGTGACGAGCCCGGCGAGGAAGGCGAAGACGCCGAGCACCCGGAGGCCAAGCGGGCTTCGCGAGCTCGGCGCCACCCGGATGAACACGAGCCCGATCGCCATGCGGAAGAGCGCAACGAGGTAGAGCCCGACCGGAGTCACCGTGTATCGAGCGATGATCAGGTACGTGTCGGGCACGATGAAGCCGAGCACGCCGAGCACCAGCACCAGGAGACCGACGAGCAGCGCTAGCGTCCTCATGCCTCCTCCTCTTCCTTTTCCTTCGCGTGCTCCGTAACTTGCATCGCAACGTTCGCAACGTGCGTGCCCGGCGCGGCTCTGCTCTCTCTCGAGCGCCGAGCTCGCTCGCGACCGTCGTGCTCTTCCTCTCCAGAACGGGACAAGGACGTCGCTCGAATCGGTACCGTCGGTCTTCGTCGAGGTCGCTCATGAGATCGCTCGCCCGCGCGTTCGCTTCGCGCAACTACCGCCTCTTCTTTGGCGGGCAGGTCGTCTCGCTCATCGGCACCTGGATGCAGTCCGTTGCACAGGCGTGGCTCGTCTACCGGTTGACGGGCTCGGTCGCGCTGCTCGGGCTCATCGGCTTCTGCAACCAGATCCCCATCTTCTTCCTCGCGCCCGTCGGTGGAGCGCTCGCCGATCGGCTTCCCCGGCGGAAGATCCTCGTCGGCACCCAGGTCGCGTCGATGCTCCTCGCGTTCATCCTCGCCGGACTGACGCTCGACGAGCTCGTCACCACGGTGGAGCTCCTCGTCCTCGCGACCCTCCTCGGCGCCGTCAACGCGATCGACCTGCCGACCCGACAGGCGTTCGTCATCGAGCTGGTCGGCAGCGAGAACCAGATGAACGCCATCGCGCTGAACTCGTCCGTGGTGAATGCCGCGCGCGTCCTCGGCCCCGCGCTGGCCGGCCTCCTGGTCGCGGTCATCGGCGAAGGCTGGTGCTTCTTCCTCAACGGTGTGTCGTTCCTCGGCGTCATCGCGGGGCTGCTCGCGATGCGCGGCCTCCCCGCGCCGCCGGAGCGGCCCGCACAATCGCCGCTCCGTCACGTCGCCGAAGGGTTCCGCTTCGTCCTGACGAGGGCGCCGCTTCGCGTGCTGATCCTGCTGCTCGGCACCGTGAGCCTCTGCGGAATGCCGTACGTCGTGCTCATGCCCGTGTTCGCGGACCACGTACTCGGGGGAGGCGCGCGCGAGTTCGGCATCCTCATGGCCTCGGCGGGCTTCGGCGCCCTCTCAGCTGCGCTCACACTCGCGAACCGACGCGAGCTCAAGGGTCTCCTGGCCAGGTGGACCATGCCCGGTTCGGTGGGGTTCGGCGCGGCGCTGATCGCGTTCTCCTGGTCGCGAAACATCCTGCTCTCGTGCGTGCTCCTGTGCCTCGCTGGCTTCACGATGATGATGCAGACGGCTTCGACGAACACGCTCCTCCAGGCGATGTCGCCGAACGCGCTTCGTGGTCGCACGATGGCGGTCTACGCGATGATGTTCATGGGCCTGGCGCCGGTCGGCTCCCTCATCGCGGGCCTCGTCGCCGAGCGGATCGGCGTGCCGGCGACCCTCACCGCAGGCGGCGCCATCTGCATGGCGGCCGGGCTCGCCTTCCGCCTCCGGCTTCCGTCGCTCGTCCCGAAGACACACGAGCTCGTCCGCCTCGCCGCGGCCTCGTGAGCGGTGAGCGGTCGCGCGGGTAGCGTCCCGGCACCGCGAGGCGCTCCGACCTCAGCAGAGCGCCCTCAGCCCGACAGGACGGACGATACAAAAGAGTTGCAGTTCGAACGGTGCAAGAGCTTGCCACGCCCCTGGCTTGCGATTAGGAAAACGCGCCCCCCATGCAGCTAAGAAACGTGGCGATCGTCGCTCACGTCGACCACGGTAAAACGACCCTCGTCGACCACATGCTCAAGCAGGCCGGTACGTTCCGCGAGAACGAGGCCGTCGCCGAACGCGTCATGGATTCGAACGATCTCGAGCGCGAGCGCGGGATCACGATCCTCGCGAAGAACACGAGCGTTCGCTGGAAGACGAAGAGCGGCGAGATCATCAAGATCAACGTCGTCGACACTCCAGGCCACTCCGACTTCGGCGGAGAGGTCGAGCGCACGCTCATGATGGCCGACGGCGCCATCCTGCTCGTCGACTCGGCCGAAGGGCCCCTGCCGCAGACGCGCTTCGTCCTCACGAAGTGCCTCGAGCTCGGGTTCCCGGTCATCGTCGTCATCAACAAGATCGACCGCCAGGACGCCCGCCCGAACGACGTCCTGAACGAGGTGTTCGACCTCTTCGTCGACCTCGAGGCATCGGACGCGCAGACGGACTTCCCAGTCCTCTACGCGATCGGACGCGACGGCATCGCAAAGACGTCGCTCGACGATCCGTCGACGAACCTCCAACCGCTGTTCGACACGATCCTCGCGAAGGTCCCGCCGCCGAAGGGCGACCCGACCGCGCCGCTCCAGATCGTCGTCAACAACATCGACCACGACGAGTACGTCGGCCGCCTCGCCATCGGGCGCGTGGCCGCCGGCACGATCAAGGCGAACCAGCCGGTCGGCGTCCTGAAGGACGGCTCGAAGGCGAAGGCCCAGATCAAGGTACTGAACACCTTCGAGGGCCTCAAGCGCACGGTCACTACCGAGGCGCAGGTCGGAGAAATCATCGCGATCGCGGGCATCGAGGACATCGACGTCGGCGACACGATCACGGATCTCTCCGAGGGCTGGGAGAACCGCGCCCTGCCCCGCATCGTCGTCGAGCAGCCGACGATCAAGATGCGGGTCGGCGTCAACACCTCGCCGCTCGCCGGCAAGTGCAAGCAGTCGAAGTTCCTCACGAGCCGCCAGCTCCGCGAACGCCTCCTTCGCGAGACGCGCCGGAACCTCGCGCTCAAGTTCGAGGACACCGACTCCCCCGACACGTTCACGGTCCTCGGCCGCGGCGAGCTCCAGCTCGGCATCCTCGTCGAGACGATGCGCCGCGAAGGCTACGAGATGCAGCTCGGTAACCCCGAGGTCATCACGAAGGAGATCGACGGCGTCCCGCACGAGCCCTACGAGCTCTGCGTCATCGACGTGCCTGATGCGTTCATCGGCACCGTCACCGAGCGCCTCGGCCAGCGCCGCGGCCGCATGACCAAGATGGCGAACCACGGCCACGGCCGCGCCCGCCTCGAGTTCCGCGTGCCGAGCCGCGCCCTCATCGGCTTCCGTGGCGAGTTCCTCACCTCCACGCGCGGCACCGGCCTCCTCACGACCGTCTTCGACGGTTGGGAGCCCTGGGGCGGCGCGATGGCGAAGCGGCAGCTCGGCGCCATCGTCTGCGACCGCGCCGGCGTCGCCACGCCCTATGCGATGAACCATCTCCAGGCCCGCGGCGAGTTCTTCATCTCGCCGGGCGTCGAGGTCTACGAAGGCATGATCGTGGGCGAGCACAACCGCCCGAGCGACGCCGACTGCAACCTCATCAAGGAGAAGAAGCAGACGAACGTGCGCAACCACGGCAAGGACGACAACGTCATGCTCGCGGTGCCGCGTACGCTCAACATCGAGACCGCGATGGAGTGGATCGACGCCGACGAGCTCGTCGAGGTCACCCCCGACGCCGTCCGCGTGCGCAAGCAGATCCTCTCGATCAACAAGCGCCCGCGCCGCTCCGAGGCGATCGAAGAGGCCGGATCGCGCGGGATCTCGAACGTCCCCGCCGCGATGGAAGACTGACCGCATCGAGGGCGAGGGCGGCACCTCGTCCTCGCCTTCCAGCTCCAAGCAGCGCCCCGCGCTCGCTCGTACACACGAGCGAGCGCGCGTGTTTTGTCGGCAAGCGTGATACCGATCGGCCGCCCGGACGGCGGCCGGACCGCCTGCGCAGGGTGCGCATCGCCCTTGCGCAACATGCGCAGCCTGCGCAACGCGCGCGGCGCGCCGGGGTCGAAAGCGACCGTCGAGCGCGGAAATGCCGCCTCCTTGTGCGCTTTCTGCGGCTGGTCCGCTCGTTGCTCGAAGGAACGGCACGTCCGGCATCTGCAGGCGCACCGGGGCGCGCTCTTCACCGAGCACTCCGCCCTCGTCGTCCGCGCAGTCGGTCCGCGCAACAACGAAAGGCTTCCTAGTGAACTTCAAGTCCTCCGCTCTTGCTCTTGCTCTTGGTGCGCTCTCGAGCGCGTTCGCCGTCGCAGCTTGTGAGGCCGACACGGGCTCGGGCCCCGGCGACCTGCCCGACAGCGGTACGCCGGGGACAGACGCGGCACCGGCGATCGACTGCCCTGCTCCGACCGCAGGGCCCACGAAGCACAAGGACGACGTGGAGGGCGACACCGTCTGGACGGCCGCCGGCAGCCCGCACATCGTCGAGAACGACGTCAACGTTCGCAACGGCGCGAAGCTCACGATCGAGCCGTGCGCAGAGGTTCGTCTCGCCAAGGGGACGCACATCAACGTCGCCTACCCGTCGACGCCCAACACCGGCACGCTGATCGCCGAGGGCACGGCGACCAAGCCGATCAAGTTCACCGGGCTCGACGGCGCGCGCTGGGCCAGCGTCCACGTGAACGCGCCGGGCACCGCGCGCTTCGCGTACGCGACCTTCGAGGGCGGCGGCGGAGGTGACTTCGAGCAGGGGGGGACGCTCGTGGTCCGCGGCGACAACGCGATGCCGGCAAAGGCGGTCGTGTTCGTCGACCACGTCACGATCGAGAAGTCCCTCGGCACCGGCGTGTGGATGGCGAACCGCTCGATGTTCATGACCGGCTCGAAGGAGCTCACGATCACGACGTCCGGCAGTGACGAGAACCCATACCCGATCGAGATCACCGAGCACGCGATCGACACGCTTCCGACCGGAAGCTACACGGGCAACAAGAAGGACGAGATCCTCATCGCGTCGGTCGGTGGCGGCCCTGCCGGTAGCGGCCTCGTCGTCGACGCGACCCTCCACGAGCTCGGCGTGCCGTACCACATCGGAGACAGCAAGCTCGACAGCTTCGTGATCGGCGGCAGTGAAGACGGCTCGGTCGCGACGCTCACCATCGAGCCCGGCGTCGTCATGCGCTTCGAGCCGGAGACGGCCTTCAAGGTGCAGACCTTGACGACCGACAAGCCGTCGACCGCCGCGGTGCGCGCGATCGGCACCGCCGACAAGCCGATCGTCTTCACCTCGGCCTCGCCGACGCCGAAGGCGGGCGACTGGCGCGGCCTCTGGTTCGGAGGCATCGCGCAGGCGACGAACGCGTTCGAGCATGTCCGCGTCGAGTACGCGGGCTTCGACTGCAGCTGCAGCCTCAACACCTGCAGCCTCGGCGTGACCGAGCACGAGGCAGCGGTCATCTTCACCGCTCCCCCGCCGAGCGTCTTCATCAAGAACTCGGTCTTCAAGGAGATCACCGGCCATGGGATCGTCCAGGGCTTCGATGGGGCGCTCCTCAACTTCCGCCCGACGAACACCTTCGAGAACGTGAGCGGCTGCATCCAGACCCATCCGCGCAACGTCGACAGCACGTGCCCCACTCCCCGACCGATGTGCGACGGCCTCTGAGGAGCCTCGCGATCGCGTGAGGCGCTATGCGCGCGATGAGCTCGATGCACGAGCCCATCGCGCGCGGGGCCACATTCTCGGCTGGGTCCGCGACCAGGAGGGGGCGTGCTCAGCCGACGGCGAGGCCGGACGCCTCGAGGATCTGATTCTGGATCCGGCGCGCCTGGCGGGCGCCGGCGGAGTCCTGCTCGACCCGCC
>Ga0066256_1000845_pt2 | contig 21478 bp, 20 predicted proteins | sample ThiBio_1000_biof_FD_87107 | JGI IMG/M metagenome (GOLD analysis project Ga0066256, IMG submission 87107) | Wastewater bioreactor microbial communities from Cape Town, South Africa - Thiocy_expt_1000_biof (version 2) | ecosystem: Engineered > Bioreactor > Thiocyanate-remediating >... | reverse complement strand
ATCGTCGCCGGTGCGCTGCTTGCCTTCACGCTGTCGGTGGACGAATTCATCATCGCCTTCTTCACCGCCGGTGCCGGCCGCTCCTCCATCACCCTGCCGATGCAGATCTATTCGATGATCCGTTTCGGCATCACGCCGGAAATCAATGCGCTTGCCACCATCGTCATGGCGGTCAGCGCCGGAGCGCTGGTGCTGTCGCAATGGCTCAACAGAGAAAACAGATCGCAATGACCTCGTCTCCTCGCCCCATCCTGTCGATCGACGGCGCCGTCAAGCGTTTCGGCAGGACCGTCGCCGTCGACGGCATTTCGCTCGATATCCGCGAGAACGAGTTTTTCGCGCTGCTCGGTCCGTCCGGCTGCGGCAAGACCACGCTTCTGCGGATGATCGCCGGTTTCGAGACGCCGAGCGCCGGCCGCATCCTGCTCGACGGCGCCGATATATCGCCGCTGCCGCCGGAAAGGCGGCCGCTGAACCTGATGTTCCAGTCCTATGCGCTCTTCCCGCATATGAGCGTGCGCCAGAACCTCGGCTACGGGCTGGAGATGGAAGGATTGCCGAAAGCGGAGATCGCCAGGCGTGTCGATGCCATGCTGGCGACGACCGACCTGTCGGCGCTTGCCGACCGCAAGCCCGACCAGCTCTCCGGCGGCCAGAAGCAGCGCGTGGCGCTGGCCCGCGCCCTCATCAAGCGCCCTAAGGTGCTTCTGCTCGACGAACCGCTGGGCGCGCTCGACAAGAAGCTGCGGGAAAAGATGCAACTGGAACTGAAGCGGCTGCAACACGAGGTCGGCACAACCTTCATCATCGTCACCCACGACCAGGAAGAGGCCTTGGTCATGGCCGACCGGCTGGCGATCCTGAAGGACGGCAAGGTGCTGCAATGCGGCGGTCCGGAGGAGATCTACGAGCGGCCGGCCAACCGCTTCGTCGCCAACTTCATCGGCGTGATGAATTTCATCGAGGGCAGCATCGAAGGTGGCGTGTTCCGCGCCGGCGGTCAGGCGATCGAGGCGGATACCTCAGGCCTCGCCGATGGCCGGCCGGCGACGCTGGCGATCCGCCCGGAAAACATCGCCGTCCATTCGGCCGGCAACGGGTTTGCCGGCGAGGTAGTGGATATCGCCTATCACGGCCTCGACCGGCAGCTTTATGTGAAGACCGGGCTTTGCGACACGCCGCTGCAGGTGCGCGTTCCGGCCAGCAACGGCGCCTTTGCTGTCGGCGCAACGGTGTCGCTCGGTTTCGCGCCGGCCCATTGCCGGCTGTTTCAGGAATAATCCAAGAATACGATAAGAGGGGACTGCCCATGAGCAAGACAATCGCGTTTTTCCCGGAAGCCGCCTTCGGGCCGGCGCTGAATTCGGTGGGCATCGCCCAGGCCGTCGAAGCGCTGGGCCACAAGGCCGTCTTCCTCTCCGATCCGGGCTTCGTCTCGGTGTACGAGGGTTATGGTTTCGAGGCGCATCCCGTGAACCTCTCCGAACCGATGCCGCCGGAGCAGATGGCGAAATTCTGGGAGGATTTCATCAACGGCCACATCCCGAATTTCCGCAAGTCGCCCTACGACCAGATCGACAACTACGTCAAGGATTGCTGGACGGCGATCGTCGACAGCGCCAAATGGGCGCAGAAGGACCTGCCGGGCGTGCTGGCGAAGATCAAGCCGGACCTGATCTGCGTCGACAACGTCATCCTCTTTCCGGCGATCAAGCAATACGGAACGCCGTGGGTGCGCATCATCTCCTGCTCGGAAAACGAGATCGAGGACCCGAAGATCCCGCCGCACCTTTCCGGCTGCAGCGAAAGCGATTACGCCGGCCATCAGGCCTATCGCGACAAATTCAATGCGGTGATCAAGCCGATCCATGAGGATTTCAACGAATTCCTGGCCGGGACCGGCGAGGCCGCCTATCCGATCGGCCAGTTTTTCGAAGCGTCGCCCTTCATGAACCTGCTGCTTTATCCCGAGCCGGTGAAATTCACCCGTGAGCATCCGCTGTCGCCGTCGCAGTTCCAGTATCTCGAAGGCTGCGTGCGCAAGGAAAAGCCCTACGAGGTGCCGACCTTTGCCGAGAACAACGACAAGCCGCTGCTCTACGTCTCCTTCGGTTCGCTGGGCGCCGGCGATACGGAGCTTCTGAAGCGAATCATCGCCACCGTGGGCAAGCTGCCCTATCGCGCCCTGGTCAATGTCGGCGACTACAAGGATCAATATACCGACCTGCCGGGCAACGTCATCGTCGACAGCTGGTTCCCGCAGCCCTCGGTCATCCCGCAGGTCGATGCCGTCATCCATCACGGCGGCAACAACTCCTTCACCGAGTGCCTCTATTTCGGCAAGCCGGCGATCATCATGCCTTATGTCTGGGACGGCCACGACAATGCCACCCGCGTCGACGAGACCGGCCACGGCTTCAAGATGCCGCGTTACGACTGGACCGATGCCGATCTTGCCGCCAGGCTCGATGCCTGCATCAATGATCCGAAGATGAAGGCGAAGCTTGCCGCCACCAACGCCCATATGCAGGCCGAGAACGGCCCGCAAAAGGCTGCCGGCATTCTCGATCAGATCGTCAGGACGGGGAAATTCGATGGTTGAGACGCTGAAATCCTCCGCCCCGCATATCCGCAATGCGACCGTGTTCGCCGACCTGGTCGATTGGGGTGCGCAGCCTGACATGGTCGAGGGGCAGTCGCATTCGACCGGGCGCCTTTTGTTCAAAGGCCCGAACAACCAGCCGGAAACCGGCATCTGGGTCTGCACGCCGGGCCGCTGGCGGCTGTCGATCCCCCGCGATGAATTCTGCCATTTCGTCGTCGGCCGCGCCACCTATACGTCTGACGACGGCGAGGTGATCGAGGTCGAGCCGGGTACCGCCGTCACCTTCCTGGCCGGCTGGACCGGCGAATGCGTGGTCCACGAGACCATGCGCAACATCTATATGCTCGCCTGACTGGCCGGCCATAACGATAACGAAAGGAAACACCGATGACCGCGACACCTCTGATGCGCAAGCCGCTGGAACAGACGGAGCTAAAGGACTGGGGCATCATCCCGACGATGATCGTGGGCGAGTCGCACACGTCGGGCAAGCTGATCCACAAGGGGCCGAACGGCGAATCCGAATGCGGCCTGTGGGTCTGCACGCCGGGCAAGTGGAATTGCCATGTGACCCGCGATGAGTTCTGCCATTTCCTCGAAGGTCGCTGCACCTACGTGCACGAAAGCGGCGAGGTGATCGAGATCACCCCGGATACCGCCGCCTTTTTCCCGCAGGACTGGAAGGGCGTGTGCACGGTGCATGAGACGGTGAAGAAGGTTTATATGATCCGCTAATACCTCCCCTTCTCCCCTCGGGGAGAAGGTGGCCCAAAGGGCCGGGTGAGGGGGCGAGACACGGCAGAATTTTGACTTGTGGCACTCCCTCATCCCGCTGCCGCGACCTTCTCCCCGAGGGGAGAAGGGGGCAAACGGCACCCTTTTATTCCATATGTGAGACCCCGCCGTCTCCGAGGAGAGGCCGCCGTGCCGCAGCTTCACCAACACGATATTCCAATTCCGGAGCAAGCCATGTTCGACCCCGCCACGCCTTCCTACTACATCCACCCCGCCCACCACACGGCCGGCGGGGCGAGCACGGCGGTGATCGATCCGGCGACGATGCAGACGGTCGGCCATATCGCCGACACGACGCCACAGGAAATCGAACAGGCGCTTTCCGCAGCGACCGTCGCCCAGAAGCAGTGGAAAAAACGCGACGCCAAGTCGCGCGCAACGATCCTGCACCACATCGCCAATCGCATCGAGGCGACCGACATGCGCCGCTGCGCCGAACTGATGTCGCGGGAAATGGGCAAGCCTTATCCGGAAGCGATCGGCGAGGTGGCCAATTGCGCCGGCGCCTTCCGTTATTTCGCCGAGATGGCCCGTGACGACGGCGGCAAGGTCGCCGGCACGACGCAGACGGGCTCCTTCCAGCATGCACGGTACGAGCCGCTCGGCGTCAGCGTGCACATCATGCCGTTCAACTTCCCGATCCTCCTGATGTGCTGGACGGTTGCCGCCTCGCTGGCCTCCGGCAACGGCTGCATCATCAAGCCGGCACCGGCGACGACGCTCTCGACCCTGGAATTCATGCAGATCTTCGAGGCGCTGCCGGACGGTCTGATCGCCTGCCTGCCGGGTGGCGCCGCCGTCGGCGAAGCGCTGATCGGCTCGCCGAAAACGCATGCCATCGCCTTCACCGGTTCCGTCGCTGCGGGCAAGGCGGTTGCCACCGCCGCCGCCTCGCGCATGAAGCCTGCCGTCATCGAGGCGGGCGGTTCCGATCCGATGATCATCACCGCCAACGCACCGATCGATGTCGCCGCCGCCGGCTCGGTCACCGCCGCCTTCCATATGTCGGGGCAGGTGTGCACCTCCGCGGAGCGGTTTTTCGTCGTCGACAGTGTCCACGACGAATTCATCGCCGCCTTTTCCCGCGAAACGAAGCGGCTGCGCATCGGCAATGGCCTGACCAAGGCGGAAATCGGCCCGCTCGTCAGCGAAGCGGCGCGCGAAAAAGTCATCCGGCTGGTCGAGGACGCCAAGGCGAAGGGCGCCACCGTCGTCACCGGCGGCAAGATCCCCGAGGGCCAGCCGGTCGGCTGGTTCTACGAGCCGACCATCCTCACCGGCTGCACGCCCGACATGGCGATCATGCGCGAGGAATGTTTCGGCCCGGTCGCCGCCGTCATGCGGGTCGCCGATTTCGACGCGGCGATCGAAGCGGCCAACGACAGCGCGTTCGGGCTCGGCGCATCCGTCTTCACCACCTCGCTGGAAGAGGCGATGGAGGCGGCGGACCGGCTTGAGGCCGGCATGGTCTGGGTCAACAACCCGTTGATCGACAACGACGCGCTTCCCTTCGGCGGCTGGAAGAATTCCGGCATCGGCCGCGAACTCTCGCGCCTCGGCCTCGATACGTTCCGGCGCTCGAAGATGGTGATCATCGATCACAAGCCGGTCGTGCAGGGCTGGTGGTATCCATATCCCGACGACTGGTTCTACGACGACGCCACCGGCCGCCGGCATGTTTGATTTCTTGAAAAGACAGGACCTATCATGACCACCATCACTCTTCTCGGCGGCGCCGGCTTCATGGGCGCGGGCATTGTCCGAGACCTCGTGTCCGACCGCGCCATCATCGACATCACCACGATCCGCCTCTGCGATGCCTCGCGCCCGCGCATGGAAAGCCTGGCGGCGGAGCTTGCCGATCCGCGCATCGTGCTGGTCGATCTCGACGTCACCGATCCGGCGCAGCTCAACGCCGCCATCGCCGGCGCCGATATCTGCATCAATTGCGTGCCGACGCTGCTGGGTTTCCAGATGGCGATCTTCGAGGCTGCTTTTGTCGCCAAGGTGCCCTATATGGATCTCGGCGGCCTCGGCACCTTCACCGTCAAGCAGATTGCCGAGCATGAGCGCTTCAAGGCCGCCGGCGTCACGGCGGTGCTCGGCGCCGGTTCCGATCCGGGCATGTCGAATGTCATCTGCCGCGCCGTTGCCGACGAACTCGACGAGATCGACCGCATCAACCTCTATTGGGCGGCAGAATTGATCGGCGACGAGAACCCCATCCTGGTGCCGCCCTACAGCGTCTCGACCGTGCTGGCGGAATATGCCCATCCGAGCACGCAGTTCCTCGACGGCGCCCACGTCACCTGCGCACCGATGACCGGCGTCGAGATCGTCGACCTGCCGGAGCCGTGGGGGCGCTGCGAATTCATGTATTCGCCGCATTCCGAACAGCTGACCGTGCCGCTGGCCGAAGGCATCAAGGAAAAGGGCATCCGTGAATTCACCTGGAAGCTGCACCTGCCGCATCGCGAACATGAGGCCTGGGTCGGTCTGGTGAAAGCGGGCTTTGGCGAATTCGACGACCCGGTCGAGGTCAACGGCATCAAAGTGAAGCCGCTCGACGTCTTGAGCAAGGTGATCCAGCGCAATATCGAGCGCCATGGCGACCGGATTCCGGAGCAGCAGAGCCACGAAATCCACTTCGCCATCGGCCATGGCCGCAAGGACGGCAAGCAGGTCGTCGCCCGCTGCGACGTGGTGGTGACGCCGGACGCAATGTATGCGCCTTATGTCGACGCCTGCACCTCGATGAATGCCTCCATTGCCGCCCAGCTGATCCTGAAATATCCGAAGAAGCCCGGCGTCTACGCTCCGGAGAGCTATTTCGACGCCGAGACCTATTTCCCGGAATTGAACAAGCGTAAGTTCAAGGTGACGAAGACGGTTGTCGAGGCTTGAAGGTCGTCTTAGTTTTTAACGGCTTCAGCGTAGTCCACGAGTTCGAGGGCGGCGAGGATTTCCGTACCTTCCGGGAAGTCCTCGGCGTCGAAGGCTCCGTTGGGGAAGAAGGCATCGAGGGCCACCACGTCGGAAAGCTTGCCGACTTCGAGGTAGCGCGGCTCGAAGCTGAGGTAACGCTGGCTGTCGGAGTGGATCACCACGCCGCTGACAAGGTCGTTGCCATGGCTGTTGACCAGGGCATAGGGCTCGACGATGACGCTTGCGCCTTCGTAGTCGGCTTTGAAGCGCAGGCGGTTTTCGATGATCTGGATTATATCTTCGACGGATGCATTGCCGCGGTTCTGGTTGCCGAGAAGATCGGAAATATTCAAACGAATCGACATGACGATACCTCTTCAATCGGTGTTAAATACCGGCCGCACGGGACCACATCGCCGCTGCTTTGGCAATTGAAACCACTGTCATGCTGGCAATAGAGTTACCCGTTTCTTCGACTATTATTGGGTAGGCCATCGCGGATGGCGATGGCACCCCCGTCGCAATGTAAGGATTTGCCTCTTCGCTTTCAGATCACCGCGCAGACCGTCTTCGTTTCCAGGTAGTTTTCCAATCCCGGTGCGCCGTTCTCGTAGCCCCAGCCGGATTGCTTGTGCCCGCCCTTCGGCAGTTCCGGCGAAAAATACGAGTGGCAGTTGATCCAGACGGTGCCGGAGCGGATGCCGGCGGCGAGGCGGTGGGCGGCGCTGAGGTTTTCGGTCCAGACGCTGGCTGCCAGCCCATAGGGGCTGTCATTGGCAAAGGCGAGCGCTTCCTCGGGCTCGTCGAAGGGCGTGACGGCGACCACCGGGCCGAAAATCTCCTCGCGCATCAGCCGCATGTCGGCGCGCACGCCGGTGATGACCGTCGGTTGGAAGAAGGTCGAGAACTCGCCGTCCTGCCGTCCGCCGGCGACGACGTCCGCGCCATCGGCAACGCCTTCCGTCACGAAACCCGCGACCCGGTCGGCCTGCTTGCGGTTGACCAGCGGGCCGAGATCGATATCGGGATCGAGGCCATGGCCGAGGCGCATGGCGCCTGCCGCCGCCGCCAGTCCTTCCACCACCTGCTCATGGATGGAGCGGTGGGCATAGACGCGCGATCCGGCGACGCAGACCTGGCCGGCATTGGCGAAGATGCCGCGCGCCACGCCGGCAATGGTGATCGCCATGTCGGCATCCGGCATGACGATCGCCGGCGATTTGCCGCCGAGTTCCAGTGTCAGCTTCTTCAGGTTGCCGCGGGCGGCGCTGACGATCAGCTTGCCGACCTCCGTCGAGCCGGTGAAGGCAACCTTGGCGACATCGGGATGGGCCGTCAGCGCCGCGCCGACCGTCTCGCCGAAACCGGTGACGATGTTGACGACGCCGGGCGGCAGTCCGGCTTCCAGCATCAATTCGCCGAGGCGCAGTGCCGTCAGCGAGGTTTCTTCGGCCGGTTTCAGCACCACGGTGCAGCCGGCGGCGAGAGCCGGCGCAAGCTTCATCGCCTCCATCAGCATCGGCGAGTTCCATGGCGTGATCGCCGCAACGACGCCGATCGGTTCGCGGGTGGTATAGGCGAAGACCTTCTTGGCCGGAGGTTGGTAACCGATCGATGTCGGGATGGTGGTGCCGAGGATCTTTGTCGCGAAGCCGCCGAAATAACGGAACTGTTCGGCTGAGGCCGGAATTTCGCCGAAACGGCCGGTCTTGAAGGATTTGCCCTGGTCCAGCGTTTCCAGTTCGGCCAGTTCGTCGGCATTGGCGTCGATCAGGTCTGCGATCCGCCACAGCAGTTTTCCGCGCGCCGATGGCGTCATGCCGCGCCAGGCATCGCTTTCGAAGGCGCTGCGGGCTGCCGCGACGGCGGCATCGACATCCGCAGCCGTGGCTTCGGCCAGATCGGCGAGATGCCGGCCGCTGGCCGGATCATGGCTGGCAAAGGTGCCGCCGCCGCTGGCCGCCAGCCATTGCCCGCCGATCAGCAGCTTTTTCTGCTTGTCTGCCAGGAATGCTTTCGCGCCCGCTGTCTGCGGTTCGAAAAGGCGGATGGAAAGGGTCATGTCGGTCTCCCGGCCTGGGCGGCCTGTTGATGTGCCTGCAGCAGCAGGCCGGCGGCACGCAGGGCGCCACGAATGATCGAATGATAGCCGGTGCAGCGACAGAGATTGCCTTCGAGGGCGGCGCGGATATCTGTTTCGTCGGCATGAGGGTTTTCGCGCAGCAGCGCTGTCAGCGCCACGACGAAACCCGGGGCGCAATAACCGCATTGGAAGGCGGCCTGTTCCACCAGCCCCTGCCGGACAAGCCGTGGTTCCGGAAAGGCGTCGAGCCCTTCCGGGCTGACGATGTCACTGCCGCCGACCTGCCAGGCCATCACCAGGCAGGCATTCACCGGCACGCCATCCTTCAGCACGGTACAGGCGCCGCAGCGGCCGATGCCGCAGGCGGTTTTCGAGGCCGATTGGCCAAGATGGTCGCGCAGGATTTCGGAAAGCCGCGTTTCGGGTTTTACCGTACAGGCCTGCGGCATGCCATTGAGGCGGAAGCTCACCGGAATGGTCGACATCATCGTCAAGGCATGGCCTCCATGGCATCGAGAACCGCTTCCGGTGAGAAAGGCGACATCGGCGGCCGATAGCCGACGGCATCGGCCACGGCATTGGCGATTGCCGGCGTCACCGCGCCGATGCCCAGCTCTCCGGCGCCGCGCGGGCCGAAATCGTCGCCGGCATCCAGCCCTTCCAGCGCATGGATGTGCATGGTCTGCGGCGTATCGGCAATGCCGGGCAGCATGTAGGTGTCGAGATTGGCGGTGACGTAGCGGCCCTCTTTCATCGCTGCATCTTCGCTGAGCGTGAAGCCGATTCCCTGCACCGCGCCCCCCTCCATCTGGCCGAGATAGGCGGCGATATCCATCACCGGGCCGGCGGCCGTATGCTGCACCAGGTCGAGCACGCGCACCTGGCCGGTCAGGCGGCTCACGGCCACGCGCGCCAGGCAGGCGCCGAAGGCGAAGATGTAGCGCGCGTTGCCCTCGGCATAGCCGTTTTTCGGGAATTCATAAGTGACGGTGACGCTTGGTCGTTCTTCCGGCGGAAGCGCTGCTGCCAGTTGCGTGTAGGTCATCAGCAAGCCGCCGCTGTTGCTCAGTCGTTCGGCGATGCCGCCGGGTGCAAGGCGCAGGTCGTTTGTGTCTCGCGCCAGCAGCCGGGCCGCAGCTTCGCAGATTGCCCGTGCGAATTGCGGCGCGGCCATCTGCGCCGATTTCCAGACGACGAAGGTGCCGCGCGAGGCGGTGGTCGAGCCGGATTCCGGAGCCAGCGCCGTGTCGCCGGTCACTGGCCGGATGTCGTTGCGACCGCAGCCGAGCTCCGTCAAGACCGCGGACTGGATGGTGACGAGCAATCCCTGGCCCATCTCGTCGAGCCCGTAGGCTGCCTCGATAAAGCCGTCCTCTGAAAGCGATAACCGTCCGCCGGCGGGATCCGGCACCAGCGAGCCGAGGCCGTTGCCCTGGTAGTTCATCGCCATGCCGATGCCGACGATCTCGGTGCCGTCGGCGGAAGGGCCGCGCGGTTCCCGCCAGATCGGGCTGGTTTCCGCCGCCAGCAGCATTTCGTCCAGCCGTTCTGAAGGCGCAACGTCCTGGCCGAGATATCCCGGTGCGCCGACCGGCTTCAGGTTGCGGCGGCGGATCTCCGCCGGCGTCAGGCCGCAGCGTTCGGCGAGGCGATCCATCTGGCATTCAAGCGCATAAGTCATCTGGTTTGCGCCGAAGCCGCGAAAGGCGCCGCAGGTGCCGTTGTTGGTGTAGGCAAGCCGGCCGCGGGTCGAAACATTGTCGATGACATAGGGGCCGCCGGCATGTTCCAATGCCGTTTCCAGCACGCCGGGTCCGAGCGAGGCATAGGCGCCGGCATCGGCCAGCACGTCGACCTCCTGCGCCAGCAGCCGTCCGTCGGCATCGCAGGCGGTGCGCATGCGAATGGTCATCGGGTTGCGCTTGGTGCCGGCGAGCACCGATTCGGCGCGGCTGAGCTGCAGGCGCACCGGCCGGCCGGATTTGATGGCCAAAAGCGCCAGTGCCGGCTGTACTGTCAGCTCGTCCTTGCCGCCGAAGGCGCCGCCCGTCGGGTTGGTCACCACCCGGATCCTGTCTTCCGGCATGGCGAGGACGCGGGAGAGTTGCAGCCGGTCGCGCGAGCCATGCTGGCCACCGACGAAAACGGCAAGCGAACCATCCGGCTCGATGCGGGCATGCCCGCCCTCGGTTTCCATGAAGCCATGCATCTGGCGCGGCGTGACATAGGTGTCCTCGACGACATGCGCCGCCGCCGTAAAACCGGCCTCGATGTCGCCGCGCGAAAAATGCAGGATACGCTGCAGGTTGCCGGTCTCATGAATGGCGGGCGCGTCAGCCGCCAATGCCTGTTCCGGCGTGGTGACGACGGGCAGTGCTTCATAGTCCACCTTTATCAACGTCAGCGCCCGTTCCGCCGTGGCCGCATCGATTGCCGCTACTGCGGCAACGGCATCGCCGACATACCGCACCTTGTCGCAACAGAAGGCCGGCTGGTCCTGCACGACGATGCCGAAGGCATTTTCCCCCGGTACGTCGCGATGGGTAACGACGGCGACAACACCAGGAAGGGCTTCCGCTGCGCGTGTGTCGATGGCAAGGATGCTGGCATGCGGAACGCCGGCGCGCAGGATGCGGCCGACCAGCATGTCCGGAGCCCGGTGATCGGTGAGATAGGCGAAGGTGCCGTTCACTTTCGGCGGCAGGTCGGGGCGTATAAACCACCGTGCCTGCTGTTCCTCGCGCGCGAGCCGGATTTCGCCGGGCAGGGGAGGAGCGAGAGAAGAAGCGGCGGAAGGGCTGTGATGTCCTGGCGTCTCTGCTGATTTCGGCAAGCCGCCGGCAAGACCGCAGGCCAGGGCATTGGCGGCAACCGTGCGGCGGTAGCGGCCGCTGCGGAAATCGTCGTCCGGCGCCTTAATGGCGGCGAGCAGGTCGTGCCGGAATTTGTGCCAGTCGCAGGCGGTAAGCGATTGCCCGGCAAGAGATGTTTCGACGGTGTTCAACCGTGTCGGCTGAACGATGCCGCCGCCGTCGGCAAGGCGCGCCGCCAAAATCCTGTCGCCGTCGATGTCGAGGATACCGGCCACGCCGATGATACTGGGGGTGAAGGCTGCCCGAAGGCCGATCTTGCGTTGTGTCCAGCGGCACTCCGCCGTCATCGCCGGCAGGCGGATGGCGGTGATGATGTCCGCCGGATCGGCCGCGCGCCCCAGCCAATCCGCAAGATCTTCGCGAAAAGGCCCGTTGCGGCCAAAAATATCCAGTTCGGCATTCAGCGCAAGCAAGGGCGGCAGCAGACAGCCGGTGCGGCCGGCGACATTGCCGCCGATGGTGCCGAGATTGCGCACGGCGGGTCCGGCCACGGTGCGTGCCGCCGCCGCGAGCAGTGGCGACGCCGTGCCGATCCGGCGGTCGGTGACCAGCGAGGCCAGCGGTGTCGAAGCGCCGATGCCGAGATATCCCTGTTCGGCGGCGATGCCGGCAAGCCCGGGAATGCGGCCGAGATCGACCAGGGCGGACGGTTTTACCAGGCCGCGTGCCCATTCCAGCTGGATGGCTGTCGCGCCGGCGGCATAACGGCGGGTGCCGGTCGCCCCGTCCCGAACCATCGCCACGGCATCGGCGAGCGATGCGGGATGGAGGACGGATAGCGCCGGCTCCTCCGTCATCAGGCCGCTCCCGCCGTCGTGCCGAAGCGTACGCCCTTTTCCTTCAGCCAGCGGCGATAGGCGATCGACGAGGAGTCGGCGCGCGTCGGGATTTCCGCCCGCGGTTCGAGCGGCAGCAGCAGCGGGCGCTGGTTCTCGACGATGATGCGGTCCTGCAGGAAGATCACCTGTTCGAAACGCAAGAGGCTGGTATGGCTCGATTCCCGGTCGACGAGATACATCACCGGCTGGGCACGGCAGAGATCCTCCTCGATCGGCTGGATGAACAGAGCGATGGCATCCAGCCGGTCCGGCGCCGTCGGACAGACGCGGTAGAGCATCACAACGAACGGGTTGGGCACGCGGTAGGTCAGGTGCACGAAGGCGCCTTCGCTTTCGGTGGCGGCGATGCGCGGCTGGAAGAAGGTACAGTTGGTCGCCCAGACCTCGTCGACATCGCGGCGGATCTCGCTGAGATAGGCCGGCACCTCGGTATGTGGTTCGGAGCCGAGGATATCGGTATGGACGAAGGGGAAATGCGCCATGTCGAGGAAATTTTCGACGACGCGCAGGCCGGAGGCGCGCATCTTCACCCAGCCGCAGGGCACGAAGCGGCGGTCGTTTTCGGCGGCTTCCGATATCTCGAAGATATCCTTGTTCGGCGTGCCGAGCGTCGTCCAGATGCAGCCATATCTTTCCTGTGCCGGCCGGGGGAGACCATAAGAACCGTTGGAGAGCATTTCGCGCACCACCGGTTCGCCGGCCTCGTTGCGGTAAAGCTCGATGTCCTGCCCGAGAAGGCGGGTGCGGGCGGGGCGTGCCGTCAGGTCCGCTGCGGTTTCGACCGCATACCATTCGTTGAGCGCCGCCTGATCGGTGGTCTTGGCCATCCCTGTCGTCTCCCTCGTTATGCCTTGGTCCACTGCATCGTGCCGCCCTGGTTTTGCGCCAGCCAGTCGGCGCGGCGGGCGAAGAGGCCGGGGGCGACGCGGTGGATCTCGGCGATGATCGCCTTGATGTCGGCAGTCTTCAGCACGCCGTCCTCCACCAGCACCTTGCCGTCGACCATAGTCATGGCGACGTCGCTGCCGCGCACGGCATGCACCAGATTGTGCTGCAGGTTGAAATAGGGGCCATCGGCGAAGAACGGCGTCATGCGCGGCGTATCGCAACGCACGGCGATGATATCCGCCCGCTTGCCGACCTCCAGCGAACCGATCTCATGGTCGAGGCCGAGCGCCTTCGCGCCGAGGATGGTCGCCATGCGCAGCACCTGCCAGCTGTCCATGGCGGCGGCGTCGCGGTCCTTCAGCTTGCCGAGCAGCGAGGCGACCTTCATCTCCTCGAATATGTCGAAATTGTTGTTTTCCTTCTCGCCGTCCGTGCCGATGCCGACTGCGATGCCGGCCTTGATCATGTCGTCGACCAGAGCGATGCCGCTTGCGAGCTTCATGTTGCTGACCGGATTGTGGGCGACCGAGACATTGTATGTCGAGATCATCTCGATCTCGGACGGATCGATCCACACGCCATGGGCGATCATCGCCAGCGGCGTTTCGAAGAAGCCCAGTTCTTCGAGCGCAAACATCGGCCGCTTGCCGTAACGCTTCAGGAATTCGGCGACCTCGATTTCCGCCTCGCTGCAATGGGTGTGAAAACCGGTCTTGTGTTTCTTCGCCATCTCGATGGCGCGGCGCTGGCCGGCCTCGTCGGCATAAAACAGGTGCTCGAGGCCGACCCAGACGTTGACGCGGCCATCCGCCTTGCGGTGCCAGCTTTCGATCAGCGCCTCGTTCATGTCGAGCGTATCGAAATAGTCGTAGTCGGGATGTTCGCCGACATAAGGCACGGCGACGAGCCTGTTGCCGATCGCCTCCGCCACCTTGGCGCTGCCCTCCATGTAGCGCCACATGTCGACCACGGTCGTGGTTCCCGACAGCAGCGATTCGGCATAACACAGCCACGAGGCGGCCTCGGCCTCGTGCGGCTGCAGCATGCGGTGCATCGGGTTGATGTGCAGCGTCAGCCAATCCCAGACCGGCAGATGTTCGGCGGTGCCGCGCAAGAAACCGGAATGGGCATGGGCATTGACGAGGCCGGGCATCAGCACCGTGTCGGCCGTCTTGTGGACGGCAACGGTGGGATGCGCGACCTTCAGTTCTGCGAGCGTGCCCACGGCGGCGATGCGGCCGGCTTCGACCAGGACTGCGCCGTCGACGATGACGCGGTTGCCGGCATCCATGGTCAGCAGCGCATCGCCGGCGATGATTTTTGTCGTTTCGGTCATGGTCGTCTGCGGTCCCCGTGTTTCGTCGTTTAACATGCAATTCTCAGGCCGAACCGAGGAGGAAGGCCGCGGCGCGCTCGCCGATCATCGTTGCCGGCGCATGGGTGTTGCAGGTGGGGATGATCGGGATAACGGAGGCATCGGCGATGCTCAGTCCTTCGATGCCGTGGACGCTAAGCCGGTTGTCCACCACGGCCATCTCGCCTTTGCCCATGGCGCAGGTGCCGCAGGTGTGGAAGAAGGTGGAGCAGCCGTTGCGGATGAACTCTATCGTCTCTTGCCGGGCCATCCGTCGGTCGGGTGCGGCATAACCGGCAAACAGGTCGGCATAGGCCCGGGTTGTCGCCAGTTCCATCACCGTCTCGACGGCAACAACGAGGGCATCGAGGTCCTCCGGCTCAGCCAGGTAATTCGGCTGGATTTCCAGCGGGCCGAGCGGCTCGCCGCTCAGCAGGCGCAGATATCCGGCGCTTTTGGAGTGCATCAGCCCGGCGCCGATGGAAAAGACGTCGCCGGACATGTCGTAGAGCTGGCGCAGGCGCGGTTCTGCGCTGTTGCCCTGCACCGGGAAGGCGTGGAGGTCGGGTTGCGGCAGGCCGGCGCGGGATTTCCAGTTGATCATCGTGCCGCCGCCATTGCCGATCGCCGGCCCGAGCGGCTGTTTGGCGCGGAAGACGCAGGCCTGCACCAGCGGATGATCCTGCAGGTTCTGCCCGACACCCGGCAGTGCGGCGACGACCGGGATGCCGAGCCGCTTCAATTCTTTGGGGTCGCCGATGCCGGAGAGCATCAGCAGCCGCGGCGTATCGATGGCGCCGAGGGCGAGAACGATGCCGGAGGTGGCGTGGGTTTCGCGGGCGATGCCGTCGACCAGATGGCGCACCGCCGTCGCCCGGCCGTTCTCGACCGTCAGGCCTATGGCGAGCGAGCCGGTCAGCACCGTCAGGCGGTTATTGTTGAGGATCGGGTGCAGATACCCTTTCGCCGAACTCCAGCGCTTGCCGGCGGAGATGTTGAAGTTGGCGGGGGTCGCACCTTCGTTGCTCTCGCCGTTGGGGTCGTCGATGACGGGGATGCCGAGGTCTGCGGACCCGCCGAGCATCGCTTCCGCCACCGGGTGAAGATCCGCGGGCCGTTCGATGCGCAAGGGTCCGCCCGCACCGCGGAATTCCGTTTCTCCACCCTCCCAGTCTTCGCAGCGCTTGAAGTAGGGCAGCACGTCCTTGAACGACCAGCCGTCGCAACCGGCGGCCTGCCAGGCATCGTAGTCCATCGGGTGGCCGCGATACCACATCATGGCATTGATGGCGCTCGATCCGCCCAGCACCTTGCCGCGCGGAATGCCGATGGTGCGGCCGTTGATGCGCGGCGTCGGGGCGTAGTCGTAACCCCAGTCGTATCGGCTGCGGCCGAGCGGCACCCAGGCGGCCGGATCGTCGATCTCGGCGACGTCGATGCCGGGCTCGCCCGCCTCGATGACCAGCACGGTGGCATCGCAACCGTCGATCAGCCGGCGGGCGACGGCGCAGCCGCCGGAACCGCCGCCGACGACGATGTAGTCATAGGCCTTTTCGAGCGGGCGCTGGGGGATGAAGGGTGTGGGCATCAGTTATGCTCACTTGGCCCCATGATGACGATACCTTCCGTCGCCTCGACGTGGCGGACGAAAATGTATTTATCCTCGCGGCCATCGGAATGCTTGCGCTTGATGTCGGGCTGCACAGTGCCGGCCACCTTCGCAACGACGATGTAGGGTACTTCAGCCTTGAGCCCCGCCTCGCAATGTGCCTCGAATTCCTCCAATGTGCGCGTCGTATAGGCATGCTCGACACCGGCGCCACGGGCGATGGCGGCGATATCGACGCGGCCAAAGGCGGTGTGGGTCGGCGGGCCGCCGATCGACTGGTAACACTCGTTGTCCCAGACGACGGTGAACAGGTTCTTCGGCTGCTCGTTGCCGAGCGTCGCCAGGATGCCGAGGTTGAACATCATGCCGCCATCGGTATCGAGCGAGACGATGCGGCGGTGCGGCAGGCCGGCGGCGAGGCCGAAGGCCTGCGGCGTGACGCAGCCGAGCTGTTGCTGGAACAGGCTGGCGGCGCGCATATGCGGCGCGGCATTGTACCATTCGTCGACGCTGGCGCCGAGGGAGAGGATGACCAGCTCGTCCTTCAGCCTGGCGGCAAGTTTCGTCATGCAGTCGAAACGTTTCATCGGACGATGCTCCCCCCGAGCGCGATGGCGGAGTGGTAATAGGCATTGTAAGACCAGTTGTAGGCATCGACGATCGACTGCTCGATCGCCTCTTCCTCGCGCACGATGCGGTAGGGGATGCGCAACGCATCCAGCACTGGCTCCATGGTGATGCCGTGCGGAATGGCCCACCAGTTGTTCTCGCCGAGCTCGCCGCGATAGCTCATCAGCATGACGACCGGGATGCCGGCGCCGAGGCCCATGCGGGCGAGTGGTTCGACCGAGGCGCGCAGGCCGGAATTTTCCATGACGAGGGCAGCACGCTTGCCGGAGAGGAAGACGCCGCCGCAGATCGCCGCGCCTTCGCCCTCGTTGGTGACGCGGATGGTGCGGATGTCGGGATCGGCATCGAGCGCCGGATAGAGTTCCTTGAACAGCGAATCGGGCAGGTAGCAGACGATGCTCACCCCCGCCTTCTTCAGCCCGCGAATAACGGCATCGACCGCAGATGTCTTCATGCTAAATCCTCACTTCGGAGCGAGGATCGCAGCTGGACGGTGTTCCGAATAGTCCATCATTTCCGATCGACATGTTGCATCCGATGCAACAACTCACCGATCCTCGGCCGCGCCGATGCGCTCGATCATCTGCGCCAGCAGCTTGCCGAGAGCCGAGGCGGCGTCGGGCATTTCCTTTTCGGAGCGGGACAAGAGCATCAGCTTGCGCGGATTGAATTTCGAATCGCGCAGCGGCACGAAAACCAGCGAGCCGTCGGCGATTTCCTGCTCGATGCCGACGCGGGTCTGCAACACCGTGCCGAGCCCGCGCTTGGCCATCTCGATCATCAGGCCGATGGAGTTGGTGCGCGAACGGCGGTTGAGGTCAGTCAGCGAGCGGGAGAAGGTTTCCTCGATCGAGCTCGACAGCATCAGGCTGGTATCGGAGAGGATCACCTTCTCGCCGGCGAGATCGAAGAGCCGCAATTCCTTCTTCTGCGCCAGTTTGCTACCGGGAACGGCGAGAACGCCGAGCGGCAGGGAAACGGTGGCGATACGGCGGATGGTGCGCGGCACGCGGACGTCGAAGACCATGGCGAGGTCGCATTCGCCTTCCGCCACCATGTTGGCCGACTGCTGCGAGCCGACCACCTTGACGTTGACGGTGATCGCCGGATGCCGGCCCCAGAATTCCTCCAGTGCGGCCGGCATGATGCCGCGCGCAACGCTTTCGATCACCGCGACGGAAACCGTGCCGCGGTGCAGGCCGTGCAGGTCGTTGATTTCGTTGCAGGCGCGGTTGAGTTCGGAGAGGCTGACGCGGGCGTGGTAGAGCATCAGCTCGCCGGCGCTGGTGAGTTTCAGCCGCTGCCGCACCCGTTCGAACAGCGGCGTGCCGAGCTCGTCCTCGAGCTGCCGCAAAATACGGCTGACCGAGGACGGCGCGACGTTGAGGGCTTGCGATGCCTGCCGGATCGAGCCGAGCCGTGCCACCAGCTGGAAGTAATGAATGCGGGTGGCGACCAGTCCGAGCCGGTAGGGATCCATTTACACCGCCTCGAACAGCGGCTGGATCGCCATTTCCGGCACCAGCACGTTGCCCTTGTCGGTGATGCGGATTTCCGGGATCACCGACAGCGGGATGAGGTTGAAGCCCATATAGGCGATGGTGCAGCCGGCCTTTTCCCACTCGACCTTCAGCGCCTTCACCTCGTCGGCAACGTCATGGACGCGCTTGTCGGAGAGGAGGCCGGCAATCGGCAGGGCCACATGCGCCGTGACCGTGCCGTCCTGGACGACGCAGACGCCGCCCTGAGTCTCGGCGACCGCCTGCAACGCCACCTGCATGTCGGCCTCGTTGGTGCCGGCGATGATGATGTTGTGGCTGTCATGGCCGACCGAGGAGGCGACGGCGCCGTTCTTCAAGCCGAAATTGTTGAGCAGGCCGTAGCCGACATTGCCGCTCGACTTGCCGTGGCGCTCGATGACGGTGACGAAGCACAGGCCGTGGCGGTCGAAATGTGTCTGCCAGTCGTTGGCCGGCTCCAGCGCGACCTTGATGTGGCCGAGCGTGATGCCCGGCAGTTCGGTCTTGATCGTGTGAGCGATCACCTTTTCGGTCGGCAGTTCCGGCGTCAGCTTGATCGCCTTCGGCAGCTTGACGGTGTGGTAGGCGGCTTCCGGATAGCGGTACGGCTTCGAAAGCGCTGCATCGAGCGTCGAGGTGATCTTGCCGCCTTCGACAACCAGTTCGCCGCCATACCAGGTGTTGACCGGTTTCAGGTCGTCGGACAGCAGCACGATGTCGGCGCGCCGGCCGCCGCCGAGGCCGCCGATCTCGTTCTCCATGCCGAAACGGGTGGCGCCGTGCAGCGAACCCATGGCCCAGGCCTGTTCCGGCTTCATGCCGTATTTGATCGCCTCGCGGGTGACCCAGTCGAGACCGAAGAGCAGCAGGTCGTCGGCGTCGCGGTCGTCGGTGCACACGGCGATGCGCTTGTGCGAAGAGCCGAGTTCGGTGATCGTCTTGATCGCTTCCGGCAGGGAATGCCACGGCGTCGTCGGCGGGCCGCCGCGCAGGAAGAGCCAGACGCCGGCTTCGAGAAGGTCGTCGGCAATGTCGCGGTCGATGGCCTCATGCGTGTCGCTGACACCCGACGCTGCGTAAGCGGCGACGAACTCGCGGCCATAGACATGGCCCGAGACCGGGCGGCCGCGCGACAGGGCGGCGGCGAGGATGGCATGGCTGCGCTCGTCGCCCATGGCGACCGGCACGAAATCCATCTTTTCGCCGAGCGCCACGGCTTCCGGCCACTTGTCGAACAAAGCGGCGATCTTTTCCGGCGTCAGGTCGCCGCCGGCGGTTTCCAGTTCCGGCGAGGTGGCCGGCACGGTGCTTGGCACCGTCAGGAAGATCGACAGCGGCGCCTCGCGGGCATCCTCCAGCATCGCCTCGACGCCGGCGACGTCCATGACGTTGCCGATCTCGTGGCTATCGCAGAAAATGGTGGTCGTGCCGTTCAGAAGGGCGGCTTCCGCATAGGCGCAAGCCGTCACCATCGACGATTCGATATGGATGTGCGGATCGACGAGGCCCGGCGCGATGATGCCACCGCGGGCGTCGTAAAGCTTTGCCGAACCGCCCTTGTAGGTGCCGGCCGGCTTGACGGCGGCGATGCGGCCGTTCGCCACCCAGATCTCCTTGCCCGGCAGGATCCGCTCGGAATAGGTGGAGAGCACGCGGGCGTCCCTGATCACCAGGTCCGGCGCGGTGCGGCCGGAAGCGACGTCGGCGAGCCGGCGGGTCATGGTCGACAGCGGCGCGACGGAAAAGCGGGTCAAACTGCTCATGGGGTCATCCAATCGGGTCAATGGTAATCGGGAATGCCCGGCATCGTGAAGAAACCGGGCAAGGCGCGAAATTTGCGAATCCACAGCCGAAGCGCCGGGAACTCGTCATGATCGATACCAAAATCCCGGCTCAAGGCGAAGGAGGGGAACAGCGTCAGATCCGCCAAACTCGGCTTGTCCCCGACAAACCAGTCCGCACCGTCGAAATGCCGCGCCGTCATGTGGTCGTCCATGATGCGGAAGGCTTTTTGCGCCCCGGCGCGCAGGGCCGTTTCGTCGCCCGGCGTGTCGAACAGGGCCTGCAGGCGAGCCTGCTTGGCGTTTTCAAGCATGGTGGCTGAAAAATGCAGCCAGCCCTGGACGCGGCCGAAACCGGCGGCATCCTCGGGCAGCCAGGTCCGGGCCGGATCGTATGCCTTGGCAAGATAGGCCAGGATCGCCTCGGCGCCGGCAAGCGTCAGGTCGCCATCAACGAGCACGGGCAGGGTGCCCTGCGGGTTGATGGCCAGCATTGTCGGCCTCGTCTGCTCCTGTCCGGGAAACATGTCGATGGCGATGGTCGCGTGCTCCGGCTTCAGCATGGCGAGCATCAGGCGGACGCGAAAACTGTTTTCGTCGAGATCGTAATTGTAGAGGGTGATCGCCGGCATCATGCCATCTCCGCAACGGGGGTGGAGACGGTTTCGAGCATCAGGCGGAAGGTTTCTGCCCAGCGGGCGAAGTGTTTCTGCCCGGCACCGCCATAGGTTTCCGCCGATCCCTGGATGACGAGGTGCAGCGCCGTACGCGTCGGGTTGAAAGGCTGGCAGGCGATCAGCAGGCGGTCGTCGCCGGTGCTGGCGATGCCGATGCCGTCGGCGATGGTTTCGAAGCGTGGTGCGGCATCGCCGGTGAAGGCGGGAATGTTGGCGTTTCTCAGCGCCGCAAGCACGGCCTCGAACGGCCGATCGATGTAGATGCTGCGGACGGGCACCACTTCGCCATCCTCGACCGGGATAGCGGCTTCCGCTGCTTCCGCGGACAGCGCCGCCCAGATGATGCCGCCCTTTTCCGCCGCCGTATAGGTCGGCACCTTGATCGTCTTCGGCACGTCGAGGGTCGGGTGCGCCGGGATGTACTGGCACTGGCCGGCGGTGTCGTATTGCCAGCCGTGATAGAGGCAGGCGATGTGGTCGCCGCGCACGAAACCGAAACTCATGCGCATGCCGCGATGCGGACAGCGGTCTTCCCAGACATGCGCGGCACCCTTTGTGTCGCGCCACACCACCAGTTCGGTGCCGCCGACCAGCGTTCCAGCCGAGGTTCCCGGCTCCAGCGCGGTGGAAAGTGTCACCGGTATCCAGCCCTTGTGTTCAATCATATCAAACGCTCCATAGGCGCCGGCCGGCCATCAATGGCCGGTGCGCACGACATCCAGAATTATGCAGTCATAAGGCCCGAGGCTGCAGGCCATCTCGAAGGCGTCGACCAGCACCTCGTCGCCGGCAACGGAAAGCTCGATCGCCGCCGCGCTGCAGGCGCCGACCGTCAGGGCGATCTCCAGGCGGCGGGCGCGGTGGCGGCCCGGCTCCCGGAGACTCCCCCGTTCGCGCGC
>Ga0066256_1002327_pt1 | contig 21487 bp, 14 predicted proteins | sample ThiBio_1000_biof_FD_87107 | JGI IMG/M metagenome (GOLD analysis project Ga0066256, IMG submission 87107) | Wastewater bioreactor microbial communities from Cape Town, South Africa - Thiocy_expt_1000_biof (version 2) | ecosystem: Engineered > Bioreactor > Thiocyanate-remediating >... | reverse complement strand
GCTGCCCGGCAATCGAATATCCGCGCCTCGTGGCCTGAAGTTTCCTTTGCGCATCCGCGCCTTTGCCGGAAAATCTTTCTTTGACCGGGCTTTAACTCTCTGAAATAGTCGCGCCGACTTTAGCCAGGGAGGCCGTTTCATGACCAAGAACAAGCCCGGATTTTCCACGCTCGCCGTCCATGCCGGCGCCCAGCCGGACCCGACCACCGGCGCGCGCGCGACGCCGATCTACCAGACTACCAGCTTCGTCTTCAACGATGCGGATCACGCCGCCTCGCTCTTCGGCCTCCAGGCCTTCGGCAACATCTCCACCCGCATCATGAACCCGACGCAGGCCGTGCTCGAAGAGCGCGTCGCCGCGCTCGAAGGCGGCACGGCCGCGCTCGCCGTCGCCTCCGGCCATGCGGCCCAGCTCCTCATCTTCCACACGATCATGCGCCCCGGCGATAATTTCATCGCCGCGCGTCGGCTCTACGGCGGCTCGATCAACCAGTTCGGCCATGCCTTCAAGTCGTTCGACTGGCATGTGCGCTGGGCCGATACGGGCGATCTGTCGAGCTTCGAAAGCCAGATCGACGACAAGACCAAGGCGATCTTCATCGAGAGCCTCGCCAATCCCGGCGGCACCTTCGTCGACATCGCCGGCATCGCCGAGATCGCCCACCGCCACGGCCTGCCGCTCATCGTCGACAACACGATGGCGACGCCCTACCTGGTGCGCCCGCTGGAGCACGGCGCCGACATCGTCGTCCACTCGCTGACCAAGTTCATGGGCGGCCACGGCAATTCCATGGGCGGCGTCATCGTCGACGGTGGCACCTTCGACTGGTCGGCCTCCGGCAAGTACCCGGCGCTCTCCGAACCCCGCCCGGAATATGCCGGCCTGGTGCTGCACGCCACCTTCGGCAACTTCGCCTTCGCCATCGCCTGCCGCGTGATCGGCCTGCGCGACTTCGGCCCGGCCATCTCGCCCTTCAACGCCTTCCAGATCCTGACCGGCATCGAGACGCTGCCACTGCGCATGCAGCGCCATTGCGACAACGCGCTTGCCGTCGCAAGGTGGCTGAAGGGCAATGACAAGGTCGCCTGGGTCAATTATGCGGGCCTCGACGACGACCCGAACCATGCCCTCCAGCAGCGCTATTCGCCGAAGGGCGCGGGCGCCGTCTTCACCTTCGGCCTGAAGGGCGGCTACGAGGCCGGCAAGCGCTTCGTCGAAGGGCTGGAGATGCTGTCGCACCTTGCCAATATCGGCGACACGCGCTCGCTGGTCATCCATCCGGCCTCCACCACCCACCGCCAGCTCAGCGAGGAGCAGCAGGTCGCCGCCGGTGCCGGCCCCGACGTGGTGCGCCTGTCCATCGGCATCGAGGATGCCGCGGACATCATCGCCGATATCGAACAGGCCCTCGCCAAGGCCTGATGCCGGCCGGGCGGTCCTTGCGGGCCGCCCTTTTCTTGTCAGCGGGTGGACAAAGCATGAGCAAGGCGCAACGTTTCGACACGTCCGGCATCGAAGCCGAGGAGGGCCGCCCGGCAGCCGACCGGCTGATCTCGGGCGATCCTGTCTTCACGAGCTGGAACATCGAGGAGGCCGAGGGCGGTATCTATTCGGGCATCTGGCAGTCGACGCCCGGCAAGTGGCGCATCCGCTACGACGAGTGGGAGTACTTCCACATCCTCGAAGGCCACTCGATCGTGACGTCAGACGACGGCGAGGTCTTCGACCTCAGGCCCGGCGACCGCCTGATCCTGAGGCCGGGCTTCAACGGAACCTGGGAAGTCGTTGAAACGACTCGCAAGGACTACGTCATCCGGCTGTAGTCACCAGGCAAGCTCCAGCGCCTCCAGCCCGTGGAAATGATAGACGTCCTTCACCACGGGCGTCTTCGCGATCCGCAGCCCCGGCAGGCGTTGGAAGAGGATCGGCAGGGCGATGTTCAGCTCCAGCCGGGCGAGCGGCGCACCGATGCAGAAATGGATGCCCGCGCCGAACGAAAGGTTCGCGCCCTCGTCGCGATCCGGCCTGAAGACGAGCGGGTCGCTGAACTTCCTCGGATCGAGATTGGCGGCGGCGAGGATCATCGCCACCTTGTCGCCGCGGCGGAAACGGATGCCGTCGAGCTCCACGTCCTCCAGCGCATAGCGCTGGAAGATGTGCACCGGCGCGGAGATACGCAGGCATTCCTCCACCGTGCGTTCCGTCGCCTTCCCGTCGGCAAGGAGCACGGCCGGATCGGCGCCGTTCTCCAGGATCGTCCGCACGGCATTGCCGATCTGGTGCACGGTTGCCTCGTGGCCGGCATTGAGCAGCACGATGGTCGTCGAGATCAGCTCGTCCTCGGTGAGAAGCTGGCCTTTGTGCTCGGTGTGCACCATGTGCGAGAGCAGGTCGTCGCGCGGCTCGGCCCGGCGCTCGGCGATGACGCCGCGCACATAGTCCGCGAATTCCTGCGCGGCCTTGTCCGCCGCAAGCTCGTCCTCACGCGTGCGGCCGAACATGTACATGCGCACATAGGCATGCGACCACTTCAAAAGCTGCGGCCCCATCTCGTCCGGTATGCCGATCATCCGGGCGATCATCGTCACCGGCAGGATGTCGGCGAAGGCGGAGAGCAGTTCGACGCGCCCGTCCTTCTCGAAACGGTCGATGGCCTGGTGGCACAGTTCCGTGATCTCGGGCGTCAGCCGCTCGATCATGCGCGAGACGAAGGCGCGGTTGACAAGGGTGCGCAGCCGCGTGTGCTCCGGCGGCTCCAGTTCCAGCAGCGACCAGGCCTCCGCCGCATCGAAATGCCGGACGTGATCCTGCGGCTCCGGCAGGCCGAGCTCCTCGCGCGTCGCCACATGCAGGATCTGCCGGCCGAAACGGCGGTCGCGCAGAAGACCGTTCACATGGTCGTAGCCGGTGAAATACCATTGCTTCTGCTCTTCCCACCAGAAGGTGGGACAATGCGCATGCAGCGCGGCATAGACCGGGTTCGGGTCGCGGTAGAAATCCGGGTTGCGGCCGTCCAGGCAAACACGGCGGCTGGCGGGGTCGATGGAGAGGAAGGGCAGGTGTGTTGTGGTCATGGCCAAATGCCCTAACGGATTTCACCGGTCCATGAAAGCACGGTGTTGCGTGTTCAACATCCTCCTCACTTCCCGATCGCCACGCCCTCCCGCCGCGGGTCGGCGGCGCCCTTGAGGCCTTCGGCGGTCAGTTCGATGGCGTGCAGGCCGGAGTTCATCTCGCCGGCCTTCACCTCGTAGCCGAGCGCCTTCAGCGGTTCTGCGAGCTTCTCCGCGTCCGTGCCCGCTTCGACGTCGTAGGGACCGAAGCGGTTGATGAGATGCGGCATGGCGACGATGCCGCCGACATCCATGCCCCAGTCGACATAGGCGATCAGCGCCTGCGCGACATAGCCGATGATCTGGCTGCCGCCGGGCGAGCCGATCGCCAGAAGCGGCTTGCCGTCCTTCAGGACGATGGTCGGCGACATGGAGGAGCGCGGACGCTTGCCCGGCTCGACGCGGTTGGCGACGGGCCGGCCCTCGTCGTGGGTCTCGAAGGAGAAGTCCGTCAGCTCGTTGTTGAGCAGGAAGCCGCCGGCCATCAGGCGCGAGCCGAAGCCGTTCTCGATGGTCGTCGTCATGGAGACGACGTTGCCGGCCTTGTCGACGATGACGAAATGGCTGGTGGACGGCAGCTCGATGGCGGAATCCCGGCCGAAGTTGAAGGCGTGGTCCCATTCCGGCGTGCCGGCGGTCACGGCATCCTCGCCGAGCGCCTTGTCGCCGTCGAGCAGCTTCGCGCGTTCGCCGAGATAGGCCTTGTCGACGAGGCCCTTGATCGGGGCGGGTACGAAATCGGTGTCGGCAAGGTAGCGCCCGCGGTCGGCGAAGGCGAGGCGCTGGGCATCGCCGATCAGCCGCCAGCTTTGCGGATTGTCCTTGCCGAGCGCCTTGAGGTCGAAGTTCTCCAGCATGCCGAGCATCTGGCCGACGGCGAGCGCGCCGGAGGAGGGCGGCCCCATGCCGCAGACGTCGAGGGCGCGGTAAAGGATGCAGACGGGCGGGCGCTCCTTCACCCGGTAGGTGGAAAGGTCGGGCAGCGAGAGCACGCCGCTGTTCGTTCCCGACATGCGCACCGTGTCGACGATGGCTTCCGCGATGGGGCCGCTGTAGAAGGCCGCCGCCCCGCCGCCGGCGATGGCGGACAGCGTATCGGCATAGGCGGGGTTCTTCAGCACGGTGCCGGCTTTCAGCGGCGCGCCGTCGGCGCCGAAGAAATAGGAGGCCGTCGCCTCGAAGGTCTTCAGCCGGTCGCCCTCCGCCGCGATGAGGCCGGCAAGGCGCGGGGAGACGGCAAAGCCGTCGCGCGCAAGCTTTTGCGCCGGCGCGAAGAGGTCCTTCCACGGCTTGCGGCCCCAGCGGTTGTGCGCCTCCTGCAGCAGCATGACGGTGCCGGGCGTGCCGACCGAGCGGCCGCCGACGACCGCATCGAAGAATTCCAGCGGCTGGCCCTCGTCGTCGAGGAAGAGCTTCGGCGTCGCCTCCATCGGCGCGGTCTCGCGCCCGTCGAGCGTGACGACGCGCTTCGCGCCGGCATCGTAATAGACGAGGAAGGCGCCCCCGCCGAGGCCGGAGGACTGCGGCTCCACGAGGCCGAGCACCGTCTGGACCGCGACCATCGCGTCGATCGCGCTGCCGCCCCCCGCAAGGATCCGCTCGCCGGCCTCCGCCGCGAGCGGATGGGCGGCCGCGACCATGTGCTCCTTCGCCGTCACGATCTTCGCGGCGGCAAGGCCGGTCGCCCGTTCGGGGGCGACTGTGTCCGATGCCTGCTGGGCAACGGCGCCCGTCGCCGTCATGAGAAGCAGCGAAAGGGCTGCGATCGATCGTATCGTCATGGCTGCCTCCGTCCGGCAGGGATCGATGGGTCGCGGGCGGGAGGGATGGCCGGATTCATCCTTCCTTCACCTTGCCTCCGGTTCGGGTGTGGAAATCACGGGGTCCACCTCGCGCCGGTTAACCGCATTCTGGCATAGAGCGCCGCAAAACGCTTGGCCGTCTTGAAGTCAGCCACCCTGACACTCTATGTAGGGAAGATGAAACTTGCTGATTCCCAACGTCTGCGAAGGGTTTCAGGGCCACTTGAGAAGAAGGATTGACATGAGAAATCCCGTAGATACCGCCATGGCTCTGGTGCCGATGGTCGTCGAGCAGACCAACCGCGGCGAACGTTCCTACGACATCTATTCGCGCCTCCTCAAGGAGCGCATCATCTTCCTGACGGGTCCCGTCGAGGATCATATCGCCACGCTCGTCTGCGCGCAGCTTCTCTTCCTCGAGGCCGAGAACCCGAAGAAGGAGATCGCGCTCTACATCAATTCGCCGGGCGGCGTCGTGACCTCGGGCATGGCGATCTACGATACGATGCAGTTCATCAGGCCCGCCGTGTCGACGCTGTGCATCGGCCAGGCTGCGTCCATGGGCTCGCTGCTGCTCGCCGCCGGCCACAAGGACATGCGCTTTGCCACGCCGAACGCCCGCATCATGGTGCACCAGCCCTCCGGCGGTTTCTCCGGCCAGGCGTCCGACATCGAGCGTCACGCCAGGGACATCCTTAAGATGAAGCGCAAGCTGAACGAGGTCTACGTCAAGCACTGCGGCCGCACCTACGAGGAAGTGGAACAGACGCTCGACCGCGACCATTTCATGAGCGCCGACGAGGCGAAGGACTGGGGTCTGGTCGACCGCGTCATCACGAGCCGCGAGGCGATCGAAGGCGTCGAGAACGCGTAAGGACGACGTTTTGTGTGCGGATGAGGCATATTGTGACACATTTGTAATGGTCACGGGGCTTTATCCGCACCATAAAGCCGTTAATATTGGCCGTTAATGCTATGTTGATTTGTGACGGCCTAGCATTTGGTAAATTCGGTGGGGGATTCGTTGCCACCGGTTCGGGGGTCGCCCCTTTTCCGGTCAGTACCCCTGGAGCCCTTGAAGGCAGCACGAGCGGTGCCGGCAAGGGTGGTTTGAGTGGTCCGGCCATCTTCCCGAAGATGAACGGCGTGCTGGAAGGAAAGTGATATGAGCAAGGTCAGCGGCAGCAACGGCGGCGACTCCAAGAATACCCTTTACTGCTCCTTCTGCGGCAAGAGCCAGCACGAGGTCCGCAAGCTGATTGCCGGACCGACCGTGTTCATCTGCGATGAATGCGTCGAACTGTGCATGGACATCATCCGCGAGGAGAACAAGACCTCGATGGTGAAATCCCGCGACGGCGTTCCCACGCCCCAGGATATCATCAAGGTCCTCGACGAGTATGTCATCGGCCAGCAGCAGGCCAAGCGCATCCTGTCGGTCGCGGTGCACAACCACTACAAGCGCCTGGCGCATGCCGCCAAGGGCTCGGACGTGGAGCTGGCGAAGTCGAACATCATGCTGGTCGGCCCGACGGGTTGCGGCAAGACCTACCTCGCCCAGACGCTTGCCCGCATCATCGACGTGCCCTTCACCATGGCCGACGCCACGACGCTGACCGAGGCCGGTTACGTCGGCGAGGACGTGGAAAACATCATCCTGAAGCTCCTGCAGGCGGCCGACTACAATGTCGAGCGCGCGCAGCGCGGCATCGTCTATATCGACGAGGTCGACAAGATCTCGCGCAAGTCCGACAATCCGTCCATAACCCGTGACGTGTCGGGCGAGGGCGTGCAGCAGGCGCTTCTGAAGATCATGGAAGGCACGGTCGCCTCGGTTCCCCCGCAGGGTGGCCGCAAGCATCCGCAGCAGGAATTCCTGCAGGTCGACACGACGAACATCCTGTTCATCTGCGGCGGCGCCTTCGCCGGCCTCGACAAGATCATCTCCGCCCGCGGCGAGAAGACCTCCATCGGCTTCGGCGCGACGGTTCGCTCGCCGGAAGACCGCCGCGTCGGCGAAGTCCTGCGCGAGCTGGAGCCGGAGGACCTTGTGAAGTTCGGCCTCATCCCGGAATTCATCGGCCGTCTGCCCGTCCTGGCGACGCTGGAGGATCTCGACGAGGATGCGCTGATCCAGATCCTGTCCGAGCCGAAGAACGCGCTGATCAAGCAGTACCAGCGCCTGTTCGAGATGGAGGACGTGGAACTGACCTTCCACGAGGATGCGCTGCGCGAGATCGCCCGCAAGGCCATCGTCCGCAAGACCGGCGCGCGCGGCCTCCGCTCGATCATGGAGAAGATCCTGCTCGACACGATGTTCGAACTGCCGACGCTGGAAGGCGTCCGCGAGGTCGTCATCTCCGACGAGGTGGTCAAGGGTTCGGCCCGTCCGCTCTACATCTACTCGGAGCGCTCCGACGAGAAGGCCAACGTTTCGGCCTGAAGAAAGTCCCTCCCCGAAAGGGGAGGGTCCCGCCCTCATTCGATGATGGTCACGCGGTCCACGTCGAAGTCGGTTTCCTTGACGCGATGGGTGTCGACCTCGCCCTGCAACCGCACGCGGGTGGTCTCCGAGACAGGCTGGGCGGGAAAGTCGTCATCGTCGATCTCGACCCGGATTTCGCCCGTGTCGTCCGCGAAGAGATATTCCTCGTCTGCCAGCTTGCGGACGATCCTGCCCTCGATCGTCGCTTTCATATCGTCCTTGGCATCGGCCTTTATGGCTTCGACGGTCATGGCCGGATATTTCGTATCGCCGCCCTGCTGCACGTCGGAAGGGCCGGTGAACTGCGCCAGGGCGGCGCCGGCGGGAAGAACGAGAAGGGTTGCGAGGGTGGCGAAGACGGATTTCGACATTTGCGACTCCTGGGTTTACCGGCAATCGGGCATAATGCCGGGCCGGGCCGTTCGGGTCCATGGCCTTCGTGGTTCCGCCGCACATCGGCCGTTGCGTAACGCCGCGCGTCGCGCGAATATGGAAGACTTCGATTCTGTTTTGCGTATGCGCCGGCGATGGGTGCCGGGGGAAGGCCGCAAGTTCCGCGACAGCGCGGAAGACTACACTTCCCTTGATGGTTCGTCTGGTCCGGCGTGGGGTGGGGCACCCCGCAGCCGGGCTTGAAAAAGCGTTGAACGCACGCCACTTGTGGATGGAAAAGATCGCCGGCCCGACGCTTCCCGAGCGCCGATGGGACCGGTTCCCGGAAACGGGACGTTTGAAAGGAAATGACATGACGAAAAAGACGTCTGCGTCGCACGACTCCACGGCCTTCCCGGTCCTGCCCCTGCGCGACATCGTGGTGTTCCCGCACATGATCGTGCCGCTCTTCGTCGGTCGCGAGAAGTCGATCCGCGCGCTGGAAGAGGTCATGGGCACCGACAAGCAGATCATGCTTGCCACCCAGATCAACGCTTCCGACGACGATCCGGAGACCGACGCCATCTACCGCATCGGCACCGTCGCCAATGTTCTCCAGCTCCTGAAGCTCCCCGACGGCACCGTGAAGGTTCTGGTCGAGGGCCGCGCGCGCGCCGAGATCGACGGCTACACGGACCGCGAGGAGTTCTACGAGGCGATGGCCCATGTGCTGGCCGAGCCGGACGAAGACCCGGTGGAGATCGAGGCGCTGTCGCGCTCGGTCGTCTCCGAGTTCGAGAACTATGTGAAGCTCAACAAGAAGATTTCGCCCGAAGTCGTCGGCGCCGCGAGCCAGATCGAGGACTACTCGAAGCTCGCCGACACCGTCGCCTCGCACCTGTCCATCAAGATCGTCGAGAAGCAGGAAATGCTCGAGACGACCAGCGTCAAGCTGCGCCTCGAAAAGGCGCTCGGCTTCATGGAAGGCGAGATCTCGGTCCTGCAGGTCGAAAAGCGCATCCGCTCGCGCGTCAAGCGCCAGATGGAGAAGACCCAGCGCGAATACTACCTCAACGAACAGATGAAGGCGATCCAGAAGGAGCTCGGCGACGGCGAGGACGGCCGCGACGAGATGGCCGAACTGGAAGAGAAGATCGCCAAGGTCAAGCTCTCCAAGGAGGCCCGCGAGAAGGCGGATGCCGAATTGAAGAAGCTGCGCCAGATGAGCCCGATGTCGGCGGAAGCCACCGTCGTGCGCAACTATCTCGACTGGCTGACGGGCATTCCGTGGGGCAAGAAGTCGAAGATCAAGACCGACCTCAACGCCGCCGAGAAGATCCTCGACGAGGATCATTTCGGCCTCGACAAGGTCAAGGAGCGCATCGTCGAATACCTCGCCGTGCAGGCCCGCTCGACCAAGATCAAGGGCCCGATCCTGTGCCTCGTCGGCCCTCCGGGCGTCGGCAAGACCTCGCTCGCGAAATCGATCGCCAAGGCGACCGGCCGCGAATATATCCGCATGGCGCTCGGCGGCGTGCGGGACGAGGCCGAGATCCGCGGCCACCGCCGCACCTATATCGGCTCGATGCCCGGCAAGGTCATCCAGTCGATGAAGAAGGCGAAGAAGTCCAACCCGCTCTTCCTACTCGACGAGATCGACAAGATGGGCATGGACTTCCGCGGCGACCCGTCCTCGGCCCTGCTCGAGGTGCTGGACCCGGAACAGAACTCGACCTTCATGGACCACTACCTGGAAGTCGAATACGACCTGTCCAACGTCATGTTCGTGACGACGGCGAACACGCTGAACATTCCCGCGCCCCTGATGGACCGCATGGAAGTGATCCGCATCGCCGGCTACACGGAAGAAGAGAAGCTGGAAATCGCCAAGCGGCACCTGCTGCCCAAGGCGATCCGCGACCACGCGCTGCAGCCGAAGGAATTCTCGGTCACCGACGGCGCGCTGATGGCGGTCATCCAGCAGTACACCCGCGAGGCGGGCGTTCGTAACTTCGAGCGTGAACTGATGAAGCTCGCCCGCAAGGCGGTCACCGAGATCATCAAGGGCAAGGCGACGAAGGTCGAGGTCACGGCGGAGAACATCCACGACTTCCTCGGCGTTCCGCGCTTCCGCCACGGCGAAGCCGAGCGCGAGGACCAGGTGGGCGTCGTCACGGGCCTTGCCTGGACGGAAGTCGGCGGCGAGCTGCTCACCATCGAAGGCGTCAGCCTGCCGGGTGGCAAGGGCCGCATGACGGTCACGGGCAACCTGAAGGACGTGATGAAGGAATCGATCTCGGCGGCGGCCTCCTATGTCCGCTCGCGCGCCGTCGATTTCGGCATCGAGCCGCCGCGCTTCGACAAGACGGACATCCACGTGCACGTGCCGGAAGGCGCAACGCCCAAGGACGGCCCGTCGGCCGGCATCGCCATGGCGACCGCCATCGTCTCCATCATGACCGGCATCCCGGTCTCGAAGGACATCGCGATGACGGGCGAGGTGACGCTGCGCGGCCGGGTGCTGCCGATCGGCGGCCTCAAGGAAAAGCTGCTCGCGGCGCTTCGCGGCGGCATCAAGAAGGTGCTGATCCCGGAAGAGAACGCCAAGGACCTGGCGGACATTCCGGATAACGTGAAGAACAACATGGAGATCGTTCCCGTCTCCCGCATGGGCGAGGTGATCGAACATGCGCTGATCCGCAAGCCCGAGCCGATCGAGTGGGATGCCACGGTCGCGGCAGCCAGCGTTTCCGCTGTCGAATCGACCGACGAAGGCACCGGCGCCGTGGCGCATTGAGCCCGCTGCGGGGCCGGTTCCCGGCTCCGCGAATGGAAAAAACATGAAAGACCGGCCCCTCGGCCGGTCTTTTTCGTCGAAAATCGTGTGTAAACCCCGGATTCTCAGGGGATTGCGACGAAATATTCTTGCGGGGCGAGGGGCGATGCGTATTCTGCCCCCGACTTGTATGAGTCGTTTCAAACCGTAAGAAAGGGGTGGAAACATGAACAAGAATGAACTCGTATCCGCAGTGGCTGAAAAGTCTGGCCTGTCCAAGACGGATGCTGCTTCCGCGGTTGACGCCGTTTTCGAGACCATCCAGGGCGAACTCAAGAACGGCGGCGACGTTCGTCTCGTCGGTTTCGGCAATTTCTCCGTCTCGCGCCGTGAAGCTTCGAAGGGCCGCAACCTTTCGACCGGCGCCGAAATCGAGATCCCGGCACGCAACGTACCGAAGTTCTCGGCAGGCAAGGGCCTGAAGGACGCCGTCAACGGCTGATCCTCTGCTCGGGCAGAGCGGTTATCCACTCCGCCGCCAAACCTGAAAGTCAGGATCGGGGTCCGGTTTGTCCGGGCCCCCTTTTATTTGCGGGGATGGGTGCGCGCCTGCGGCCGGATTGTCATCGGCCTGTAACAGGCAGGACGCAGAACCGCCGGGTTCCTTTAAACCGGAGTCCGGAGGATTTCATGAAGACCCGTTCGCTCACCGCCGCGCTCGCGGCGGTCCTCGCCGCATCGGTGGCCCCGGCCGCCGGCGCCGAGCCCGGGTTCAATCGCATCGCGTCCTTCGCCGTCGCCGACAACCTGCCCGAGGGCGTGGACAGGGCGACGCCGACCTCGTCCGAAATCGTCGCCGCCTCCGAGGACGGCAACACGCTCGTCTATTCCGACAGCCCGAACAAGGCGATCGGCGTCATCGACATCACCGATGCGAAGGCCCCGAAGGCCGGCGGCTCTGTCGCCCTGGAGGGCGAGCCGACATCCGTGGCCATCTCGGCCGGCAAGGCGCTGGTCGCCATCAACACGCGCGAAAGCTTCGTCAAGCCGTCGGGCGTCCTTGCCCAGGTCGATCTGGCCGGAAAGAAGGTCGAGGCGACCTGCGATCTCGGCGGCCAGCCGGACTCCATCGCCCTCAACAAGGACAAGACGCTCGCCGCCATCGCCATCGAGAACGAGCGCGACGAGGAGGTCAACGACGGCGCGCTCCCGCAGATGCCGGCCGGCGACCTCGTGCTGCTCTCGCTCAAGGACGGCGTCGTCGATTGCGGCTCGATCAGGCATGTGGCCCTGACCGGCCTTGCCGACATTGCCGGAGAGGATCCGGAACCCGAATTCGTCTCCTTCAACGGCCTCGACGAGGTTGCCGTTACCCTGCAGGAGAACAACCACATCGTCATCGTCGACGGCAGGACCGGCGCGGTGAAGAGCCACTTCTCCGCCGGCACCGTCAGCCTTGAAGGCGTCGACACGAAGAAGGACGGCGCCCTGAAATTCACCGGCAAGGTCGAGGACGTCGCCCGCGAACCCGACGCCGTGAAATGGCTGGACGACAACCGCCTCGTCATTGCCAACGAAGGCGACTGGAAGGGCGGCGCCCGCGGCTTCACCATCTTCGACAAGGAGGGCAAGGTCCTCTACGAGAACGGTGCGGCCTTCGAGCGCGAGATCGCGAAGATCGGCCACTATCCCGACAAGCGCAACAAGAAGGGCGTCGAGCCGGAAGGCCTGGAAGCTGCGAAATTTGGCGAGGACAACCTGTTCTTCGTGCTGGCCGAGCGCGCCTCCATCGTCGGCGTCTACAAGGATACGGGCGCGGAGCCAGAGCTTCTCCAGCTCCTGCCGTCCGGCATCGGCCCGGAAGGCGCGGTCGCCATCCCGCAACGCAACCTCCTCGTGACGGCCAACGAGACCGATCTCGTCGAGGACGGCGGCGCGCGCTCGCATGTCATGATCTACGAGCGGGCGGAAGGCGAGGCGGCCTATCCGCAGCTCGTCTCCACCGAGAAGGACGGCGAACCGATCGGCTTCGGCGCATTGTCGGGCCTCGCACCGATGAAGGACAAGCCCGGCATGCTCTACGCCGTGAACGATTCCTTCTATGCGTCGCAGCCGACGATCTTCACGATCGACGCGACGCAAAAGCCGGCGAAGATCGTCGACGCCCTGCGCATCACGCGCAACGGCGCCCCCGCCCAGAAGCTCGACAGCGAGGGCCTGACGCCGGACGGCGAAGGCGGTTTCTGGCTCGCCAACGAGGGCAACGCCGACAAGCTCTATGCCCATGCCATCATCCATGTGAACGGCAAGGGCGAGATCGACAAGGAGATCGCCATTCCCGCCGGGTTGCGCGCCGGAGAGACGCGCTTCGGTTTCGAAGGCATCACCAGCGTTGGCGAAGGCGACGACAAGGTGCTCTGGATGGCCGTGCAGCGCGAATGGGGCGACGACGAGAAGGGCTTCGTGAAGCTCGTCTCCTACAAGCCGTCCTCCGAGGAATGGGGCGCCGTCCGCTATCCGCGGGAGAAGACGGAGAGCGGCTGGGTCGGCCTCTCGGAGATCACGGTGAGCGGCGACCACGCCTATATCATCGAGCGGGACAACCTGATCGGCAATGCCGCCAGGCTGAAGAAGCTCTACCGCGTCGCGCTGGCCGACCTGAAGCCGGCAAAGCTTGGCGGGGAACTCCCGGTCGTGAAGAAGCAGGAGGTCCGCGACTTCATCCCCGACCTCAAGGCCACGAACGGCTACGTCGTCGACAAGGTGGAAGGCTTTGCCATCGATGCCGCCGGCAACGGCTATGTCGTGACCGACAATGACGGCGTCGACGGTTCCTCCGGCGAGACGCTGTTCTTCGGCATCGGCCCGCTCAACGCGATGTGAACGCGGGGCCGGCGCCCTCTCTTTGCGGGTGGGCGCGGTCTCCAAAGGCTATAAACGAAAAGGCCGGGATGCTGCGATCCCGGCCTTTTCCGTTTTCCTGCCGTCCGGTCTAGCCGACGGCCTGCAGGGAGGGGACCGGCGCCGCCTGGGCACCGCCTTCGGTCTTGTCTCTTTCCCGTTGCAGCTCTTCGGTCTTCTCGCTGAGACAGCGGATGATTTCCTTCAAGTGCTGCTTCTGCTCTTCCGTCAGCACGTTGAAGATCGCCTCGATCGTCTTGTGCTGCGGCTGCTGGGCGGCCGAAATGACGGTGCGGCCCATATCCGTGATCGAAACGATCTTGGCGCGGCGGTCCTTCGGGTCGGGCTCGCGCTTGACGAGCTTGTCGCGTTCGAGACCGTCGATGGCTTCCGTCACCGTACGGGGGGCGAAACCAAGAGCGCAGGCGATGTCCGTCGACCGCTGCGGGCCCTGGCATTCCAGAAGAAGCAGGAACTTGCTGCGGGCGAGCGAAACGCCTTCGTCCATCATGCACTCATTCACCAGGCGACTCACCTGATGGTAGAGTTTGAACATGCCTTGGGAGATTTCTATCGTGCTATTCATGAGGTGAAATATAGGTATTATGAGGGACCATGTCAAATGATCGCGAAGATTTTCGCTTTATTTGATCATAGATATTGAACGATGCCTGTAAATGCGAACGGTCAGGCGGTGGGCGCTTTTCCTTGCCTCTTCTCCGGCTTTTTCGGGGAGGGTCGATTTCTTTCCTGCATAACGCGCCGCGCGTTGCTGCAAGCATTGACCCGGAGGGTGTCGGGCGCGATTGTCCGGCCATGCCTTTCCGCTTCATCCACACCGCCGACCTGCATCTCGATTCTCCGCTGACGTCCCTCGCATTGCGCAATGCCGACCTTGGCGACCTCGTGCGCGGGGCGACGCGCAAGGCGCTGGAGCGCATCGTCGACCTTGCCATGACCGAGGCGGTGGATGCCGTGATCATCGCCGGCGACCTCTATGACGGCTCGCAGACCTCCATGGCGACCGCGCTCTTCCTGATGGGGCAGATGCGGCGGCTGGAGGCGGCCGGCATCCGCGTCTTCATCATCCGCGGCAATCACGATGCGCAGTCGCAGATCACCCGCGAGCTGACCTTTCCGCCGAACGTGCACGTCTTCGACGGCCGCGGCAAACCGGTACGGGCGGGCGTGCTGCCGAACGGCCGCGAAATCCACATCCATGGCGTCAGCTTCGCCAACCCGCACGCACCCGCCTCGCTCCTGCCCACCTACCGCGTGCCCGTGCCGGATGCGGTCAATATCGGCCTCATGCACACCAGCCTTGCCGGCGCGAGCCGCCACGATCCCTATGCGCCCGTCGGCATCGCCGACCTTGCCGCGCACGGTTTCGACTATTGGGCGCTCGGCCATATCCACCAGCGGCGGGTGCATCTGGAAAGACCCTGGATCGTCATGCCCGGCAACCCGCAGGGCCGCGACATCAACGAGGGCGGGCCGAAGGGCGTGACGCTCGCCACCGTCGCCGAAGACGGCACGATCGCCTGCGAGGAGCGCACCGTCGCCGTCGCCGTCTTCGAGCGGCTGCCGCTCGATCTCTCGGGCGTCGACGACTGGCACGGCATGCTCGACCGTGCCGAAAGCGTGCTTTCGGCGGCGCGCGTGGCTGCCGGCGGCGCCCATCTTGTCGCGCGGCTTGCCGTGACGGGCGCAACGCCGCTCGCCTGGCGCCTGCGCCGCGACGAGGACCTGCTGCTCGCCGAATTGCAGAACCTCGCCGCCTCGCTCGGCGAATGCTGGATCGAGGCGGAGGAGCTTGCCGTTTCTGCGCCGGCTGCGGCGGCGGGGGCCGGTGCCGGGCCGGTCCCGGAACTGGCGCGGCTAATGCGCGAGGGCGTCGTGGAAAACCATGCCTACCGCGAGGAATTGCGCGAGGCGCTCGGCGATCTCCTGCGCCAGCTTCCCAGGGAAGCGCGCAGCCTGCTGGCCGCAGACGAGGCGGCGGAGGAGACGCTGCTTTCCGAACTCGCCATGCAGGGCTCCGATACCGTGCTCGCCCGCCTCGGCGGAACGGGCGAGGGGGCCTGATACATGCGCCTCGACCGACTGGACCTCGTCCGCTACGGCAAGTTCACCGACCGCAGCCTCGATTTCGGCGTGGCGCAGCCGGGCAGGCCCGATTTCCACCTCGTGCACGGCCCCAACGAGGCCGGCAAGTCGACGCTGTTTTCCGCCTATCTCGACCTGCTTTTCGGCATCGAGAAGTCGAGCGCCTACGGCTTCCTCCATCCCTACGCGCTGATGCGCGTCGGCGGGCGGCTGTCCCTCGGCCCGGAACGGCACGAGGCCTACCGCCTCAAGCGCAACCAGGGCTCGCTCGTCACGGCGGACGACCGGACGCTGCCGGACGCGCTCTTCGCCTCGGTCCTCGGCGGCATGGATCGCAATGCCTATCGCACCATGTTCTCGCTCGACGACGAGAGCATCGAGAAGGGCGGCGAGGACATCCTCAAGAGCGAGGGCGAGCTCGGCGCGATGCTGTTTTCCGCCAGTTCCGGCCTCTCCGACATGGCGTCGGGCCTTGCCGCGCTGAAGGCCGAGGCGGATGAATTCTACCGTCCCGCGGGCCGCAAGCACGGCCTGTCGATCCTGAAGGCGGAAATCGAGGCCCTCGCCGCCGAGCGCAAGGCGCTGGACGTCGCCGCCCGCGACTACGGTCTTCTGGTCCGCGAGCGCGATGCCGCCGCCGAGCGCCACGAAGAGGCGGCCGCCGCCCGCGCCGAGGCCCGTTCCGCGCTCGCCGAGGCCGAGCGCAACCTTTCCGCGCTGCCGTGTCTGCGCCGCCTGCGGGCCCTCCGCGCCGAACTCGGCGCCTTCGAGCTCGGCGATTCCCCGCCGGCGGCCTGGCGCGCCCTTCTCGGCGAACTCGCCCGGCAGGAGGCGGAGATCGGCGCACGCGGCACGCGGGTGGTCATGGAGCGCGAGCGGCATGCCGTGGAGCGCGCCGCACTCGTCGAGGACGACGCCGTGCTTTCGGCCGAGCCGGATGTTGCGGCGCTTTCGGGCTCTGCGCTGGAGGCACGCTTCCGCACCGCTGCCATGGACCTTTCGGGCCGCGAGGCCGACCGCGACCGGCTGGCCGCGACGATAGCAGCGGGCCTGGCAACGCTCGGCCTTCCGGTGGAGACCGATCCGGCGGAGATCCTGCTGCCGGAGGGGCTTGCCGACCGGCTCACCGCGCTCCTGTCGCGACGGGCGGCGCTGGCCGAGCGCTCCGCCGCGGCCATCCGGGAGCGGACCGAAGCGGAAAAGGCGCTGGCGGCGACGGACACGAGGGTCGGCGAGGCCCCGGACGCGGAGGCGGAAGAGAACGCCCGGTCCGCGCTCGGCGCGATCCTGCGCGCCACTCGCTCCGGCGACCTTCCCGCCCGCCTGCGCGAAGCCCGGCGCCTTCTCGTGCTGGCCCGGCAGGAAGCCGATGGAGCAACGGCAAGGCTTGCACCGTGGACGGGCGCGACGGCGGCGCTCGCGGCCATGGCCGTTCCGGCGCCCGACGAGCTGGAGAGCCTGCGCAAGCGATACGATGCATCGGCCGAGGCCCTCCGCCGCCAGCGCGAGCAGGTTGCGGCGCAGGAAACGGACGTCGCCGCCGCGAAGGCAACGCTCGATGCGCTCCGGACGACGACGGGCGCGGCCGGCGAGGAGCAGGCGGCATCGTTGCGCGCCGTGCGTGACGCGGCCTGGCAGGATCATCGGAGCACGTTGGACGAAAAATCCGCCTCCCTCTTCGAGAACGCCATGCGCGAGGACGACCGCGCGACCGATACGCGGCTGCGCAATGCAGACCGGCTTTCGGAAATCCGCATCCTCGAGCGGACGGTCGCCGAGGGCTCGGCGCGCCTTCAAGCCCTCGGCGGCGACACGGTGCGGCTGGAACAGGCGAAGGCGGGCATCGAAACGCAGGTATCCGTCATCGCCGCGCGCCTCGGGCTTCCCGCGGAAACGCCGCTGGCGGAGATCGCTTCCTGGCTCGAACGGCGCTCCGCGGCGCTGGAAAAATCTGCCCTGCTTGCCCGGCAGGAGACCGAGGCGGCCCTCGTCGAACAGGATGCGCGGGACGTGCTGGCGCGGCTGTCGTCTCTCGTTCCCGTCGGCCTTGCCGAGGGGGCGACCCTCGACGAGGCGCTTTTCCTCGCGGAGGACCGGCTGGAGGCACTGAAGACCGCCCACGCCGAGCGGCTTGCGGCGGCCGAGCATCTGGCCCGCGCGAAACGCGATGCGGAGACGCGCGCCAGGGCGGCCGAGGATGCCGCATCGGCGCTCGCCGCATGGCATGCGGACTGGCAGGATGCGATCGCCGGCACCTGGCTTGCGACCGGCGATGCACCGGGCGAGCTCGAACGGCTCGCCGCCCTGCTGCCGGCCCTCCAGACGCTCGCCGGCAATGTCGAGCGCCGGCGCGAGCTGGACCACCGCATCGACGCCATGCACCGCGACCAGCGGGATTACGCCGGCCACGCCCGCCGTCTCGCCGAACGCCTTGCCGAACCCTTCGATGCGGATGATCCGCTTTCCACCGTCGCGGCCCTTGCCGGCCGCCTTGCCGCGGCCCGGTCCGTCCGCGAACGCTGCGCGGCCATCGACAAGGCCCTCGTGCGGCTCGACGAGGAGGAAAGGGAGCTGGCGGAACGACGCGCGGTCCTTGCCGCGCGGCAGTCGGAAATCTTCGCCTTCCTCGGTTGCGACACGCTCGCGGAAGCCGAAATCCTGCTGGACGCCTACCGCAGGCGGGACGACGTGCTCTCCCGTGTCGGGGAGGCGGCGCGCGATCTCGTGCAGCAGATGCGGGCGGAGACGGTCGAGGAGGCCGAGGCGTTGCTTGCGGCGGTCGACGAGGATCAGCTTGCCGCGGAAAAGGGCGACCTCTCGGCACGCCTCGACGAGCTCGACCGTTCGGTGCAGGAGCAGCACCTGGCAAGGGCGAGGGCCGACGAGGCGCTGTCGCGGATCGCCGGCAGCGACGAGGCGGCGGCGCTGGAGGAGCGGCGGCGCACGGCGCTGGTCGAGCTTGCGGAGCGGTCGCGGCGCTATCTTTCGACGCGCGCCGGCATCCTGGCGGCCGAGCAGGCCCTGCGCCTCTACCGCGAGCGCCACCGCAGCGCGATGATGGAGCGCGCATCGCGGACCTTCCGCGACATCACCGGCGGGGAATATGCCGGCCTGTCGACGGTGCTGGAAAAGGATGGCGAGTTCCTCGTCGTCAACGCCGCCTCCGGCGGCTCGAAGCTTGCGAGGGACCTTTCCAAGGGAACGCGCTTCCAGCTCTACCTCGCGCTGCGCGTCGCGGGCTATCACGAGATCGCCGCAAGCCGCGAGATCGTGCCCTTCATCGCCGACGACATCATGGAGACCTTCGACGACCGCCGGGCGCTGAACGCGCTTCGCGTCATGGGCGAGATGGCACGCGGCGGGCAGGTGATCTACCTGACGCACCACCAGCACCTGAAGGCGCTCGCACGGCAGGCCTGCCCGGACGTGACGATCCATGAGTTATGACGGGCGGACGGCCGATGCCGGCCAGGCTTTGACGCCCCGAACTTGACTTGCGGGGGGTTAAGTGTTTCTTGGCGCACCATCGGCACCGCCCGCATGAACTGCTTCGCGCGGCGCGCCGCTCTGGCAATTCCGGAAACGCTCCGGGCAAACGGACAGGCATGAACATCAGGACCGGCAAAGAGACGGCGATCTGGGAGCGGGGCTTTGCGCCCGTCGGCTTCCTCGTGCTGCTCGTTACGCTGTTCCTCTCGCAGTTCGCGCTGCCGGGCGATACGGGCGCGGCGGGCCATCCGCAGCGCACGGCCGCCGAAGGCGGCGTCGCCCCGTCGCCGCTTTCCGCCGCGGGCGACGAGCTCTGGTTCCCGGCCGGCAGCCACGCGGAACGGCGCATTGCCAAGGCCAAGACCGGCCTGCCGGAAGGCGATGCCGGCGGCAAGGCGCTCGTTGCGGGCGCTGGCGCGCTGCTCTATCCGTTCGAAACGGCCTCGTGCGAGGCTTTTCCCGCTGCTGGCGATGCGGCCACGGCCTCTGCCGGCCATGCCGCGTTCCGCAGCCGCGCGCCTCCGGCTTCCGCCGCCTAGGCCCTGTGGCGTCTGCGACGCCGCGCCATTCGATTGAAATCCCGATCCCAGCGGACGGCGCCGACTTCACCCGTCGCGTCCGTCCGGCAGTTGAAGTGGAACGACCCCATGAAAACCTCCAAATGGGCATTGTTTGTCTCCCCCGTGACCCTCGGCCTCGACCTCAAGGGCGGCTCGCACCTCGTGCTGGAGGTGGATTCGGCCGCGCTCCGCAAGGCGCGCATGGACGCGCTCCTCAACGACGCGCGCGCCATCCTGCGCACCGCCGGCGAGCGCGCCTCCGCCGCCCGCCTCAACGGCACGACGCTGACGATCACGCCGTCCGACCAGGCGGCGCTCGACAAGGTGCTGCCGGAAGTGCGCAAGCTCGCCACGCCCACCTCCACGCTCGGTTTCGGCGCCGGGTCCTCCGACATCGACGTCGCCGCCAGCGGCAACACGATCAACGTGACCCTGACGGAAGCCGGCATCAGCGAGCGCATGTCGGCCGCCGTCGAGCAGAGCCTCGAGATCATCCGCCGCCGCGTCGACCAGGTCGGCGTTGCCGAACCGCTCATCCAGCGCGTCGGCGGCGACCGCATCCTCGTCCAGCTTCCCGGCCTGCAGGACCCGACGCGCCTGCGCCAGCTCCTCGGCTCGACCGCGCAGATGAGCTTCCACATGGTCGACCAGACCGTGGACCCGAACGGCGTCGCCCCGCGCGGCGTGCTGATCCTGCCGGGCGCGAACGACAACAACAAATATGCCGTGGAAGAGCGCGTCGCCATCTCCGGCGACCGCCTGTCGGACGCCAAGGCCGGCTTCGACCAGCGCACGAACGAGCCGATCGTCTCGTTCAGCTTCGATTCCACCGGCGCGCGCCAGTTCGCCGAGATCACCCAGGCCAATGTCGGCAAGCCCTTCGCCATCGTCCTCGACGGCAAGGTGCTGACGGCGCCGGTCATCCGCGAGCCGATCATCGGCGGCCAGGGCCAGATCTCGGGCAACTTCAACCCGCAGGAAGCGACCGTCCTGTCGGCGCTGCTGCGCTCGGGCGCCCTGCCGGCGCCGCTCACCATCATCGAGGAGCGCACCGTCGGCCCGAACCTCGGCTCGGACTCGATCCGCATGGGCCTTTATACGGGCTTCGCCGGCCTTCTCGCCGTCGTCATCCTCATGCAGGTGCTTTACGGCTCCTGGGGCCTCATCGCCAATCTCGGCCTCGTGCTGCACACGATCCTGACGATCGGCACGCTGGGCCTGCTCGGCTCGACGCTGACGCTGCCCGGCATCGCCGGCATCATCCTCGGCATCGGCATGGCGGTGGACGCCAACATCCTGATCAACGCGCGTATCCGTGAAGAGACGGCGGGCGGGGCGGGGGCCATGAAGGCGCTCGACGTCGGCTTCAACAAGGCCTACGCCACCATCGTCGACGGCAACATGACGACCATGGTCGGCATGATCCTGCTCTTCATGTTCGGCTCGGGCCCGGTGCGCGGCTTCGCCATCACCATGATCATCGGCCTTGCGATCTCGATGTTCACCTCGATCACCTTCGTTCGCTTCCTGATGCGCGAGGCGGTGATCGTCCGCAAGATGAAGAAGATCGAGATTCATTCGATCTTCGGCAAGACCTGGAGCATGCCGACCTTCTCCTTCATGCGCGGCCGCTATATCGCGATCGCCATGTCGGCCTTCATCTCCACGAGCTCGATCATCCTGTTCTTCACGCCGGGCCTCAACTACGGCATCGACTTCGTCGGCGGCATCCAGGTCGAAGCGACGTCGAAGACGCCGATCAACCTTGCCCCGCTGCGCGAGAAGATGGAGGGCCTCAATCTCGGTGAAGTGGCCCCGCAGGAATTCGGTCAGGGACCGACCGACCCCCTGCGCGTCCATCTACAGTCGGGCGGCGAAGTCG
>Ga0066256_1002324_pt1 | contig 21502 bp, 14 predicted proteins | sample ThiBio_1000_biof_FD_87107 | JGI IMG/M metagenome (GOLD analysis project Ga0066256, IMG submission 87107) | Wastewater bioreactor microbial communities from Cape Town, South Africa - Thiocy_expt_1000_biof (version 2) | ecosystem: Engineered > Bioreactor > Thiocyanate-remediating >... | reverse complement strand
GCCGCGCCCGCAAAAGAGGCGGGCGGACCGGCCGCCCCATCCCCCGGCCCGCTTTTGGGGCGCCGGGGGCGCGCGGCAGGATCGCGAGGTGTTGGACGGGCGAGCCGGGGGGGGTTTCCTCGTATTCCCGCCGCACCGTCAAGGTGGTATGGCTTTGCCAGCTCGCCTGGAAGCGCGAGAACACGCCCAGCGCCTCGCGCAAGGTCGGCGCGGTGGCCAGAAGCGGATAGACCGGGCCGATTTCCCAGATGCGGAAATTCTGGCCCAGCTCCAGGCCGAGGTAAGGCCGCCCCAGCGCGCGCGCGGCCTCCTCGAAGAAGGCGACATAGGATTTCAGCGAATAGGTGGCATAGGGGCTGACGGTCTGGTTGTCGCGCAATTGAAACCTGGCGAGGACGCGGCGACACTCGGCGATGTCGCCTTTCATCACGCCGATGATCATGTCGAGGAAAAAGCGCCGCACCGTCCCGTCTTCGGCAGCGATGCGCTTTGCCCCGCGCCGGGGCGCCTTGTTCGCCCGCCTGTGTCCCTCGACCATCGCGGCCTCCCTTGCGATCAGGTATTTCGTATATAAACTAATGCAAGAACATGTATTCGTGAAACTCAAAATTGCGCATTCGATCCGGTATTTATGGCCTCTTTCGCACAAATTTCGGCCTGAAATGACATGGACGCTAGCCTAACGGCGACGTAGTGTCGAAACAAGGCATCCTGCGCACATGGCGCACACAATAAATGTCCAACAAACACAAGGGGTTCTTTCATGAAAGATATCGACAGGCGACTGTTTATGAAACTCGCCGGCGCCGCCGGCTGCGCTCTGGTCCTGCGTCCCGATCTGTCGTTTGCCGGCGAGATCGACAACATCTCGATCGCCTGGATGACCGATCCCGTCACCTGGGATCCCAACCAGCGCCTGTCCCCCGATCCGCAGTCGATCCTGAAAACCGTCTTCGACCAGCCGCTCGACCAGACGCCGGATCTGACGCTCGTTCCCTCCGTCGTGACGGAATGGAAACTGGCGGATGACGGGTTGAGCCTTCACGTCAAGCTTCGCGACGACGTCAAATTCTCCGACGGAACGCGGCTGACGGCCGAGGACTTCGCCTATACCTATCACCAGCGTTTCGTCAAAGGCGACCAGGTCGATCTCGTCGTCGGCTTCGGCGTCGTGTCGGATATCGAGGTGATCTCGCCGACCGAGGCGGTCATGCGCTTTTCCAAGCCGTTTCCGACTGCCGCGCAATGGCTGGCCTTCAGCGCCAGCTACATCGTCTCCAAGGCCTATGCCGAGAAGGTCGGCATTCAGGGGATGCAGACGAACCCGATGGGCTCCGGCCCGTACATGCTCAAGGAATACAAGCGTGACAGCCGCATCGTCCTGACCCGGCGCGACGACTACTGGGGCGAGAAGCCCTCGATCAAGCAACTGACTTTCGAGATCATCCCCGATCCGACCGCGCGTCTGGCGGCGCTGGAATCGGGGACGGTCGACATCGCCATGGAACTGTCGATCCGCGATGTCAAACGGCTGCAGAAAAGCGGCAATTTCAACGCCATCGCCAACCCGATCGCGCGCATCATCTATGTCACGATCCGCGCCGACGGCACTTTCGCCGACCGCAATATACGCCTGGCGGCCGCCCATGCCGTCGACAAGAAGCTTCTGTCCAAGGCGTTTTTCGGCGGCGAGGCGGCGACCATCGATTTTCCGACCGTTCCCGGCATGCCCGGCAGCCCGAAGAATTCCAGCTTCGCCTACGATCCGGCCAAGTCAAAGGAGCTGCTCGCTGCCTCCGGCTACAGCACCGACAAGCCCGTCACCCTTTCCATGGCGACCACCAACGGCCAGTTTCCCGGCGATTACGACATGGCCCGGGCCATCGTCACCATGTGGGAAAAGGTCGGCATCAAGGCCAATCTGACCGTCATCACCGAGGCGCAATGGTATGAACTGAACGCATCGGGAAAACTGCCCGACGCATCGCTTTTCGTCTGGGAAAACGGCACCGGCGACCCCGAGCTGTTCACCGGCCACATGTTCAACGAGGAGATGCCATTTGCGACCTACAGGACGCCGGAGGTGACCGCGCGGGTCAAGCCCCTGTTCAGCGAGCCGAATTACGAGAAGCGCATCAAGGGATATGAGGAACTCAACGCCTATCTGATCGACGAGGGCGCGATCATCCCCCTCGTCCAGGCGATCCAGACGATCGGTTATCGCAAGGGCCCCACGCTGACGCCCTGGGCGAATGGCGGGATCGGGCCCTTCGCGATCAAATCCGCGTAATCCGGTGGCGCCCGCGCCCAAGCCGTCATCCGCCGTTCGGCGATGGCGGTTTGGGCCGGCGATAGGAGGTTTGGTCTTGATCAAGGCATTGTTGCGCATCGTGGCGCGACGGCTGTTCGCCATCGTTCCCGTTTTCGCCGTGGTGACGGTCCTCGTCTTCGCGGCCCTGCGAATCCTGCCGGTCGATCCGGCGCAGATGTCGCTGCCGCCATCGGCCACCATTGAGCAGGTCGAAGCCAAGCGCGAGGAAATGGGCCTCAACAAGCCCATCTGGCAGCAATATGCGCTCTGGGCGCGCCGCGCCGTCGCGGGCGATCTCGGCGAGTCCGCCCAGTATCGCATGCCGACCGCAAAGGGGGTTCTCGAACGCTTGCCGGCAACCATCGAGCTGGCGATGTGCGCGCTCGTCTTCGCCGTCGTCGTCGGGGTGGCCGGCGGGATCTTGCTGTTTACGGTGCGCGGGACGGCGCTCGAATCCTTAGGCATGGCGCTCACCTCGGTCGTCATGGCCCTGCCGGATTTCCTGCTGGCCCTGCTGTTCATTCTGGTGTTCGGCGTCATGCTGCCGCTGTTTCCGGTCAACGGGCGCCTCGATCCCGGTTTGGAGGTGCCCTCCCATACCGGCTTTCTGCTTCTCGACTCCCTGCTGACCGGCGATGTCTCGATCGTCGCCAGCGCGATCAGTCACATCGCCCTTCCGGTCATGGCGCTTGGCCTCGCCTTCTCGCCGACCATCGTGCGGGTGCTGCATTCCAGCCTCATCAACACATACCAGCAGAGCTATATCCGCCAGGCGCGGCTGCGCGGTCTCAGCGACCGGGAGATATTGTTCGGGCAGGCGTTGAAGAACGCCATCCTGCCCGTCGTCATCCTGGTCGGAACCCAGTTCGGCGGCCTGTTCGGCGGCACACTGCTGGTCGAGATGATCTTTTCCTTTCCCGGTCTCGGCAATCTGATGGTCAAGGCGATGCAGACCGCCGACCTCTCGGTGATCATGGCCATCGCGCTGATCTATTGCGCCGTGACGCTGCTGTTCAATTCGCTGGCCGATGCGGCGGCCTATCTCCTGAACCCGAAGCTGAGGACGGCATGATGCGGATTTGGTCCTGGCTATCCGATCCGGGCCTTGTGATCGGCGGTGCGATCGCCGGCCTCGTCCTGGCCTGCGCCGTCTGCGCCCCGTGGCTGGCGCCGTATCATCCCAACGATCAGGATCTCCTGTATATCCTTGCGCCACCCGTCTGGGCGCCGGACGGCGCGGCGGAGCATCTGCTCGGCACCGACAGTCTCGGGCGCGATACGCTCTCGCGGCTGATCTTCGGCGCCCGCACGGCGATGGAGGTCGCGGTCGCCGCATCCTTCGGCGCGATGGCGCTCGGCGCCGTGCTTGCCCATCTCGCCGGTTATTTCGGCGGCCGGGTTGACTGGCTGATCAGCCGCCTGGTGGAGATCTGGCTGTCCTTTCCGCCGGTGGTGCTGTCGATGTTGCTGATCATCGGGCTGGGAGTGGGAACCGACAAGGTCATCCTCGCGATCGTGCTCGTCGACTGGACGCGCTTCTGCCGGGTGCTGCGCAGCGAGGTCCAGGTGGTGCGCGGCCAGGATTACGTTTCCTTCGCCCGGCTGGTCGGCTTTGCGCATATGCGGGTGATCGTCCGCGAGATCTTTCCGGCCACCCTGCCGATGCTGATCACCCTGTTCAGCCTGCAGATGGGCATTTCGGTGGTCGTCGAAGCGATCCTGTCCTTCGTGGCGATGGGTGTGCCCGCCGACGTGCCCGCCTGGGGCCAGATGATCGCCGATGCCCGCATCAACATGTTCGACGCCCCCTGGGGACTGGCGCTGCCGATCCTGGCGATCTTCGTCACCGTTCTCAGTTTCAACCTTTTCGGCGATGGATTGCGGCGTGTCCTCGATCCGCGCCATCGCGCAAACGGGCACGTCTGATCCATGACCAGTCATTCCATCCTCCAGATCGAAAGCCTCGATATCGCCCTGCGCAGCGGCGACGCCATCCTGACCGGGGTCGATCTGGCCATCGCGCCCGGCAAGGTTCTCGGCGTGATCGGCGAATCGGGCGCCGGCAAATCGATGATCGGCGCGGCGATTGCCGACACGCTGCCACCGGGATTGGCGATTTCGCGCGGGAGCATCCGCTTCGACGGACTGACGCTCACGGACATGACGGCGAGGACGCGTCGCGACCTGCTCGGCCGCGACATCGGTTTCATTCCGCAGGAGCCGATGACGGCGCTCAATCCGACCCTGACCGTCGGCCAGCAGATCGGACGCCATCTCGCCCGGATCGGCATCGCAAACCGGGCGACGCGCGACAAACGTGCCATCGAATTGTTTTCCGAGGTCGGTCTGGATCGCCCGGCGCAACTGTTGAAAAGCTATCCGCATCAGCTTTCCGGCGGCATGCTGCAACGCGTGCTGATCGCCATGGCATTCGCGTCCAACCCGCGGCTAGTCATCGCCGACGAGCCGACGACGGCATTGGATGTCACCATCCAGGCCAAGGTTGTGGAACTGATCGCACGCATGCGCCAGGCGCACGACACCTCGGTGCTGTTCATCACGCATGATCTCCAGCTTGCGGCCGATGTCTGCGACGATGTCGCCGTTCTCTATGCCGGCCGGATCGTCGAGACGGGCAGGGCGGAGGAGATCATCGATGCGCCGAGACATCCCTATTCGCGCTGTCTCAGCCTTGCCGCGCCCAATCTCGACGGTCCGGTGGCGCCGCTGATGATCCTGCCCAAGGCGATGCCGGGCGCGGTGGAGCGCGCGGCGATGCGGGGCTGCGCCTTTGCGCCGCGCTGTCCGGCCGCCGACGAAGCCTGCACGCGCACGCCGCCGCCGCGTCGCGCGGTTTCGCCAGGCCATGTCAGCGCCTGCCACTATCCGGAGCGCACGTCCGCCATCGCCCCGCCGGCGCGACGCAACGCAGGCGACCTCGCCGCGCCGGGAGAAGCGGCCGTCTTGCGCGCGCAAGGGCTCGGCAAAGCCTATCGCCAGCACGACTGGCTGGGCCGCGTGCGCGAGGTCGAAGCCTTGCGCGGCCTCGATTTCACCGTTCGCGAACGGGAATTCGTCGGTATCGTCGGCGAAAGCGGCTCCGGCAAGAGCACGCTGACGAAGCTGATCGTCGGCCTGGAAAACGTGACGTCCGGCACGCTTCACGTCGTCGGGCTCGACCGGACGAGCACGCCGCGCGAGCGTTTTTTCGATCAGGTGCAACTCGTCTTCCAGGATCCGCAGTCGGCGCTCAATCCGCGCCGCCGGATCGGAAGCCTGGTGACCCAGAGCCTCGAATGCCGCGGCAACGGCCTTGCGGCAAAGGCGCGGCGCGAACTGGCTGCGGAGCTGCTCGCCAAGGTCATGTTGCCGCCGGACGCCGCAGACCGCTTTCCCGACCAGCTCTCGGGTGGCCAGAAGCAGCGCGTCAACATCGCGCGGGCCTTGTGTTCCAATCCGCGTCTGCTGATCGCGGACGAGATCGTCTCGGGCCTGGACGTATCGGTCCAGGCGCAGATCCTCGAGCTGTTGCGCGGGCTTCGCGAGCAGGCATCGTTTTCGCTGCTTCTGATTTCGCACGATCTCGCGGTGGTGCGCCATGTCTGCGACCGGGTGCTGGTGATGTGCAAGGGCGAAATCGTCGAGCAGGGCCCCGTCGAACAGGTCTTCGGCGCTCCGCGACACCCTTACACCATGCAATTGGTCGCAGCCGCGAGAGGCCGCCCTCGCTCCGACGATCGTCATGCCCGCGAGGCGTCGGATCTTTCCTGAGGACGATATTTACGGCCGGGCGCGGCTGGATCATGCCGGAAAGGTGGATCGCCAAACGGCGATCCACCTTTCCGGGAAATGCTCCATCTTTTGTTCTTGTCGCATTGTCCGAAGCCGAAGCGATCACGCTTCGGCTGGAAATGCTCTACCCTTCGTTTTTACGCATTTCCGAACGCGAAAGCGCTACGCACTTTTGCTGGAAATGCTCTAGAAACGCACTTCCAGCAGGGTGAAATCGTCGGGCAGCGGCCCCTCGCTGTTGAAGGTCCGCACCCATTCGTGGATGCCGGCGGGGGAGTTGCCGGAGGTGAAGGCGTAGTCTGCCAGGCCATCCACGTCGAGCTGGTCGCCATCCGGGCCGTTGACCTCGAAGGTGCCGTCGCTGAGGACGAGGAGGCGGTCGCCGGGATGCACGGCGACGGACTGGCATTCGTAATCGACATCGCCGTCGAGGACGCCGATGGCGATGCCGCCGGGCGTTGCGAGATATTCGGGCGCGCCGGCGCCATGCTGTTCGCCACGGATGAGGATTGCCGGCGGGTGGCCGCCGCTGCAATAGCGCAACGCGCCGGTCACCCGGTCGTAGACCCCGTACCAGATGGTGAAGAACTTGTCGTTCTGCTTTTCCATCGGGAAGGCGGCATTGAGCGCCGCCAGGACCTGCGGCGGATCGCGCAGGTCCGCCTGCGCCAGCGCGCCGGTGCGCAGCACGTTGATGACGGCGATGGTCAGCAACGCTGCGCCGACGCCATGGCCGCAGACGTCGATCAGGTAGAGCGCGAAATGACGCTCGTCGAGGTCGTGATAACCGAAGGAATCGCCGCCCAGTTCCGTCGAGGGCGTGAACAGCCAGTCGGTCGTGGGATGGATCTGTCTTTTTTCGGGCAGGATGGAAAAGATATAGCGCGTCGCATCGTCCAGCTCGCTTTCCAGGCGCGCCTGGGTGCGCTCCAGCAGCAGGTTCTTCTCCGCAAGCTGATCCTCGACGGCTTCGCCGTGCTCGATCATCGCTTCATAGAGCAGTTTCAGATCGTCGAGTTCTGCCGTCAGCCGTTCGATCTCGGCATTCGCCAGATCAAGGTCCGCCTGGGTTGTGTTCACGTCTATGCTTTCTTGAGATGAGTTTTGACACTTCGTTTATGTTTGTATGGAATGGTCGCGTCAGCGCAGCAAGGAAAATTCTTGCGACATGCGTGGCTTTCGGCATTTGTTCGCACAAAAGGTCGGTCTCGACCCGTTATGCGGTGGCCTGCGTCATGCTAGGTTTTCCGATGTTCGGCCGTTCGGCCAATGCTTTGATATACCTTGATGTAAACTGGACTCGGCCTATGGATTCAAGTGGGGGTAAGTTGGAAACCTCAAGCTTCTCGCTGCTTTTTGAGCTGGACATGCCCATCGAGGGTTTTTCTTCAAACTGGGCGCATTGCGACAAGATCTCCACCTATGCGGCGCGGATGATCGGTCACAACAGGCGGGATTCGCTGCTCTATTCGAATCTCTTTTCGTCCGCCTTCAACGAATTGCTGGAGACGGTCTTCCGGTCGCATCATGGCGGCGGCAACTTCGTCTGCCGCGTTCTGCGCGATGGCGACACGGACCGCATCGAGCTGACCATTCCCTGCGACGAGGGACTGGGCCGATTCTACACGACTTCGGTCGCATCGCTTAGCGATGTCGACCGGGAAGAGAAATATCGCGCGGCGCTGTTGTCCGACGCGCCGCTGACGCCGGGTATCGGCCTGATGGAACTCGCCGTGGATTATGCCGCGGAATTCAAAATCTCGGATTTCGACGGTCGGGCCATCCGCCTGACCACCGATCTGATCCTCGAGGAAAGCGACGTGCGATGCTGAAAATCCCCGCCCCCGCCCACAGCCTGCGCTTTGACGAAAACAACCAGGAGTTTTCGATCATCGGCGCGCTGAGGCCGCAGCACGACGACGACATGCGCAACTGCATCGAGATGCTGCGCGACGCCGTCTCGCGCGTGCGCGGCACGCTCTATATCAATGTGAAGCGTCTCGTGCGCCTCAACAACATCGCCTTCCGGGCGCTGGCAAGCTCGGTCGTGGCGGCCGCTACCGAGCGATCGGACCTCAAGCTGGTCATCGTCACGTCCAGCGTCGTCGGCTGGGCCACCAAGAAATTCCGACCGCTGATGCAGGTCAATCCGCGCATCGTGGTCGAGGAATACGACGCCGATTTCTATCCGGGTCAGGCCTTCGTCGAGGACAGCGACATCATCGGGCTGTTGCGCACCCAGACGAACATGACATGGCGCCATGAGCAGGGCATCTTGCCGCGCCATGGCTTGAAGCCCGGCATGGCCGTGGCGGATATCTGCTGCGGCATCGGCGATTTCGCCGTCCTGCTGCACAAGGCCTTCGCGCCCGGACGCATGGTCGCGCTTGATCATTCCAGGCCGAGCCTGGATTATGCACGCGGCGTCGCGGAAGAATTCGGCATCTCCGGCATCGAATATGTCTATGGCGACGCCTCGGAAATGCTGCTGGAAGACAACCAGTTCGATTTCGTCACCTGCCGCCACGCGCTGCAGGTCTTCGACCGTCCGGAACTCATCCTGAAGGAGCTCTTCCGGATCTGCAAGCCAGGCGGACGTGTCTACGTGACCAATGAGAAGAACTCCCATTGCCTTGGCGAGCCGCGCGGCGAAAGCATTCAGTGGACCTATAACGAAGTCGCCAAGATCCTCTCCTATTTCAACCACGACATCGAAATCGGCCCCAAGAGCCGGCGTCTCATGATGGATGCCGGTTTCTCCAACGTGCGGATGGAATCCTTCATGGTCACCAACATGGACGGCGACCCGCAGGACTTCGCCGACATCATCACCGCCTGGCGCGACCTCTTCGCCGGCAAGATGTCGCAGATGCGTGGCGACGACGAGGCCTTTACGGCGCGTTTCCGCCAGGGCTTCGACGACCACATCTTCGCCGCGCTGCATCCCAAGGGCTATGCCGGCTGGCCGATCTGGGTTGCTTCGGGAACCAAGCCGCTATGACGACGGCCGATATCGGAGAGACCGGGGCCGCGCCGGGCCGTTTTTCGCTGGGCAGCTTCCGCGCCAAGTTCATCCTTGTCGTCGGCGCCGCAGTCCTGTTCGACCTCCTGCTGTCGGGCGGCATCGCCATTTTCAACGTGCAGCGCCTGTCGCGGGACGTGGCGGCCGAGGTGGGCGAAGGCCTGACCAGCGCCAACGAGGAATTCCTGCGCACCTATATCGACACCACGGCGCAGCGCGCCGACCTGTTGATGGAAGGCGTTCATTCCCAGCTCGAAACCCTGACCGCCGTCACCCAGTTCATGCTGGACAATCCCCAGACAAGCGAGCGGGTCGGCAATGCGTTGCTGGCCGATCCGGCCCTGTCGAGCCCGCTTCAATACAATGCCGCTGCCGGCTGGGCGCAGAACAGCCCCGGCGTTCCCTCCGCGGTCAGCGGCTGGGGATATCTGCTGGACGAAAACGGCGTTCCGAAGCCGGCCGCGCAGGCGGCGATCCGCGACAGCGCCATCCTGGAGCTTCTCGGCCCGGCGATGATGGCCATCGGTTCGCCGAAGCTTCAGCTCTATTATATCGGCCCCAAGGACGCGTCGATCACGCGCTCCGTGCCCTATTCGGATCAGGCGGGTACGCTCGACAAGCTCTATCCCGGCCACAACAAGGGGCCGAGCTTCTGGGACTTCTTCTTCCCGGGCATCTATGAGAGCTGGCAATCCTGGCTCGCCAATCCCTCGGCGCGGCCGGCAGGCACTGACATCGTCGCGACGATGCCCTATATCGACACCACCTCGGGCAGCATGGTCGTCAGCTATTTCGACCCGCTCTACACGCCCGACCGCAAGGCGGTGGCGGGCGGCGTCGCCGTGGACCTCACGCTCGACCAGCTTGTCAATCTCGTCGAGAGCGTCAACATCGCCGAGACCGGCTTCGGCTTCCTCGCCACTTCCAACGGCAACGTGCTGGCCACCAATGCGCTGGGCGAACGCACCCTCGGCCTCTCGGTCAGCGGCGTCGGCGGTCAGGGTGTGACGGGCGTCGCCCGCTCGTTGCGCAAGAGCACGCAGACGGCGATTGCCGGCCTCGAATTGCCGCGCAACCAGGAAACCGTCCTGCGCCATATCTTCCTGGAGGAGAACGGCGAGCAGGTGCCCTACCTCGTGGTGCTCAAGCAATTGTCGCCGAGCAACCTTTGGGACGGGAAGAGCATCGTCGCCGAGACGATGACGCTCGGCTTCGTCGTTTCCGAGCGCGACATCTATCATTCGCTGATTTCCGCGCAGAAGAACATTTCCGCAGCCACGCGCGGCATCGTCAACTATCAGGTGCTGATGGTCTTCGCGAGCCTGCTGGTCGTGCTGGCGGCGGTCTATGCCATTTCCGGCCGCATCACGCGAGGGCTCAGCCAGTTGGCCGGCGCGGCGCGGCGCCTGCAGGCCCAGGACTATACGGTGCGGGTGGATATCCCGAGCCGTGACGAGGTCGGGGCCGTCGGCGTCGCCTTCAACCGCATGGCCGAGGAAATCCGCTTCCATACCGAAAACCTGGAAAAGCTGGTCGAGGCGCGGACCCATCAGCTGGAGGAAGCCAACCAGGAAATCAATGCGCTGAACATCCGCCTGAAGAGCGAGAACCTGCGCCTCGGCGCCGAGCTCGACGTCGCCCGGCAGATCCAGATGATGGTGCTGCCGCGCTCGGCGGAACTGAGCGAAATCCAGAAGATCGACGTGGCCGGCTTCATGGAGCCCGCCGACGAGGTCGGCGGCGATTATTTCGACGTGCTGCGCAGCGGCGACCACATCAAGGTCGGCATCGGCGACGTCACCGGCCACGGTCTGGAAAGCGGCGTGCTGATGCTGATGGTGCAATCCGTGGCGCGCGCCCTGCAGGAGCGCGGCGACCAGGATCCCACCAACTTCCTCGACGTCCTCAACCGCGCCATCTACAAGAACATCGAGCGCACGCGCACCGACAAGCACCTGTCGCTCGCCTTCCTCGATTACCACGAGAACCGCATCGTGCTCTCCGGCCAGCATGAGGAAGTGCTGGTCATCCGCAACGAAGGCGAGATCGAGCGCATCGATACCGTCGATCTCGGCTTCCCGATCGGTCTGGAGGCCGACATCGCCCCCTTCATCGCCACGCGTGAATTCGCGTTCGAGACCGGCGACGTCGTCATCCTGCACACCGACGGCGTCACCGAGGCGGAAAGCCCGAGCGGCGAACTCTTCGGCATCGAGCGCCTGTGCGACAGCGCGCGCAAATACCACAAGCTCGGGGCCGAAGCGATCAAGGAAGGCATCATCGCCGACCTGATGGCCCATATCGACACCCAGAAGATCCACGACGACATCACCCTGGTCGTGATGAGGCACAGATAGCGATGACTGAAGTTTTCGGCGATATCGAATCCCGTAACGCGGCCGCGTCCTTCGAAAACCGGATCCGGCTTGCGGAAGGACCGATCGATCTGACATGGCAGCATGCAAGCGTCACCGCCGAATTCCTCGGCGACATCTACGGCATGCGCAGCGGCGCCCAGCGGCTGAACGACAACGAGGCGCGCCACAGCGTCGGCTATCTCGTCAACGAGCTGCTGGAAAATGCGGTGAAATTCCGCGCCCCCGGCGACGTGCTGGTCGAATCGTCGCTGGACGGCAATCGATTCGAAATCAAGGTTTCCAACTACATCAGCGAGGAGACCTCGCGGCGGTTTCAACCGTTGCTGGCGGAAATTACCCAAGGCGATCCTGGCGAACTGCTGATTCAGCGCATCGAAGCCAATGCGGGAGATGCATTTTCCAGTGGATCGGGGCTTGGCCTTCTCACCCTAATGAGCGACTATGGCGCACGATTGGGATGGAGATTCAGCCGGTCGACCGCCGGCACCCTCGTCTTCCTCGAAGTATTTGCCGCCCTCGAGCTTGCATAAGATTGCCGGGACCGGGACATTTTTTGGAGTGCTTTTTCGCAATGGAAATTAAAACTGGCGACTATAAGGTGTGGAGCGAGGGTTCGACGATCCACTATGAAGGCACCATGCGCCTTTCCGGGACGGAAGCCTATGCCCCGATCCTGGAACTGATGCAGGGCGTTCTTGCGTCGAACCCGCAAACGATCACGCTCGACCTGACGGAACTGGAATTCCTCAACAGTTCGGGCATCAACCTTCTGGCGAAGTTCACCATCGACGTGCGCAAGACGCCGGCGATCGGCCTCGCCGTGCGCGGTTCGTCGCGCATCCCGTGGCAGTCGAAATCGCTGCCCAATCTCAAGAAGCTTCACCCGGCGGTGACGCTGGTGATCGATTGACCGGCCGGCGACCGTTTGAAAAGAGCGCCTGCCAGCATCGCCGCTGTCGGGCGCCGCTGGGGGCGATGCTCTAGCCCGCGCGCCAGCAGGCCCGCGAGCCCGCCGTCGCCGTCATGCGCCGACAGCTTGAATTCGTGATGGATGCCGGCATCGCGTTTTGCCAGCACCGTCGCGTGGGTTCCCATCAATGGCAGCTGCCCCTCGAGAAGCCAGAGCCCGACGGCCGAAAGCGACCAGATGTCGCCCGCCGGGGTGATCGTGCCGGCGCGCAGCTGCTCCGGCGCCATCCAGCGCGGCGTGCCGGCGATTTCGTGGCCGCTCAATGGATCGTCCCCGCCGATCGCCGCAATGCCGAAATCCACCAGCACCGGCTGGTTGTCCCGAAAGCGGATATGCGCCGGCTTGATGTCGCCATGGGGGATGCCGCGGCCATGCAGATAGGCAAGCAATGCCGCCAGTTCGCCGATCAGTGCCTCTACGGCGTCGGCGGAGCGGTGGCGCATGGCGATCTGCGGCTTATCCAGCGCCGCCTCGATGAAATCGCAGGCGAACCAGTTTTCGCCGGCCCCCCGCAGGCCGGCGAGGGCCGGATGCTGGAGGGTCTGCGCCAACTGCTTCTCGCGGGCAAAGCGCTGTCGGGGTAGGGCAGGGGCGGCGGCGACGCGCTTGACGAAGAGACGCTCGCCATCGGTGGCGCACGCTTCGTAGGTTTCGATCCCTGCCCGGCTGCGCACCGGGCCAAGGGGTGGCGGCGCCTCGCGCACCATCATGTCTCCCGTCGTTCAGATCGCCCCGACCGCTTTCCACATGGGAACGCCGTATTTCAGGACCTGCCCGATATTGTCGCGCAGCATCCGGTCATAGGCGTCTTCGTTCTCGGGCTGCGGGTCGAAATTGAGGCGCGCGTCGCGCTGCTGCAGCAGGGCGCGGACCGCCTTCGTCACCGCTTCTTCCTCTTCCGGCGTGCCCTCCGCGATCACTTCGTAGACCAGCATTTCCAGAAGGCGGACACTCAGCGCCGTGCCGAGGCCGACCGCCGCCAGCGACGAGAGATCGCGGCCGAGATCGGCGCTGTTGGCCAGCAATGCCTGGTTGAAACGGCGCACCGATTGCCGCTCCGCTTCGCTCGGTTCCCGCAGCTTCGTCTTCGCCTGGCGCGAGCCGACGAGCATGCCGAGGATCTCGCGCGGCTCGGCGGTGGAAGGTGCTGCGGCGCGCAGCGCCGCGATCGTGCGGCTGCCCTTTGTCAACGCCTCGAAGGCCGGTTCGTAGAAGGGCGCGTTGAGGGACGCTGTCCCCAGGGGAATGCTGACCTCACGGGTCAGCACATGCGGCGGCACGACGAGCTGTAGCTCCGCCTCTCCGACACGCTGCTCCAGCCGTCGCGGCGGGATGGCGCGCGCGCCACGGATGAACACGTCGCGGCGGAAGGTGCGGGTCATGAAGTAGTCGCGCGCGGTCTCGGCGATCGCCGACGGCATGTCGGCGATCAGCGCGAGTTGCTCCGGCCGCAGGGAAAGAGCCGGGAAATTTTCGAAGAGATTGGCGGTGCCGACATAATTCAGCTTGGCATGGGCCATGTCGCCGGCGACATCGGCGTGATAGCAGGGCGACCAGTGCTCGTTGAGGGATTCATGCGAGAGATAGGCGACGGCGTCCTCGGTCTTCTCCTTCTTCAGCCGCTCGACCATCTCGGTGGGGATGCTGATCGCGCCGGCCTCCGAAAAGGCTTGCGCAAGATCGAGCGCCTGCAGCACGCGCTTGTCGCTGCGCGCCTGGCTGAGGCCGGCGCCCATGCGCAGCAGGCGTTGCAGCGGCCCGGCATTCGACCAGCCGGGCTGGGCGTTGTAGCTGACATAGACAAGGCCGCCGGGTTTCAGATAGCGGTCGATGAAGCGGACGATATGCTGCCGGTTTTCGAGGCTGACCCAACTCCAGACGCCATGCAGGGTGATATAGTCGAACAGCGGCAGGTCCGCCCGCTCACCATCGGCGAGTTGCTCGAAGGAGTCCTCCTCGAAGCGGATGTTGTCGACCGCGCCCTGGCGGGCGAGCAGGCGGGCACGGGCGATATGGGCCGGATTGAAATCGAAGCCCCAGACATCGGCTTGCGGATTGGCGGCGGCGACTACCAGCGCGGTCTGGCCGACGCCGCAGCCGAGCTCGCAATAGGCGAAAGCCTCGCCCTTGGCGACCGGCGGCTCGATGCCGCGCAACAGGCAGACGATATCGAGATGGGCCGGCGTCTGTTCGGCATAGAAGCCGGGACCGTATTCGATGTCGGAAATATAGCCGTCGGTCCAGTCAGTCATGTCGCTTGGGTCCTGTGGTTGGATTATCGCAGATGCGGCGTCGGGCGGATGTCGGCGAAGGGGATATCCCGTCTCGGCCGGTCCGAGGAGAGCCATGTGTTCCAGCCGAGCCGGCTGGCGGCGGGGTCGTCGCGGTCCTTGCCGAGCCTGAGGCCCGGCACTTGGTCGGGCTTCAGCTCCAGCCTGACCCGGAAGGTCTTGTCGGCGCCGAGCGCATGGGCTGCGACATCGGTGAAAAGCTGCGCCCGTTTGCCGTCCGGCAGCAGCGAGCGGAAATGTGGATAGTCGAGGGCGCGGATGTTGATGCGCACCGTCGATTGCACTTCGAAGATCTTGCCGCCGATCACCGCGTCGTCGCCAAGCCTCGCGAAACTGCCTTCGGGAGAGGCCCTCTCCGGCAGGCGCGTGCGGTCGTTCACCGCGATCGGCAGCCATTCGCCGCAGAACTGCGCGATATCCAGCCGGTGGCCGAAGATGCCGGCCAGTGCGCGCTCGACGGCGACGGCGGAGTGGGACTGACGGCCGAACAGCCCGCCGAAATAGACGAAAAGCGCATCCGGCGCGCTGGTGCGGTTGGCGGTCGCCGGCAGGCCGAGGCCGACCAGCGATTTCAGCGCGTGATCGGCGGGCGTTGCGGTGCCGACCGACAGCGAGCGCTGGCGCTCCGCGACGATGCGGTATTTGGCCCAGGCATTGTAGAGCAGGCCGGCGAGCCGGTTGTTGAAGACGTCGAGAAAGTCGCGAAGCCCCAGATTGCGCTCGCGTACGCTGACCTGCACCAGCTCGCTCAGCGCATGCGGCAGCACGCCGGAGGGACCGGTGAGGCCAACGATGGTCTGGATCATCTCGATCGGGCCGCCGTCTCGCGGGCGGCGCACGGAATTGACCTCCGCCGCCGCAAAGCCGAGCGGCACGGCGGAGCGGACGGCAAGGGTCGCCCGCGAGGGATCGCTGCCTTGGCCGAGCGGATCGACCGGCGGCAGGCCGGTCTCGTCATGCTCGCGCGCCGCCATCCGCTCCAGAAGCGCCATGGCCTGGAACAGCTCGTAGAATTGCGGCGCCTCGAAGAGGTCGCGCTCTAGAGAAGTATGCGGTCGCCGGCGCGTGCTGGCCATGTCTTCATGATCCCCGTGCGGCCCTTGACCCGGGCGGTCAGGCGCGAAAAAGAATTGACGCTGGCGTAAAGCCCGAAGAACCGTTCCAGCACGCTCGCCATCAGGAAGACGCCGTTGCCGGAGAAATTCGCCTCGTCGAGCGTGAGGTCGACATCGACGCCGCGGCAGAAGACGCTCTGCCCCTTGGCGCGCACCCGCGCCGTGCCGCTTTTCGACGAAAGCTGGGTGATGCCGTCGATGAGCGCGCGCGTCTCGGCCGATTCGCGAAAATCGTAGAGCAGCAGGGTTTCGCGCAGGGCTTGCGCGCCGCCATCCGAGACCAGCGACAGGTGGTTGAGGGCGAGATGCGACACCAGCCGCCAGCGGCCGCCATGCCCGAACATCGGCCGCATCGTCGGCGTTGGCGCGGTCAGCAGGCGCATGGCTCCGACCATCGGCACCGGCTCGGTCATGCGCAGATGCGGCTGGCCGCCGCCGAAGGGCAGGCGCTCCGGCAGGTTGCGGTTGAGGCAGAGCGTATCGACCAGCAGCACCTCGGACGAGGGCAGCTGCGGCCGGAAATCCGGGTCGGAGAGCGACAGGAACACTTCGCTGCCGGGGTTGTCGCTGCTCGCAGGTTCGCGCCGCGACAGCCACCAGGCGAGATCGCGCTCGTCGGCCTTCACCCATTCGGCGCTGGTGGCGTGCTCGACGCTGTAGAACGGGTGGACGAGCCGCTGCCTGCCGTCGGCATCGATGCCGCGCACCGCCTCGACGCTGTAGACCTCCAGCGCCTGCGGCCGGCCGCTATCGGGCACGACGCGGTAGTCGAAGCTGCGCTGGTCCAGCGTGATCGGCTCGGCCGTCTGCGGAAACAGGTTGACGACCGGCGTGCAGCCGAGCGCGAAGGCGCTGGCGTTGAGCGAACGCTCCAGCCCCGGCTGCGCCCGGTCGAGATAGAGGAAGACGTCGAGCGTGCGGCCCTTGGCGGAAAGCAGCGCGCGCTCCGGCAGCTTCAGGTCGACGAACAGGAATTTTTCCGGAAAGGCGAAATATTCGGTGAGGATGCGATAGGCGGGATGCGAATTCTGCGCATAGGGCAGCAGGCCCTCGTTTTCGGCAAAGCCGGCCGCCGTCACCGCCGAACCCGGCAGGAAGACCGGCGACGGATCGTTCGCGCCTTCCGCAAAGGCGATGGCGCTGACATCGTTGAGCAGCAATTCGTAGAGTGGATAGACCAGTTGCGGCTGGCCGCGCAGGAAGAAACGCAGCGAGGCGGGCGAATGCTGCCCGAAGCCGCCTTCCGGTGCGGTCACGTCGAGGGTCAGGCGCAGGCAGCCGGCGGCATTGGCGGCGCCGGCGCATTCCGGCGCGGTGATCGGCCGCCCCCACAGCGTGGCGGTGTGCACCGTCACCGGCGACAGCGACACGTCGAAAGCGGTGCGGAACCGGCAGCGCTCGCCGTTGACGGCCTCGGTATCGAGAAGCGTTCCCGCCGGCACCCGGTAGGCCTCGACGAGTTCGGGCTTGGCGTCCATCTGCAGGATCGACATCGACGGGATCGGCCGGTCGAGATGCGGATAGAGGATGCCGAGCAGGGCATTGGTCAGCTCGGGAAAATCGTCGTCGAGTTTCTGGCGCACACGGGCGGTCAGGTAGGCGAAGGCTTCGATCAGGCGGCCGACATGCGGATCCTCGATCGCATCCTCCGACAGGCGCAAGCGCCCGGCGATGCGCGGATTCTCGTTGGCGAAGGCAGCCGCCGCGCGGCGGATATATAGCAATTCCCTGTTGTAATGCGTCAGGAGATCGTCGGACATGACCTTCGCCTTTCTTGCTACAGTTGCGGGCAGGCGTAGCCCGCGAGGATGTTCTTGGCGAAAGGATTGCGCGTCGCCGAGGCCGTGACCCGCAGCAGCACCCGGCGGCTGCCGACGCGGGCGAGATAATCGACGCTGTCGGTCGGCTGCTTGCTCATCATGCGGAAGCTGTCGAGCAGGCGGAAGATCGCCCAGGGGCCTTGGCGGGCGATGAGATTGCGCTCGCCCTGCACCTCCGGCATGACCGAGAGATTGGCGCCGGCCGATACGTTCTGCGGCGGCCACTGGAACGGCGTATCGACGATCGGCCCGTGGCTGTAGAGCAGGGATTGCCCGCCGGCATCGAGCACGAAGGCGCGCGCCTTGGCGTCCAGCTTGCCAGGCGTGATCATGAAATCGAGGTTCGGCTTCTCCTGGTCGGAGAAGAACATCGTGGTGATGGCATTGGCGCGTTCGAGGGCCGCCAGCGTCGCGTCGTCGAAGCCGAGTCCCACCTGCTGGCCCGGCCGCCAGCGCCAGGGATGGGTGGTCGTGTCGATGAACGGCTTCAGGTAATCGTTGTGGAAACCGGCGATGGCGCCCTTGGGGCCGAACAGTTTTGCGAAATCCTCCAGCGACGTGTCGTTGGCGGCGGTGCGGTCGAAGGGATAACGCGCCGTCATCGTCGCATCGCAGAGCGGCAGCACCGTCGTATTCCAGATCTGCGCCAGCCGCTCGCGCGAGCTGCCGCCGGTGATCGCCGCCACCTGCGCGAGGATGCGGGCAAAGACCGGCTGTAGCACCGGCGGCAGGTTGTCGTTGCGGCTGGCGAGATCCTTCAGCAGCGTCTGCGGCTCGGTGCCGAGTTCCAGCACGTCGCCGCCATTGGCGACGTGGTTGAGCATGCGATAGAGCGGCTGCATCGCCGCCAGCATGGCGTCGGCCGGCGCCTGCTGCCCCTCCGGCGCCGTCACCGCATTGCGGAAGGCGCGGAAATATTCGGAAACCGACTTGGCGACGTCGACGCTGCGGCGCGGCTGGTAGGCCGAGCCGGTCACGGATTTGATGCGCGCCGTGGTCGCGCCGACGGCGGGGTCGAGGACGACGGTCGCCGCCGCCTCCAGATCCGTCTCGGCGGCGATGGCGATCAGCAGTTCCTTGAGCGGCGAGGGATTGCCGGTGATGATGGCGATGGAATGGGCGACATCGACGGCGCGGTCGGCACCGGCCGGGCCGATATCGGCGAGCAAGGACGACCATTTGTTGATGTAGTCGACGCGGTAGAGATCGAGGATGCCGTCGCGGATGCGGGCGCTGTCGCGCTCGCCGAGCGGCGCGTCGTCGCCCATCACCCAGAGATCGTCGGCGAGATGGCGCGCCGCCGTCGCCGCGACCTCGCGCATCGTGCCGATGAGGCCGTCGCGCGTATAAAGGCCCGGCACGCCGTCCCAGAAACCGTTGCCGCTGACCCGCGACAGCGCCTGCGGGCCGGTAAGCCCCATGTGATCGACCGGCCGCCAGACGGGCAGTGACTGGACGGCGGGCATGGCCTGCACGAGATCGTAGCCGAGCCGCGCCAGCGGGTAATCCGCAATCCAGCGGCGGGCGCGGTTGACCAACGCCGTATCGGCCGGCGGCACGGTGAGCGGCGCTGCGGCAAGGGCCGCGAAATGGCGGGCGATGCGCAACTGCGTGCCCGGATCGGCCTCGTGGACGAGCCAGTTGGTGGCGAAATCGGCGCTGAGCAGGTCGGCGGTCTCGCGATCCGGCACGCGATGCTCGGTCAGCGTCAGGTAGAATTTCAGTTGCTGGAAGCGCAGGGCCGCCGGCGTCTCGGGGTGGTCGAGACCGTCGCGAAGATAGCTCCAGACGAAGGGGAACAACAGGTTGGCGAGCGCCTTGTCATAGGCGTCGCGCGCCGCGCTGTTGACCGGCTCGGCGCTATAGAGGCCGAGCGTCGCCCGGCGCGGCTCCTCTTCCGCCAGCGTGCGCAGCCGGTCGAGGACGTCGAGCACGGGGTCGAATTGCGACGGCATCTTTCCGTCGGGCGAGGCCTCGGCAATGTTGGCGCGGCCCGCCTCGACGCCGGTCGCGATGCGGGCGGTATAGGCGCGGCCCTCGCCGAAACTCAGGATCCACAGCGAGATCATGAGGGCGATGAGGGCGAAGAGCAGCAGGTTTCCGCCGATCTTGTAGAGCCGGTTGGCGACCAGCGCCGGCCGGGTCAAGCCGCCGAGATTGGCTTCGGGCAGGATGACATCGCGGAACAGGCCGGAGAGGAAGAACGGCCGGGCGCGGACCTGTCCCGTTTCCGGCTGCAGGAACAGCCCGTCGCGGCGCTGGCCGAAGCTCGGGGCAAGAACCGGGCCCATGCCGTCGCGGAAATCGCCGGATTGAACAGTGCTGGAAAAGAACACGCCGCGCACATTCGGCGCATCAGCGAAACGATGATCGACGCAAAGTTCCCACAGGAACGGCGTCAGCCGCGATTGCAGCAGCGAGAATTGCCCGGGAAATTCGAAAATCCGCCGCCGGCGCAATTCATCCGGCTCGTCCTGCAGGCGCAGGAACTGGTGGCGGGAAAAGCCCTCGACGATGTTCGAAAAGCCCGGCAGGAAGCTGCCCCTGGCGGTGGCGCCGTCGGTCTTGCGGAGCGCACTGAGCGGCACGCCGAGCACGGCATTGCGCTCCTCCGAAGTCAGCGAATCGAAGAATTCCTCGAAGCCGACGACCATGTCGAGCTTGTTGACCAGCACGTAGACGGGCGCCGTCGTGCGCAGCCGCGCCATGGTTTCGTCAAGGCGCTTGCGCAGCGATGCGGCTTCCGCAACGATATGCTCCTCCGGCCGCGACAGGAGATATTGCACGTCGAGAACGAGCAGGATGCCGTTGACCGGCTGCTGGCGACGCCAGCGGCGGATCTGGTCGAGCATCCGTTGCCACAGTAGCACCGCGCCGGTGTCGTTGGCGGCGGTGAAGCGGCCCTCGAATTCGACCAGCACCGCCTTGTCGGTGATGTGGAACTGCGCCGGGCCGGTGCCGGGATCGGTGTCGTAGGGCGCGGCGATGCCGCTGGCCTTGAGCACGCTGGATTTGCCGACGCCGCCGGCGCCGAGCACGATATACCAGGGCAGGGTATAGCGGCTGCTGACGAAACGGAAACCGCTGCGGCGGCGCAGGAAGGACAGGACCGCGCGGCCGGCGTCGCGGAAGGCGGCGAACTCGGCATCGGCGGCGGCATCCCCCTTGTCGCGGGCTACTTCCGCCTCCTCTTCCTGGCGGCGGAGTGCGGCGAGCAGCGCCTCGTCCTCGCTGGAGCGGCGGGTGCGCACGAAGAAGCTGCCGATGCCCCAGAGGAGCGCCAGAACCAGCAGGCAGGCGAGGCGGACGGTGGCGGAGCCCAGCGGCTGCACCTCGCCGAAGGCGATGGCCGGGCCGACGAACCAGACGAGCAAAGCGAGGATCAGGACGCCGAGCGACAGCCAGACCGACGGCCGCTTCAGAAAGGTCCAGAATCGCCTGATCGCCCGGCGCGCCCTCACGACAGGCTTTCCTTATAGGCGATGATCCGCCGCGCGGCGTCGATATAGACGGGATCGATGACGAGGCCGCCGGCATCGCGGATGGCGGCGGGCGCCAGGCCCTCCAGCATGGTGCGGTCCTCGGGCGAAAGGTCGGCGGCGTTGGCGGCCCGGCAGGCGCGGAAGGCGGGCGCTTCGGTGGCACCCGCCTGCGGTGCCCGACCGAGGCGGGCGCGCAGCGTCGCCGGGTCGGCGCTCATATCGGCGAGGGCGGCTTCGAGGCGGGGCGCGGCCCCCCCGCCCCGCCGCGCCGCGCCCAGGGCAAAGAGCGCGTGGGCGCGGCGCCGGGGCGCGCGGCGCGCC
>Ga0066256_1002323_pt1 | contig 21509 bp, 15 predicted proteins | sample ThiBio_1000_biof_FD_87107 | JGI IMG/M metagenome (GOLD analysis project Ga0066256, IMG submission 87107) | Wastewater bioreactor microbial communities from Cape Town, South Africa - Thiocy_expt_1000_biof (version 2) | ecosystem: Engineered > Bioreactor > Thiocyanate-remediating >... | reverse complement strand
GCGGGGGCGGCGGGCCCCCCCGGGGGGGGGGCCCCCCCCCCCCGCCCTCGACCCCCCCCCGGGGGCCCGGGTCCTGCCGATGCCGCGGGACGAGGCTTTCTTCCGTTCGATCACCGCCATGCCGCGGCGCGAGGCGGCCGAGCTGCTGCGCGGGCTGATGACGCGGATGGCGCCGGAGGGCTTCGCGACGTGAGGGCCTGGCTCGCGGTAGCCCTGCCCCTCCTCGCCGCGCCGGTGGAGGCGCGCGACCTCGTGGGCCGCTACCGCCTGACCGAAGGGCCCGACGTCGCCGGACAGCTCGAACTGAGCCCGGACGGCCGCTTCGGCTACGAGATGGCCGCCGGCGCGCTCGACGAGCGGGCGCAGGGCCGCTGGGAAGAGAAGGACGGCCGCGCCTGCCTGACCACCGAGCCCAGGCCCGTCCCGGCCGAGCTCAAGCCGGTCCCCGCGCCCCGCAACCAGACCGCCACGGTCCGCGTCACCTGGGCGGACGGTCAAACCGACACCGGCAAAGGCGTTCCCGGCGTCCAGTTCATGATCGGCTTCGACAGCGGCCCCATGACGGACGGCTACACCCAGGAGGACGGCTGGACGCTGCCCCCGGACGAGAAGCGCACGCCCCGCTGGATCGTCATGCTGGAGCCGATCTACCGCACCGCCCTGGCCCGCACGCCCTTCACCGGCAGGCGCTTCCACGCCCTGCTGGTGCCGCACGACATGGGCGTGGTGGACTTCGCGGGCGCCTGCCTGGAGGCCCAGGGCGACCGCTTCGTCCTGCGCCGCGCCGAGGGCGAGATGCGGTTCAGGAAGGCCGACTGACCGACGCCGAAACCGGTGCGCCCGGGACGCCCCAGACCTTCGTCCGCTCGGTGGTCGGCGCGTCCTCGCCCGGCATTCCCGGCGGCGCGCCGAACTCGGCCGCGGCGTAGATCGGCTCGGACAGGTCCGCCGGGCCGTAGTAGTACATCTGCCAGTGCCGCCAGGCGAAGCGCCAGTCGCCGTCGAGGCAGGCGAAGCGCTCATAGTAAATCCCGATGGTCGAGACCGCCGTCCCGTCGAGGTACTTGTTCTGCTCGGTCACATAGGTCCGCGCTGAGACCGCGCCGTCTGCCGCGATGGTCACGATCGGCGTCCGGAAGGTCATCAAGGTACGGTCGAGAATGTCCATGAAGGCCACGAACCCGGCGCGGATCGCCTCGACCCCAGCCAGTTCCGTCCCTGCGATCCGCCACACCGCCCCGGGCGCGAAGCAGGCGGCGAAGGCGTCCGCATCCTTGCGCCACACCGCATCGCCATAACGCGCCTGGAGCTGCCGGATCGCGCATTCGACTTCGACGAGGCAGGGCATGGCGAACATTCCTCCGGCGCGCGACCATGCCTAGCCCCACCCCCTCCAGCAAACGAAAACGGCCGGAAGTCTCTTTCCGGCCGCATCCGTGGTCGATCCGAGGATCAGAACTTCTTGCTGATCCCGAAGCGGACGAAACGCCCGATCGTGAAGCCGTTGGCCGCACCGAACATAGAGTTGCCCGCGCCGCGCAGCAGCGGCGGGTCCTGGTCGAACAGGTTGTCGACGTTGAGCGTGAGCGCCAGGTCCTTTTCCGCCCAGCCTTCTCCCGCGAACTTGTACTGGAAGAACAGGTTGAACAGGTTGAACGAGCCGACGTGGCTCTGTTGCAGGTTGAGCGCGGTGGGAACGATGTCGTAGCCCTGCGAATAGTTCCACGTCACCTGGGCCCGGAGGTTCCCGATGTCGGCGCCCAAGGTGGTCGACATGCGCAGCTTGGTCGTATCCATCTCCAGCGTCGAGACGAGCGGCACGCCCGGGTTCGACTGCTGCTGATAGCTCAGGATATAGTTGCCCGAGATTTCCCCGAACACGCCGCCGAAGCCGGTCTCCTTGCGGCCGCGGATATAGAAATCCAGGCCGCTCGTCTTGACCCGCGCCAGGTTCTGCGTCCGGCTGTCCATGATCGCATAGACGGAGCTGAGATTGCCATTCGGCAATTGCGACAGGACCGTCGACGCGTTCGAGGCGCCTTCGGCGGCGAGCTTGTCGAAATAGGCCTGCATCGCCCCGTCACCCTGGGTATAGATGACGTAGTTGCCCGGGAACTGCGGATAGAACACGCTCGGCTGGAAGATCGGCGGAATGCCGATCGCCCCGCTGAAATTGACGTGATAGTAGGTCAGCCCCAGTTCCACGCCCACCGGCAGGGTGACGTCATAGCCCAGCGACCAGGTGGTCGCCTTCTGCGGCTCGAGCGGCAGCTTGGTCCCGCCCAGGGTCAGCGGATAGGTCTTGGAGCCGATCGGCACGGTGGGATCGACGAAAGGCCGCGTCGCGATGGTCAGCGGGGTGAACAGCGGTGCCGTTCCTTCCGAGATGGTCGAGATACCCGGCGCCTGGAACGCCTTGCCCCAGTTGGCGCGGAACTTGACCCAGTCGACCGGCGCGAAATTCAGGCCGACCTTCGGATTGAAGGTGCCGCCGAAGTCGCTGTAGTGATCGTAGCGCCCCGAAGCCGTGACCGACAGGCTGTGGATGCCGCTACCCTCGCCCAGGATCGGCAGGTTGATCTCGCCGAACACGGACTTGACGTTGCGGCTGGCCACCCGGTCGGTCAGCGCGGCGACCTGGGCCGCGGTCGCGCCCCGCGTGAAGGTCGCCTCGATCTTCTCGTAGAGGTATTCCACGCCGATCGCCGCACGGGCGTCGCCGCCGGGCAGCGCGAACAGCGGGCCGTCCAGCACGAGGCGGGCATTGTGCATGGTATGCTTGCCCCGCCCGTATTGATACCAGTCCCGGGCGGCCGCCAGCGTGGCGGCGTTGCTCGCCGCGGCCAAGTTGGCCGGGTTGAAGGTTCCCGCGGCGGCGGCGGTGTTGATCGGCGCCGTGTTGATCAGGTCGCCAATGAAGCCCGCCTTGCCGATGCCGAAATTGTACATCGCGTTGAGCTGCCAGCCGCCGCCGATGTTCCATTTCACCGAAGGCGTGATGCCGTAGGATTCCAGCGACGAATTGTTGCGCGTGAAGGTCCCGAAGACGGGCGAGAAGTTGAAGAAGAAGGATTCGCTGGTGGCCCCGTTCGCCAGCGGAATGAAATAGGGGCTGGTGTTGGGAACGGCGATGCCGTTCGCCTGGAGCGGACCGCCGTTCGAATTGTTTTTGCGGTTGACGTAGTACCCCTTGAGCGAAACGCTGACCGGCCCCCCGTCGTCATAGACCAGGCTGGCGAAGGCGGTGTGCTTCACCTCCGGCTGATAGAGCGAGACCAGCTCGGTGTTGTCGCACCGATTGCCGAGACCCGCCGTCAGGCCGGGCAGCGCATAGGTCGTGGCGACGCCACCGACGGTGCCCCGCACGCTTCCGACGGCGCAGGACAGGTCCGACCCGACGTTGTTGACCCAGTCCTTGCTCTGCGACCAGTCGCGATCGAGGCCGAGCAGGCCGTCGTGCCGCGAATAGTCGTAGGTGACATAGGCCGAAAGCCCGCCCCAGGTATGCCCGGCGATGATGCTGGCATTGTAGGCGTTGTAGCTGTCGGCGAAGCCGTAGCTCGCCTTGACCTCGACGCCGTCGAAGCGCTTGCGGGTGATGAAGTTCATCACGCCGCCGACCGCGTCCGACCCGTAGGTCGAGGAGCCGCCGTCGGTGACGATCTCGACCCGCTCGATCGCGCTGGCGGCGATCGCGTCGAGGTCGGGCGAGGATTGCTGGATGCCCATTCCCGGCAGGCGATGCCCGTCGATGAGCAGCAGGGTTGAGTTCGTGCTCGACGAGGTATTGCCGAGGTAGCGCAGCGTCGGGCGGTTGACCATCAGCGAGAAGTTCGACGTGCCGCGAACGCCCAGGAACGCCATGAAGCTGCCGGCCTGCGGGATCGTCGTGACGATGTCGGACGTGGTGGCCGCGCCGATGGCCTCGATCTTCTCCTGGCTGACCCCGATGGTCTGCGACCCACCGGGCGCGATGCCGCGGATCAGGGTGCCGGTGACGACGATCTCGTCGCTGCTTGCCGGCGGCGTTTCCGGTGCATCGGCATCCTGCGCGAAGGCCGGCGTAGCCAGGGCGCACGCGCTCACTCCCGCCAGAATGGCGTGATGAAATGCTCTCATTGTCCTATTTTCCTTCCCTTTTGCCGCTCCCTTCCCAAGTCGCGGCGCCCCTTCCTAGATTATGCGTATCTTTGCGTATTTTCGCGCTGATACATCCCCTCTGCCGCCCCGATCATGCATCGGGTTCGTGTCGGCCAGCAGAGCTTATGCGGGATTGCGTAGGCGCCAAACGGAAAGGTGGGCGATACGATACGCAGAGGCTCGCAATACGATGACGTATCATTCCCCTTTCCGTCAGGTGCAATATCCGGCCGGGAGACAGCCGCCCAACGGAACATCCGTGTCGTTTTTGGCAAAGCTGTGGCGGCTGCGGGCTATTCGCGCGCCGCACCGGTATGGGGAATCACATCGCCCGCTCAGCGTTTTTGAGGAACCGGCTTCAACCTACGCCTCGTCGCCCCGGACCTGATCCGGGGGCGACGATAAGGGCAGGTTCGCGACCGAGGCAGGTGCGGAACGGCGGCTCCGGGCAGCGAGCGCCCGGAACCGGATGCCGAATTCCCCCTAGCTCTCGTCCCCCATCCTGAGCGCGGCGATGAAGGCTTCCTGCGGGATCTGCACGTTGCCGTATTCGCGCATCCGTGCCTTGCCCTTCTTCTGCTTCTCCAGCAGCTTCTTCTTGCGGGTGATGTCGCCGCCATAGCACTTGGCGGTCACGTCCTTGCGCATCGCGGCGATGGTCTCGCGGGCGATGACCTTGCCGCCGATCGCGGCCTGGACCGGGATCTTGAACAGGTGGCGCGGGATCAGGTCCTTGAGGCGCTCGCACATGTGGCGGCCGCGCGCCTCGGCGACGCTGCGGTGGACGATCATCGAGAGCGCGTCGACCGGCTCGTTGTTGACGAGGATGCCCATCTTGACCAGGTCGCCCTCGCGCAGGCCGATCTGCTCGTAGTCGAAGCTCGCATAGCCGCGGCTGATCGACTTCAGGCGGTCGTAGAAGTCGAACACGACCTCGTTGAGCGGCAGCTCGTAGGAGACCTGGGCGCGGCCGCCGACGTAGGTCAGGCCGGTCTGGATACCCCGGCGGTCCTGGCAGAGCTTGAGGATCGAGCCGAGGTATTCGTCGGGCGTGTAGATCGTCGCCTTGATCCACGGCTCGTCGATCTGCTCGATCCGGCTGGGGTCGGGATAGTCGGCCGGGTTGTGGAGCATGATCTCGCGCGCCTCGTCGGTCTTCGATTTGCGGAGCTGGATGCGATAGACGACCGACGGGGCCGTGGGGATCAGGTCGAGGTCGTATTCGCGGGTCAGGCGCTCCTGGATGATCTCCAGGTGGAGCAGGCCGAGGAAGCCACAGCGGAAGCCGAAGCCGAGGGCGGCGCTGGACTCCATCTCGAAGGAGAAGGAGGCGTCGTTGAGGCGCAGCTTGGCGATGGATTCGCGCAGCTTCTCGAAGTCGGCGGCGTCGACCGGGAACAGGCCGCAGAAGACCACCGGCTGGACTTCCTTGAAGCCGGGCAGCGGCTCGGTGGCGCCGCCCTTGACGCTGGTGATGGTGTCGCCGACCTTGGCCTGGGCGACCTCCTTGATCTGGGCGGTGATGAAGCCGATCTCGCCGGGGCCCAGCTCGTCGAGCTGCTCGATCTTGGGGCGCATGCAGCCGACGCGGTCGATCAGGTGCTCGGTGCCGCCGGCCATGAACTTGACGTTCAGGCCCTTCCTGACGACGCCGTCGATGACGCGGACGAGGATGACGACGCCGAGGTAGGGGTCGTACCAGGAATCGACCAGCATCGCCTTGAGCGGGGCCTGGCGGTCGCCCTTGGGCGGGGGGATGCGGCGCACGACGGCCTCCAGCACTTCCCTAATGCCGATGCCGGACTTGGCCGAGGTGAGGACGGCGTCGCTGGCGTCGAGGCCGATGACCTCCTCGATCTCGGCCTTGACCTTCTCTGGCTCGGCGGCGGGGAGGTCGATCTTGTTGATGACGGGCACGATCTCGTGGTCGTGCTCGATCGACTGGTAGACGTTGGCCAGCGTCTGGGCCTCGACCCCCTGCGCCGCGTCGACCACCAGCAGCGCCCCCTCGCAGGCGGCAAGGCTGCGGCTGACCTCATAGGCGAAGTCGACGTGACCGGGGGTGTCCATCAGGTTGAGCTGATAGGTCTCGCCGTCCTCGGCGGTGTAGGACAGGCGCACGGTCTGGGCCTTGATGGTGATCCCGCGCTCGCGCTCGATGTCCATGTTATCAAGCACTTGCGCGCTCATCTCGCGCTCGGAGAGGCCGCCGGTGAACTGGATCAGCCGATCGGCCAGGGTGCTCTTGCCATGGTCGATATGGGCGATGATCGAGAAATTGCGGATCTTGGCGAGTTCGGTCATCGCGCGCCGTTAGCAGCGCGCCGCCGAACTGTCAGCAGGCTTAGGCGATGGCCCTTTGCCCGACCCGGCCCTGGTCGTCGATATGTGCGAAGCGGGGCAGGCTGAAGCCCGCAGGCCCCTGCCCGGTCAGCGGATACTGGCCCGGCGGCAGGGCGGCGAGCGGCATTCCGGCCTGGGCGAGCATGTAGGGCGAGACGCGGTGACGGGTGCAGAGGCCGCCGGCGCCGTCGTCGACCAGCGGAACCTCGACCTCCAGGCCCTGCATCGTGCCGGCGGTGCGCCGGACGGTCGCGACGGCGAGTTGGCCCTCGCCGAAGTCGACCACGAACTGGGTCCCCTGCGGCACGTCGATCAGCCCCTCGATCAGCGCGCCGCTCTTGGAGAGGTTGCGCATGGTCGCGTCGTAGCGGTGATCCTCGTGAATCAGCCCGACCTTGAGCAGCACGGTGCGGCGGTCGGTGCGGTAGCGGTCGGGGCCGGATGGCTCGATCGTCCATTCCCCGTTCTGCATCGCCTCGCGCACCTCCTCGCCGGAGACGGGCTTCGAGTAGATGAAGCCCTGGATCGTCTTGATCCCCAGCTCGCGCATCCGGTTGAGCTCGTCGTGCGCCTCGACCCCTTCGGCGGTCGTGTCCATCGCCAGGCCCTCGGCCAGGCAGACCACCGACTTGACGATCGCGGCGTTGCGGCTGTTCGGCTCGGTCACGCCCTCGATGAAGCCGCGATCGATCTTGATCTTGTCGAAGGCCACCTTGCGCAGGTAGCCGAGCGAGGAATAGCCCGTGCCGAAGTCGTCGAGCGCCAGCCTGACGCCGAGCATCTTCAGCGAGTTGAAGGTCTTGGCCACGTCGGCATCGTCGCCGAGGAAGATGCTCTCGGTCAGCTCCAGCTCGAGCCGCTCGGGCTCCAGCCCCGAATTGGCGAGCGCCTGCGTGACCGAGCCGAGGAAGTTGGGATTGCCGAACTGCGTGGTCGAGACGTTGACCGCGACCCGCACGTTGCCCGGCCACTGCGCGGCCTCCTCGCAGGCCTTGCGCAGCGCCCAGTCGCCATAGGCGGAGATCAGGTTGCATTCCTCGGCGATGGGGACGAACAGCGCCGGGGACACGTCGCCCAGCTCGGGATGCGCCCAGCGCAGCAGCGCCTCGAAGGCGACGACCTTGTTGTCCGCGCAGGAGACGACCGGCTGGTAGGCCAGCCACATCTGGTCCTTGGGCAGGGCGTCGCGCAGGTCTTCCTCGATCCGGCGGCGGCGCTCGGCCTCGCGGTGGAGGTCGTTGGCGTAGAAGCGGAACTGGCCGCGCCCGCCGCCCTTGGCGGCATAGAGCGCGAGGTCGGCGTTGCGGACCAGCTCCTCGCTGCCGATGCCGTCGTAGGGCGCAATCGCGATGCCGACCGAGGCCCCGATCACGCAGCGCGCGCCGTCGACCGAATAGGGCTGCGAGACCATCGAGATCAGGGTCTTGGCGATCTCGCCCAGGCGGCCGCGGTCGTCGATGTCGGGCAGCATGATCTGGAATTCGTCGCCGCCGAGCCGGCCGATCTCCGCGCCGGGCTCCTTCATCACCTGCCGCAGCCGCTGCGCGACCTGCTTGAGCAGCTCGTCGCCCGCCTGGTGGCCGAGGGTATCGTTGACCGCCTTGAAGCGGTCGAGGTCCATCATCAGCAGGGTGCAGGAACGCTTGGCCGCCTGATAGGCCTGGAGCGTCGCGGTCAGGCGCTGCGCCATGCGGTGGCGGTTGGAGAGGCCGGTCAGCGAATCGTACATCGCCAGGCGGGCGGCGTCCTTCTGGGTGCGGCGGCTGGCGGTGACGTCGCTGCCGTTGCCGCGGAAGCCGACGAACTCGCCCGCCTCGTCGTATTGCGGGCGACCCGAGATCGACCACCACACTTCCTCGTTATCGCAGGCGGCGCGCACCGACAGCTCGGAGAAGGTCTTGCGGGTGCTGAGGATCAACGGCAGCGTCCGCTCGACCATGTCGTCCTCGTCGCGTTCGAGGATGAACAGCGAATGGAACGGCTGGCCGAGCGCCTCGGCATGGGGCCGCTCCAGCTTCTGCGTGACGCAATCGGAGATGTAGGTCACGCGCCCCTGGGCATCGGTCGACCAGAACCAGCCCTGCCCCGAGGCTTCGTAGTCCTGCAACAGGAGCAGCGCCTGCTGGCGCTCGATGGTCGACTGCGGGCCTTGCCAGGCCTCGTCGCCCGCCCCGCGCGCGAGCAGCCCGCGCAATTTGCCGATCTTCGAATTCCTGTCCGCCGACACGTCTTGCCCTGTCTGCAAAAATGCTTCGCGACAGGTCCTAGGCCCAACATGGTTTCCAAAACGCTAAGCGGCCTAGGGAATGTTACTAAGAATCGCCGGCTAGCCGGCCCGCATCAGCGCGGGCGACATGCCCTCGCCCGCCATGCTCAGCGGCGGCACGGCGACCGGGGCCAGCCCCGTCGCCAGGCGCTGCGTCGCCTCGGCCAGGCAGAGCGGCTTCTCGTAGACATAGCCCTGGACATGGCTGCACCCAAGCATCCGGACCAGCGCCAACTCGCCGGCCGTCTCGACGCCTTCGGCGGTGGTCCCCATACCCAGCGTCCGAGCCAGGCCGACGATCGAGGCGATGATCGCGGCGTTGCGGCTGTCGGCGGCGGCCGCGCCGCGCAGGTAGCTCTGGTCGATCTTGATGACGTCGAACGAGGCCTGGCGCAGGCAGCCGAGCGAGGAATAGCCAGTGCCGAAGTCGTCGAGCGCCAGCCTGACGCCGATCCGCCTGAGCGCGGCGACCATCGCCTCGGTCCCCTCGCTGTCATTGAGGAAGACGTTCTCGGTGATCTCGAGCTGGAGCCGCGCCGGGTCGACCCCGGCCGAGGCCAGAGCGCTGGTGACGATGCCCGGCAGGGCGGGATTGGCGAACTGGAGCGCCGAGACGTTCACCGCGACCCGGACCTCCTCGGGCCAAGTCGCCAGGTCGTGGCAGGCGGTGCGCAGCGCCCATTCGCCGATCTGGGCGATGATGCCCGCGTCCTCGGCGATGGGCACGAACCGCGCCGGGGAGATCGCGCCGCGCGCCGGGTGGTTCCAGCGCAGCAAGGCCTCGAAGCCGACGATCCGCTCGGTCGCGGTCTCGACCACCGGCTGGTAGTAGAGGGCGAGGCCGCCCTGGGCCACGGCCTCGCGCAGGTCGTGCTCCAGCTGGCGGCGCTCCTCGGCGTCGCTGTGGAGGTCGGCGGCGTAGAAGTGGTGGCAGCCCTTGCCCGCGTCCTTGGCCGCGTAGAGCGCCATGTCGGCGTTGCGGACCAGGGCCTCGGAGGTCGCGCCGTCCTCCAGCGCGAGGGCGATGCCGACCGAGGCGCCGATGACGACCCGCGCGCCCTCGATCGAATAGGGCTCGGACAGGCCGGCGATGATCCGCCGAGCGAGGTCGGCGAGGTCCTGGCGCGGGGCGCGGCCGGGCAGGATCACCTGGAACTCGTCGCCGCCGAGCCGGCCCACCCTCCCCCGGCTGCCGACCGCGGCGATGAGCCGCTGGGCCACGGCCTTGAGCAGGGCGTCGCCCGCCGGATGGCCGAGCGTGTCATTGACCTGCTTGAAGCGGTCGAGGTCGATCAGGAACACCGCACAGGCGCGGCGTTCCTGCTGCGGCGCGGCGAGGATCTTGTCCAGCGTCCGCGACATCTGCAAGCGGTTGGACAGGCCGGTCAGCGAATCGGTGCGCGCGAGGCGGGACGTGTCGTGCAGCGAGCGCCGCCGCTCGGTCAGGTCGCTGCCCGAGCCGCGGAAGCCGAGGAAGGTGTCGCGGTCGTCATAGACCGGGCGGCCGTTGACCGACCACAGCTTCTCCTCGCCCGTGGTCGCCGCCCGCACCGCGACCTCCTGGAACGGCGAGCGCGCGGCGAGGTGGAACGAGAGGCTGCACTGGCTGGCGGTCTCCAGGATGAACAGCTCGGTGAAGGGCCGCCCGAGCAGGTCCTCCGGGCGCCGCCCCAGGACCTCACCGATCAGCGGCGAGACGTAGGAGATCGCGCCGTCCGGGTCGGTCTCCCAGAACCAGCCCTGCCCGCTGTTCTCGTATTCGGCGAGGAACTCCTCGGCGCGGAACTGGGCGTGCTCGCGCCGGCGGTGATGGGCGGCGGCGGTCTTTTGCTGACGCGAATAGTAGAAGGCGAGGAACACGCTGGTCGCGAAACCGCAGAGCAGCAGGCCGACCGAGGCGGCCGAGCCTTCGGAAAAGGCGATTCCCGTCCACAGGCCGACCTGACAGGCGAGCAGCGACGGCAGGCGGCCGGTCAGCAGGATCGAGGCCGAGACGCCCGCCATCACCGCCACGCCGAGCAGCCGGCTCCATTCTGCGAGCGCGGTGCTCTCCACCCAGACGCTGAGCGCGCAGCCGAAGCACAGCAGCGGCAGGGCGACCACGCTCAGCATGATCGCGAAGCGCTCCACCCCGCCGCGCCCGCCGCTGCGTTCGAGGGCCGCGAACTTCGGGCTGATCGAGATGAACGGTTGCGGCGCGAAGGCCTGCCGCGCCGCGACCATCCGGGGCGGCGAGGCGCGGGGGGCGGCGGCGGAAGCGGCAGGCGAGCCGCGCCGCTCGACGCGCTGCGCCGCGGCCTTGCTCCGCCCCGATTTCCACCCCTTGCCCATCGTCCGGCCTTGCCGTCCGACGGCTTGCCAAAGTGTTAAGATCGCCGCTTCCGGACCCGCCCAAAATGCACCGTTTCGAACGTTTCCGGCGCGATTTCCTGGTTTCCGGAACCAAGGTTCCCCGCCCTGGCGAATTGTTCGGCGCGCCGCGCATTTTTGGCCTTGCGCCCGGCCCAAAAACCATGAGGCTTACGGCAACTCGCAATCAGACGGGAGCAGGAGAGACGTGCGGCACATCGCGATCATCGGGTCCGGACCCGCGGGCTACTACACCGCGGAAGCCGCGCAGAAGCAGTGGGGGGACGAGGTCAGGATCGACATCTTCGACCGCTTGCCCGTGCCCTACGGCCTGATCCGCACCGGCGTCGCGCCCGACCACCAGTCGATCAAGGCCGTCTCGAAGCGCTACGAGGCCGTCGCCCTGTCCGACAACGTGCGCTTCATCGGCAACGTCACCGTGGGCGAGGACGTCTCGATCCAGGAGTTGCAGGACCTCTACGACGCGGTCGTCCTGGCGACCGGCGCACCGCACGACAAGCCGCTCGGCCTGCCCGGCGAGGACCTCGCCAACGTCTTCGGCAGCGCGACCTTCGTCGGCTGGTACAACGGCCATCCGCAGTTCGCCAAGCTCGATCCCGACCTCTCGGGCAAGACCGCCGTGGTCATCGGCAACGGCAACGTCGCGCTCGACGTGGCGCGCATCCTCGCCAAGACCCGCGCCGAGTTCGACGGCAGCGACATCGTCGCCCATGCCCTCGACATCCTCGACGGGTCGAAGCTCGACCGGATCGTGGTGCTCGGCCGCCGCGGGCCGCACCAGATCGCGATGACGCCCAAGGAACTGGGCGAGCTGGCCCATCTCCAGCGCGCCTGCCCGCGCGTCGATCCCGCCGACCTGCCCGACGAGGGCGAGGACGCGCTGCTCGAGCCGGGACAGCGCAAGTCGGTCAACCACCTGCGCAGCTTCGCCGCGATCCCCGAGGCGCACCGCGACGACAAGCCGATCGACCTGGAATTCGACTTCTTCGCCGCGCCGCGCGCGATCCTCGGCAACGGCAAGGTCGAGGGCGTGGAGGTCGAGCGGACCCGGCTCGAAGGCGGCAAGGCCGTGGGCACGGGTGAGATCTACACGATCCCGGCGAGCATCGTCGTCGCCTGCATCGGCTACCAGACCTCGCCGATCCCCGGCGTCCCCTTCGAGGAGAGCGCGGGCCGCTTCGCCAATACCGATGGTCGCATCCTGCCCGGGCTCTACTGCGTCGGCTGGGCGCGGCGCGGCCCCTCGGGCACGATCGGCACCAACCGGCCGGACGGCTTCGGCGTGGTCGAGAAGATCGCCGAGGATGTGGCGGCCCAAGGCCTCGGCGGCCAGGGCAAGACGGGCGCTGACGGGTTCGATGCGCTGGCGGCGAGCCGCAACCTCTCCGTAGTCCGCTTCCGCGACTGGAAGAAGATCGAGGAGGCGGAGAACAGCCGCGCCCGCGAAGGCGCCCCGCGCGAGAAGTTCGTCGATGTCGAAGCGATGATCGCGGCGGCCGGCAAGGCGTAGCTCGCCACCTCGGCCCATTGCCTTGATCGCAGCGCCGGCCGCGGGCCGGCGTCAAGCGACGGAGCGGGAAGCCCCGCCCCGTCGCAAGTCCGGGCTTAGTTGGCCGGGGCCGTGGTCGGCGCGGGCGTCGGAGCCGGGGTCGGAGCGGGCGATTCCGTCGGAGACGGCTGCGGCGCCGGAGCCTCCTGCGCCTGGGCCGGAAGCGCGGCAAAGCCCGCAGCAGCGATCATGGCGATGGCAATCTTGCGCATTTCTTTTCTCCTTGTTTGAAACGCGGGGCCATAGATCACAAAAATTCCGTTCAAAAAATCGCATGCAACCACAATTGACCGCATCAATGCGGCGATTGAACGCAATTCACAAAACCGTCTTTCAAGCATCTATCCATTCATCGCCAAAAATGCACAGTTTATCTACTCTGTAAATTCTACGTATTAGCGACTCGAAATGGAAAATATGACACATTTATTTCGAAATAAGACACGAAATAGAAACGGATTCTCCGTATAGAAGGTCCATCACAGGAAAAGCGGATAGGCCGCGAAAATCGCAGCCCGTTCGAATTCTTGGATTCCGGGTGCGCCGGCATCGCGCGACGGCGCATCGCTCAGGCTCGACCCGGGTCCACGACCGTATCAAGGCAAGCTAAAACCCCGGCCGCCAGCGGCCCCGGATCAAGTCCGCGACGGCGAAGGACGCAAGGGAATACCGTCCCCTCTCCCCGTTCGGGAAGGAAACCGCTCGACGCCGCGCGTCAGACGCGCATCGGCATCAGCACGTAGAGCGCCGGGCTTTTCTCGTTCTGGCGGATCAGCGTCGGCGCGCCGGCATCGGCCAGGTGCAGCTCGACCGTGTCGCCCTCGATCTGGCCGAGGATGTCCTTGAGGTAATTGGCGTTGAAGCCGATCTCGAAGCCGTCCGACTTGTAGTCGGCCGGGACCTCCTCCGCCGCCGTGCCGTTGTCGGGCGACGTGACCGAAAGGGTCACGCGGTCCGGCTCCAGCGCCATCTTGACCGCGCGGGTCTTCTCGGTGGCGATCGTCGCGACGCGGTCAACGCCTTCGTAGAACGAGCGCGGATCGAGCTTGAGCAGCTTGTCGTTCCCGGTCGGAATCACCCGGGTATAATCGGGGAAGGTGCCGTCGATCAGCTTGCTGGTCAGCACCACGCCGTTCTCGCCGCCCAGGGTGAAGCGGATCTTCGAGGCGGAGAGATCGACCTCGACATTGGTGTCGAGCGCTTCCTCGAGCAGCTTGCGCAGTTCAGCCACGCATTTGCGCGGCACGATCACGTCGGGCATCCCCTCGGCCCCATCGGGTCTGGGCAGGGTGAAGCGGGCGAGGCGGTGGCCATCGGTCGCCGCCGCCTTCAGCTCCTCGTCCGAGACGTGGATGAAGATGCCGTTGAGGTAATAGCGCGTTTCCTCGGTCGAGATCGCGAAGCGGGTACGGTCGATGAGCTGGGCGAGCGTCGCCGCGGGCAGCTCGAAGCTGGTCGGCAGGTCGCCCTCGACGATCACCGGGAAGTCGTCGCGCGGCAGGGTCGGCAGGCTGAATCGGCTGCGCCCGGCCTTCACCGTCATGCGGTTGTCGGCGGTCTCCAGGCTGACCTGGCTGCCGTCGGGCAGCTTGCGCGCGATGTCGAACAGCAGGTGGGCCGAGACGGTGATCGCCCCCGGCCCCTCGACCGAGACCGCGCCCATCGTCTCGATGACCTGGAGATCGAGGTCGGTCGCCATGACCTTGACCGTGCCGTCGCCCGAAGCCTCGATCAGGACGTTCGAAAGGATCGGAATCGTATTGCGGCGCTCGACCACCGACTGCACGTGGCTCAGGCAGCGCAGCAAGGTCGCGCGTTCGATAGTGGCCTTCATGATCGCGTCATGTCCCCCTCGGGCGGCCGGAACGCTCCGGCCGGCGGCATTGGACGCAAATCCTTAGCGCGAGAGCGCCGCGCGGCAAGCGCGAAGCGAAGAACGATATGGGAATCTGGGGATAATTTGTTGGCAACGCCTCACGAGAACATCGCCATCCCGCCGTTCACGTGCAGCGTCTGGCCCGTGACATAGCCCGCCTCGCGCGAGGCGAGATAGGCCACGGCCGCGCCGATATCCTCGCCCTCGCCCATCCGGCCCATCGGGATGCGGGCGTTGAGCGCGTCCTTCTGGGCGTCGGGCAGGACGTCGGTCATGGCCGTGCGGATGAACCCGGGGGCGACGCAGTTCACCGTGACGTTGCGGCTGGCCAGCTCCTGCGCGAGGCTCTTGGACATGGCGACGAGGCCGCCCTTGGCCGCGGCATAGTTGACCTGGCCGGGATTGCCGGTCGCGCCGACGACCGAGGTGATCGTGACGATCCGCCCGAACCGCGCCTTCATCATCGGCTTGGTCGCCGCGCGCATCAGCCGGAACGCGGCCTCCAGGTTGACGCGGATCACCGCGTCCCATTCCTCGTCCTTCATCCGCATGGTCAGGTTGTCGCGGGTGATGCCGGCGTTGTTGACCAGGATGTCGAGCTGCCCGAGCGCACCCCGCGCCGCCGGCCCCGCCTCCCCGCCCCCCCCGGGGCCGGCCGGGCCGCGGGTGCCCCCCACGTGACCGCCCCCCTGCAGGTGCGGCGGCGGGTGCCCGCCCGGCCCGCCGGGGAGGGCGCCCGCCTCCGGCGCGTGGGCCGCGGACCCCGCCACCCCCCCCCCCGGCCCCCCCAGCGCCTGGGCGCCCCCCGACCCGACCCCGCCGCTGGCCCCCGTGACCAAAGCCGTCATTCCGTGAAGGTCGAACATCCGCTTTTCCATCCTCAAAGCTCCTTCGCCAGCGCCTCGATATCGGCCATGCCGACCACGCTCGTCACGGTCACGTCGTCGACCGTGCGGTTGATCATCGGGCCGAGCACCTTGCCGCCCAGCTCGACGAAGCTCTCCACGCCCGCCGCCTTCATCGCGATCGCGCTCTCGCGCCAGCGGACGCGGCCGGTGACCTGCTCGACGAGCAGGCGCTGGACCTCGGCCGGGTCGGTGGCGATCGCGGCGGTGACGTTGGCGAACAGGGCGACGCGCAAGGGACCCGGCGGAGTCTTGTCCAGCGCCTCGGCCATGGCCTCGGCGGCGGGCTGCATCAGCGGACAGTGGAACGGCGCCGAGACCGGCAGGGCCATGCCGCGCTTGATCCCGAAGTCCTTGACCAGGCCGATCGCCCGCTCGATCGCCTCGCGGTGGCCGGAGAGCACGACCTGGCCGGGATCGTTGTCGTTGGCGACAGTACAAACTTGGCCCTCAGCCGCCGCATCGGCCAGCGCCTGGGCCTTCTCGATATCCGCGCCGAGCAGGGCCGCCATGGCGCCGACGCCGACCGGCACGGCCGCCTGCATCGCCCGCCCGCGCAGCTTGAGCAGGCGCGCGGTGTCAGCCAGGCCGAAGGCTCCGGCTGCGCAGAGCGCCGTATATTCGCCGAGGCTGTGGCCGGCGACGAAGTCGGCCTTGCCGGCGAGCGCGATGCCGCCCTCCTTCTCCAGCACTCGCAGCACGGCGATGGCGTTGGCCATGATCGCCGGCTGGGCGTTCTCGGTCAGGGTGAGCTGGTCGTCGGGCCCCTCGCGCATGATCGCGAAGAGCTTCTGCCCGAGCGCGTCGTCGACCTCCTCGAACACCTCGCGCGCGGCGGCGCTGGCCTCGGCCAGCTCGCCCCCCATGCCGACCTTCTGGCTCCCCTGGCCGGGAAAAACGAATGCGCGCATCGGGCCCTCTCTCCTCAATCGAAACAGGCGCGCGCCCTTATGGCTGGCGCTGCGCGGTGGCAAGTCCGAACGGGACAATCTTGTTGGCGGCGTCGTGGCCGATGTCGGCCGCGCCGAGATAGGGGATGTCATGCCGCGCGCACCAGTAGCGGGCGATCTCCTCGGGCTCGGCGCCGAACGGGCGGTCGTTCTCCGGCACGTCGCTTACCCGGCCGAGCCGCAGACCGGCGATCCCGCCGAGGTGCGCCGTGGCGTGGAAGAACAGCCGGTCGACCGCGTAGAGGTGCTCGCTGACCTCCTCGACCATCACCACATGCCCGGCGAGGCCCGGCATCAGCGGCGTGCCGCAGAGCATGGCCAGCGTGGTCAGGTTGAAGGCGACGGTCGGGTGCCGGTCGAGCGCCGGCTCCAGCCCCGAGCGATCGCCGCAAAGGAAGGCCAGGCTGCGCCGCACCGCCTCCGCGCCGCCCTCGCGCCGGATGTCGGCGGGGTGCGGGGCGTGGACCGCCTGACCGATCCGGGCGCGATAGAGCGCGGCGAGCAGGTAGCCGCCGCCCGAATAGCCGAGATAGCGCTTGTCCTGCGCCACATGGCCGAGCTGCGCGATCGCCGCCTGGGCGATGCGGTTGGCGCCGTAGCCGCCGCGCGCGAACCACACCGCGGCATATCCCGGATCGTTCGCGCATTCGACGAAGGCGGCGAGCCGGCGCTCGTCCGGCCCGGCGAAGTGCCCGGCGACCTCGAAGCACTGCGGATGGAAATCGAGCGCCACGCCGGGGAACTCCGCCTCCGCCAGGGCCCGCACGCGATCCGCGTCCTCGCGGGAGAATGCGGCCGAAGGTGCGCAGATGGCGACGCGGATCATGGCCTTGTGTAGCCGACGCGGTTGTGTTGTCGAGAGAGGGCGCATACCGCAGCCGCATGACGCCCGCCGCTTCCCCGTCCGACCTCACCGCCCACCCCTGGTTCTTCTGCGGCATCGGCGGCTCGGGGATGCTGCCGCTGGCGCTGATCCTCAAGGGCCAGGGCGCCGAGGTCGCGGGCTCGGACCGCAGCCGCGACCAGGGCCGCACGCCCGAGAAGTTCGCCTGGCTGGAAAGCCTCGGCTTCGCGCTCCACCCCCAGGACGGCAGCGGGATCGTCTCGGCCGGGCAGACCCTGGTCGCCTCGGCCGCGGTCGAGGATACCGTGCCCGAGGTCGTCCGCGCCCGCGAGCTGGGCTGCCCGCGGATGAGCCGGGCCGAGCTGCTCGCCGCCCTGTTCAACGCCGCCCCGCTCGGCATCGCGGTCGGCGGGACCAGCGGCAAGTCGACCGTCACCGGCATGATCGGCTGGATCATGACCGAGGCCGGGCGCGATCCGACGATCATGAACGGCGCGGTGATGAAGAACTTCGTCGCCCCCGACGCCCCCTTCGCCAGCGCGCGGGTGGGCCAGGGCGAGGTCTTCGTCTCGGAGGTCGACGAAAGCGACGGCTCGATCGCGCTCTACCGGCCGAAGGTTGCCGTGCTCGGCAACGTCAGCCTCGATCACAAGAGCCTGGAAGAACTACGTGAACTGTTTGGGGATTTCCTCGAACGTGCGGAGATCGCGGCGGTCAACGTCGACGACCCGGAGAGCGCGGCCCTCGCCGGCCGCGCGCGCAGCTTCGTCACCTTCGGGATCGACAGCCGGCAGGCGGCGCTCTCGACCGTGCCCGGCAGCGTGGCCGAGCAGCCGACGCGGCTGAGCGCGACGATCCACGATTCCCGCGACGACACCGACCATCCGCTCGACCTGCGCGTTCCCGGCCGCCACAACCTGGCCAACGCCCTCGCCGCGATCGCCGCGGCCAGCGCCGCCGGGGTGCCGGTCGCTCGCGCCGTCGCCGCCCTGGGCTCCTTCGTCGGCCTCGCCCGCCGCTTCGACGTGATCGGGACCTCGCCCGGCGGGATCGCCGTGATCGACGACTTCGGCCACAACCCCGACAAGGTCGCGGCGACGCTCAGGACGCTTAAGGCCCATCCCGGCCGGGTCATCGCCTTCTTCCAGCCTCACGGCTACGGCCCGCTGCGCCAGATGGGCACGGAGCTGGCCGGGGTCTTCGCCCGGCTGCTCGATCCGGCGGACGTGACGATCCTCTGCGATCCGGTCTATTTCGGCGGCACGGTCGATCGCAGCGAGGGCAGCGAGCGGATCGTCCGGCTGATCGCGGCCGAAGGCGGCACGGCCGAGCACGTCCCCTCGCGCGAAGCCTGCGCCGACCGCATCGCCGAGCTGGCGCAGCCGGGCGACCGGATCGTGGTCATGGGCGCGCGCGACGACACCCTTACCCCCTTCGCCGAGGATTTGCTGGCGCGGCTGCGCTGATCCTGCCAGTCTCCCCGAAAATCGACTTTCGGGGGAGAACGAGCATGACCATCCGCACCGCATTGGCCCTGGCGCTCGCCGGGGCGGGCCTCGCCGCGAGCGCCGCCGCGCTGAACGCCCAGGACGCCCCGGCCCGGCCCCGGTTCGACGCCGACGGCACGGTCCACGTCCCCGCCTTCGACCTGCGCCCCTCGGCCTTCCTCAGCCCCGAGGCGCTCGAAGCGCAGAAGGCCCGCGCCCGCATGCCCGTCGGCACGCCGCCCAACGACGCGCCGATCGCCCAGGTCCGCAAGATGATCGAGGGCGCCCTCGCCCCGCAGGTCGCGACGATGCGCCAGCGCTATCCGGTGAACGTCGTCGCCGGCGCGATGGGCGGGGTTCCGGTCCGCATCGTCACCCCGGCGGGCAAGCCGGTCGACGCGGCGCGGGTGCTGATCAACGTCCACGGCGGCGGCTTCTCGATGTGCGCCGATGCCTGCGCGCTGCTCGAATCGATTCCCGTCTCCAGCCTCGGCGGGTTCAGGGTGGTCACGGTCGACTACCGCATGGGCCCCGAGGCGCGCCATCCGGCCGCGATCGAGGACGTCGAGAAGGTCTATCGCGAACTGCTCAAGACCTACCGTCCGCAGCAGATCGGGCTCTACGGCTGCTCGGCCGGCGGGGCGCTGACCGCCCAGGCGGCGGCCTGGATGCCCGCCCACCGGCTGCCGCAGTTCGGCGCGATCGGCATCTTCGGCGCGGGCGCGGTCCGCTTCGGCGCGGGCGATTCGGCCTATATCTCCGGCTACGTCAGCGGCTCCTTCCCGCCGCCGGGCAAGGACACCGGCGACATGACCCGCGGCTACTTCGCCGGCGCGCAGATGGACGACCCCACGATCTCCGCCGCGCTCCACCCCGAGGTCATCGCCAAGTTTCCGCCGACCCTCATCATCACCGGCAGCCGGGCGATGGACATGTCCCCGGCGATCGTCACCAACTCGGCGCTGATCAAGGCCCACGTCCCCTCGACCCTGATCGTCCAGGAGGGCATGGACCATTGCTACATCTACCAGCCCGACCTCCCCGAAGCCCGCGACGCCCACCAGGCCACGGTCGACTTCTTCCGCGCGAACCTGAAGGCGCCGGTCGCACGGAGACGGTAGGCGGCTGTGACCGTCGCCCGGGCCAAACCCATAATGACGATTCCGCTTGACAAAATGATCCATATGGGTTATATGCCCCGCCGTCGGATCGGTGGATGTCAACACCAGTCCGGCGCGCAGCGGGTGCGGCAGAGGCGGTCAGCGCTTCGCTTCCTTGCCTCTTCCGCTAATAACGGCCGGCGCTCAGCGGACCTGAGCGTCCGTTCCAATGGCCAAGGACCTTGCCCCGAGGCGGCCGCTTGCGAGCCCGACCCGCCTCCTGTCCTTAGCCATCCCCAGGGCCGAGCCGGCGGGTTTCGCGTGACCCTTCCGGACGTTCGCACCGCCAACACATGCGAGCCAAGCCTGTTCGGTTCAGGCTCCTACCGCCGGCCGTTTCCCGCCTGCGTCCTTCTTTCCCGGCGTTACCCCGCATTCGCCAGCGGGCGATGAGGCGTGTCTGCCTCCCTCTTCGCCCCGCCCCCACACCTCGTCGCCCCGGACTTGATCCGGGGCCCCGCTTCTTCCTGCGCGACGTCGGAAGGAAAGCGGGACCCCGGGTCAAGCCCGGGGCGACGGGAATGGGAGTGTAGGTCCTACCCACGCAGGATTCGCTCCTCCCCCTACAGGCTCGGGTCCCGCATTTTCGGCAAGGTGGGCGCAAGGGTCTTGCGCTGTTGCCAGCGGGCGAAGGCTTCGTCGCCGACGAAGGGGTTGTCGCGGCGTTCGCGGCCCATGGTGGAGGTCTCGCCGTGGCCGGGCACGAAGCTGACGTCGTCGCCGAGGGCGAACAGCTTGCCGCGGATCGAGGCGATCAGTTGCGCGAGGTCGCCGTCGCCGTGCTCCCAGGCGCCGATCGCGCCGCGGAACAGGATGTCGCCGACGAAGGCCTGGCGGGTCTCGCGGTGGAAATAGGCGACGTGGCCGCGGCTGTGGCCGGGGCAGTGGAGCACTTCGAGCCGCTGCTCGCCGAAGGTTACGACGTCCCCGTCGCCCAGCCAGCGCACGGGCGCATAGCTTTCCGCGCGCAGGCCGCGGTGGCGGGCCGCCTCGGCGAGGCGGGCGACGAGCGGCGCCTCGGCGGCATGGGGGCCCTCGATCCGCGCCCCGGTCTCGCGCGCCAGGGCCGCCGCGCCGCCGGCATGGTCGAAATGGCCGTGGGTGACGAGGATCAGCTCGAGCCGGGCGTCCTCCCATTCGAGCAGGTCGAGGATCAGGTGGAGGTCGCCGCCCGGATCGATCACCGCCGCCGCGCCGCTCGCCTCGCAGCGCAGGATCGAGCAGTTCTGCTCGAAGCGCGTGACCTGGATGCAATCGGTCTTCATCGTCTTGACGTAATCTTATGCGCGGCGCGGGCAAGCCCAAGGATAAACCCCTATCGGCGCTTTCGCCCAATCTAAAACACCCGCGGGGTAGCGCTCACCATGCTAAAGATACGGCGAGATGCGGATATCGCGATGAATAACGGGTCGGCGGAACACGAATCGCCCCAGGCAGATTTCGAGGAAATGCGCGATGCGCCGCGCTTCTCGCTGATCATCCGCTCGGCCAAGCTGGTCTGCGAGAGCGGCGAGTACCTCTGCGTGGTCCGCGACATCTCGGCGACCCGCGCCCGGCTGCGCCTGTTCCACGAACCGCCGCCCGAGCGCCACGTCTTCCTCCAGCTGGCCCACCGCGAC